>Ga0272444_10002071_pt1 | contig 18828 bp, 9 predicted proteins | sample SSMForm13_FD_201033 | JGI IMG/M metagenome (GOLD analysis project Ga0272444, IMG submission 201033) | Marine sediment archaeal communities from Little Sippewissett salt marsh, Falmouth, MA, United States - SSM-Form-13 | ecosystem: Environmental > Aquatic > Marine > Wetlands > Sediment ... | reverse complement strand
AGAGGGATTGGCCTGATAATAGACCTGATTGCCCTGCAGCACTCGCTTGAGAATCCCCACTTGGCAAAGATTGGCCAATTCCCGTTGAACCGATCCATGTCCGGTTTTCACCCAGCGGGCGATCTCTCGAACATAAAAAGACTTCTCTGGATGGGAGAAAAAAATCCCCAATAGCGCCCGGCGGGTCTTCCCGAACAATGCGGAAGAAAGGGATTCCTTTTCATATGTACCCATAATAGGTACAATTGTACTCAATTCGGGTACATTGTCAAGCGCATTTTGTCTGCTGGATAGAGGGGGGGTGAATCCAGTTATCTCTCCGCGGCCTCTGCGCCTCTGCGAGAAACTTTATTTGCTCACCCATAGACGCAGAGATCGCGGAGGCTCAGATGCGAAGGTTCGGGAGGGCGTTTGCAAAAAAACAGGCCGCCGAAGCGACCGTCATAAGTTTAACAGTATCAAGTGTTTCCGTGGAGCCCAGAGGGGGAGTCGAACCCCCGACCTGCTGATTACGAATCAGCCGCTCTGGCCAACTGAGCTATCTGGGCCTAGCCTTCTCCACACTTTCGGGGGCGTATCCTATCCTCGCTCGCTCCAAATGTCAATAAAATACATCGGGCCAAAATCCACAAATCGCCCTACCGCTCTTGTTTCATCCGGTAAACGTCGCCCGGGTCAATTTCCCCGCTAAAGTCTGCGTCACTCTGGTCAAACTTCTCCCGCTGAGTGGGATCGACCTCCGCGCGGCTCTGGCCCCAGAACCTGGACATCTGCGCCAAATCCGGAAAACCGATTTTCCCGTCCGCATCCGCGTCACCCGCGACATAGTCCCCGGTTCCCGGTTTTCCGGAAACACTCATCAGGAGATACCGATTGGGGTCATCCCGGTTGTCGGTCATCATTCGCAGCAGCGCTTGCTGGAGTCCGGGCCGCGACGGTCGCGCGGTCACTTGCAGCGAGTACCATTGCCCCGGTTCGATCTCGGCGGTGGCTGAGATGGGATTCTCCAGCCGAAAACTATCGGCGTCTCCAACCCAGCTCATGCCATAAACGTGCGCAGCAACGCGACCGGTGTTGTAAATGCGAACCGCCTGCGACGCGGACGCCACGCCGCTGCCCAGGTTGGCGAATCCAATGATATTGGGATAAACGCACAGCTGGGGAAGACTCTCGGGGGAGAAGGCCGCCAGCTTCTTGCGCGCTTTCTTCAAGGCAACGCCAGCCGCCTTGCTATAGGTTACATCCAGGGCGGCCGCCTCGTCTCCCGCAATGTAGAGGCGCGTGCCGCTCGAATTCGCCGCAAGATCCACGATTGCGTTCGGCGCAACGTTCTCCACCCTCAGCACTTCGCCCGTTTCAACATTGGCCAACATAATGGCATCATTGTCAATCGGCATCGCCACCGTGGCGTCCGCCAGGAAGACTGGGGCCTGCGGATGATACACGCCGCCGGTACCGATATCCGGGTAGGTGAGGTAGCTCCTTCCGAGTGAAGGATGACTGTAGGCGAGTGAACTGCTCGGCCCTACCACAACAAACCGGCTGCCGTCCGGGGACCACTCAACGTGGCTGGGCGGGCTGGTCAGCCAGGTCCACGTCGCCTGCCCGGTGGAAAGATCGACCGTGTACAGTTTGGATTTGGGCATTGTCTCCGGCATCTCGACGCTGATGTAGTAGGCCTTGTCCCCTTCGGGAACCGTTGTGAAGTGCCGGTAGGGGCGGCTGATATTGAACGTGACGATCTCCTGCATTGGACTTGCATCGGTCGCATCAACGTGCACCATGGAAAGGGGCGAGGGACTCTGGAAAGTCGCGAAGGCTTTGTTCGGGTAAGTATCGAAGCGCACCCTTCCACTGACGCCCAGGTCGATGCGGGACAACTCGCTCCCTGTGGCCGCGTCGAGGGCCACCAGCTCATGGCGCTGTTCGCCACCGGGAAGCGTCGACTCAACGTGCAGAACAGCCGCCGCGCCCTGAGCTGAAAAAGCGTAGTCCTTGATTTCCCGAGTCGTCACGTCGCCGCTCGGCGCGAGTGTGGCATCCAGCGCGGGGGCGGCGATGTTTTGAAAATCATAGATCCGCAGGGACTGTATCGATGTGGCAGTCCCCGATGGATTCTCGTCCGACACGACTCCCACCTTCGTCGATCCCGATGCAACCTTTTTCAATTGGCAGAAATGCCCCGCGATCTCCAATCCCGGCGTCCATGAAGCCCCGTCCATCCCAAAGAGCATCGTGTCCTCGCCCTGCCGGCCAAGATAAACCGCGTTGCCTCCCAGCGCGACCACTTCAAACGTGCTGACATCGGTGCTCGAGGCGATCCCGGTCGGGGAACTTTGAACCGTCAGTTCGTAGGTGGTGTCGTAAGGCTCATAGGTCCCGTCTTCGTTGGGAAAGTTGAAATCGTATAGGCCGACTCCAAGGGCATACCTCCCGGCTGATAGAGCCACCGGGCCGAGAGTCTCCGCCCAGCCGTCCCGGTCCCGGTCGAGGCCATAGAGGGTTCGATCCTCTTTCATCACATAGAGATCCAGGTCGGCGCTGGCACTGTCGGGAACTACGCAGAACGCCATCGTGGTAGGTTCCTGCAGTTCAAACCGGAACCAGTCTTCGACGTCATCCGCAAAGGTGTGGGGCCGGTAGCCGCTCTCCTCGGTCGAGACCGTCCCTGTAATCCGCAGCAGCGGCTCCCCTGGATTCTCTTCCGTGGACTCGGGCAAGGGAATCGCTTGGCTCAGAGTGAACAGTTCCGTGAACTGGACCGCCGAATTGGGCTCCACCTCCGCAATCGCTGTCTCCCGGTCATTCGGCGTCGTCTGGACCACAATCTCCACCGGGATAGCAATGGGATTTTCCATCCCGAGGTAGCCGATATGAATCTTGGAGCGATAGCGGCCTTCGCCCAAAGTGGGATTCGTCGCAACCCGAAAGGCCAGGCTCTCCCCGGGCGGAATCTGAAAGTTCGTCAATTTCAGCAGCAGGCTGCGGGGATCGAACCGAATCCATCCTCGGGCATCCAACGTGCCATGCGGATTGGTGATTTTAAGTGTTGTCTCCTCACCCACGCCCGGTGTCGTATAAAACTGGTATTCCTGGGGCTCCACCTGGAGCGAATACCGAACTCCCGAAGCGAGCGCGATCAGGTCTTTCGCCTCCATCATGTCCGGCGAAGGATCTCCAGCCGTGATAAACAGCTGCATTCCCGACGCGTTGGCTGCCATGCACGTGTTTAGGTTCTGCACACCGAACAGATCCCCAGAAAAGGTGACGTTTTGATTGCCAACCGTGAAACTGGCGGACCCATCCTCACCATAATTAACCTCATACTGCCTGCTGCAGATCCCAAGCGCGGCTTCATTCTCAGTGCAGAGCGACGTGCCTCCGCCACCGCCTACACTGTAGTCCGGTTCCGTGCCCTTCATCTTCCAGTTCCAGAAATCGCTGTAGGTTGTGATCCGGTCCGGGTAACAGGTGTTGGGCAGGCTGCGTCCATCCGAAGTCGAGCCGAAGCTGCTATAAGGCTCGATCGTGAACGCGTAAGTGCCAATCGCGTCTTCCCCCGCGTCGGCGCCCGAGCGGGTGCAGGCCGTTCCCGAGTGATACGCGCCTGAAGTCCTCACGCCTTTCGCAATGGCGACGTTGGGAAGCGAGCCTTCGGGAACAATGAAATCCTCCAGACTGCCGCCCGCGTTCCCGGAAATGAACAGATCGAGCAGCCGGGGCTCCACACTCCAGCCCTGAATGTACAGTTTGCAGTAGAGACGCTCGCTTTCGTTGTTTGTGTAGAAGAGTGTTTCAGAGGGATACCCACGCTTTTGATAGCTCTCCAGCTCCGGCTCGCGGCCTGCGATCATCTTGATAGCATCGCTGCTCTCCAAGGGCGCCCCGGTATCTAACCGGTTCAATCGCATGCTGTAAAGATTCTTTTGCGCAATGAGGAAATGGTCGTCCCAGAAGAGCGTGGCATACAAGGTTCCGCCCGGTCGAATCGAACAGACCACATAATCGCGGCTTGCCGAAAAATTGTGCCAACCATCCCCATTGGGGTCCCAGAACACGCCTCGATAATGATCGTCAGCGCCGTTTCCCACGGCACAACTGAAAGTGAGAATCTCTCTGGCCGCCTTGCTGATCGCCCGATCCAGAAAGCCGCCTCCATCGGCCGGGCCGATCCCGGTGAAAACCATGTCGCAGACAATCGCATCGCAGTGCTCGGCGAGCCAATTGACCGCCTCCACCATTTCCAGGTCGGTATAGGCGTTGGCGAAGTAAAGGCTTGCACCGGGCATACTGTCATAGCATTGTTCCAGGATGGCCGTGCCTTCGCCTCCATAGTTGAGGTCTCCGTCTGCCCGGAAGGATTCCGCGGTCACGCTTGCGGGAAGTTCTCCTGCCGCCTGGCTCTCGGCGATCCGCAGGATACCATCGCTGATCACGCCTACCGAGTAGCCGGTCCCATCCAGACCGGTCTGCTCGCGGAAAGTGTCAAACCGGTGGAGGGAGTCTCCCTCGTGGCGGATGGCGTTGGTTCCTTCGAGAATCCTTCGGGCCGTTTCGGCATAAACCGGTCGGCAGATCGCTCGCACTCCCTCCAGCGCAGCAACCGTTTCCAGCCGGTCCGCCGGAATGCTGCACTGAACGACGGCACGCTCGGGCTTTTCGATCTCGACGCGCACCCCGAGCCCAATCAGCCGCTGGCGAAGCGTCTCATTCCACTGCTCGACGCTCAAGTAGACCTGGACGCGCCCCAAGTCGTCAATCATCATTTGTCCCGCGCGCCAGGCGGGAGAAACCCGGCCCAGTTCTGAAACCCATGAACTTCGCTCGGTTGGTGCAAGGGAACGGAGAGATTTCCCCTCAAGCGCGCGAACCGTCTCGACGGCGGGCCAAAGAGCGCGATCAATCTTCGACAATTGTCGCCCGGGCGGCGATGCTGTTTCTTGAGAAATACCCTTCTGGTCGGCAAGACTTGAGAATGTGAAAAATAGACAGAATAAAAAGAAACTGAATCGTTTTATAAAAGAATTCATCACGGCTGCACCTCTTACACAGATTCCCACTTGCAGCGACGACTTGAGTTGCTTGATTTCAGCACGTTCCAGTAGAAGCAAGGACTGAAGTCCTCCCTCCAGGGGTTCTTCTTTCCGAGTATCACGCCTTGGACTTCGACTCGATCTCTTTTTCCAAGGCCCGCGACTGCTCGAGCACCTGCTCGGCCATTTGCCGCTTATAAGCCTTTAGCTGATCGCGCAACCCGGCGTCCTTCACCGCCAGGATCTGCACCGCCAGCAATCCGGCGTTGAAGGCTCCATCGACCGCCACGGTGGCCACAGGCGTTCCCGGGGGCATGTTCACCGTGGAATAAAGCGCATCCACGCCCTGAAGCGCGCTCCCGCTGCAGGGCACGCCGATGACCGGCAGCACTGTCTGCGAGGCGACCACACCGGCCAAATGCGCCGCCATGCCCGCCCCGGCAATCAAGACCTCCAGGCCCCGCTGTTCGGCCCCTTGCGCCCACTCCAGAACGCGCTGCGGCGTCCGATGGGCCGAGGCAATCGCCATCTCGTATGCCACGCCAAAGGTTTCCAGCGCCCGGGCCGCTTTCTTCATGGTCTCCAGGTCGCTTTGACTTCCCATGAGGATTCCGACTTTCTTCATGAGTCGAACGATTCTCCCTTCCCAGATTAGAACAGCAGAGGCAATTCAAACAGGGCAAGCGTTTCTAGACTGGCATTCCTGGAATACTGGTTCTTCACGATCGGAATTTGGGCCGCCTGCAGGAAACACCCCACAGCCTCCGCCTGCCGCCCCTGCTCGATGAGACAATTTCCCAACTGCAGAAGCGCCCGGTTGCGGTAATACTCCGGCAGCCGCTCCGACGGCCGCTCCAGAACCTGCGTCCAGAGAGCTTCCCGCTGTTGGAACATTCCACGCTCTGCATACGTTCGATTCAGCATACCGACTACATAAAAAAGGTCCCGGTCGTAATCCTGTTGATCCCGCTGGCGGATCCACTCCACCAATAGGCGCTCCGCCTCCTCGTCCCGGTCGAGCAGCATCAGGCAATAATGGGCGGACAAAACCACATGACGATCGAGCGGCTCAAGCCGCAACATGTGCTCCAGCCACTTCGACGCCTCCTGCGGGTTTCCGGACCAGGTCTCAAACTCCACCAACCGGATCAGCGGAGGCAGCGCGTCGGGATGCAAATCGAGATACGCGCGCGCCAGGTTCAGCGCTTCGGCGTATCGCTCTTTCCCCTTATAGAGATCGAACAACGGTTCATAGTATTCCCACCCATCCGGGTTCAACATGATCGCTATGGAATAATACTCGATTGCTAAATCCGTTTGTCCCATTTCGAGCATGTACTCGGCGTCTTTGACGTGAAAATCCCGCATAAAGTTGAAATTGTAGTGCTGCGCCTCTTTCCACACCTCGACGGCCCGGTTCGCCTGACCGTTTCCGTAAAACAGTTTCCCCATCTCGTAGTAAGGCGTCAAGTCGTAAGGGTAGATTTCGATCGCTTTGCGGTAATCCTGGATCGCCTGGTCGAGGAACTCCCGCCGATGGGTCAGGGTTCCCAACCATTTTCGAATATTAGCCCGGTTGAAATACATATCTTTAAATTGATAGGTCTGAAGTGACTGATTCAACACCTTTTCGGCCTGGGCCAACATCTTCAGCGCTTGGTCTTTCTCGTTACGAAGTAAATGTTCTTCCCCGATTTTGAACAGGGTTTGGGACAAATGGTAGCCCACCTGTCCCCGGTAAGGGGCCAATTGAAAAGAACGCTGGAAGTATGCCGCCGCCCGTCTTCGATCCTGCTTTTCCACCCGCCAATACTCTCCCAACCAGAACAAGGCGTCCGCCATCACGTGGCGGCAAACCATCCCCTGGAGGCAAACCGCAGATACCACAACAAAGAGGGAAAGGACTGCTGCTACGGCGGGCCACCGAGACAGATTGCGAATCGAAACCTCGACCCGCCGGCCCAGCTGTCCCTCCCCGATCCAAAGGCAGAATCCGAGAAGAAACAAATAAGCGGTCGAGGCCACATGGAGCTCAAAACTGGTCAACAGGTGGAAAAGCGTCGCTGCGATGGCGAGAAACGCAACGGTCGCCCGAAATCGTCGCCACACCGGGAGCCGAGCCGAACGCAGCACCCGCCACTGAAGGCTGACCAGCACACCTAAGGCCCACAACAGCGCAAGGAGCCCCGCCGCCCCTAACTCGACCCATAACTGCAGGTACTCGTTATGCACCCGGTCGGTGTGCTTGTCCGTCGGGAATAGCACCGAATCCGGATGCTCTCGAAAATATCGCCCCTGTTCCTTTGGATAAAGATACTTGAATCCTGAAAACCCCACCCCGGCCGGAAACCGCTCGCGCACCAGGAACATCGATATCGTCCACAAGCGCGCCCGGGTTCCCGTCTGGAGGATTTGGGGATTGGTTCTCATCCGAAGCCGGTCCATCGGGGAACTGCCCGCACGGCCCCGCCCCAGAAACTCATTGAGCATGAAAAGCCCGACGAAGGCCAACACAAGAAATCCCACCGTGATCATGACCCACCGCGAGGCTCCTGCCCCGCACCGCGCCGCCCGCCGCCGGATGAATCCCTGCCAGAACACCAACCCGCTTACCGGAACCAGCAGGACAAGCGCCAACCAGACGCCGACCGTTTGCGTTGCCACAATCAGGTTAAGCGCAAGGACGGCCCAGAGCGCGAACAGGATTCGTTTCCACCAACGGCGCGCTTCAGCCACCCCGCCCAGCGTGTACACCAGGATCAGCATCAACAGGGAAGCCACCGAAATGTTATGGCCGATCGTGGCATAGAGCGAGCGGCGGTTTTCCGTCACCTCTTTGACAAACGGTTCAAAATACCAATCTCGGTCCATCGCAAAGACAATCGCCGTAAACAGCGCCGCAACCCACAGAAACAACCGCAATGCTTTTCGACGAAATCGCAGTCGAAATCCCTGGAGTAAAAACAGATTGAGCAGGCCTAGGTACCCGATCAGGAGTGCAAAATCCCGTAGCTGCAGACGCCAGGCAAGCGGCCGCAGGAACGTAAGCCCGGCCACGCCGATGATTACAAGAAAAGGCGCGTGCAGAGGCGTCCAGACAAACTCAAGGCGGCCGGCTACCAACGAACGCACCAACCACACCGCGATAACCCATGTCGCGATAAAGGCCGCCAATGCCTCTTTCAAATTCAAGGGCGTGTAACTCAGCAACAGCGTTTGGGGAACGAGACTTCCTATGAACGAAGTCTTCAAAGGCAAAAAAATCAGAAATCGCGGAAAGGCAAGCGGGAGACTTAGGATCCCCAAAAGGAGCCCCAGCTCCACGGCCCGATCCAGGAACCGAATCAGCGCACGCCGGAAATGCGAAATCTCGCTTTCGTCTATTGAAGACCGACTCATAACTCATCCGCAATCTGCAACCGGTACCGGTTGAATAGTCCAATCCCTGCGGCTAAAGCCAACAGCGACCAAAACGTGACGCTGCCAATGCCGACCGCCAATTGAGCCGGGGTCCAGGGCAGGACCTTTTCCGGGTGCCCGATCGGCGCATTGTGGAGCACGATCCATCGATAGGCATGGACCAGGACCGTCATGGGATTTAGCAAGTAAACCAGGGGAACCCATTCCAGCTTCGAGGCAAATCGCTCTTGGACATAGCTGAGAGGATAAAAAATCGGCGTCAGGTAGAACCAAACCATCGATACCAGCTCGAAAATAATCCCGACGTCCCGAAAAAACACGTTTCCCAGGGACAGGACCATCGCCAGTCCCAAGGTCATCAGGAGTTGAACCAGAATCAGCGGCGGCAGCAACAGCAAGAAACCGTGTAATGGAATCTCAAAAGCAATCCACAGCACCGGCAGCAGCACAAGCAGGGAAAAGAAATAATTGACCAGGTTGGACAAGACCGCCGACAAAGGATAGACCTCGGCAGGAACGGCCACCTTTCGAATCAGCGCGGCGTTGCCCGTCAGTGATCCAACAGCGTCATTCAGCGCACCAACGGTGAAAAACCAGGGAATCAGCGCCACCAGCAGGAAGACCGGATAGGACCCTCCCGTCCATCCTCCCGCCAGCCGACAGGGAATCTCGTAGGGAATCACCAATCGGAACGCCAAAAAGGCAAAGACGACCGTCAGGATCAACATGATCATCAGCGGCCTTAGAAACGACCAAAAAAAGCCCAGCACGGAAGCTTTATAGCGGACTTTCACCTCCCGCCAGACAAGGTGCAACGTCACCTCACGCGCCGACCATAGAAACTTCAGATAAGATATCATTTCGGGATTCTACAATGTCATCTCAGTCCGGGCTGCGTCCAAATCCCGGACTCACCGGCGTTTGAAGAGCCGCCGATTCCCACAGGACAGCGTCAAAACCGACGGCGATCTCCGCCGGTTGGCCGTCCTTCCAATAATTATGATTCAGCACCCCAAGACGAATCACGAGCGTTTCTAGCCCTAATTCATCCCAACCTCGATTCGAAAAATGTTGCTCGTAATCCGATCTTACGTTCAGCTCGAGCCCCGTCCAACGGTCCAATATAGGCTCCGTCCTCAGGCAAACCAAGGGATCCCAATCGCCGTAGAACCGAAAAGTCCGCCCCAGGCTATAGACCAGCGTAAACAACACCTGCGCTTCCTCTTTCCCGTATCCTGAAACCGTGATGAACGCATTGCAAACCTCAGGATTGCGATACTGCTCCGAGGGCAACCGGTACTTCAACGTCAACCGGGGCCATCTCCCGCCCTCTGAGGCCGCTACGGCCTGCCGGACTTCGCTGATGATGAAATTCGCCTTATGATACCACTGATTATGCATCGCGCGGCAATGGAGATACAGATATTTCTTCCCCTCGGCGGGATGGTCCGTCCGGATCTCCCTCGTTTGAATCGGCGGTCGCTCCTCATAGGCAAGCAAATGGTTGACCAGCCACCCCTCGCACAGAGGGCTTTCAAATCCCCCGTTGGTCAAGATCGGCCCCGCCTCAAGCCGCCCTCCGGGAACAAGATACCCATAGTCTCGGTCGTCGTATTCGGGAAAATCGTTCGGATCGACCTTCACCACCTCGCCCGCCAGCGTATGAAATTCAATCGATTCACAACTTGCCCCCCGGATTGAAACGCGCCCGATACCCCAGGAAGAACGCTGGCTCTCCTGGTAGAAATAATCCCGGGTGAAATAGGCCGTGTTCGGCATGACGACAAAGGCGATTCCCTTGTACCGCCAGGAAATCAGTGGGATGGAACTGACCGTATTATGAACGTGTCCGAAAAAGGCGTATTGGACGTTTCCATAGCGCGTCAGCAGATCGACAAATTGCGCCCGATAAGCTGCATTAGGACCATACTGCTCCATCTGAAGACGCCCCGCCGGAAGAGGCGGATGGTGAGTAAAAAACATCGTCGGGCGATCCCGATACTTCTTCAGGTCTTCTTCCAACCACGCCAATAATTCGGGGTGGCGATCGAGACAGGCGTTTACACCCCATCCGTTTCCACCCGGTTGGGAAAAAAGAACAAAATGCCACCGGCCCGCGTTAAATGAATAGGCTACTTTCTGAGGCCGGCCCAGCTCCTTTTGAGCCCACAGAAAATTACCGAATTCGCGCCGACCATAGGGATTCGTTTCCCGGCCGTTCACCCGCCTCGCATGATCGTGGTTTCCCATCAGAAGATAAACCGGAGCGGAAACCGAACGGACCAAATCCACAAAAACCTTATAGTGTTCCCACTGTCCCTCACCGTGAACATTATCCCCCAGTGTGACTACAAATTCGGGATCCAGGCGATTTGTCGCCTGGATCGCTTCGGCAAGCCGGGGATTCACCGTTTCAGCAATTTGTCGATAAATCTCCCCGCCGAACTCCGTCTCCTTCTCGTAAAAAGCCACTTGGGAATCTCCCCAAACAGCAAAACTGAAGGAGTCCTTGGCCGTTCCCGCTTGAGAAACAAAACCATAGATCTCAGCGCTCGGTTCCACACTGCGAGCCGAATTCAGGCCGGTCAACAGGAGAATGATGAAATACAGCCCGGCCGCCCGACGATGCAGCCTTGCTTCTGAACTGCTTTTCTTCTCCAGGCACACTTCATTCATGTCACTTCTCTATCACTGCTTTTCCCAAGATGTCAACCACGTTTTCTGCGGCGCAGGGCATTCACGAACCTTTTTATGGACATCCTGCTTTTTCTCGCCAAGCGCATTCAGCTGAAACAAGGCCAAAGAACATGAAAAGAGGGGTTCATCCGAAGATGAACCCCTCAAGATCTACATATGCGCTTGGTTAAACCATAGCGCCGTTTGTTGGACACTTAGTCGAACAAACTGTAATCCCAGTACTCGGCCAGATCACGGACTTTGTGGACAACGAAGTCGTCAAGGTAAATCTTCGCGTCCGCATCCGCTCCAGGAGCCGTGGTTGCCGTGTTATAAGGCGCTGGAAAAGCCGTTGCTAAAGTCTTTCGGTTTTGAAGCGCCGTAACGTCGACTAGCACGAGAGCCTTCTTCATCGCTGCCTTGAACTGAACGAGATTGGGGAATGCTCCCACAAAACTGTACTGCGTCCAGTCGTCATCCCGGGTCGGAATGACCGTCGGGCCGATGATGAAGTCGTAAATAACCTGGTTGATCGTTGGAGCCGTCTCCTGGATAAACACTGTCGCCTGCGGATTCTCAATCACGCTTGCCGCATCCGAGGCCACCCAGAAGGACACACCATAGTAGCCAGGACCGGAGTTATCCGGCACGCCTGCAAACGGAACACCGCTGTTGTCCTTGCCCCAGAGTGCAATCGGGCGAGTTCCAACGCGGATACCATCGTTGCCGCTTGCCGGCATTCCAGGCAGCTGCGCGACCAAGGCGTTTGACTGCTTTGCCGTACTGAAGCGACCGGCGGTTGTGTCGATGTAAGCCGTGCCGTTTCCAGTATACGCATTGGCGATACCCGGCTTGCCGCCGGACGCATACTGCCAGTAGTTCGCCGCCAGAGTGTCACCACTCTCGAAGCTGCCGTCGATCAGTTCGCCATTGACGTCATAGATCGCCGGCAGGGCCGTCACGCCATAGGCGAGACCCTTCTCAAGCAGTCCAGGCTGCGTCAGATCCGAACCCGCCACGTCCGCCGCCTCATTGGCGTCGAAGGCGTTCAGGTCAGACATCCCCTTGCAATAGACGTAGAAGTTGTCAATCCACACCTTGAATGCCGGGGTGCCCTGCTTGGCTCGAATCGTCAGATCGATGATGAATCCTTTGTCGGTCAGGTTCAACGCAGCATCCGTTCCACCCGCCTGAGTTGAATCATTGGTCTGGTTCAACTCGGGAACGACCTGCTCAACGTACATCTGACGCCACTTTCCATCGGTCGGAGGACCAATGGCCGCCACAATCTTGTCGTCGGCGTTGGCCGCCGCAATGTTCCCAAACGACAGAGCCGTTACCGAGAAGAATCCCTGATCCGGCTTCGCTTGTGTCTGCAACTGGATCTGAACATTCTCCGTGTAATCTACCGTTGCGTTCGCCGGAATGTCGGTCGCAATGTTCACCGACAAGCCGTAGACTTCGCCCGGAAGAACCGGAGTCACGTTGAAGGAAATCAACTTCGTGAAGTGGTTGCCTTCCGAGATACTGGCAGCATCCACATCAACCTGAAGCAGGTTCCCTGACGTTGCTCCCGGAAACTGGTTCGCGGGATTTCCCGGCATGGCCGACGTCGTCCAATTACCTACCGTCGCCGGATCAAGCAGAGTCACCGTACCATTCGGATAGCCCGGAATGTTTCGCAGACGCCAGCCACCGGTGATGAACGCGAGATTCGCATCGGTGGAGTCACCCACTTGCATGTTCGCACCCGCCGGAATGTTCTCGAAGCGCGAGTTCATGTCGAGGTTCGCGCCCGTATAATCGGCAGCCACAGCGGTGTAGTTATCGATCTTCTTCGCCGGAGCGACCATGAAGACCGCGCCGTCCCAATCGCCCGAGCGGTCAAACGTGCTTGACTCGAGCACTGCCGGGACGGAGACCAACACCGCACAGGACAACGTACTGGTCGGCGTCAAATAGACCTTGCCGTTCGGCGTCAAAACCGATGCATCCAGTCCACCCAGAATGTTCACAACTGCTTGAGGCGTTCCGCCACGAGCGACTTCGGTCGGAAGACCGTCCGTCAGATCGTGTGCAATGACCGGACCCCAAACAACCGTGGCCCCGGCATACGCCGAGTTGGTCGTTAGGTCAGACGTCAGATAGTCCGCCAGCGGAGGAACCACAATCGGGCTCCCCGAACCGTCGAACAGTTCCACGTAAGTGAACCGCGGAACGTTCACGCCATTGCCCTGAAACGACAGACGATTGTCCATCGTCAGACGAGGCTCGGTTACAAAGAACGTTGAATACTTGATGTTCGAAACCGTTTGATCTACTGAAGTGTCCCCGTCCTCGACCTCAAAAGTAGCGCTCAACACACCTACGCCGTTGTAGCCCATGACGTCCACTTCGTTGAAGGCTGTCACACTGACAACCAACCCCGCATCCGCGGAATCAAGGGTCCAGCTTAAAGCATCATCAGTCTCATCGTTATCGATGACATAGTCATCGAGATCGAACGCCGGACTGAGAAGCTTCGGAAAACCCGAACCGGTATTGTCCTGAAGTCGAACATCCGGCAGGTCATCCGCAAACGGCGTCACAGCACTTGCGTTCACAGAAAACAGAACCGATACAACACAGATAAGGCCAACCCACGTGAAGCAATGCCTCATATTTCCTTTCTCCCTCCTTTCATGATTTGATTTTACTCCCGATAAAATCGGGCAACTTAACACGGAATTTCCTTGCATCACTTCAGACTCCTTTCAAGGCACTAAGAATCATCGGAAAAAACTATATTAAAACGTCGCATAAAGACGGCTGCCTTAAAAGATTTTCTTGCGGCTGAAGTTCACCCACACCCTCGCCAAGAGTGTTCTGAACTCAAATCTGAGGATTGTACCCCTTTGTCCACAATTCTTTGAAAGTATAGTATTTTTCGCTCCGGCGTGTCAAGCGTTTTTTTGCCTCCAGACACCTCCCTTGAAAACCACAACCAAGCTCCAAATCCCTTGATTTTAGACAACCTTTGACCCCCAAAAGTTCCCACTTTGTTTGTCAACTGAACCCGAGCAATCCCCCACAAAAGCTCCGATTTTGAAACATAAGATTAACAGTCCAATGAAACACCGCCCGCTTCCCTCAGCGAGCGCGAAATAGTGGGAGCAAACAACAAAACCCTCGACCGGCGCCAAGCAGCCTCGATGCCCGTTTTATCCCATATTTTCGAGCTAAAATGTGCCAAGCAGACACCAATCCCTTGGTTTTTCCACAAATCTGCCGACATAAGATGGCACAACGATTCAACACCTTTCCCTCGTCAGGAGTCCGAAACCAGTTTGTAGATGGGCGGCACATCCTCCTCCAGGTGCTCAAATCGCCCGACCCGCTTGTCAACAAAATAGTTATCAGTCGCGTCGTCATTGTAAGTCGAAACCTCGCCAATCACCGCATAGTCGCCCAACGGCCAAAACTCATGGTAAACGCCGGATTTCAGCGTGACTCGCTCTCCCGCCTTCAGGTAAACTACCGTCCCGGAGGGATATTCCACTTCTTTGCCATTGCGGAGGAGTTGGACCGGAATGCTGGCGTCCGTCGTGCATTCGCCCTTTTCATCGCTGGCGAACAGCTGCATCGCCAAGGTCCCGTTGCGGCAAATAATATCTTCCTGCTTTGACTTGTGTGTATGATTCGGCGTCTTTTGATTGCCCCGCGCATACATCAGCTTTTCACAATACTGGGGCAATTCCGCCAAATTCACCAGGATCAGACCATACTTCTCGAAATCACCTAATCCGAAACCAGTAACGTCCCAGCGGGGCTCCGGAGGCAAATGCCAATGGTGTCGCGAAAAAGCCAAAGACGCTTCCGCAATCGCTTCGTTAATTTCAGATCGCTTCATGGTTCTTTCACCTCAATCCCACCTTCATCCCGGATTGACTTTCTTCTTTGCCCGGCGTCAATCCCGGGAGCCAGCGGTCTCATTCTCGCGAGTGTATCTTCTATCCCGCTCCTTTGTTAAGATCATATATCGATGCCAGTTAAAAGTTCAAGTGCCCCGGGTGATTATTGCCCCAAGCTCGCTCCGATAGAACGGCGCTACAAGGCCGATCCGGACCCGAAAGGTTTCCAGGTCGCGGCTTCCGACGGCAAACGGTCGGCAAAACGCTGTAACAGCGCCAGCTCCTCCTCGACCAAACGGAGACCATCTCGAACCAAATGAGGAATCCCCCCCATAATGGCATACCACCGGAGGCATTGCGGGCACACGAGAGCACCTGTTACAACTTCTTCCTCGTTTGTTTCAAAGGCAACGATTTGAAGTGGATAGGCCCCATCGACCGGACAACACAGCCATTGCTCCAGATCCTTCCTCATCGCTTTCCCTCTCCTCGGAGACATACACTGACCGGCCCTTTGAAGGCAACAATCAGCCCCTCAACCATCCCCGCCACAGCCTTCGTCAGCGGCACAAAAAACCATCGCATCCGGCCGAAAGCGTAATGGGCGTGCATCCAGGCATACTCAACCAGGAGGAAGTAGGCCTTCTTTCGGCGCCTGTGAAAACAATTTTCAAAGATCTTAACAATCTGGCCCGCTCCGGCGTCCTCCAGCGGTGAGCCGTAATGCAATTCTCCCGGGGCCGGGCCGATCGAATACCGCCTCAAGATCAACCGTCGGAAAATTCCCTGGATCCAATGGAGACACCGATTAACCACTTGCGATTCGCTCACGTGCTCGAGAGCCACAAAGATTCCATCGGGCTTCAGCACCCGGCAGATTTCATTGAATCCCACCTGAACCTCCGCCACGTGATGGAGGGCATCCTTGCTGGCCACAACGTCGAAACAATCGGGACGAAAAGGCAGATGACTGGCCTCAGCCCGCACATAGTCGATTTGAATGTCCTGCTGCTTCGCGGCATATTCCCGCCCCAGCCGCAGCATCCCCGCTCCCAAGTCAATCCCCATCATACGAATTCCCTGTCGAGCCGCCTGAAGCGAATAAGCCCCCCCGCCACAACCCAAGTCCAGCCCTCGGCCTCCCCGACGCTCTCGAAACGGTTCAAGCAGAAACCTCGCCGCCCAGGGGCTTTGCCATCCGAATTCCCGGTCGATATCCCGGGTGTCTGGCACCCGAATGCCCAGATTCAGAAAAGACGGGTGGGTCGCCGGCACTTCCCCATCCAAAATCGAGACGTCCCCTTCGCCAACGTGCACCCGGAAGTAGGCATCCCAGAAGCGCCCTTCCTCGACCTGAATTTCGTCCCCTACCGGGTCTTCGCTTTGTCCCCGCCACCGAAGAATCAGCTCCCGGACAAATATCGGGGCTGGTCCTTCATGCAGAAGCGTAATTTCGTGGGAATCCGCTCTAGGAATATCCAGAGAAAGGACCTCCGTTTGGAGGCTGGTTCCCTTGAGACAAATTTCGCCGGCGGACTGCCCATCCAGAAAGACTCTTAGGCGGCCTTCTCCCTCATCCTCCGCTCCGCCGCGAAGTCCGAACACTTGTCGCATGATTCGCGTCTTGAAACGGTAGGACAGCCGTGTGGGAGTATCCGAAGAACCTGAAAGGATCAAACCAATGTCTTTCGGCGTGGAGATCCCTTCGGCTGAAAAATAGGAGTTACCTCGAAAGTACATTATTAACTGCCCATCTCAGCTCAGCCAAAGTCGAAAGAAAATCCCGGTGCAAGATAAAGAGCCTTTTCGATTATAAATCTAAGAATAAAATAATCAGTGGGTTAGATATTCTCCTGGGTCCCGACCGCCTTCCCGGCTCTCCCCGGAACAACCACAGGAAAAGATCGTAACTCTCCCAAAACAAAAGACTTAATTCACGCTCACAAATCTATCGTCTTGTGGATTCATAGGAGAGTATTCCGATCATTCGCTGCAGGATTTGATGCAAATCGCCACCAGGATGTTGTTCTTATTATGGATTTTGTCAGCGTCTTGCGGGAAATACATCCTGAAATTTCAAAGCCTGCTTTTTCGCAGAATGAAGTGCAACGCTTCGGGATAATGAATCCGATTGCGAAATCCCAGGTTATCGTTCTTTCCATCGTATAAGGATCGCTCAACCACCCCGAATGCGGCATCCGGGAAGATTACCCGGTCACATTGCTCCAGAAAGCCTGGGGGCTCTTCCCCCGTTCGTCAGCCCACACCTGCAGCCCATTGTTCAGCACGCGACCCCTAGGGCTCATTCCGACAAGATCGCCGGCACGGCAACAACTTGTTCCAAAAGCACTTCAATAGGACAGGCAACCATACCGTAAGGAGGGAAATCATGTCAACCGATCGAATGCACAACGAGTGGAAAAGGAACACGTTTGCCGGCAGTTTCCGCCCGCCGGACAGATCGAAAAACAACAAAAGGAATCGAGGGGACCTGTAAGCCGGATTCTGTCACTCAGACCCGGAGGTCCAAGCGGGTAATCATTCCTCTAGGCCGGACGTCGCCATCCGGCTCCAGCAGCCTACCCGAAGATCGCCCAGCTAGAATAGCCGGAACGGTGCGAGCCACACCGCGAGCGAACGACGGACGCCGCCCGCCCCTCTCTTCCTATTTGGCCTTGCTTCGAGCGGGGTTTGCCATGCCAGCCGAGTCACCTCGAGAGCCTGCCTGTGGGGTAGGCGAGACCCTGCCGTCCCACGCGGGGAATTGGCGCTGCGGTGCGCTCTTACCGCACCTTTTCACCCTTACCCGCCGCCGCCCAAAGGCGCCGGCGGGCGGTTTGTTTTCTGTGGCACTTTCCGTCGGCTCGCGCCGCCTTCCCTTTCGGAAGCGCCCTGCTCTGCGAAGTCCGGACTTTCCTCCCCGGTCCCGGTTGGAGAGAGCCAGCCGAAGCCGAATCTCTTCCCGACCGCCGATCCGCGGCGATTACCCGGTCCCCTCGATAACTTTTATCAACAGCACACGGCGACACGCAGCCCGAATCCCTCGGATGATCTTCACTCGATACCCCACCGCGCAAAATCACTATAGCGCGAGATGCCTCCCGCTGCAAGCGCCGGCAGACGGCTCTTCGCCCGAGGAAAACTCAGCGGTCCCGCCGCCCGGCGATATACTCTTCAAGCAACCGGTAGGCTTCGTCATCCGAATATTGACGCGGCGGATGCTTCATCAAAAAAGCCGAAGTCGCCTCGAGAACGCCTTTCTGACCACGATCCAGAGCCAATTTGCAGCACCGAATCGCATCGATCACCACGCCGGCCGAGTTGGGGGAATCCTCCACCGACAAGCGCAATTCCAGATTCATCGGAACATCGCCGAACAATCTTCCTTCCATCCGCAGGAAGCACACTTTGTTGTCCTTTTGCCACGGCACATAATCGCTCGGACCAATGTGAATGGCATCGGCTTCCAATCGCGTGGCCATGACCGACTGGACGGCCTCGGTCTTGGACTTTCGTTTGGAGACCAACCGACTTCGTTCAAGCATGTTCAAGAAGTCTGTATTGCCGCCCGTGTTGAGCTGGTAGGTGCGCTCCAGAACCGCGCCCCGTTTGGCGAATAAATCGGTCAGCACCCGGTGAACGATCGTCGCCCCAAGTTGCGATTTCACGTCATCCCCAATCAGGGGCAGGCCGGCGTTTTCAAACCGCTGCGCCCAAATCGGATCGCTGGCAATAAACACGGGAATATTGTTGATTAAAGCGATCCTGGCTCGGAGGGCGCATTCGGCATAAAACCGCGTCGCCTGTTC
>Ga0272444_10002070_pt1 | contig 18837 bp, 21 predicted proteins | sample SSMForm13_FD_201033 | JGI IMG/M metagenome (GOLD analysis project Ga0272444, IMG submission 201033) | Marine sediment archaeal communities from Little Sippewissett salt marsh, Falmouth, MA, United States - SSM-Form-13 | ecosystem: Environmental > Aquatic > Marine > Wetlands > Sediment ... | reverse complement strand
TTATGCAGAAGAAAATACTGATTGTCGAGGATGAAGAAAGCTTACTGAAGCTTGAAAGTATTCTTTTGACGACCAAGGGCTATCTGGTCCAGGGTGCGACAACTGGCCTTGCTGCACTGGAAGCTGTCGCCGATGAACCCCCTGATCTGATTTTGCTGGATATTATGCTGCCTGAGATGGATGGCTTTGACGTCTGCGAACGGATAAAAACCGACCCTCGAACCAAACATATTCCTGTGATTCTTTTAACTGCGAGAAAAACGCCCGAAGATGTGGCCCGAGGTGAAGCTGTCGGGGCAGATCAGTACATCACGAAACCTTTCAAATCAGCGATGGTCATGGAGACCATTGAAAAACTGATCAGTCACCACTAAAAACGAAAAAAAACCGTTGTTTTTGCCTTAAGTCTCTATTTGCCATCCTTTGTCTGGAAATGACTGGCTTTAGCTGCTAATATGCTGAAATCAAAAGCTCATAATCAGTTTTATCGAGGCAGCTAAGGATGTATAACGCCAAAATTCTGGTCGTTGATGATTCACCGACAATGCGACAGTTCATTGTTTTCGCCCTGCAACGGCTTCCCGGGCTAGAGATTATGCAAGCGGGCGATGGCGTAAGTGCGTTAAAACAACTGTCTTCAGAAAAATATGATCTGTTGTTGACCGATATTAATATGCCGATGATGGATGGTTTGAAATTGGTGAGTCTGATACGTAATGACCCTAATTATTATCAGCTCCCCATCGTTATGATAACGACGGAAGGCTCAGAAATCACGCGGGAAAAAGCTTTAAAGATGGGTGCGACGGAATATATCACGAAACCGTTACAAACGACCCGGCTGGTCGATGTTGTGCGCCAACTGCTCAATCCGGAAAAACGTCCTGATGAACCTGCCTCTTAGGCTTGACAGCTTTTTATGAACATGCAATAAGACGCCATTCTACTTGTTGTGTAGAACTTTGCGATTTTAGGAGGAAGCGTTGGCTAAAGAAGAAGCAATTGAAGTTGAAGGGACTGTTGTTGAACCACTACCGAACGCTATGTTTCGTGTCAAGCTTGACAATGATCATGTCGTTCTGGCCCATATTTCTGGAAAGATGCGTAAATATTACATCCGCATACTCCCTGGAGACCGGGTCACGGTTGAATTGTCACCGTATGATCTGACCCGTGGGCGGATTACTTATCGCGCTAAATAATTCATGCGGCCTGTGCTGCAGGATGTCAATTTATTTTGAAAACGGGGCGCTAGAGTTGCCCGGATTTCTGATCACGATACCGGCCCAGGCCGGTTTTCGTGTATCTAATCTGATCGTCATTAAAAACTAAGTAACGGTCTTTCCCGTTACGGAGGTCATATGAACAGCCCGTACATCCCGAAAAATGTTGAGTTGAAATGGCAAGCTCACTGGCAGGAAAACCGTGCCTTTTGCGTGACCGAAAATCAGGATAAGGAAAAGTTTTACCTGCTGGAAATGTTTCCCTACCCCTCTGGCCGCATTCATATGGGGCATGTGCGTAACTACGCTATTGGTGATGTTGTCGCTCGCTTTAAAAGAATGCAGGGGTTAAACGTTTTGCATCCCATGGGCTGGGACGCCTTTGGTATGCCGGCTGAAAATGCCGCGATTGAGCATGGGATCCATCCGGCAAAATGGACTTATGAGAATATCGACAGCATGCGTGAACAATTAAAGCGCATCGGCTTGTCTTATGACTGGGATCGGGAATTTGCGACCTGTGACCCCTCCTACTATCGTTGGGAACAACTGGTTTTTCTCAGGATGTTTGAAAAAGGTTTGGCCTATAAGAAAGGCTCCTCGGTCAATTGGTGCGACGACTGCCAAACTGTTTTGGCGAATGAGCAGGTTGAAGATGGCTGTTGCTGGCGTTGCCATAACCTGGTTCAACAAAAAGAACTGGAACAGTGGTTCTTCAAAATAACCGAATACGCGGATGAACTGCTTGATTGGGCTGATAAATTGTCCGGTTGGCCAGAACGCGTTCTGGCGATGCAGCGTAACTGGATAGGGAAGAGTTACGGCTGTGAAATAGAATTTCCTGTTGTTGACAGTCAAGAAAAAATTAAAGTTTTCACAACGCGCCCCGACACTCTGTTTGGAGCGACTTTTATGAGTCTGGCCCCTGAACATCCACTGGCCATGTCGCTGGTCACGGAAAATCAAAAGCAGGATGTCGAACAGTTTGTTGTTGAGGTTGAGCGCCAGGACAAGCTTGACCGCACCAGTGGAGAACTTGAGAAAAAAGGCGTTTTTACCGGAGCCTATGCAGTTAACCCCCTTAATGGCGAAGAGATCCCTGTCTTTCTGGCCAATTTTGTTCTGATGGATTACGGTACTGGTGCCGTCATGGCTGTTCCGGCTCATGATCAGAGAGATTTTGAATTTGCTCAGAAGTATACGCTGCCGATACGTGTTGTGATCCAGCCGGAAGAGGGGTTGCCTGAAGAATCCTCTCTTGAGATGGCTTATACCGGTCCCGGTCAGTTAGTTAACTCAGGTCAGTTCAATGGTGTAGACAACGAGATGGCGAAGGAAAAGATAGCTGAATATCTTGACCAAAAGGGAGAGGGCCGCAAAACGGTCAATTTCCGCCTGCGCGATTGGGGTGTTTCCAGACAGAGATATTGGGGAACGCCGATACCGATTATTTATTGTGATAGCTGTGGAGCCGTCCCGGTCCCGGAAGAGGACCTTCCGGTGCAACTGCCCCTCGACGTTGAATTGACAGGAGAAGGAGGCTCTCCACTGGCACGACATGAAGAGTTCCTGCGTGTTGCCTGCCCGCAGTGCGGTTGTGAAGCCCGAAGGGAAAGTGACACATTCGATACCTTTGTTGAAAGTTCCTGGTACTTCGCCCGTTATGCTTGTCCGGATTTCACCGGGGGCCCATTGGATAAGGAAGCGGCTAATTACTGGCTGCCTGTAGACCAGTATATCGGGGGTATCGAACATGCGGTTATGCACCTGCTTTATGCCCGCTTTTATACTAAAATACTTCGCGATCTTGACATGCTGGATGTTGACGAACCCTTTACCAACCTCTTGACGCAGGGGATGGTCTGCAAAGAAACACAACGTTGCCCTCAGCATGGTTGGCTTTACCCCGAAGAAGTCGTAGGGGGCCACTGTGCGTTATGCAATCAAAAGGTAGAACTGGGGCGCACTGAAAAAATGAGCAAGTCCAAGAAGAATGTGATCGATCCTAATCAGTTGATCGAACAGTTCGGTGCCGATACGGCGCGCCTGTTTTCGCTGTTTGCCGCTCCTCCTGAAAAAGATCTGGAATGGAATGAGCAGGGCGTTGAAGGTTGTTCCCGTTTCCTCGGCCGTGTTTGGAGGGCAGTTCACGATAATCGCGAGAATATAGCTGTGGCAGAGCCCCAGGGAGAGCTCGATGGCCCTGCAGCAGATTTACGCAGGAAGACACACCAGACAATTAAAAAAGTCACTGAGGATATTGACGGGCGATTTCACTTCAATACCGCGATCGCTGCGGTCATGGAACTCGTCAATGCCATTTATGCGTTCAAGTCTGGCAAAGAGGCTCCTGGTGTCCTACGTGAAGCGCTTGAGACTGTTGTCCGTTTGCTGAATCCTTTTGTCCCTCATATCTGTGAAGAACTCTGGCAGGTGATGGGGCATCGTCAGAGCGTTGAGCTGTCGGGTTGGCCGACATGGGATGAGCAGGCGCTGACGGCTGAAAAAATGACTCTGGCCATCCAGGTGAATGGCAAGGTCAGGGGGACAATCTCTATTTCAGTTGATGCCGAGAAGGATGAAATTGAACGTGAAGCGTTGCAGGAACAGAATGTCCAACGTTATCTGGCCGGTAAACAGGTACGTAAGATAATTGTTGTTCCCGGACGGTTGATCAATATTGTGGTGTCCTGATGCGTTGTTTATTTTGCTTTGTCCTCACGTTCAGTCTTTTGGGCTGTGGATATCACTTTCCCGGTCAAGCCGGAAATGTGCCGGGGCAAGTCAACAGTGTTTATATCTCACTGTTCACCAATCAGACCTCTGAGCCACAGTTGGAGAACCGAATGACAAATCAGGTCAGTCAGGTTTTCTCCCGGCGAAAAAGCTTGGTTCAAGTTGAGCGTATCGACTTGGCTGAAGCCATTTTACAGGGGACCATCCAGTCGTATAGGAGCCGGCCTCTGGCTTATGATGCCCAGGACAATATCAGTGAATATCGGGCTTCAATGAAAGTTAGAGCTGAACTGTTGGGTGGAGTAGAACAGCAAAATGTTTTGTGGCAAGCGACAGAGACGTGGGCAGTGGATTATCTGGCCGATGATGATAAAACGAAGCAGGAAGATCTGGAAGATCAGGCTATAGACGAACTCAGTTTGCGTCTTGCAGAAGCCCTGTTTTACAAACTCCTGGACGATTTCTGAACGGCCATAAATGACCTCCCCTGAAGATTTATATCGCCAGTTACGTTTTTCGCAGATCCCTTCACTGATCCTGCTTTTTGGTCAGGAGCCCTTTCTTATACAGCGAGCGGTACAAACTGTGCGTGAGGCCGTTCTGGTGAATGAGGATGATGCTTTCAACGACCATCAGTTCAATGGTAAAGAGGCGACCTCTTCACAGATTCTCGAGGCCGCTCTCACATTTCCGGTTTTTGCCGAAAAAAAACTTGTAACAGTCAAAGATGCTCATTTGTTGCCTGCGACGGAATTGGACCAACTGGTCGAATACCTGAATGCGCCGGTCTCTGAGACCTGTCTGCTTCTTGTGGCGGAAAAGATTGATGCCCGGAGAAAATTTTTTCAGCTATTTAAAAAAATTGGGACGACTGTTGAATTCAAACCATTAGCGGAAAAAAATCAGCCCCAGTATGTGCGTCAGATCCTTGAGCACAATAACGTAAAGATTTCGGAAGATGCATTGGCGCTCTTTTGTGGCATGACAGGAGGCAGTCTCCATGAAATTCATGCTGAGCTGGAAAAGCTGATCAATTACATCGGGACTTCCCAGGTGATTGATGTTAAAGATATTCAGGCCGTTGTCTCACGGGGGCGGGCGGAAAATATATTTGAACTGGGACGGGCGGTTGGTCAGGGACATTCAGCACAGGCCCTGACACTGGTCTGGAGCTTGACGGCTTCAGGTGAGGCCCCGTTGAAGATATTATCGATGCTGGTTCGCCATTTCAGGCAGTTGTGGAAAGTCCGTGAACTTCAGGTGAAAAAATATCCGCGTAAAGATATTGCCAGATTGGCTGGGGTTCCGTTTTTTGTCGTCGATGGGTTAATTCAACAGGGAAAGCGGTTTTCACGGCGTGATTTTGTTCGTATGTTTGAAATGTTTATCGAAACTGATCTTGCTATGAAGTCGAGTGGAGCAGATTCCGAATCGCTTCTGGATCGATTGGTTTTGAAGTTGGCGCAGGGCAGGGCAAAATAAAAAAGGGGCTGAAAGCCCCTTTTAGATATTTATACTTTGATCAAGCAAGAGTATTCACCAGTTTTGTGAGGCGCGAGATTTTGCGGCTTGCTGTTGCTTTGTGAATGACACCCTTTGCTGCAGTTTTGTCTATATAGGGGACAGCTTTTGCGAGAGAGCTTTGAGCTGCTTCCTGGTCTCCTGCTGCGACTGATTCGCGGACTTGTTTGACAAGGGTTCTCATCGTCGACCGAATATGGGTATTGCGGGCATTGCGGATTGCATTTTGTTTGTTACGTTTTGCTGCTGATTTATGGTTTGCCACGTTTATATCTCCTTTTATATTGGCGATTTGCTATCAGAATGCGCGATACTAATCAGCGCCAACGGACTTGTCAAGTTATAAAAAACTAATATAATCTAAAAAAAAACCTATCTTCAGAAGGTTAGCTTCTCCATCAAGGGGATTAATATTATATAATGATTGGTCAGGGAAAAATTGTAACGGCAACGATAGTCATGGCCTGTGCAACATCCATGAGTCGAATCGCAGGATTGGTGCGCGATGTGGTCGTTGCACGATTATTCGGTGCCGGTATGGTGACCGATGCGTTTTTTATGGCCTTTACAATTCCCAATCTGCTCCGTCGTTTTTTCGGCGAAGGATCTCTCACCGCTGCTTTTGTACCGATCTTTTCCGAGACTTTTCATCAACGTGGCGAGGAAGAAGCGCAAAAATTAGCTGACCGCTGTATCAGCCTGCTATTTCTGGTCATGCTCGCAGTTGTGGCTGCAGGGATGATTTTCTCACCTTGGATTGTTCAGGGTATCGGTTTCGGTTTCGGTTATATTCCCGGAAAGCTTGAACTGACAAATCAACTGAACCGCTTGATGTTTCCTTATATCGGCTTAGTATCAATTCTGGCCTTGGTCACGGGTATTTTGAACGTTCGTGGACATTTCTTTCTGCCAGCACTCTCCCCCTTGTTTTTGAATCTGTGCATAATTCTCAGCGCGCTGACCCTTGGTAGCCTGTTTGATCGGCCAATTTTTTCTCTGGCAGTCGGCGTTCTTGTCGGCGGTACTGTGCAACTGTTAATGCAGTTTCCGGTTTTGTTCAGGTATCGGATTCGTTTTCGTTTAAACCTGCAATTCAGTGAAGACCCTCAGCTTCACAGAATTCTTCGACTCATGATTCCGGGTGTTGTCGGGGTCGCAATCTATCAGATCAATATCATTGTATCCCGACTGCTGGCATCTTTCCTGCCGGACGGCAGTTTGTCTTATCTTTATTATGGCCAGAGACTGTTTGAATTTCCTCAGGGAATATTTATTGTTTCTCTCGCCCAGGCGGCTTTGCCCATGATGAGTCGGCAGGTTGCTGAAGATGATCAGTTGGGAATGCAACAATCGTTGACTTTTGCTCTTTCAGTCATAACGCTTTTCACTTTGCCGGCAATTATTGGCCTGATTCTTTGTGCCAAGCCAATCTATTCGCTGTTTTTTTTCTCTGGTGAGTTTGATTCCGCAGCACTCGAAAATACTGCTCTGGCGTTAATCTGTTACGCCCCTGGATTGATTTTTGTCGGTTATAGTCGTATAGCATCACAAACTTTTTATGCTCTCAAAGATACACGCACGCCAGTCGTCGTCTCTTTTTGGACGTTGTTGGTCAATTTAGTCGCCGGGCTTGTCTTGATGAAAATGTTCGGTTTTTCCGGACTTGCAATGGCTTTAACCCTGGCTTCGGCATTTAATGCCTTTTTTTTACTATTTCTACTTAAAAAAAAGGCCGGTTCTTTTTTGCAGACAGCTCTGCTTGTTCCTATTTTGAAATCGCTACCTGTTTGTGCCGTTATGGGTTTTGTGGTTTATCTGTTGGTAGGGCTGGCTGATTGGAATCAACCGGGAATTGATTTTAATAAAAGCTTGGTTCTATGTCTTGTTGTTGTTGTCGGTGTCCTCATTTACCTGGCGGGCTGCTATTTTTTAAAGGTGAAAGAAGTCCATCAGGGAATACGGTTGTTGATGAAGAGAAAATAAAGTTTCAATATCGATGAAAACGGATTTCCCCACGACGAATTTTTTGATCAAGCCATCTTTTTATCCAGACTTTCATGATAGATCGGGTAAAGGGAGTTAAGAAGCAGAACCCGATAAGATCGGTACAGAAGCCCGGAGTCAAAAGAAGTAAGCCTCCGGCTAAGATCATTGCTCCATCAATGAGATCCTCGGCTGGTAATTTCCCTTGATTTATTTCATTTTGTATTCTGTTGATTAAAGCGAAGCCCTGACTGCGGGCAAGAAAAGCCCCGGCGACTCCCGTCAGGAAAATCATGATGACTGTCGCACTGATGCCGATTTGACGGCCCGCCTCAAAGAGTACATATAACTCAATTATTGGTACAAGTGTGAAGATGATTAGAAGTCTTATAAACACTTTTATGACCTTTCATAAAGAAATATAAATCTTATCCTTGTGCTATGTGGTATCTGTTTGGATAGCTTGGGATGAGCATGTAACATGCTGTAAATACTGATAAATATAACTGATTAAAAAATAGGCAACCTGCTGAAGGTTGCAGTCGCCGCTACCCTGAAGTTATTATCAACAGACATTTATACAGCTTATCCACAATTTGTGTGGATGAACTGCAAAAGTGATTATTTTTCACGAACTTCGAAATTCTTGACTGAATAAGGCTGAATTTATTCATCGGCAGTGGCCATAACTTTTATGGTTTTTTGTCTGAGAATATCTTCCGCATCCAGGTAAATCGATGTTGACATTTCAACAAGTGTATACAGAAGGTTGCCTAAACTGTCTTCAATAGCGGCAGCCTCGCCGTGGCTTTTTTGCTTAACCTGCTGCTTTAACAAATTTAACTCAACGATAGCTTTTTCAATAAGGTTATCTACGGGCCGGGTTGTTGTTTTTTTGGCAACTTTTGTCGCCTGTTTTAATGCTGGCAGACCTTTTGGGATTCGATCGCTCAATCTGTTGTTTTTACCCCTTTCAGCACGTTCCTGTCGTTTGGCTTTCTCCCATTGTTGAGCGTGATCGTCCTTGTCCGCGTCAGCAAAAACATGCGGATGCCTGCGAATGAGTTTATCGCTGATGGCTTCGGCAACATCGGCAATATTGAACAGATTATCCTCTGCGTATATCTGGGACATAAAGATAATTTGCAGGAGCAGATCTCCCAGCTCGTCGCGGATGTCGTCAACATCGCCGGTATCGATTGCTTCCAGGAGTTCGTACGTTTCTTCAAGAAGATAAGGTTTCAGGCTCGAGGCGGATTGTTTTTTGTCCCATGGACAGCCATCGGGGGACCGGAGTGTTTCCATGATCGAAACTAGCCGAAGGCATTGTGTTGTAACCCTGTTATTGTTATCTGACATAATGAATCCATTGGTCGATGTGAAAGGATGCTGAGAGCGAGCCTCGTTTTCTGGTAATTAATACCGCTTTTTGTACGAGATCAGTAAAGAAAAAAAACTTGCAAATCACAGATGGATAGGCTAGAAAGTGCGCCATTCTTGACAGTGATGGATGTTGCCTTTTGGCTTGACATGCTTGTGGCTCGCTTTATACTGTATCTTTTGCTTTTTTAGGATGCCTATGCGTCTTGAACTGAAAGATATCAAGGGTGGCGTTCTGGAGCAAGACTACTCTTGTACTTTAAACGATTTCCCTGATTTGATCGCTCTCGCGGAAGAGGGTGGTCCACAGTTTGAGGAACCGATTGCTTTTCATCTGCGCTTACAGCGTACGGGGCAGATGGTTGAAGTCGATGGTCGGGTGTCAGCAACGTTGCAATTAAGTTGTGGACGTTGTCTGAAAAGATTCAAACAGAAAGTCTCTGACACGTTTGCTTTAACATTTTCTCCGCTGACTGAAGAATCTCCCACTGAAGATGAGATTGAACTTGAATCGGAAGAACTGGGGTTGATCGTTTATCACGACGATATATTGGATCTTCGGGGGCCTCTTCAGGAACAACTATTGATGACCATTCCGATCAGCCCTGTTTGTGATGCGGGCTGTCCCGGGCTATGCCATGAATGTGGCGCGGACCTCAATATTGCCCAGTGTGGCTGTAAGAAGAAAATTTTTAATAACAAGTTTTCAGTGTTGGCAGATATATCGCTAGATAAATAATTTGTAAATTTTAGGTAAGCGTTACGCTATCGCTATGACCTGATGTAACTAAAAATCATGTCGAACTGAGAGTAAAAGTTCGACTGTAGAGGAGATGTTGAAATGGCTGTACCTAAAGGAAAAACTTCAAAATCGAAGAAAAATATGCGCCGCGCTCACGATGCTATCAGTGCCCCTGGAATTTCGATCTGTCCGCAGTGTCAAGAACCGAAGATGCCTCATCGTACTTGCTCGAACTGTGGTACTTATAAAGGTAAAGAAGTCATCAGCAGCGACGAAACTTAAACCGGACAGCCACTCCAATGTCTTTCAAAATCGCTGTTGATGCTATGGGAGGGGATAACTCTCCTGCTTCCGAGGTTGCCGGTGCGGTCGATGCTTGCCGTAAATGGGGCTGTCGGGTCATTCTCGTTGGTGATACACAGCTGATTGAAGCAGAGCTCAGTAAGCATGTGACCCAGGGACTCCACCTGGAAGTTTATCATGCCAGTGAAGTTGTGGGCATGCATGATTCTCCCTCTGACGCCGTTCGCAAGAAAAAAGATTCTTCGATCAGGGTTGCGTTTAACCTCGCGAAACAAGGGGATGCCTGTGCCGTTGTCAGTGCTGGTAACTCAGGAGCCATCATGGCGTTCGGGATGTCTGTTTTCGGGCGTGTCAAGGGCGTAGAGCGTCCAGCTATCGGAACGTCGCTTCCCAATCTTGACGACCAGACGATGGTGCTTGATATGGGAGCAAACGTCGACTGCAAACCTTCTCATCTTTACCAATTTGCGATCATGGGGAGTATTTATGTTGAACATCTCCTGAATAAAGCGAAGCCACGGGTCGGGTTGCTTTCTAACGGTGAAGAAGAAAAAAAAGGGAATGACTTGACGCGCGAGACACATCGGTTACTCAAGGAATCTCACCTGAATTATCTCGGTTATGTAGAGGGTGGGGATGTCTATAACGGATCCGTTGATGTTGTTGTCTGCGATGGCTTTGTCGGTAATGTCCTGCTGAAGGTTTCCGAAGGCCTTGCCATTGCAATCGGCACAATGCTGAAACGCGAGATTGAAAATCGCTTCCTGGCAAAGATGGGTTATTGTCTCAGCCGTCCAGCTTTTGATGCTTTTAAGAAAAAAATCAATCCAGCAGAATACGGGGGCGCTCCATTGCTGGGTATTGCTGGGACAGGGATTGTTTGTCACGGCAGCTCAGACCCTGTCGCTATCAGTATTGCGATTCGCCAGGCCGGGGAATATGCGAAAATAAAAATCGAAGAGAAACTCGCCGCGTTACTGTGACAGCCTGCCCAGACGCAGATATTGTCCTGCAAAGCAAGGAGTCAAAAAAAATAATGAATGCGCGAATAATTGGGACCGGTTCTTATCTGCCTGAGCGGGTAATGACCAATTATGACCTTGAGAAAATGGTTGATACCAGTCATGAATGGATTGTCACCAGAACCGGCATTGAAGAACGTCGTATCGTCGCCGATGATCAATCCACATCAGATATGGCCACTATTGCTGCTCAGCGGGCCATGGATATGGCTGGGGTCAAGGCCGAAGACATAGATCTTATTGTTCTAGGGACGATCACTGGAGATTATCCCTGGCCGGCGACTGCATGTGTTGTGCAGGCGAATATCGGCGCTAAAAATGCTTTTGCCTATGATGTTTCGGCCGCCTGCAGCGGCTTTCTGTACGCTCTCTCCAGTGCTAACGATTTTCTTCGCGCGGGTAGTGGTAAAAAAGCCCTGGTTATCGGCGCCGAGACCCTCAGTCGTGCCGTTGATTGGACTGATCGAAACACCTGCGTATTGTTCGGAGATGGTGCTGGCGCTGTGCTGCTGGAAGCTCAGGATAGTGATTCCGGAGTCCTTTCCTGTCATCTCCATTCAGATGGTAATTATCTGGAGCTTCTTTATCAGCCCGGTTTTGGTGCCAAACATCCTCCATCAGTCGAGGGCATTGAAGCTAAGTTACCCTACCTTAAGATGCAGGGGAACGAGGTTTTCAAGGTTGCTGTCCGATCATTAACTGAAGTATCCAATGAGGCTCTTGAAACAAATGGCTTTACCAGTGCCGATGTTGCTCAGTTCATCCCTCATCAGGCTAATTTGAGAATCCTTGAAGCAACGACGAAGCGTTTGAAATTGACTGATGAACAAAGTTTTATCAATGTCAATAAGTATGGCAATACTTCCGGGGCGACAATTCCAATAGCCATAGATGAAGCTTTCCATCAGGGACTGCTTAAAGAAGGAGATCTGATCCTTTCTGCAGCGTTCGGTGGTGGGTTCACTTGGGGATCGACCCTGATTCGCTGGTAGCAGAGAGATAAGCATATTATGATTGCATATGTTTTTCCTGGACAAGGTTCTCAATATAGTGGGATGGGGAAGGATCTCGCAGACAACTTTGCTGTGGCAAAGGCTGTCTTCGACGAAGCGAATGATGCTTTGAGTTTCGATCTTGCTTCTCTGTGTTTTTCAGGATCAGAGGACGAGCTTAAACTGACGGCGAACACCCAACCGGCAATATTGACAACCAGTATTGCTGCGTTACGCGTTATGGAACAGGAAGTGGACATCTCTGCTTCTTATACAGCGGGACATTCTCTTGGCGAATATTCAGCCTTGGTGGCTTCCGGGGTCCTTAGTTTGGCAGATGCAGTACGGATTGTTCGCCAACGAGGGACCTTTATGCAGGAGGCCGTTCCTGTGGGAGTCGGAGCAATGGCGGCGATCATCGGGATAGAGGCCTTCGACTTGGATCAGTTGTGCCGGGAAGCCGCTCAGGGCGAAGTTGTTTCCCCGGCAAACTACAACAGCCCGGGACAGATTGTGATTGCCGGCCATGCCACGGCTGTCGATCGGGCAATACATCTGGCAAAGGAACGTGGAGCAAAGAGAGCTCTTCCTCTCCCGGTCAGTGCCCCTTTCCATTCCGCCTTGATGGCTCCAGCCGCGGAACGGCTTGAAGAGGAACTTGGCACTGTTAAGTTGAACGATTTTACCTGTCCCGTTGTCAGTAATGTCGAAGCTGCACCTTATGCGGATAATAACAGGGTCAAACCTCTGTTGGTCAAGCAGGTGTGTGCACCGGTTCGCTGGGAAGAATCAGTCACGAACCTGTGTCGCCAAGATGTTTCTCATTTTGTTGAAATCGGCCCGGGGAAAGTTCTGTCCGGTCTGATCAAACGGATCGATCGTTCCGCGAAAACGCAGAATATCGGGGATGTTCAAAGTTTGCTAAAAGTTCAAAAATAGTGTGCTATATTATCCCATTGGCAGGTTAAAGGAGATTTGAGTATGGTTCAGGGAAAGGTTGCCTTAATCACCGGGGCATCGCGCGGTATCGGGAGAAGCATTTCACTGGCTCTGGCTGATCAGGGAGCCAAGATTGTCGCCGTTGATATCGATCTTCAAGCGACTGAAGCATTTGTTGCTGAACTGAAAGAAAAAGGCACGGATGCCATTGCGGTTCAGGGAAACGTTACTGTTGCAGCAGATGTAGATCAAATGGTCAAAGTTGCTAAAGAAACCTTTGATCGCATCGATATTCTTGTTAACAATGCAGGAATTACACGCGACGCGCTGCTGCTGAGAATGAAGGACGAGGATTGGGATGCCGTCCTGAATGTCAATCTCAAAGGCGCTTTTTTATGTACTCGTGCCGTAGCCAAGATTATGGCAAAACAGCGCAATGGGAGAATTATCAACATCGCTTCAGTCGTGGGTCAGATGGGCAATGCCGGACAGGCGAATTACTGTGCCAGCAAGGCCGGCCTGATGGGTTTGACCCGTTCGAATGCTCGTGAGTTGGCAAAGAGGAATATCACTGTTAATGCGGTCGCACCGGGTTTTATCGCAACAGATATGACCGATGCGCTTCCTGAGCAGGTCCGCGAAGAACTGGCAGCGCAAATCCCGCTGGAAAGATTGGGCTCTGCAGAAGATATCGCTCATAGCGTTCTTTTCCTGGCGTCCGACCAGTCCGGGTATATCACCGGGCAGGTGATCGGTGTCAATGGCGGAATGTACATGTAAACAAACTGGCTTTATTTAGCCTACATAACACTAAGAGGAGGAAAGTAAATGGCTTCTATTGATGAAAGAGTTAAGCAGATTGTTGCTGAGCAACTGGGTGTAGACGAAGAGCAAGTGACTGAAGCAGCAGCGTTTATGGACGATTTAGGTGCTGATTCTCTGGATACCGTGGAATTGGTCATGGCTTTGGAAGAGGAATTTGATATCGAAATTTCTGATGAAGATGCCGAAAAAATTCAAACGGTTAAGGATGCTATCGATTACATCAACAAAGCTTCCTGATCCTAGTCGGGGCGGTACAGGGATTATTCAGTGCCGCCCCGATATGCCCTCCTATCTTGATGAGACAAACCAACACACTTGCTTGCAACTGGAAAAATAACAAGAGAGAAAATCTATGCGTAGAGTTGTTGTTACCGGTCTGGGAATTGTATCTCCACTGGGTACCGGTTTAGAGAAAAACTGGACAGCAGTCACCAATGGAGATTGTGGTATCGGTAAGGTGACACGTTTTGATGCGTCTGAGCTCGCCACACAAATCGCCGGAGAAGTGAAAGATTTTAACGCAGAAGATTATATTGAAAAAAAAGAGATCAAAAAGATGGATCTTTTTATTCAATATGGTCTTGCGGCAGCCGAGATGGCCTTTCAGGATTCAGGTTTGGAGATTACGGAGGCTAACGCGGAACGTGTTGGTGTCCTTGTCGGCTCAGGTCTAGGTGGTTTGCCAGCTATTGAACAGTATCACAAGGTGATGCTCGAGCGCGGCTACAAAAAAATCACGCCATTTTTTATACCCATGCTGATTATAAATCTGGCTCCGGGACAGATTTCCATGAAATTCGGTGCCAAAGGCCCGAACCTGTCATCCGTCTCCGCCTGTGCAACAGGAACTCACTCTATCGGTGATGCTTATCATATGATTGTCCGCGGTGATGCGGATGCCATGTTTGCCGGTGGAACCGAATCCACAATTACGCCCCTTGGCATAGGTGGTTTTAACGTGATGAAAGCCCTTTCCACACGCAATGATGCGCCTGAAGCCGCGAGCCGGCCGTTCGAAAAAAATCGTGACGGTTTTGTTATGTCAGAAGGTGCAGGAATCGTGATGCTTGAGGAGTATGAATCCGCTAAACAGCGTGGGGCAAATATCTACTGTGAGGTGGTCGGTTATGGATTGACCAGTGACGCCTATCATTTGACTCAACCGGCTCCAGGTGGTGAAGGGGCTGCTCGGAGTATGAAGATGGCATTGAATAATGCTGGGTTGGCTCCCGAACAAGTCGACTATATCAACGCTCATGGGACTTCAACCCATTTTAACGATCTCAATGAGACAAGCGCCATCAAGGCGACCTTCGGTGATTATGCCCATAAGTTGATGATCAGTTCTACAAAGAGCATGACCGGTCATGGGCTAGGTGCTGCTGGTGGTTTTGAAGCTGTATACTCAGCATTAGCGATTAAAAATAGCGTCATTCCGCCAACGATAAATTATGAGGAGCCCGATCCGGAATGTGACTTGGATTATGTTCCCAATGAAGCTCGTCAGGCAGAGTGTCGAGTGGTCCTGTCGAATTCTCTGGGTTTCGGCGGCACTAATGCGACTCTGGCTTTCCGTAAGGTGTGAGGTGATTGATGCTTGTTATCGGCAGTGATCATGGTGGCTATGAGCTCAAATGCTCAATTATCGATTATTTGCAGCAACGGCAGATAGAGTACCAGGATCTCGGGACACAAGGACCGGAATCTGTTGACTACCCTGATTTTGCTGCGAAGGTCGCCGCAAAAGTGAGTCAGGGTGAGGCAGACGCCGGTATCCTGATTTGCGGTACCGGAATCGGGATGTCGATTTCAGCAAATAAATTCATTGGAGTGCGTGCGGCCCTCGTTCATGATGAGTTCACAGCCCAAATGGCTCGTGAGCATAACAATGCCAACATCCTGGTCATGGGAGGCCGTGTTCTATCACCCGAATTGGGACAACGGCTCGTGGGCGTCTGGCTAGACTCGGAATATGAAGGCGGGCGACACCAAAATCGTCTGGATAAAATTTCTGCCATTGAGCAGCAACAGATAAAAGAGTAAACTCACGGGGCTGATACGCCCCGTTTTTTTATCAGCATCGGTTTTACAGTGGATAAGGGAGTGGATAGATGACAGCACGAAATTTAACGGCATTCGATCCTGAGATTGCTCAGGTACTCACTAACGAAACAGAGAGGCAGGAATACAGTCTTGAGTTCATTGCTTCGGAAAATTTCGTCAGTGAGGCGGTTCTCGAGGCTCAGGGCTCTGTTCTGACGAACAAATACGCTGAAGGGTATCCGGCGAAACGTTATTACGGCGGATGTGAGTTTGTTGATGTGGCGGAACAGTTGGCAATAGATCGCGCCAAGGAATTGTTTGGTGCTGAACACGCTAATGTTCAAGCCCATTCCGGGTCGCAGGCCAATATGGCTGTTTATATGGCGGTTTGCCAGCCTGGCGATACGGTTCTCGGTATGAATTTAGCGCATGGTGGCCATCTGACACATGGTTCACCGGTTAACTTTTCCGGTAAACTGTATAATATTGTTCCTTATGGTCTCAATACCGAGACGGGCAGGATCGATTATGAAGAAGTGGAACGTTTAGCCGTTGAACATCAGCCCAAACTGATTGTTGTCGGTGCCAGCGCCTATCCTCGTGAAATCGACTTTGCCGCTTTCAGAAAGATCGCCGACAAGGTCGGTGCTGTTATTATGGTCGACATGGCTCATATTGCCGGTCTGGTTGCCGCTGGTGTTCATTCCAACCCTGTCCCCCACGCTGAATTTGTTACGACGACGACGCATAAAACGCTACGAGGGCCGCGCGGAGGGTTGATTCTCTGTACCGAAGAGTGGGCAAAGAAACTGAATAGTAATATTTTCCCCGGTATTCAGGGTGGGCCATTGATGCATGTCATAGCCGCCAAAGCGGTCGCCTTCAAGGAGGCGCTGACACCGGAGTTTAAAGTCTATGCTCAGCAAGTAGTGAAGAATGCCCAGGCCCTGGCGGGAGGGCTGGTAGATAAGGGCTACAAACTTGTTTCAGGAGGCACGGATAACCACCTTATGCTGATTGATTTTACCGGAACTGAAATGACCGGCAAAAATGCTGAAAAGACACTTGAAGATGCCGGGATTACAGTGAATAAAAATGCGGTGCCTTTCGACACCCGTTCACCATTTGTAACCAGCGGTATTCGCATCGGAACGTCGGCAACAACCACCAGGGGACTTAAAGAACAGGAAATGCTTCAAGTCGCCGAATGGATCGATAGAGCTTTGACTAATGTTGACAATGCCGGCGAGCTAGAAAAGATTCGTGCCGAAGTTAAAGCGCTTTGTCTGCAGTTTCCGCTGTACGCACAGCGTTTGCTTCAGGGGTCATAGATGCAACGTCCCAGTTGGGATGAATATTTCATGCAGATCACCACTCTGGTCGCCAGCAGGTCAACCTGCTTACGGCGCCAGGTAGGAGCTTTGCTGGTCAAAGAAAAAAACATTCTCGCCACCGGGTATAATGGCGTGCCGAGTGGGATTACGCATTGTGACGTCACGGGATGTCTCCGTGAACAGCTTAAAGTTCCATCAGGAGAACGACATGAACTCTGCCGTGGTTTGCATGCAGAACAGAATGCCATCATTCAGGCTGCCAGTCATGGCGTGAATATTTCCGGAGCAACGCTGTATTGCACCGATTCACCCTGTATCATCTGCAGTAAAATGCTGATCAACGCAGGAGTGAAAGAGATTATCTACGACCGTGGTTATCCCGACGAACTTTCCCTGGAGATGCTGGGTGAGGCGGGTGTCAAGTATCATCAACACGCAAGGGAGGTTCAGCCATGAACTGTCCTTTTTGTGGCCATGAAGATACCCGGGTTGTTGATTCCCGGCTTGGTAAAGAAGGGAATAATGTTCGTCGCCGGAGAGAATGCCCTGCTTGTGAGAGGCGTTTTACAACCTACGAACGGGTTGAGGAAATATTACCCTGGGTTATTAAAAAAGATGGCCGTCGGGAAGCTTTTGATCGAACAAAAATCATAGCCGGAATGCAGCGCGCTTGCGAAAAAAGACCGGTTTCCGTTGAACAGATAGAAGCTCTTGTGGACCAGCTGGAACGGCGTTTTCAGGAATGCGGAGATAAGGAAATTTCTGCAAGCCTGATCGGCGAGGCGGTGATGGATGCCTTGCACGAAGTCGATGAAGTGGCTTATGTCCGTTTTGCCTCGGTTTATCGGCAATTTAAAGATATCAATGAATTCATGTCCGAACTGAATGATTTGCTCAAGCATTCGCACTGAAACGGACCTGTTTGACTTTGAGCCGGGATATCGATTCAGTTATCCCGGCTTTTGATTTAAGGAGTAAAAGTATCTTATGTGCTCAAAGCGACATCAGGATTTGATGGCTCAGGCTGTAGCTTTGGCACGCAAAGGGGAAGGGCGAACATCTCCGAACCCCCCGGTTGGCGCAGTGATAGTCCAGAACGGACAGGTCGTCGGTGAAGGTTTTCATCCCAAGGCGGGAGAACCCCATGCAGAAATTTTCGCCTTACGCCAGGCCGGCGAGTTGGCTTGTGGCGCTGACATCTACGTGACTCTTGAGCCATGCTCTCATTTTGGTCAAACCCCGCCCTGCGCCGACGCTTTGATTGCCGCAGGAATTAAAAATGTTTATGTCGGCGTCAGCGATCCTAATCCTCAGGTTGCCGGTCAGGGAATAGCGCGTTTGAAAGCTGCCGGCATCAATGTGTACGTTGGCTTGCTTGAGGAAGAATGCCAGGAGTTGATTGCCGCTTTCAGTAAGCATGTTACGACCGGGATGCCATATACAATTTATAAGGCAGCGCTGACGCTTGATGGGCAGTCGGCCACGGCTGAGGGCGATTCACGTTGGGTTTCTTGTGAACAAAGTCGTCAGCGGGTGCATCAAATGCGGGACCGTGTCGATGCTATTATGGTTGGAGTCGGAACGGTGTGCCAGGATGATCCGCTTTTGACTACTCGTCTTGATTTCGCACCAGGGCAGGATCCTATGCGTATTGTTGTTGACAGTTATTTAAGGATGCCGTTAAACAGTCGCATGCTTCAGCAGCAATCCGAGGCAAAAACGCTGATAGCGACGGTCAGCGTGGATCAGGAACGGATTGCTCAATTCGAAAAGGTAGGTGCTCAGGTCCTTTGC
>Ga0272444_10002069_pt1 | contig 18838 bp, 12 predicted proteins | sample SSMForm13_FD_201033 | JGI IMG/M metagenome (GOLD analysis project Ga0272444, IMG submission 201033) | Marine sediment archaeal communities from Little Sippewissett salt marsh, Falmouth, MA, United States - SSM-Form-13 | ecosystem: Environmental > Aquatic > Marine > Wetlands > Sediment ... | reverse complement strand
TCAATGGTCACGGGGGGAACTCTTCAGCTCTGGAGTGCGTGCAGCGAGAGATCCGGGATGCTACTTCGATCCTCCCGCTTGTATTCCACGTGCATCAAAGCAAGGCCGTGCGTGAGGCCGCTTCGCCCGGCGATTGGCACGCTGGATTGCTCGAGGCTTCCCTCTACGCGGCCCTTTCCGATCAAGGCAGCGCGCCCCGACAGGCCTCGGCAGGTCCTCAGCCTCGGCCATTCGACTGGGATTCTCTCGCAACGCTTCGCTACCCATGGCGGACGGAAGAGCTCTCGGACAACGGCGCGATCGGCGAGCTGCGAAAGGCAGATCTGGCACTCGGCAGGAACCTCGTCGCGGGGCTTGTCCAGGAAGCTCTCCATGCTTTAGAGGAGGTAATCGCGATGGATGCGGGGAAGCCATGAGCGCCAACGTGTACAGCAACATGCTTCTTCTGGAAGGCCCCAACTTGGAGCTTCGGAGGCACGCCTACATTGCGGTGGAAGATCAGTCGATTGCGGAGGTTGGCGATCACTGGCGGGGTGAAAGCCTAGACCTTGACGGTGCCATCGTGTTCCCCGCATTTGTGGACGCCCATACGCATGTCGCGGATTCGGGGATCAAGGATGCCGTGATTGGGCTAGCCACGGCCGAGGCGGTGTCTCCGCCCGACGGCCTTAAGTACCGCTTCCTGCAAGAGATAAAGACCGATGACCTGCAGCGGATTCTCGTTCGGGCCGTTCAGGAGCTGCTGTCAAACGGCATTTGTGCCTTCGCCGACTTCAGGGAGGGTTGTGCCGAGGGAGTTGAGCTCTTGCGAACGGCTGTATCAGGCATTCCAATCCGAGCGGTGATTCTCGGTGATGCCCTCGTCCCCCCTTCGGATAGCGAGTACATGACCCAGATCCGAGACGCCGCCTCCGCCTCCGATGGAATCGGAATCGGCGACGTGGCTCGATACACTGACGAGCAGCTCTCGGAAATCACGGCGATCCTCCACGAGACAGCGTCGATTCTTGCGGTCCACACTGCTGAGACGAAGGAGGCGCAGTCTGCGTGCCGTGATACATGGGGAAGCTCTGAGGTCGCGCGCATTCTCGCACACGGACCCGACCTATTGGTGCACCTGACGAACCCACTCGCGGGAGACGTGGAACTCCTCCGGCAAGCTCAGGTCCCGGTTGTCTGCTGTCCGCGGACAAACGCCATCCTCGCCGATGGGCTGCCTCCCGTAGCTGACCTGATCGCTTCGGGTGTTCCGCTCGCGCTGGGAACAGACAACATGATGCTCTCGAGTCCGGATATGTTCCGGGAAATGGATTGGTTCTCGCGCCTTGCCCGTGGCCAGAGCGGACGAAGCGACGTCCTCTCCTCGCGTGACGTTCTTTCCATGGCCACGCTCGGCGGTGCGCGCGCGGTGGGATTGGATGATGAGCTGGGGTCGATCGAAGCAGGGAAGGCCGCGTGCTTCGTGGCACTCGACGCCGGTTCTGCCAATCTCGCGGGAACCCGGGATATCCACGCGGCAATCGTGCACCGCGCTGGTCCTCAGGACATTTCCCTCGTCGTGTCATGGGGAGAGGAAGTCTCACGAAGGAGTACGAGATGATGAATCCTGATCCTGATCCTGATCTCAATCTTGGCCTTGGCGCCGAGTTTCTCGGGAGAAGACTTCGCAGCCCAATCATCGCTGCATCGGGCCCTCCATCGATGGATTTCACCTCGATTCGCGCACTTTCGGACGCAGGGATCGGTGCGGTGATCACCAAGACGATTCTCCTCGAACCGTCCACCAATCCAAGGCCTTGCCTCTATCGAGGGAAGCGCTTGTTCCTCAATACCGAGCGCTGCTCCACGAAGCCTCTCGAAGAGTGGCTTTGCGCTGATCTCCCGCAGATGGCCGCGCTTCCGATCCCGATCATCGCGAGCATCGGGATGACGCCGGAGGAAGCCGAACAGCTCGCGGGACCGGTCGTCGAAGCTGGCGCCGACATGATCGAACTCTCGATCTTCACGCCGGTGGATGATCCCGATCCGATGACGGACGCGATCCGCCGCGTGCGCGCACAGGTGTCCGTTCCTATTCTCTGCAAGCTCAGCTGTAACGTCGCGGATGTCGTTGGATTTGCACGATCGTTTGAGGATGCCGGTGCCGATGGCGTCTCTGCGATCGATGCGCTGAAGGCTGCTGTTGTGCTGGATTCTGCAACGGGCCGGCCGACCATGCGAGAGCAGGGATTTGCCCGGATGTCGGGCGAGGCGCTGCTACCGGTTGCTCTGTATCACGTTTCGCAAGTCGCTCACTATACCGATCTGACCATCGTGGGGACAGGTGGTGTCAGCTCCGGGCAGGACATCGTAGATATGATCTCCTGCGGAGCCCAGACCGTGGGTATCTGCTCTCACCTGATCGTCGAAGGCCCGCAGGCAATCGGCCGGCTGCACGACGAGCTGAGCCGCCTCCTCTCGGACCTTGATCTCGGCGCTCTCTCGGCGATTCGTGGTCGATCGCTGGCGCAGATGGACTTCACATCAGACGAGGAGGAACGCCAGGAGTACGAGAAGCGTGCGTGGATGGGCTCGAGGCTGAGCGCAGTGATCGACAGAGAAACATGCGTGGGATGCGGAACCTGCTCGAACCGTTGCCCCTACCACGCCATCGACGGAACGGGACCCGACGTTCGGCACGTCGTTTCCTCGCGATGCGAAGGCTGCGGGCTCTGTGTGTCCATTTGCCCCACGGCGGCGATCTCACTGCGGGAGGTCGAATCATGAACCGAGCCTTCGTCAACGGCACCGTGATGACGTGCGACGAGGCGTTCAACGTCCACTCGAACGGAACGGTGTGTGTCGACGGAAGCACCATCACGTATGTCGGACAGACCCCCCCCTCAGAGTTTGCTCCGGATGAAATCGTGGATTGCTCGGGATGGATCCTGATGCCCGGGATCATCAACGCGCACGTTCACCTGGGCGAGCATCTCTTCCGCGGGTGGATGGACGAGATGGAGTTTGAGGGGCTCTTCTACTCAACCCTCTTCCGCTGGGAGGGGAACCTTACGCCCGAGGATGTGCTTGTCGGCAGCCTCGCCGCTGCCGTCGAATGCGTGAAGTCGGGCGTCACGACTGTGTCGGATATGTATCACCACGCCGATCGCATCGCGGAGGCGGTTTCCGAAGTTGGGCTTCGAGCGATGATCGGCCAGAAGGTCCTCGGCTTCTCACTCGATGCTCCACCGCAGTTATCCGGCGGCGAAGTCGACTACCGGCTCGATCCGATCGCGTTTCGCAAGCAGATGGACGTGGCGCTCGATTTCGCCGAGCGGTGGAACGGCGCGGCAAACGGGCACATCCGAACTGCGCTCTGTCCCCACGCAACCAATACCCTGGACGCCAACATGCTCGCCGAAGTCGCTCGTCAATCCCTCGGAAACGACCTGCCCATCCACATGCATCTTGCTCAGATGGCAAGCGAGCAGAACACCGTACGGAAACGCGACGGCTTGGGGTGTGTGGAACTACTCGAGCGGTGTGGCGTTCTCGAAGCACGCTTCCTGGGTGCTCATGGGATCTTCGTCTCCAAGGACGAACTCCGCCTTCTCACACGACATACAGCATCGATCGTTCATAATCCGATCGCGAACGCCAAGGACGCTGGGTTGATTGCTCCAATCAACGGCTACCAGCAAGCAGGGGTCCGCATCGCTCTTGGCACCGATGCATTCCGTATGGATCTGCTGGAAGCGGCCCGCTTCGCCGCGTACATTCATCGCACGGTCGCCGAAGATGGAACAGCGTTCCCGGCAAGAGAGGTTCTTCACTGGGCAACGCTCGGGGGCGCAGAAGCCCTGGGCTGGAGCGACAGGATCGGCTCGCTTGAAGCAGGCAAGGCCGCGGACATGATTGCGGTCGACGCAAGTCGCTTGGAGTCGCTGGCGAACGGCGATCCACATGCGTGCATCCTGTACTACGGCTCACCGCAGCTCATCCGCCGCGTTTACATCGACGGAAGACTCATCTGCAGGGACGGCGAACTGGTGACGGTTCGCGAGCAGGACGTTTCGCGCGATCTTGCTGCACGTCAGCAAGCAGCAAAGGAGCGGGAGGGGATCTCATGACAGATCAGATAGCCCTGCAGGTGAACGGCACGTGGCACCGCACGCCGTCAGGCCCGTACGAATCCCTTCTGGAGTTCCTCCGGAAAGAACTCGGTTTGACCGGCGCCAAGAACGCATGCGACGGATCGGGTACATGTGGTGCGTGTACGGTCTTGATTGACGGTGTGGCCAGGAAGTCCTGCCAAGTAGCACTCGATGCCCTCGACGGAGCATCGGTGATCACTATCGAGGGGCTCGGCGAAGACGGACTGCACCCCATCCAGCAAGCGTTCGTCGCCTATGGAGCGGTTCAGTGTGGCTACTGCACACCCGGGATGATCCTCGCAACCAAGGCCCTCCTCGATGCAACGCCCCATCCCACGCGCGGTGAAATCGTCCATGCCCTTCGTGGCAACCTGTGCCGCTGTACCGGGTATGCCAAGATCATCGAAGCCATCGAAGCACTGGTGGACCACGGCAGCGCTCCGGCATTGTGCCTGACGGCCGACATCGGCGCCCCACTGCGGCGAACCGATGCGGCAAGCAAGGCGACCGGGCGGATCAAGTACGCCGATGATCAACATCGCCACGATGACCTCGTCCTCAAGGTGGTTTGGGCGGCAGAGGAGCACGCGGAGATCCTCGGTATCGATACGACGAAGGCGTGCAATGTGCCTGGAGTTGTCGACGTCCTCACTGCCGTGGACGTCCCGGGCACGAACGCATACGGGCTGATCCACTGCAATCAGCCGGTCTTGTGTGAGAAGCGGGTCCGGTTCCTCGGAGACCCCGTTGCTCTCGTCATCGCCGAGAACGAGCAGGCAGCAGAAGAAGGCGCAGGGCGTGTGACCGTCGACTACAAGGTCCTCCCCGTTGTCCTGCGATCCGAGGAGGCACTGGCCACCGATGCACCAAAAATTCATCCTGGTGGCAACCTGTGCTGCGAGGTTGTACTGGAGCACGGCCGCTCGGCACAAGAGCTCGAGGCGTCCCATACGTGTGTCGCAGGAAGGTTCGAAACACCAGCCGTGGAACACGCGTATCTCGAGCCCGAGGCTGGGTTTGCGGAATGGGTCGACGGGATCACCGTCGTAAGCGCAGCTAATCAGTATCCCGAAACGGTCCGAGACCAGTTGGCCGACGTGCTCGGCGTGAGCAAGGCGGAGGTTCGAGTGATCAGCCCTCCCGCCGGCGGGGCGTTCGGTGGGAAGACCGACATCAGTGTCCACGCTCTTCTCGCAATCGCTGCATGGCACACCAAGCGCCGCGTTCGTCTGACCTGGTCGCGCGCGGAATCCCTTCGGGCAAGCGTGAAGCGCCACGCCATGGTCATGGACTACCGCATCGGTTTCAGCGCACAAGGCGAGATCCGGGCCATCGAGGCGGACATCGTGGCCAACGCCGGGGCGTACGAGTCGCTGTCTCACCCGCTACTCGAGCAAACAGCAGCGTTCTCGACAGGCCCCTACCGGATTCCATCCGTTCGTGTCCGGGTCCGCGGGGCATACACGAATACGCCGACCGCGGCGGCGTTCCGCGGTTTTGGGATTCCTCAGCCAACGTTTGCCGTCGAAAGCCTGCTCGATGAAGGCGCACACAAACTCGGCCTCTCGCCGATCGAGATCCGGCGCCGAAACGCCCTGAAACCTGGCGACCGCTCTGCGACGGGGCAAGTGATGCAGGAAGACACGCACATCTTGGAGGCAATCGAAGCACTTCAGCCTGCCTATGACGCAATCCGCGACACGCTCGGGCCAGACGAAGGCGTCGGAATCGCTTGCGGCTACAAGAACGTTGGCCTTGGGCTCGGGGAAGACGACTACGCGATCGCGACCATGCGCGCACAGCCCGATGGGCGCCTTATCGTTCGCGTCGGCGCTGTGGAGATCGGCCAGGGGAGCGAGACTGTCCTTGGCCAGCTTGCCGCGGAGAAGCTCGGCGTACCTGCGCAGAAGGTCACGGTTCGTTGGGGCGATACCGGGGTCACTCCGGACGGTCGCGAGACCAATGCCTCGCGGCAAACTGTCGTCTCCGGCAACGCGGTACTGGAAGCCTCGGAGGCGCTCGCAGAAGCGCTCAGCGCGTCCGCTGCGTCGCTGTTCCCGGAACTACCCGGCCCGTTCCGCTACGATCGTGGGCTTGTCAGCGAAGGTGGCGAACGGCGGGATTGGGAGGTTATCTGCTCGAGGCTCACGGAGCCGGTCGAGGTCTCCTCTCGCTACGTTGCTCCTGCCACACTGCCTCTTGCCCCGTGGGATTCGGAGCCAACCGCCGAGCTCGCGCACTACTTCGCGTACACGTTCTTCGCCAATCTCGCTCACGTTGCGATCGATCGGGAGCAGGGTCACACCACCGTTCGCCGCCTGATCTCCGCGTATGACGTGGGCCGGGTGATCAACCGGCAGGCCGCAGAGGGGCAGATTGAGGGCGGCGCACTCATGGGGATGGGGTTCGCTCTTTCCGAATCCTATTGGTCCCACGGCGAGCGCCCCACGACCTCGCTTGCGCGATGCAATCTTCTGCGAGCGCCGGACCTTCCGAAGCTCGAGACGATCTTCGTTGAAACCGAAGACTCCGTTGGCCCCCACGGATGCAAGGGGCTGGGGGAGGTTGCGATGATCGCCGTAGCTCCCTCGGTGACCAACGCAATCCACGATGCTCTTGGGGTACGAGTCACCCAGTTGCCCGCCACGCCCGCCAACCTCCGGAACCTCCTAGGCAAACGGACTGAAGAGGGCACGCCATGATCACGCGGATCCGAAACGGAATGGTCATCTCAGGCGGTCCTCCGAGGAAAGTCGATCTCTGGATCCAAGGGGAGAAAGTGCTCGCGATCGGCAACGGCCCGGCGGCAAGTCGTGACATCGACGCCGAGGGTTGCTACCTCTTCCCCGGCAGCATCGACCCGCACGTCCACATGGGGTACACGGTCGGCGAGTTCACCTCCTCGGATGACTTCGCATCCGGGACGCGCGCTGCGGCGTTCGGCGGCGTCACGACGATTATCGACTTCGCCGTTCCGGAAGAGGATGAAGCAACATCCCGCGCAGCCCTACGCCGCATTGCGGAAGCGACTGCGAGGAGCGCCGTAGACTTCGGCGTGCACGCTGTTGTGACAAGGGTAGGTCCCGATCTGCCCCGGGAGCTCCGGAGGTGTCTGGAGATCGGTATCCCAGACTTCAAGACGTTCACCACGTACGACGGGCTCATGCTGTCGGTGCCGCAGCTCCTGGAAGTCATGCAGGCTGTCCAACAGGTCGGCGGCCTTGTCATGGTCCACGCCGAGGACAATGCGGGGATTCAGGAGCGGGCGGCTTTACTCGTGCACGAAGGCGAGCTGCGCCCCATCGCCCACTACTTGAGCCGCCCCGCCGACGTGGAGGCCGACGCGGTGGCCGCTGTGCTGGAGCTTCAACGGAAAGCCAAGTGTCCGGTTCACTTCGTTCACATCTCGGCAGGCAGGAGTGTGGCGTTGATTCGTGAGGCGCGGCAGCGGGGAGCTGATGTCAGCTCCGAAACCGGGCCGCATTACCTTGTCAGGACGTGCGCTGTGTACAGGCAGGATCGCGCCGCGTTGTTCATGGTCTCGCCGGCAATCAAGACAGAAGAAGACCAGGCGTCGCTTTGGGATGCGCTGAGATCCGGCGACATCGCTATGGCGGCCACGGATCACTGCCCGTTCACCGTCGCGCAGAAGACTGCAAACGCGGACTTTCGCGCCATTCCAACAGGGCTCCCCGGCGTGGAGACGACGCTTCCCATCCTGTTCACCGCCTGGAAGGATCGGCAATGGCCCCTTGAGGATCTGGTCGACCGGCTCAGCGCAAACGCCGCCAAGCGCTTCGGCCTGTACCCGCAGAAGGGCGCTCTGATTCCGGGAGCCGACGCGGACATCGTGGTCTACGATCCGCGGCCGGTTCGGCGGCTAGCCGCTTCCGATCTGCACATGAACGTTGATTGGACGCCTTTCGAGGGCGAACGTGTCGCCGGAGAGGTGCGGCATGTGTTGCTCCGCGGCACACAGTTGATCGACTCGGGGCGATGGGTGGGACCTTCGGATCAAGGACGCTACGTGCACCGGTCGATCGTTCCACGGGAGATGGTGAGATGAGTTGCGGAAGAACTGGAGCGCTTTCGAGACAAGGAGGAACGATGTTTGAGCAGATCCACGATCAAAGGATGAGGCTGCGGCTCACGGACGAGCAGATCGCTGCGCGCCTCCAGATCGCACCGTTCGGGAAGAAGGGGAAGGCTTGGGCCAAGCGCTGGCTTGATGCGGAATCACTGGGACAAGTCGGACTGGCCCTGTTTGACGTGCCCCCGATCATCGAACGTGGAGAGAACGACATCCTCATCGACGTGGATGGCAAGGAGTACGTGGATCTGTTGGCGGGTTTCTCCGTGTCCGCACTCGGTGAGTGCAACGAGGAGATCTCACGCGTCATTGCGGAGCAATCCTCCAAACTCATCCACTACTTCGACCTTCCGCATCCGGAGAGGATCCGGATGGCCGAGCGGCTTGCCGAGATCTGTCCGATCACGGGCGACCGGGCGCGCGTCCTCTTCGCCGTCACCGGCGCAGACGCCGTAGAACTCGCGATTCGGGCGGCTCGATACGTCACCGGCCGGCCTCTGATCCTCACCGCCTACGGGGACTACCACGGCGTGACCTACAGCACGATCGCACTCACTGGAAAGGGCGGGATGTGGCCTTACTTCTACCCCGTACCGCCGATGGATACAGGCATTGGCTACTTCCCCTTCCCCTATCCCTACCAAAGCCCGTTCGGCCGCGCACCATCCGGGGTCGACGACGAGAAGTGGGTCCTGGATCGCCTGGAGGACTACTTCGAGTACTACTTCGAAAGCAAAGAGTCGCCGTACCGAGAGGTGAAGAGCAACATCACCAACGTCGCTGCCTTCGTTGTGGAGCCGTTCCAGAGCTCCGCCGGCTATATCATCCCATCGCCCGGATACCTGAAACTGCTGCGCCGCCTGTGTGACAAGTACGGAATCATGCTGATCGTCGATGAGATCCAAGCCGGGCTGGGGCGCTCGGGGAAGCTGTGGGCCACGGAGTGGGACGGCATCGATGTGGACATGCTGGTGACCTCCAAGGCACTCGGCGGGGGCATTCCGCTCTCGGCAGTCGTCGCGCGCGCGGATCTGTTGGAGGCTTGGGGGCCGGGGGCTCATGTTTCGACCCAGTCCGGAAACGTGCTTGCTTGTGCTGCGGGCAACAAGGTGCTCGAAGTCCTCACCTCACCGGGATTCCTGGATGGGGTCACAGAACGCGGAGACTACTTCGTGGATGGCTTGAAGGAGCTGCAGAGCCGTCACCCGCTCATCGGCGCGATCGATGCACGCGGGATCTACATCGGCATCGAGCTGGTGAAGGACCAAGAGACCAGGGAACCGGCTGTGGAGGAGGCAACGTTCATCCTGCGGGAGTGCGTCCGAGAAGGGATGGTCTTCGAAAAGGGTGGTTACTTCCACAACCGCTTCCAGCTGATCCCCCCGTTGACGATCCGCAAGAGCACCATCGACCGCGCGCTCGGAATCTTCGACCGTGCGTTCGCCAAGGCAGAGACCCAGATCAGGAAACAGTGAGGGCAAAGATGAAGAGACCTCGGATCGCGGTACTTGGGAGTGCGAACATCGACCTGGTCTGCCGGGTTCCCACGTTGCCGCGCCCCGGCGAAACACTTCGCGCAAGCTCCGTATCACGATTCCGCGGCGGGAAGGGGGCCAACCAGGCCGTCGGTGCGGCCCGGCTTGGAGCCGATGTAAGCTTCTTCGGCATGGTCGGAGACGATACCTTCGGGAGTCTCATCCGGTCGGGATTCGAGGAGAATGGCGTCGACGCGTCGTCCGTGGAACAGCTTGGCGATGTTTCTACAGGCGCGGCCACGATCTGGGTCGCCGAGAGTGGCGAGAACGCCATCGTGATCGCCGGCGGCGCCAACGATCACGTCGACCCACACTATGTCGATCAGCACCTCGAGAAGATCTGGCAGGCCGACGTGCTCCTGCTTCAATTCGAGATTCCCATGAAGACGATCGCTCACGTGCTTCGCTCGCTTCCGCCGGAGAAGCCGGCCGTCTTCCTTGATCCGGCTCCCGCGAGATCGTTTGAGGCGATCGATGTGTCTCGGCTGGCTTGCGTCACGCCCAACGAGGAGGAGCTTCTTGCTTTGAGCGGCACCTCCAACTTGGATCACGGTACGCAGATCCTACAGGAGCTCGGCGTCGAGCTGGTCGTATGCACGCTGGGAGAGAGCGGCGCCTACGCGCTCCGCCGCAACGGAGAAGCCGTCCGTTGTCCAGCGTTCAAAGTGGACGCCGTTGACTCGACCGCCTCAGGTGACGCCTTCACCGCAGCGCTCGCAGTCGCTTGGGCCTCAGGCGGGCACGACGTAGAGCAGATGCTACGGTGGGCTTGCGCTGCCGGTGCCATCGCCGCCACCCGCGCGGGCGCTTGGCCATCTCTCCCCACCGAACAGGAGGTTCTCAGTTTGCTCCGTAGGTAGCCCAGGGAGGGCATCATGTCCGTGTTGACACTCGCCGTCGTCATGGCGCTATTCGGAGGGGTCGCCGTAGCGCTGCAAGGGCCGCTGTCGAGCCTCGTAGGAAGCAAGGTCGGCGCCATCGGCAGTGGGTTCATCCTTCACGCAAGTGGTGCGCTGATCGCGGGTGCGCTTGTGTTGATCACCGGTTGGCGCAGCCTCGCCGGTTGGACGCAGATCCCCTGGTATGCGCTTGTCGGGACAGGCGCCACTGGGGTCATCGTGATCGCGGCGTTCAGCATTAGCGTGCCGAGGATCGGAATGACAGCTACGGCCAGCCTGATCATCGCCAGCCAGATGCTCGTCGCGGCCGTCCTGGATCAGTTTGCAGTTCTTGGACTGGCCCAGCGGCCGATTACCAGCCTCCGTGCAGTGGGCATCGCGCTGCTCTTCGCGGGAGCATGGTTGGTGCTGCAGTACTAGAGAACCCACGGTAGATCGTGGCGGGAGCTCAAGGCACTTCCGCCAGGGGCAGATGCCGCGGAACGCCGTCTTGAACGGCGGACATCGACTCCCGTTCGCGCCTCCATCGCTTCCTGCCTGTTCCGCTTGATTGACGCAGGGAGCAGACGCCGCTTGACTTACTACGCCCTGTTCCTATACCAATCATCAAGGAGCGTGAGCGTTGACCACACAAGAGGATGGCGAGGCTCAGCGGATCGACGAATCGAAGTCATCGCCTTCGAAGCCGACGATCCTTCTTACCAATGACGATGGGGTTGTGGCGAACGGTCTGATCGCGATGAAGGCCGAACTGGACCGGTTCGCTCACGTGGAGATCTACGCCCCCGACCGCAATTGGTCTGCTGCCAGCAGAACGATGACGTTCCACAAACCCCTCCGTGTCGAGCACGTGTTCCTTCCGAGCGGCGGCGACGCCCACATGACAAGCGGATCACCAGCAGACTGCGTGGCGTTGGCTTTGATGGGACTCCTGGAGGAGAACCCACGGCTTGTCGTTTCCGGGATCAATGCCGGGATAAATGTCGGACAAGACATCACGTACTCAGGCACGGTCTCGGCGGCGATGGAAGCCGTACGAAGTGGGATTCCTACGATCGCCGTCTCCCAGGATGTCAGCCAAGACGGGAGAGGGCGTACCGCCTTTGACGTGGCTGCCCGCTTCACGGCAGGGTTGGCACGCTTCCTCTTGGAGCATCCCGTTCTCCCTGAGGGCGTGCTTCTTAACGTGAACATCCCCGCCAATGTAGGCTCGGCCGTGCCTGAGGTTCGCCTGACGCGTCAGGGAGGAGAAGCACACAGCAATCACTTGGTGCGGGGAAGAGATCCGCGAGGAAGGGAATTCTACTGGATCGCTGGTGAGCTCATGACGGGAGGAAGTGCAGGACAAGAAGGGACGGACATCTGGGCCGTGGCCAACGGCTACATCTCCGTAACGCCAATTCATCTCGACATGACAGACTACTCGCTTCTCGAAACGCTAAGTTCGGTGGAGAATCTGGCTTGGGCTGATGAGTGAGCATCATTCACGGGGAGCGTTCCCACCAAGGATCGCTAGCAGAAGGGAGGTGCTGCAAAGGGACGAGGGACTTGAGGCAGGAACAGGATGGTGCACGCGACACAAGGAGGGCCACGATGCGGCGAAGTGTGTTGTACCTGGTTTTGACCCTGGTGCTATTCGGCATGTCTGCAACCGCGATCGAACTCAACTACCTCGGGAGTTTCGAACCACCAAGGGAGGAGTGGGCATTCGAAGGCATCAACGTGGGAGAGATTTCGGGTCTCTCGCTTGCGGCGGATGGTACGTACTACGCAATCGGAGATGACCGTGGAGAGAACGTCATCCCGCCGGGTGTGCTCTACGCGATGGAGATTGCCGTTGACTCCGCGGGGATTCACGCAGTGGATGTCGTCGGTGTGATCCAGCTCGACAGCGACGCAGCCACGGCAGGGGTTCAGCCGTATGCTCCTGATGAGCTGGATGGAGAGGAAGTCCTCTGGACGGAGACCGGGTTCATCGTTTGCTCCGAGAGAGATGCAGCGAACGCTCCGTGGATCCGCCAGTACACTATGGATGGCGAGCTCATCGGAGAGCTGCCGGTTCCCGAGAAGTTCATCCCGGCTTTCGATGGCGATGTGCAGGTTCGCGGAGTGCGCGAGAACCTCTCGTTTGAGGCGGCGACCATCACGCCGGATGGTGCCACGCTGTACGTCGTGAACGAGCAGGCGCTTGTTCAGGACGGCGAGGTCTCATCGGCCGATGCTGGAACGCTGGTTCGCATCGTGGAATACGACCTGGCGGGCGAGTCACCGGTGATCGTCGGCGAGTATGTCTACATGACGGAACCTCTCTTCGTACGACCCGCCGAGGGGAAATCCGGCGACAACGGCGTCCCGGGGATCGCTTATGTCGGGCACATCACCCCGGAGATCGATCTGATCGTGATGGAGCGGTCGTACGTAAGCGGGGCCGGAAACCACATCGGGTTGTTTGGCGTGAAGCTCGACCCTTATGTGTACGACCGGGAAAGCCTGCTTGCGACCGAAGCACTCGCCGGTCCGGATGGTCCGTACAAAGGCCTCACGGTGTGCAAAATCCCTCTTCTCGCCCTTTCGGACGATCCTGCTTTGGCCGACGTCGAATTCGATCCCGACAACATGGAGACAATCGCTGTGGGCCCGCAGCTTGACAACGGAAACCACACGCTAATTCTTGCCGCTGACAACAACTTCAACCCGAAATATCAGCGCAACGTCTTCGCGGCGTTTGAGATCGATCTTGACGACGCCAAACTGTCTACGGTGATCCTCGGATGTGGTGGCGGCCCTCGGGAAGACAATGTTTCGAGCTACATGCTGTTCCCGTCCGGCGCCCCGGAAGAGGCGGTTGCGCTGGATGGCGGAACTCTGACCGTTGGGATCCGCAGCGCAGATGAACAAGGCAACCTCTGGGACTTCGTCGTACCCGATGGGGCGAACCTCACTCGTGAGGGGTACGTCTACCAGAACATCAAGGCATACCTGCTCACCCATGCCCACCTCGACCACACATCGGCGCACTACATCAATGGTCCCGTCGACATTTACGGTGCAGGCAAGCCGATCATGGGGATCCAGTCGACCATCGACAACATCTCGAGCGGGATCTACAACTGGAATACATGGGCGGATTTCGTCGCACTTGGGTACTACCAGTATCAAGTGCTGGAACCCGGTGTCGAGACGCCGATCCCCGGCACGTCGATGACCGTGGAAGCCTATGTCATCAGCCACGGGGCTCCGTACGAGTCCACGGCGTACCTCGTGCGCTCCGGAGACTACTACGTGTTGTACTTCGGTGACGTCGGGCCGGAGGGCGTGGAGCAGACTGGATTGATCACAGCGGTCTGGGAGCGAGTTGCTCCGCTGATTGCAGATCGAAGCCTGCTTGCGATGTTCCTTGAGATCTCGTACGCAGAAGGACGACCTGACAGTCTCCTGTTCGGTCATCTGACACCAAGCTGGATGATGGCCGAGATGCACACGTTGGCCCAGATGGTGAACCCGGCGGATCCGTACAGCGCTCTTGCCGGGCTCCCGGTGATCGTGACCCACGTGAAGCCCGTCTTCCAGATGGTAGAGCCTCCGCTCAACATCATCTCGAGGCAGCTTGACCAGATCAACGATCTCGAAGTCGGTTTCATCTTCCCGTACCAGGGAATGAGGATCGATTTCAGGCCCTGGTAGGGCCAGAAGGCCTTAGCTGCCACAGCTGTTCGATGAGCCGGGTTTCTAAGGTTCGACAATGCGGAGCCGTCCGAACGGGCGGCTCCTTCTTCTACCGTTCAGCTTCTGTTGCCGCTTTGAGTGTCACGGATTGCCGGCGCCTCGGCCAAGCGAGCAGTCGAGCCGGTCTGGATAGGTCACAGCCGCTTCGGATTGGCCTCGCAAGACGCTAGGGCTAAACTGATTTCGCTCACGCGGGAGCAGCTTGATCGCCTGAATGGAGTCCATCATGGGAGGGCAACGTGTTGCGAAGTATCACCTGGAGTTTGGCTGTGCTGATCGCCTGCGGAGCCTGCCTGGTCTCCGCTGCAGATACGCAGGACGTGGCCCTGGAGCTCGTGGGGCAGCTCGGTGGAATCGCCCATGTGGTCGAAGCTGTCGGAGATCTCGCGTTTCTTGGCCAAGGACCGCGGGTGTTCGTCTTCGACATCTCCTTGCCCGAGCACCTCGTTGAGCTTGGGCGGACCGACGTTCTCCCGGGGGCTATCCACGATCTGGCGTACTCGGATGATCATCTCTATGTTGCCACCGGCAGCGGTGGCCTTCGGGTCATCTCCGTCTCGAACCCCGAAATGCCGGTGGAGATAGCAGGTGTGCCGATCGATGGGGACGCGCGTGGAGTTGACATCGCCGCAGACCACGCCTATGTAGCCTCGTCAAACGGACTGTACGTGTTCTCGCTTGCGCCGGCGCTGCAGCTTGTCCAGCACATCGATGTGCTGCAGAGCGCGACCATGATGGAGCTTGGCGAGGGGTTCCTTGTTGTCGGGACTGTTCCCAATTGCCTGTACATTCTGTCGCTGGATCACCCCGCATTGCCCGTTGTGGAAGGAGTTGTTGACCTTCCGGGATACAGCGGCGACTTGGCCGTTCTTGGCGAACACATCCTGGTATCCTGCGAGCAAGATGGACTGCGCGTCGTGTCAGTTGCGGATCCGCAGCACCCCGAGGAAGTCGCGGCACTCGAGCTTCCAAGCGGAGCCCGTACGCTGAATGTCATCGACGATCTCGTTTATGTCGGCGGTTTATGGGGCGACCTTTGCGTCGTATCTCTTGCCGAGATCTCGGGGCCGCATCTGCTAGCATATGTCGAGCTTCCCAGTGACATTGCTGACATGGTGCTCGTAGGGGATCACCTCTATATGGCCGACCGCTTCCGTGGCTTGCAGATCTTCTCGCTTCTCGATCCGCTGGAACCTGTGGAAATCGCCACGGCCGACAGCGCATTCTACGCAGCAGCAGTGAGTGTATCTGGAGATCTTGCCTTCATCGCAAGTGGGTTCGAAGGGGTGCAGGCGATCTCTGTAGAGGATCCCAGACAGCCTGTTCCTCTCGGGAACGTTCTGTTGCCAGACGTCTCGAACGATGTGGTCCTGAACGACGGATACGCGCTTGCGCTCACCAGCTACCATGGCTTGCACGTCATCTCCGTTGAGGATCCCGCGTTGCTCGAGGTCATCGGACACGTCGAGACGCCGGGTTACGGACATTCGTTATCGCTCTCCGGGGAGACCGTGTACATCGCAGGTGGAGAAGCGGGCGTGCACGGTGTTTCGATCTTCGATCCCACCAGCCCGACGCTCCTTACATCACACGACACACCTGGGGATGCCGTCGATTTGGAGGTGGTTGGGGATCGCATTTTCGTCGCGGACTCGGAGGGAGGAGTACGGATCCTTTCCGGCGCAGAGGCCGGAACCCTGGAGGAGATTGCCGCAATCCCAACAGAGCGCGAAGCGCGGGGTGTCTTTGCGACGGAGGATGCTGTTTACATCGCCGATCATCTCCACGTGATGATCTTCCCAATGGGTGGGGAGGTTTTCGAGGAGATCGGTCGGATTCAGGCGCTCGCCAACGAGCATGACGTCATCGTCCAAGGGAGTCTTGTGTTCGTCGAAGCATCCTGGGCCGGGGTTTCGATCTTCGATCTATCGGAGATGGCATCGCCACGTCGTGTGGCAACGTTCGACACGGCAGGCCGTCCTCAGGCTCTTCAGATCGTGGATGACCTCCTCTTCGTCGCAGACGGAGACGGAGGGTTGCTCATCCTACGGATCGTGCAATCGCCGTAGGCAGGGGCCCGCCGCATGAGCCGCCACAATCGACCGCCTCCGCGTTCCCCAGGCTAGCGAAGCTCGAAGATCTCGTCGCCCAGGGAGTCAAGCGCTCCTGACGATGTTTCCCTGTACAGATCCAGCCGCAAGTACTCATACCCATCCGGGCAGCGAACGGTGACGTGGAACGACCAGCTTGCCAGACCATCTTCGTCTGTGGTCCCGGTGAAGCTCCCGGTTTCCTCGTCGGTACCTGCATCGCAGCCCCATCGATGGTAGACCTCAAGGATCAGGTTGTGCGTTACGTCAGTGGGGCTAACTCCGACCTCCACGACGCACGTTCCCGTTGTCCAATCCATGTCTGCATCGAGGCTTGCCGTCGCAAACGGAGCTTCTCTGATCGTCATGCCGAGGCGCGCGGGCTCATCGCCCAACGGCCCCTCGAACAACACGAATCCAGCGATGTCGTCCGGATGTGGCGGAGCTTCGAACATCCAACCTTCGGGTACCGATGGGTCTGGTCCGGCCGCCTCACCCAACCGCAGTGGCACGGCTACAAGAAGGTCGTCATCCGTGTGGGGGCGCCTTGGATCGGGCGGCGCGCCTCTGATCGCGAGTTCCAGGTCTGCGCCGACGCCAGGATCCACTGCCATGGTGCCCCAGATGCAAATCCCTTCTCCGCTTGGAAGTTCGATGTACGCCACTCCGATCAGCCCGTCACGACACATTTGATCTCGATCCAGCTCAAGGGGTTCTCTGGGATCCCTGGCCATCACGGTGGGGACCTCGATGCGGGATGCTTGCAGATCCGCCCCCACAAACAGCCCGGGGGGGATCAGAGGTTGGCCGGGTCCGCTCCCCTCGTCATCCGCGGGCAATGCCGGCAGAGAGAATCGGAACGTAGCCGTGCCACCGATCGGGATCCCGGCTCTGTCTCGCGATTGATAGACGACGAAGCCGCCCAGCGGCCCCACGCTAACATCTCCTGACCAACCTGCGCCACCGACGACATCATCTGGACGAACCTGTCCGCCGAGCGGAACGGCTACGGAGAGGAGCCCAACCCCTTGCGGTTCCTGGGCGAGGCTGAGATTGGTGATCTCGTACGTGAAGACATGCTGCTCATCGACTTCTTCAACTGAAGCCGCCACCTCAAACTCGCCATCCTCGCTAACAACGACGGTGATCCATCCGGTGCTTTCGGCGTTTAGCTCGAGCTCCCGAAGCGTTCCGCCAGACGCGCTCCCCTCCAACTCGTCGCCTTCGTGATCCAGATTGACGCAGATCGATGCCGAGCGCTCGGCCGACCCTACGAGAACCCCGATTGCGCTAGGAGCCGCCACAGTCTGAGCCTGGGCCGTAGCCACCAACCCCACGCTCAGCAGCAAGCACAGCACACACAAGAGCCTACGGAACACCTCCATCGAAACCACCTCCTGAGGCTCCCTCACCAAGTACCGTAGGGTGAACCCAGCACACGGGCAAATGGAGAGATTCACGGCCCACGGCGCAGGTTCTATCGGGTTGTGTTCAGAAGCAGCCCATCTCTACACTGAATCAATCCATAGGAAAGGAGGGCTTGCCATGGCTCGGGGAAAGCATTCTCTGCTTGTCGCTGTGGTTGCCGTCTCGTTGCTGGCACCCGCGTCTTTGGCCCAGGTGATGGAGCTCACGGTGTGGGAGTTGCCGATCGTTGGTAGCTACCCCGAAGGGATCGGCTTTGCCGTGCGGGACAGCCATCCATTTGACGTGTTGGTCTACTTCGCGGAGTCGGGGATCAACAGGATCGCCGAGCTGGACCCGGCTTCGAACAGCATCCGAGAGTGGGATGTGGAAGGGGCTCCCACGAGCATCTACGTAGATTCATCCAGCGGGACGACGCGGGTCTTTTCCACACTCTCGCAGGGAAATGCCGTCGTGATGCTGGACCTGAGCAACTCCACCATAGCGTTCTGGCCCGTTCCCACCCCCAACAGCTGGCCGAAGCGAATCAGCGGGTCGCCGATCTGGCGGAGAACATACCCGCTGCTCTGGCTCACCGAGCGTATGGCGGGGCAGATCGCGATGTTCGCGCCGACCACGAGTGAATCCGCCTCGGTTCAAGATCTGTGGGCGCATGAGCCAGTTGGCGCAGGTCACGAAACAACCGTTCTCGAACCCACGCTTGTGGAGGCGTATCGCGAGTCCTTCCTGGGCCCTGAGCTCGGCAACAGCTCCAGGATCCCCATATCCGGGACATTGAGCGACCCGTTCTTTGAATGTCCCTCACCGTCAAGCGGGGGATATGTGGAGGCAGTCGCGCCCGGCTGCTCCTACGCTTGGTTCGTGGAGGGGCTGCCGCACATCATAGCCCTTGACTGGCGCAATCCCGCAGGTACATCGTTCGTACGCTTCGGATTGCCCT
>Ga0272444_10002068_pt1 | contig 18838 bp, 18 predicted proteins | sample SSMForm13_FD_201033 | JGI IMG/M metagenome (GOLD analysis project Ga0272444, IMG submission 201033) | Marine sediment archaeal communities from Little Sippewissett salt marsh, Falmouth, MA, United States - SSM-Form-13 | ecosystem: Environmental > Aquatic > Marine > Wetlands > Sediment ... | reverse complement strand
CTCCGCACCCTCGGGTGTCGAGTATCAGAGCGAAGGAGGTAGTCATGAAACTCGTATACGACGTTGTCGAAGATGTTTACGACGATACTACGCAGATCAGAAGCATGACCGAACAGGCGAAGATGCCGTCCGGGGACTGGCTGATCAGGACTACAGTCTATACACAACACCATATCAGCATGGCCGTCACCCAGATTCGACAGAAGAAAAACAGGAAATCCCTGTTCAAGCCGTTGTGCTAGGGATTGCTGTCCGGTCTTTGGGGCAGGCGTGATGATGGGCTGGTCGTAGTAGTCTGAAGTAACCGAGCATGGTTGACGGCCAGGAACAGCTCAGGGCCTGGAGCGGCCCTGGGCTGTCAATCAGCAATGTGGCCTGCGCCGGTGGCAAATCCAAAGCGTGGTGGCTGGCTTGATGACGGGGTGAAGTCGCTTTGTGCATGTTTCATTGTGCATGGCACCTATGCGCGGAAGAATAAAATCGCAATGCCAACTGCAAATCCAAGCATTGGAAAAACAAATTTTAATTGTTTCTCGTCAAAGCCGGTTTTCCCGGTCAGGATTTTACCTCTGTGGTTTTGTATTCTTACTAATATGCTTAGAAAATGAAATGCAGTGCAGCAGATCAAGATGATCATCGCATGGCTTGTGTCTGGAAAACTTTGAAAGTAAATATATATCAATGAAAGTAACGTTCCTGAGCCAATGGATATAAACATCCAGACAAATTCATCCTTCCAGTCCATCTTTCCTGTCTTTTCGTTAAAGCTCATTAAGTTGATCCTGATCTATCCGCAAATGTGACGAGTACCTATGCAGACACAGCGGGCAAAGTGAGCAGTGCCCTTGCAGCTACTGCCTGAAGCCAAGGCCTGCTCATGGTCGATGGCCCCTAAGCTGTTGCATTTCAGCTGTCTGCGGCCTCTCAGCCGCCAAAAGCACCCAAAGCGAGCATTACCGCACTACCTTGCCGGAGCGACAACCTGCTCGGTCGCGCTGCCGTAGAAGCCGGCCAAGCAGCGGCGCTTGCTGTCTTCAGTGGCTTGACCGCGCTAATGGTTCTAAGTATGTTCTCTATGCCCTTGGGGGCTCAGGTACAAGCCTGCATGACCCATGGGCCGAAAATTCACCACGAATGAGAACCAGTGCGAGGGGTTTATGGCTGTCATACCAAAGTGGATGTGCGACCGGGACAATAGTATGCATGACTCGAAAAAAGATGCGGATGCACACGACAAAATGCTGGAACTGGCAGAGGAGTTCACGGCGCTGCTGGAGGCGAATATTTCCAAAGTCGATGACAGGTTGGCAGAGGAGTTTGGTCTGCTGCTGGCCCGCAACCGCGACAAGTTGATCGAGGCCTGCAAGGGCAGGCCGGAGGCATTGCGAGAGCTCGACAGTGACGAGGCCGATAACGTGACGCCGCTCAAGGCCAGTCAGTAGGCTCGATACACCAGCCAGGTCTCAGTGAACAGGCTGTGATTGCGCTGTTACGGAAACATGCGGTCTGGGCTGGATTGGCTGCAGCCGGGTGTTAGCCCTGCCGAGCTGTCTGTCATTGAGGTAAACCGGCGGCTCAAACCTTGAGTCTCGAAGGTGCAGGCTTGGCCGAAACAACTCCGGGAAGGTGAGCGGATTGTCCCGGATGCGGAATATTCAGGGCTGCACCAGTTCGGCGTTCAATCCCCGACAGTCGAAGCAGCGGCAAAATGAAAGGCCTGCCGCTGATGGTTATTGCTGAAAGGTCCCCACGATCTCGGCCTGGGCGATGACGTGTCCCTGCATGGCAGCCTCGAGCTGCGCCTTGGTCGGTCTGTGCAAATTATCGAGCACGGCATCCAGGGCGTACAGCTTGTGAAAATAGCGATGGCGACCGATGGGTGGGCAGGGGCCGCCGTAGCCCGCTTTTCGCCAGTCGTTGAGTCCCTGCTGTGCGCCGGCAGGCAAGTCCGTTGATGTGGCGCCCTCGGCCAGTCTGGTGGCATCCGCTGGCAGGTTGTACACCAGCCAGTGCACCCAGGTCATCTTCGGCGCCTTGGGATCGGGTGCATCCGGATCGTCGATGATCAGTACCAGGCTTCGGGTTTTGTCCGGTACGCCCGACCAGCTCAGGGGCGGGGAGATGTCGTCGCCGGAGCAGGTGTACCTGGCGGGTATGGCATCGCCGTCTTCAAACGCATCGGAGCTGAGTGTCAGTGCCATGTGGGTCTCCTCGGCATATGTTGAAGCTGGTCCCTCACGGGTCGAAAGCGGGTGACGCGGTGTGCAGCCATCAGCTGGTCGACCCCTTGTCCTGCAGACGCTCGATCAGCGGCGCGATCAGGTCCATGGGCAGCGGGAACACGATGGTGGAGTTCTTCTCGGCAGCGATCTCGGTCAGGGTCTGCAGGTAGCGCAGCTGCAGCGCCTGGGGCTGCTGCGCCAGGGTCTGCGCGGCGGCGAGCAGTTTCACCGAGGCCTGCTCCTCGCCCTCGGCGTGGATGACCTTGGCGCGCCGCACCCGCTCGGCCTCGGCCTGCTTGGCAATGGCCCGCACCATGGTCTCGTTCAGGTCGACGTGCTTGAGCTCCACGTTGGCGACCTTGATGCCCCAGGCGTCGGTCTGCTCGTCGAGAATCGCCTGGATGTCGGCGTTGAGCTGCTCGCGACCGGCCAGCATGTCGTCCAGCTCGTGCTGGCCGAGCACCGAGCGCAGCGTGGTCTGCGCCAGCTGGCTGGTGGCCTCGTAGTAATTCTCTACCTGGATGATGGCCCGCTCCGGATCGATGACGCGGAAATAGATCACCGCGTTGACCTGCACCGAGACGTTGTCTCGGGAGATGACGTCCTGGCTGGGCACGTCCATCACGATGGTGCGCAGGTCGACGCGCACCATGGTCTGGATCACCGGGATGATGATGATCAGGCCGGGCCCCTTGACCTTCCAGAAGCGGCCCAGCATGAACACCACGCCGCGCTCGTACTCGCGCAGGATGCGGATGGCGCTGAGCAGGAACAGCACCACGAAAGCGATGATCACGTAACTGATGTATGCGGTCATTTAGCGGTCCTCCATCTGTTGTGATTCGACCGGCACCACATGCAGCACCAATCCATCGCGTGCGGTGACGCGGACCTGTTGCCCGCGGCGCAACGGCTGGGTGCTGCGGGCATTCCAGTTCTCGCCGTGCAGGTGCACGTGTCCTTCGGTGTCGAAGTCGTCCAGCACTTTGCCGATGGCGCCGACGAGTTCCTCCTCGCCGCTGACCACCGGCCTGCGACGTGCCTTGATCACCATGCCCAGCACGAAGCTGAACAGCAGCAGGCTGGACACGGCGAAGGTGCCGATCAGTGCCGGCGAGATGCCGTAGCCCGGCACGTCCGTTTCCATCAGGATGATGGAGCCGAACACGAAGGCGATGACCCCGCCGATGCCGAGAATGCCGAAACTCGGCACGAAGGCTTCGCCGACCATCAGGGCGATGCCCAGCATCAGCAGCGCCAGCCCGGCATAGTTGATGGGCAGTGCCTGAAAGGCGAACAGCGCCAGCAGCAGGCAGATGGCACCGATCACGCCGGGGGCGCCCAGCCCAGGGTTGGAGAATTCGAACAACAGGCCGTAGATGCCGATCAGCATCAGCACATAGGCGATGTTGGGGTTGGTGATGACCGACAGCAGCCGGGTGCGCCAGTCCGGTTCCAGCTGTTCCAGCACCAGGCCCTGGGTGTGGAGGGTCCTGTCCTCGCCCAGTACCTTGATGGTACGGCCGTCGAGTTGCCTGAGCAGGTCGCTGACATCGGTGGCGATCAGGTCGATGACGCCCTCCGCGAGCGCCTCCTCGGCGGACAGGCTGGCCGCCTCGCGTACCGCCTTTTCCGCCCATTCCACGTTGCGTCCGCGCGCCTGCGCCAAACCGCGGATATAGGCCACGGCGTCGTTGACCAGCTTCTGCTCCATGGCATCCTTGGGCGCTTGTTCACCCTCCGGCGTGGGCGCCGCAGGTGGCTTGGGCATGCCGATGGTCACCGGCGTCGCGGCGCCCAGGTTGGTGGCCGGCGACATGGCCGCGACATGGCTGGCGTAGAGGATGTAGGTGCCGGCGCTGGCGGCGCGGGCGCCGCTGGGCGCGACATAGGTCACGATGGGCACCGGCGATGACAGGATGTCCTGGATGATGTCGCGCATGGACCTGTCCAGGCCGCCCGGGGTGTCCATGCGCAGGATCACCAGCGCGGTGGCGGGGTCGGCCTTGTCCAGCGCCTGGTGCAGGTAATTGCTGGAGGCCGGGCCGATGGGGCCGGTCAGCTCCAGCAGCAGGCCGCGGGTCTCCGTCCCCTGGCCGTTGACCAGCAGGGCCCATCCCAGCAGGACCAGTATCAGGAGAAGGCGGCGCCGCATGGTTGTTGATGACCCGTTGTTTGCGCTGACTCGGGTAAATGTAGCCGCGGTGTGGGACCCATGCCACGACTCAGTGGCGCTGAACTGTCCCGGGTCAAAGGAAAAAGGCGGCCTGTCGGCCGCCTTGTCGTCGGGCTCAGTGCTGGTCGAACAGCGCCTTGTAGCCGGCCCAGGTGGCATAACCCAGCACTGGGAAGATCACCACGAAGGCGGCGAAGAAGGTCAGCATGCCCACCAGCGTCAGCAGCGATACCAGACCACCCCAGACCAGCATCGCCAGTGGCTGTTCGGTGACGGCCTTGACGCTGCTGGCGATGGCCACGGCCATGTCGGCCTTGCCATCGATCACCATCGGCAGTGACCAGGCGGTGATCATGAACATGCCGACGGCGAACAGTGCGCCGATGCCGAACAGGGTGCCGACGAAGCCCAGGCCCTCGGCCGAGGTCAGCACCTCGATGACCGCCGACGGTGTGGCGACATTGCCCACGTAAAGCGCCACCGCCAGGGTGGATACCCGTATCCAGGCAATCATGATCAGGGCCAGTACCACGCTGAAAATGCCGACCATGGTGCGTTGCTCCCCCATCACCCGCCAGCAGCGGCTCAGAGTCGGCGGCTTGCCCTGGTCGACCTGCTGGGCCATGCGGTACAGGCCCACGGCAAAAAAGGGCCCCACCAGCAGGAACCCGCTCCAGAAGGTGAAGATGAACTGCGGCTTGCTCATCCCCAGCCAGGTGATGCCGGCACCGACCAGCGCGAATACCAGCCCGTAGGCCAGTGAACCGAGGGGCATCGCCCTGAAGTAGTGCCAGGCCTCTCCCAGCCAGCCGAATGCAGCGCCCGGCATCAGCCGCTTGCGTGGCGGCAGTTGCATGGGTACGTAGTCGATCTTGGGGACTTGATGCACGGTTGCCATCGTCATTCCTCCTGATTGTCATGGCGCCTGGTTGGACGCCTTACCCAACAAGGTAGTGCCTGTAAGACACAAGACAACGGCAGGACGCGTGGGGTTTCGTTTCCTTGAGAACCACAAGGGATAAACAGGCGTGGTGACCGAACGGTGGTAAAAGATGCACTCATCCGTCGCGGACCGGGTCCCGGCGCCTGTCCCTTCGGCGGGCGCGCCTCAGTGCGGACACAGCAGCACGACCGCGGACGCGACTGCTGTCAATGCGATCGCTGCCAACCGGTGTTCGTGCCGCCCGGGCAGCGGCTGGATGCGGCCTCTCAGGGGGCCGAGCACGACCTGCACCTGCCCCGCCTGGCGGTGCCGCTGCTGGCCCGTCTAATGCCAGGTGGCGATGGGTTGGCTTTCGGTTGCGGACCCGGGCCGACCTTCTCGCTGATGCTGCAGGAGACCGGCCTCCAGGCGCCCTTCTATGACCGCTGCTACGCGGACGATGGGGTGGTGTTATCGCGCAGCTAGGACTTCATCAACGCCACCGAGGTGGCCGAACACCTGCACTGCCCGGGCGAGGAACCGGGTCGGCTATGGCGGCCGCTCAAACCGGCGATTTGTGTCACACGTCCAGCATCAGCTTGCGCGGCTTGCGCATGCCGGCGATCTTGCACGGCTGCTGGCCGTAGCCGTAGGGGAACAGCTTGTAGACGTACTTTCGGGTGGCCTGCTCCGGGCCATGCGTCTCCTTCAGGTACTTGAGCACGGTGCGCAGCTCGGGCACGGCAAACTGGTCCTCGAAGTGCCTGCGGATGTACATCACCAGTTCCCAGTGGGCGTCGGTCATCTCGACACCCAGGTCGTCGGCGATCTGCCGGGCGACCTCCATGTTCCATTCACTGGGATCGAGCAGAAAGCCTTCTTCGTCGGTGGCCAGTTCACGATCTTTGACCTGCATTGCATATGCGCTCACGGCGTTTGCTCCATCTGTGTGCGGCGACCAATATTCTGGTCGATGTTTCTGCGTGATTATTAGGTATGGATTGTCAGTTCACGTTGCATATCTGGATGGCGTGGTCGGGCCACGGTGCATGCGCGATGCACAGCGACAAGCAGGGTGCAGGATGGATGGCTGGCTTGTCGGGAATGGCATAGCGGATTGATCCCGGGTCAGACATCGTTGTCTCCATGCGCCAGTGCAATTGCCAAGCTGAGGGCAAGGGCTGTACCAAGTTGATGCCTGTTTCGCACGGGCGTGGTGCAGCGGGCCGTGACTGGTCGGGTAATACCTGTCTTATCAATTGCTTGGCATGGTAGTGTCGTGGTGATTGCGACGCTGCCTGGCGGCTGTCCGGACAGCCGATGCAGCCGTTGCCCGCTGCCTGCACAGGATTGGGACCCTGATTTGGCACATTAGCCTGCTCTTATGCACCGCCGGGGTGCGGTTTTCACTGCAGGGTGTCTGGCGGTCTTTCAGGAGGAATTTAAAAGTAGCTTCTAATCAGCAACTTATTGCGATTGTCCAGAATTGGCAAAACTCTTGCAGTACAGAGCGGCATACGAGGCCGAACCCCCAGCCTCGCGCACGTTTGCAGAGGTTCCAATGATGAAAGAGAAGCTGGTCGTAGTGGGCAATGGCATGGCGGGCATGCGCGCCGTGGAGGAGCTGCTCAAGCTGGATGCCGACAAGTACGAGATCACGGTGTTCGGCAATGAGCCCCACCCCAACTACAACCGCATCATGCTGTCGCCAGTGCTCGCCGGTGAGAAGACCATCGACGACATCATTCTGAATAGCCGCGAGTGGTACGACGAGAACGGCATCAAGCTGGTCAGCGGCGACGCCGTCTCCGAGATCGACCGGGTCAAGCGCAAGGTGATCACCGCCTCCGGTGTCGAGGCCGGTTACGACCGCCTGCTGCTGGCCACCGGTTCCAATCCCTTCATCATCCCGGTGCCGGGCCACGACAAGCAGGGCGTGATCGGTTTCCGCGACATCGCCGACGTCGACGCCATGCTGGCCGCGGCCAAGTCCTATAAGTCCGCGGTGGTGATCGGCGGCGGCCTGCTCGGCCTGGAGGCGGCCAATGGCCTGATGAAGCAGGGCATGGACGTCACCGTGGTGCACCTGCTCGATGCCCTGATGGAGCGCCAGCTGGACAAGCCGGCCTCGGCGCTGCTCAAGCGTTCGCTGGAAGAGCGTGGCATGAAGTTCCTGATGCAGGCATCCACCGCCGAGATCCTCGGCGACGGCCGCGTTAGCGGCGTCAAGTTCACCGACGGCAGCCAGGTTGATGCGGACCTGGTGGTGATGGCGGTGGGCATCCGCCCCAACATGGCGCTGGCCCAGCAGGCCGGTCTGCACTGCGAGCGTGGCCTGGTGGTCAACGACACCATGCAGACCTTCGATCCCAAGATCTACGCCGTGGGCGAGTGCGTGCAGCACCGTGGCATGTGCTACGGCCTGGTGGCGCCGCTGTTCGAGCAGGCCAAGGTGGTGGCCAATCACCTGGCCGAGATGGGCATTGCCCGCTACGAGGGTTCGGTGACCTCCACCAAGCTCAAGGTCACCGGCATTGACCTGTTCTCCGCCGGCGAATTCAACGAGGGGGAGGGTGACGAGACCCTGGTGCTGCAGGACCCGGCGCAGGGCATCTACAAGAAGCTGGTGATCCGCGACAACCAGGTGAAGGGCGCGGTGATGTACGGCGACACCATGGACGGCACCTGGTACTTCACCCTGCTGCGCGAGGGCACCGACATCTCCGCCTTCCGCTCCACCATCCTGTTCGGCCAGCACGACCTGGGTGACGCCGGTCACGGCAGTGGTGGCACGGCCGGCGTGATGGCGCTGCCGGACAGCGCCGAGATCTGCGGCTGCAACGGCGTGTGCAAGGGCGACATCGTCAACGCCATCACCAAGAAGGGCCTGTTCACCCTGGCCGAGGTGCAGGCGCACACCAAGGCGTCCAGCTCCTGCGGCTCCTGTACCGGCCTGGTGGAATCCATCCTGGCCAGCACCGTCGGTGAAGGCTACGACAAGGCGCCGAGCAAGAAGGGCATGTGCGGCTGCACCGAGCACAGCCATGACGAGGTGATCGCCGCCATCCGTGACCAGGAACTCAAGACCATGGACGCGGTGCGCGATGCCATGGACTGGAAGACGCCTGATGGGTGTGCATCCTGCAGGCCGGCACTCAACTATTACCTGCTGGCCCGCTGGCCGGAGGAGTACAAGGACGACGCCCAGTCGCGCTTCATCAACGAACGCGCCCACGGCAACATCCAGAAGGACGGCACCTACTCGGTGGTGCCGCGCATGTTCGGCGGCCTGTGTACCGCCAAGGACCTGCGCGCCATTGCCGACGTGTCCGACAAGTACCAGGTGCCCGAGATGAAGGTCACCGGTGGCCAGCGCATCGACCTGTTCGGCGTCAAGAAGGAAGACATGCCGGCCATGTGGAAGGACCTGTCCGAGGCCGGCTTCGTCTCCGGCCACGCCTACGGCAAGGCGCTGCGCACGGTGAAGACCTGCGCCGGCAAGACCTGGTGCCGCTTCGGTACGCAGAACTCGACAGGACTTGGCGTCAAGCTCGAAGAGCTGACCTGGGGCTCGTGGATGCCGCACAAGTTCAAGATGGCCGTGTCAGGCTGCCCGCGTAACTGTGCCGAGGCCACCATCAAGGACTTCGGCGTGGTGTGCGTGGACTCCGGCTACGAACTGCACGTCGGCGGCAACGGCGGCATCAAGGTGCGCGTCACCGACCTGCTGTGCAAGGTCGAGACCGAAGAGCAGGTGCTCGAGTATTCCGGTGCCTTCTGCCAGCTGTACCGCGAAGAGGCCCACTACCTGGAGCGCACCGCGCCCTGGGTGGAGCGCGTCGGCCTGAACCACATCAAGGACGAGATCCTGGAAGACGAAGCCAAGCGCAAGGCGCTGTACGAGCGCTTCAAGGTCAGCCAGCAGTACGCCCAGATCGATCCGTGGAAGGAACGCGCCGACGGCGCCGAGGCCAACGAGTTCACCCCGGTGGTGATCAGCGCCTGAAGACTATTGATTGCCACCGCCAAGAGGCCCGATCAGCAACCGTCCTTTACCCGATTGGGTGCGACGGACGCCTTGGCGGTCTAACTGAAGAGATCAAATCATGAGCAACTGGATCGAAATCGTCGCCCTGGCCGACATCCCCAAGCTGGGCTCCCGCGTGATCAAGACCGATACCATGACCATCGCCGTGTTCCGCACCGCCAGGGACGAGGTGTTCGCCGTCAAGGACGCCTGTCCGCACAAGGGGGGGCCGCTGTCCCAGGGCATCGTGCACGGCACCTCGGTGACCTGCCCGCTGCACAACTGGAAGATCGACCTGGCCAGCGGCCAGGCGTTGGGCCCGGACGAGGGCTGCACCAACACCTTTGCCACCAAGGTGGAAGGCGGCAAGGTGTTTCTGGCGCTGAAGGCCGACGAGGCCGCTGCCTGAATCTGCTTAGCAATGCAGGATCTGAGTGAGTTGTGCGACGACAGCATCTAACATAGGCATGGAACGGCATCAGTGCTTGCGGGCCAGTCGAGCGGCAGGCGCTTGCAGCATCATCCAGCGGGAGTGTCATGAGTTCTGAGGTCTGTACAACCTGTCCTTACTGCGGCGTAGGCTGCGGCGTTATCACTGAAACCGGCGCGGGTGGCCTGGTCAAGGTTCGGGGGGACAAGGCGCATCCCGCCAACCTGGGCCGCTTGTGCTCCAAGGGCGCAGCGCTGGGTGAGACCGTGGACCTGGAAGGTCGCCTGCTGCAGCCGCTGGTGGACGGTGAGCAGGCCGACTGGGACAGTGCGCTGGACGCGGTGGCCGAACGCTTTCGAAAAGTCATCGACGAGCACGGCCCCGATGCGGTGGCCTTCTATGTCTCCGGCCAGCTGCTGACCGAGGACTACTACGTCGCCAACAAGCTGATGAAGGGCTTCATCGGCTCGGCCAACATCGATACCAATTCCCGGCTGTGCATGTCCTCCGCGGTGGCCGCGCACAAGCGCGCCTTCGGCAGCGACACCGTGCCCACCTGTTACGAGGATCTGGAGCAGGCCGACCTGGTGGTGCTCGCGGGCTCCAACCTGGCGTGGTGCCACCCGGTGTTGTACCAGCGCATCCTGGCCGCCAAGAAGGCCCGGCCGCAGATGCGCGTGGTGGTGATCGACCCGCGCAAGACCGCCACCTGTGACGGTGCCGACCTGCACCTGCAGGTGCGCAGCGGCACCGATGCGGTGCTGTTCAACGGCCTGCTGATCTGGCTGCGCGACCATCACAAGCTGGATGAACTGTTCGTGCGCTACCAGACCCAGGGCCTGGAAGAGACGCTGCGCATCGCCGAGTGGTATGCGCCGTCACCCCGTGCGGTGGCCGAGCACTGCGGCCTGGTCGAACAGGACCTGCTGGATTTCTACACCTGGTTTGCCGATACCCAGCAGGTGGTGACGGTGTTCTCCCAGGGCCTCAACCAGTCCACCAGCGGCACCGACAAGGGCAATGCCGTCATCAACTGCCACCTGTACACCGGGCGCATCGGCAAGCCGGGCGCAGGACCCTTCTCCATGACCGGCCAGCCCAACGCCATGGGCGGGCGCGAGGTGGGCGGCCTGGCCAACCAGCTGGCCGCGCACATGGACCTGGACGACCCGTTGCATCGCGATCTGGTGGGGCGCTTCTGGCAGGCGGACCGTCTGGCCGAGGGGGCGGGGCTCAAGGCCGTCGACCTGTTCCGCGCCGTCGAGCAGGGCGAGGTCAAGGCGCTGTGGGTGATGGGCACCAATCCGGCGGTGAGCATGCCGGACGCCAACCAGGCGCGGCGTGCCCTGGCGCGCTGCGAATGCCTGGTGGTGTCCGACTGCATGGCCGAGACCGACACCCTGCGTTACGCCCACATCAAGCTGCCGGCGCTGACCTGGGGTGAGAAGGATGGCACCGTCACCAACTCCGAACGCTGCATCTCCCGCCAGCGCCCGTTCCTGCCCGCGCCGGGCGAGGCCAGGGCCGATTGGTGGATCCTCAGCGAGGTGGCGCGGCGCATGGGCTTTGCCGGTTTCGATTACAGCAGTCCAGCCGAGCTGTTCGACGAGCACGCCCGGCTGTCCGGTTTCGAGAACCATGGCGACCGCGACTTCGACATCAGTGGCCTGGCCGGTCTCGACCAGGCTGCCTACGATGCCCTGCAGCCGACCCAGTGGCCGCTGCCCGCGGGCGGACAGTCCAAGCAGCGCCTGTTCGCCAACGGCCGTTTCTATACCGCCAGTCAGCGCGCCAACTTCCTGCCGGTGACGCCGCGCCCGCCGTGCATCCACACCGACGAGGCCTACCCGCTGGTGCTCAACACCGGTCGGGTGCGCGACCACTGGCACACCATGACCCGTACCGGCAAGTCGCCCAAGCTGTCGGCCCATGACACCGAGCCGTTCATCACCCTGCATCCGCAGGACGCCGAAAAGCTGATGCTGGAAGATGGCCAGCTGGCAGCGGTGACCAGCCACTGGGGTGAGGCCATCCTGCGCACCCGGGTGTGCGACAGCGTGCTGCCGGGCAACGTGTTCGCACCCATGCACTGGAATGACCAGTTCGCCAGCGCCGCGCGGGTGGGCAGCCTGATCCACGGCCAGGTGGACCTGATCTCCGGCCAGCCCGAATTCAAGAACACCCCGGTGCGGGTGATCCCCTACCGCGCCACCTGGTACGGCTTCATGCTCACCCGCCGTGCCATCAAGCCGCGCAAGGCCAGCTACTGGAGCAAGGCCCGTCGCAATGGCCTGTGGCATTACGAGGTGGCGGGCGAGGAGCGGCCGGACAACTGGGCGGCACGTGCCCGCCAGCTGCTGTGCAGCGACGAGTCCGACGTCGAGTGGCGCGAGCTGTACGATTCGACCCAGTCCAGCTACCGCGCCGCCCGGCTGGTGGACGGCCGCCTGGATGCCGTGATCATCATCGGTCCGGAACACAAGCTGCCGCCGCGGGACTGGCTGGTGGAACTGTTCAAGCACGACAAGGTGGACGAGGCCGCCCGTGGCCGCCTGCTGCGCGGCACCCCACCACAGGGCCAGGAGGATGCGGGACGTATCGTCTGCGCCTGCTTCAGCGTCGGCATCAACACCATCATCAAGGGTATTCGCGAGCAGGGCCTGCTCAGCGCGGAGGCCATTGGCAAGGCGCTGAATGCCGGCACCAACTGCGGCTCCTGTGTGCCCGAGCTGAAGCGCCTCGTCGCCGAGGTGCAGTCCGGCAGCCACGACTGAGGGGCGCACGCACATCGGCAGCGGTGGCTGCCGCCGCATCGCGGCTGAGCGGTGTACCATGTCCCGGCGCAGATCTGGCGCCGCCGCGGCACGACACTGTCGTCGGGGTGGCGGCCTGGTCTGGCCACCCCCTGTGTAGCTGTCCGCCGAGGTTTGTTTTGACCGTTTCCGCTTCGCTCCCCGTGCTCGGTTTCGTGGCCTTTTCCGGCACCGGCAAGACCACCCTGCTCAGCCAGCTGATCCCGGCGCTGCGCGAGCGCGGCCTGCGCTGCGCGGTGATCAAGCACTCCCATCACGACTTCGAGATCGACAAGCCGGGCAAGGACAGCCATCGGCTGCGCGAGGCCGGCGCCGACCAGGTGATCCTGGCCTCGCCGCATCGCACCTTCTGGGTAAGGGAAGGGGACGGCGCGACCGAGCCGAAGCTCGCCGACCTGGTGGCGCGGCTGGATCCGGTCGGCCTGGACCTGGTGCTGGTGGAGGGCTTTCGCGGCGAGGCCATCGCCAAGATCGAGCTGCATCGTCCGTCGCTGGGCACGCCGCTGCTGTGCCTGGACGATGATCAGATCATCGCGCTGGCCTGTGACGAGGCGCCGGCTACCACGCTGCCGGTACCACAACTGCCGCTGAACGACGTGGCCGCGGTGGCCGAGTTCGTGCAGCACTGGCTGCAGCGCGACCCCGGCTGAGCCGTCAGGCCGTTACTGTTCAAGCCGAGATCCGCAGCAGTTCGCGCAGCTGCTCGGGGCGTTTGCTCAGGTCCGCCAGGCTGTATTGATCGAGTACCTGCAGGAAGGCCTGGCCGGCCTGGTCGAGGATGCCCTTGAGCCGGCAGTTGCCGGACAGCGGACAGGGCGGCTGGTTGCAGTCGATGATCTGCAGCCGGTTCTCCATGTCCCTCACCACCTGGCCCAGGCCGATCTGCGCGAGATCCCTGGCCAGCACGATGCCGCCGCCCTTGCCGCGGATGGTCTGTACATAGCCCAGCTGTCCCAGCCGGTTCACCACCTTCAGCAGGTGATTTTTGGCAATGGCGAAACTGTCGGCGATGTCGCTGACCTTGACCCGCGCGCCGGGTTGCTCCGCGGCCAGGTACAACAGCACGCGCAGCGAGTAGTCGGTGTAGCGAGTCAGTTGCATGACGTTCAACTCCGTGGGGCGCAGTCAGGGTGCTGCGCGCTTATCCAAAAAAACTAACGCTCCTGATGCTGTCCTGCAAGGGACGCGCCAGTTGTTGATTCATCTTGATATAGATAGCGCCAGCAGCCTTTGCGCCTGCCCGGTCGCGCCGGATGCCGCCAGGCAGGCACCGATGTGGTCCGTGCCGGGTCTTTGTTGCACCAAAATTGCCACTTTTCTGTGCGTTGCCAACTTGCGGGCCTTGTTGCTGACGGGCTTTCGCTTGCTGGCATGCTCTTTGCTCTCTCAGTCACAGGTGCGGCGTCCCAGACCCGCATCACCCTAGGCGACCAACGGCGGTCGCAACGGACAACGGCGTCCATGACCTCACGCGCATTTGCGCGACGGGCCATGGACGTTTTTTTTGGTGGAGAGCTATTGCATGTCACAGCCCGCGCTCATTCCCAGCGATCCTCCGGCAACGCCGGTGGCGCAGACGGACACGGCGCCCATCGTCATCGTCGGCAACGGGCCGGCGGGGATGGAGGTGGCGCGCCAGTTGCTGGCGCGGCGGCCTGAGCTGCACCTGGTGATCTTCGGTGCCGAATGCCACCCCCCTTATAACCGGGTGCGGCTGTCTTCGGTGCTGGCCGGTGACCTGGGCTGGGAGGGCGTTGCCGATCATCTGCTGCTGCCGGCCGGGGCCCGGGTGGAGCAGCGCCTGGGCTATGAAGTCAGCGCGGTGGACTACCAGCATCATCGGGTGACCGATGCGCACGGCCAGGTGCAGCCTTACAGCAAGCTGATCCTGGCGACCGGTTCCCGGCCGCATATCCCGAGTATCCCCGGTATCGAACTGGCCGGGGTTTATACCTTCCGCAGCCGCGACGATGCCGAGCGGTTGATGGCACGACGGGTGCGCAGTCATCACACGGTGGTGCTCGGCGGCGGCCTGCTCGGCCTGGAGGCGGCACGTGCCATGCAACGCAACGGCACCCGCGTCACGGTGGTGGAGCATGCCGACCGGCTGATGAGCAATCAGCTGGACCTGGGTGCATCGGCTGCGCTGGCGGCGCAGCTGGCCGAGCTGGGCATCGCACTGGTGGTGGGTGATGGCGTACGCCGGGTGCTGGGTGATATCCGCGTGGCCGGCCTGCAGTTGCAGTCCGGTACGCGTATCCTGTGTGACACACTGATCGTCGCCACCGGCATCCGGCCCAACACCGCACTGGCACAGGCGGCGCGCATTGCCTGGGGGCAGGGCATTCGTGTCGACGACAACATGCGTACCTCGGCCGCCGATGTTTACGCCATCGGTGAGTGCGCCGAACACCGCGACCACATCTATGGCCTGGTGGGTCCCGGCCTGGAGCAGGCGCGGGTGGCCGCCAGTCACATCCTCGGTGAAGCGGGCAGCTACCAGGGCTCGCTGGCCAGCACCCGGCTCAAGGTGGCCGGCTGCGATGTGCTGAGCATGGGGCCCATGGGCGCCCACGAGGAGCGCCTGGGCGGCCGTCGCTACACCTATCAGGACGCGGACAGCGGCGTCTATCGCACCCTGCTGGTCAAGCGCCATCGCCTGCACGGCGTGGTGGCCATCGGTCACTGGGCGGATACCGCGCGGGCGCAGTCGGCGGTCGCGGAACAGGCGCGGGTTTGGCCCTGGCAGCTGCTGCGTTTTTTGCGCAGCGGCAGCCTGTGGCCGGAGGGCGAGGGTGGCGAGGTGTCGGCCTGGCCGGCCGCTGCGCTGGTGTGCCAGTGCAAGTCGATCAGCCGCGGCGCGTTGTCCGCTGCCATGACCGGCGGCGCCTGCAGTGTGGATGAACTGCGCAGCTGCACCGGCGCCTCCAGCGTGTGTGGTTCCTGCAAGCCCTTGGTCGAACAGCTGCTGGGCACCACCACGCCGCAGCCGGTGGCCATGCATCGCTGGCTGCTGGGCAGCGCGGTGCTGTCGCTGCTGGTGGCGCTGGCCTTCCTGCTGCTGCCGGCCGTGCCCTATGCCGACAGCGTGCAGCTGGACTGGCGCTGGGATGAACTGTGGCGCGACGGCCTGCTGAAACAGATCAGCGGCTTCAGCGTGCTGGGACTGTTCACCGTCGGGTTGCTGCTGTCGCCGCGCAAGCGTCTCAAGGCGCTGCAGTCGTGGGGGAACTTCGACGTCTGGCGGCTGCTGCATATCGGCCTGGGTCTGCTGGTGATGGTCGCGCTGCTGGCGCACACCGGCCTGCGTTTGGGCGAGGGACTCAACGCGGTGCTGATGGTCAGCTTCGTTGCGACGCTGCTATTGGGTGCTGTCTCCACCGGGGTGATCTCGTTGGAGCACCGCATCGGCGGCGCACTGGCCGCGCGGCTGCGTCGCCAGTCGGTGTGGTGGCACATCCTGTGGTTCTGGCCGGTGCCGGTGGCGCTCGGTTTCCATGTCCTCAAGAGCTACTGGTACTGACATGGCGATGAGCAAGGCGACCAAGTACACGCTGTGGGTCTTGTGGCTGGCCGGTACCCTGGCGGCCGCGCTCTACCTGGCCTATGCCCTGCTGGGCAAGGCGGATCGTGAGCTGCTGATGCCGGGGCCGCTGAGTGCCGGCCACCACCAGCTGAGCGAGTCCTGCGAGAGCTGCCATACCGATCCGCTGGGTGGCGGCGAGCTGCTGCAGAAGGCCTGCGTGAACTGCCACGGCGATGTGCGCAAGAAGCCCTTCGATTCGCACCCGGCGGCCAAATTCACCGACCCGCGCAATGCCGACCGGCTGGAGAAGATCGACGCCCTGCATTGCGTCACCTGCCACACCGAGCACCGCCCCGAGATCACCGCCAAGGACGGCCTGACCCAGCCCAAGGACCTGTGCGTGCACTGCCATGCCGAGGTCGCCAAGGACCGGCCGTCGCACCAGGGCATGGCCTTCGATACCTGCGCCAGCAGTGGCTGCCACAACTTCCACGACAACCGCGCGCTGTATACCAACTTCCTGGTCAAGCACCTGCACGAGCCGCCCACCAAGCCGGACGGCGAGCTGCCGGCCCGCGAGTTCGCCGGCGTTGTCGGCGAGATCATGGGTTACCCACACGACCGCTTCCCGCTACAGCCCTTGTCGGCCGATGACATGGACGCACCGGACGCGTCGCCGGCGGACCAGGACATCCACCGTGACTGGCTGGAGACCGCCCACGCCAGGTCCGGCGTGAACTGCACGGCCTGCCACCAGCCGCCGGATGCCGAGGGCAATCCGCAGCCGTGGACCGACCACCCCGGCACCGCAGGCTGCGCCCAGTGCCATGGCCTGGAGACCAAGCGCTTCGGCCAGGGCAAGCACGGCATGCGCATTGCCGCCGGCCTGTCACCGATGACGCCGGCACAGGCGCAACTGCCGATGAAGCAGGATGCCGCCCACGAGCAGCTCACCTGCCTGAGCTGCCACGGTGCCCATCGCTTCGACGTCGCCAGGGCGGCGGTGGAGGCCTGCGTGGCCTGCCACGACGACCAGCACACCCAGGCCTTCGCGGGCTCGCCCCATGCGCAGCTGTGGGACAGGGCGCAGGCCGGCGAGATCGTGGCCGAGCAGGGTGTGTCCTGCGCCAGCTGCCACATGCCGCGCATCGATTTCGACGTCAACGACTGGATGAGCCGGGTGATGGTGGACCACAACCAGAGCGCCAACCTGTCGCCCAATTCCAAGATGATCCGCCCGGCCTGCCTGCACTGTCATGGCCTCGGCTTCAGCCTCGACGCGCTGGCCGATCCGGCGCTCATCGACAACAACTTCAGCGGCCAGCCCCGGGTGCACGTGGACACCATGGAGCTGGCGGAACAGGACCAGAAACGCCGCCGGGAGAAGTCCGGCGGCGACGATGCCGGCATGTTCGGCTTCTGACCATGCATTGCACATCACTACAACACCGTCGATCGGGAGACTCACAATGAAACTGCGTAAACCCCTGCTGCTCACCAGTGCCGCCGTCATCGCCGCCGCCAGCACCGCCACCATCGCCGCCGATGGCGATCAAACCGTGTCCGTCAAGGCCATGGCCGATGCCCTGCACCTGGTGATGGACTCCGACCGCACCATCTACACCCAGAAGATCGTCAATCGCCTGGTGAAGAAGGAAAAGGTCATCAAGGCCTCGGAACACTTCGATGACGACAAGGCGCTGGTGCTGCCGGCGCAGATGTTCCGCTTCGGCGCCGAGCTGGTGCAGAAGCGTTCCGAGAAGCTGCCGGACGTGAATTTCAGCTACTCGCTGCAGTCGATGTGGCCGATCAACAAGCAGAACGCCCCCAAGACCGAGGCCGAGAAGACCGGCCTGAAGTACGTCGCCGACAACAAGGGCCAGAACTACTACACCACCGAGGAACTGGGCGGTCAGAAGTACTTCACCGCGGTGTATGCGGACACCGGCGTGGCGCCGGTGTGCGTGTCCTGCCACAACGTCCACCCGGACACCCCCAAGAAGGACTTCAAGCTGGGTGACGTGATGGGCGGCGTGGTGATCCGCATCCCGGTGGAGAGCTGAGCCATGCCCAGTCCACTCGGCGGCCTGCTGCTGATGGTGCTGACGGCGACACCCGCGGTGGCGGCGCCGGATGAGGCCGCATCCACACCCTACAAGCGATTCGAGGGCCAGGCCCTGGCGCAGGGCCGTGCCGTGTGGCTGGCCAACTGCGAGACCTGCCACGGCTACGGTATCGCCGGCGCGCCCATCCCGATGGAGCCCGCCGAGTGGCAACCCCGACTGCGGCAGCCGATGGACGTGCTCTATGGGCATGCCATCAACGGCTTCTTCGGTCCCGATGATGCCTACATGCCGCCCCGTGGCGGCAACCCGCAACTGAGCGATGCCGAGGTGAAGTCCGCGGTGGACTACGTGACCACCCTGGCGCGCCATTACATCGACCAACAACCTACTGATATACGGAGCAAATGACATGACCCCTGAACAGATCACACTCGTCAAGGAATCCTGGGCCAAGGTGACCCCCATCGCCGAGCAGGCCGCCGGGCTGTTTTACGGCAAGCTGTTCGAGACCTATCCCGAGGTGCAGCCGTACTTCAAGGGCGACATGAAGGACCAGGGCCGCAAGCTGATGGCGATGATCGGCACCGCGGTGAACGGCCTGGACAACCTCGGCCCGCTGGTGCCGGCGGTGCAGGAAATGGGCAAGCGCCACGTCG
>Ga0272444_10002067_pt1 | contig 18841 bp, 17 predicted proteins | sample SSMForm13_FD_201033 | JGI IMG/M metagenome (GOLD analysis project Ga0272444, IMG submission 201033) | Marine sediment archaeal communities from Little Sippewissett salt marsh, Falmouth, MA, United States - SSM-Form-13 | ecosystem: Environmental > Aquatic > Marine > Wetlands > Sediment ... | reverse complement strand
ACACGCTAGTTACACGTTTTCGGGTTCGGCAGTCCCGCCAGCCGGCGGGCGCCGTTCTTGATGCCCTGCGGAAAAAGGCGCTCCATTTCCAAGAGACTGAGACCCGTGCCCTGGCGCAGCTCCTTGTTCAGCGGCGCCCGGGCATTGTATTCATAAAATTGCCTCAGAAAATGAATCACCCGGCGGTGTCGTTCCTCCAGGTGAAGAATGCCGCTTTCCCGGGCCAGGATTTCACAGCACTTCATCGACCACTGTTCAAAATCGTCGAAAAAGCCCTCTTCATCGAAGGCGACCTCCCGGCCGTCGATTATGCGGCTTTGACGGGCGGGAGGTCGTGTCGCTTCCATACCGTCCTGCGTCAGCCGGCCAGGGCCGCCTTTATCTTTTCGGGTGTCGCCGGCAGGTCGCAGACCCACACCCCGACGGCGTTGTTGATGGCATTGATGACAGCCGGTGCCGTGGGGACCATGCACATCTCACCCACGCCGGTCACCTTCAGCGGACCGTTGGGTCTGGGTGTTTCCCGGATAATGACTTCCATATCAAAGTGGTGGGCGAGGGTCGGGAATTTAAATGTTTTCCAGTCGCGGGTTTCGCCGGCGATATATTCCTCCCGTAAGGCAAAACCCACGCCCATGTCCATGCCGCCTTCCAATTGGCCGGTCAGATTCTGGGGATGAATGACCGGCCCGGCATCCACGGCCGTGGTCATTTTCAGCACGCGCACCTGACCGGTTTCGGTGTCCACTTCCAGCTCCACCAGCTGTACGGCATGTACCTGGGATTCGAAAGACGGACCCTGGCCGGTTTCCGGATCCAGCGGACCGGTTTCGGTTTTCTTGCGGCCGACAAAACGCCGCGGCTGGCCGGCGGCTTCGATGGCGGGACCGCTTTCGGCTCCGGTGGACTGCATGGCCGCTTTCAGCTGCTCCAGGGCATTGATCAGGGCGCCGCCGATCATGTAAGTGATCCGGCTGCCGGCGGCCGGGCCGCTGGCGGCCGTGTTGATTGTGTCCCGCGTGTTGAGGCGTACTTTTTCCAGCGGTATCTGCATGAATTCCGCCGTCAATTGGGTCAGCATGGAGTCGTTGCCCTCGCCCGGGTCCGCGGCGGCGGCAAAGATGCTGATACCGCCGTCGTCGTCGAGCTCCACCGCCGCCACCGAGGCATCGTTGGGGCCTCCGATGCCGAAAGAACCGGTGCCTATACCGACACCGCGTTTGATTTTTGCGGTGGAAGCCGCAGCGGCTTCTTTAACGGCACGGTCATAGTGGGGGCGAATGGCCTCCATCAGCTCCGGCAGCGGCCACTCGGCAACCACCTGGCCCGTGGATTTGGTCTGCCCCGGCTTGAGGATATTCCGCATCCGGAATTCAAAAGGATCCATACCGAGTTTTTCGGCCAGCATGTCCATGGCGCACTCCAGCGCAAAGTTGGCCTGCGGGGGTCCGGCGCCCCGGGCCGCACTGCCCCAGGGGTTGTTGGTGTAAACCAGCCGGCCGCGGGCATTGACATTGGGAATGTTGTAGGATCCGGACAACATCTGCAGGGCGCGATACACGACTACATGGCCGATGGAGTAGTAGGCGCCGTTGTCCACCACCATGTCGTTGAAAAAGGCCGTCAGGTTGCCCTGGCGGTCGGCGGCCAGCTTCACCTGCATGTCAAAGGCGTGCCGCTTGGACGTCATCAGCATGCTTTCGGCCAGGCCGGGGATGTAGCGCACCGGGCGCTTGAAGTGGATGGCGGCCGCCCCGGCGATGCCTTCGGAAATAACATCGATTTTAATGCCGAACTGGCCGCCGGAAAAGGCCTCCACATAGCGCATGTTTTCCCATCCGAGCGCGCCCTGAAGCATGCCCAGATGGTAGTGAATGTTGATGCTGCGGCCGAAGATCACCAATTGGTCTTCGTCGCCCGCTTCATCCTTTTCCCAGAGCGCCACCGTGGCTTCGGGTTCAAGAGGTGCCTGGTGGTTGATCTGGGTTTGAAAACGCGCTTCGACGACGGCTGCCGCGGTCTGCAGCGCCGCTTGGGCATCGCCTTTGATCTGGGGCTGATTGTAGCAGAGGTTGGTAAATTCACTGTGCAGCTGCGGTGCATCCGGCGCCATGGCCGCATGCGGATCGTCCAACGTCGGCAGGGGTTCCAGAACGACGTGAACCTTTTCAAGGGCCGCCGCCGCCTGTTGGCGGCTCTCGGCCGCCACGGCCAGGATGGGATCGCCGATGTAGCGGACTTCATCCCGGCACAAGACCGGGCGGTCGGCCACCAGATACTTGAGGATATTGGTTCCCTTGACATCCGCCGCCGTGAGTATGCCGGCCACGCCGGGCATTTTTTCGGCTTCGGCCGTGTCGACGGCGGCAATGCGGGCGTGCGGCATCCAGCTGCGCAGAACCGCCAGTTCAAGCGCACCTTCAACCTCGTAGTCCGCTGTGAATTTGGCCGTGCCGCAGGCCTTGGCCATGGCCGAAGGCCGCGGGTGAGACACGCCTATCATGCCCTGCGCCGCGGTCGGCCGCACGGCATCCGGGGTGGTTTCGCCGCGCAGAAAGCGGCCGGCCAGCTGTACCGCCTCGATGATTTTCTTGTAGCCGGTGCAGCGGCACAAATTGTGGCGCAGGGCATTTTTGATTTCATCTTTGTCCGGATTCGGGTTTTCGTCCAGCAGGGCTTTGGCCGCCATGATCATGCCCGGCGTGCAGAATCCGCACTGTACGGCACCCGCCAGCACAAACGCTTCCTGGATGAGATGCGGATTGTCCGGCGTTCCCAGGCCCTCGACGGTGATGATGTCCGCGCCGTTGAGCCTGGCGACCCGGCTCAAACAGGAGCGCACCGCTTTTCCGTTGACAAGAACCGTGCAGGCGCCGCACTGGCCCTTTTGATCGCAGGACTGCTTGGCGCCGGTAAGCCGCAGTTCGTCCCGCAGTACATCCAGCAGTACGGTGTTCTTATCCGCCTCGATTGCGTGTTCGACGCCGTTGATCCGCAATTGGGTTTTTCCCATGAAGTTTTCTCCCTTTTGTATGAAACGATGTTGAGATCGTTGGGTTCGCTTTTATCGGCGAATCGTCATCCCGGTGCACGCCAGAATCCGGTAAAAACGACGACTTCTTTTATTCCGCCGTGAACGCGTTTCCGACATTGGCATGGTTATCGATCAAATTTGATACCATTTGCGCCAGATTGACGTGTGTTTCCGGTAACACAACACCTGGTTTATGTCAATAATGATATCATCCGGGTGGTAGTGCCGGCGGGGACAGGGGGCAGTTCTCATGGCGCCGGTTTCAGGTGTCGGGTGTCCGTTTTCAGCCCCGACGCCGGCCCGGCTTTGTTCTTCGAGCTGGGATGCGCCCTGCGAAGGAGCGGCCGGTTTGATGGAAAAAGCAACCAACAAAACCAATTCAACCACCCCGATAATCCCGATAATCCAACGAACAGCTGATTGCTGAACCTAGCCTTTCAAGGTCAGGCGGGATCGTTCCTGAATCATTTCCGCCACAATGCTGACGGCGATTTCGTTCGGGGTCTGGGCGCCGATGGTGATGCCGATGGGGCAGTGCACCCGGTCGAGATCCGCCCGGGTACAGCCTTCATTCAAAAGTGAGCGGTAAATGGTGTCGCGCTTTTTTAAACTGCCGATCATACCGATGTAGGCGGCGTCGGTTTTGAGCGCCTGCGCCAGCACGGTGCGGTCGTGCAGATGACCGCGGGTAAAAATCACGATAAAGGCGTCTTCGTCAACCTTGATGTCGGCAAAGGCCTCGTTGAAGGAGGGCGGCACTTTTACCGAATGAGCATCCGGAAAGCGTGCGGCATCGGCAAAGGCGGCGCGGTCATCCAGGACGGTGACGGAGAAGCCGGCCAGGGCGCACAAATGTGCGGTGGCTTTGGCCACATGGCCGGCGCCGAACAGAAATGCATCCGGCTGTTTGACAGACGGCTGGACGATCAGCTGTCCGGCTTCAAAAGGGATCACGCCCATTGACATGCGGCTCAGGGCATCTCCCTCGATTTTGTCCAGGGCTTCCCGGGGCAGGCGGCCGGAAACGACGCGTCCGCGGTTGACCACGGCGTGAAAGACGGATTCGACCGTTGGGCCGGCACCCCGCACCGTGGTGACGAAAAACGCCGTTTCCCGTTGCTGCTGCAGTTCAAGCCAGCGGTTGAACACGATGCTGGTTTCTTCATCGGGAATGATGTGATCCAGGAACACCTGCGCGCTGCCGCCGCACAGCATGTCCATGGTGTCCACGTTTTCAGCGCTCAAATCAAAAGGCATGAAGGTTGATTTCCCGTGGCCGTTGAGAATGGCAACGGCTTTTTCAACGACCGCGGCCTCCAGCAGCCCGCCGCCGATGGTGCCGCGGATGCGGCCGCCGCCGGTGACGAGCATCCGGGTGCCCGCTGCTCGGGGGGTAGAGCCTTCATGGCTGATAATGGTGGCGATCACAAAGGCGGTTTCTTGCGCCAGCAGATCGCAGGCTGTGTTGGACAGTGAATCGCTCATGCCGCATTTTCTCCCGTATACGGTGTTTTTCCATCGCAGGCCCGGCAGATGCGGCCGTGTTCCCGCGGGTAGGCTTCCCCGCAAATCGGGCAGACCATCACGCCTATTTTGTGGTGTTTTTTTAAATACCGGGCACGCACCTGCACCGATCGGCATTTTAAAATGCCGGGACCGGCGGCTTTGATTTGGTGCAGAATCTGCTGTGAATTCTGATCCTTTTTTTCTTTGTGTTTGAAGAGCCAGGCTTCCAGTTCCGACCACGCCGCCAGTTTTACCGGATCGACCGCCACGCGGGTGCCCTTTCCCGTCTGCTTGTCGTAAAGGCACAAGGCGAATCGGCCCGTGTCGACGATCTTCAGCCAGCCGTTGCCGGCGGTGCACGGGGTCAGCAGCTGAACGGCATCCGGCAGGCATTGTGCGCTTTCGCACAGTGCATCAAACAAAATGCCCTGCGGCAGACGGCGCCTTGCCGCGTCCACCATCACGCCGCCCAGGACGACACCCGGGGCTGTGAAGCCGTGAAAAGCCTTCACCCGTTCAAGATACGTCTCAAAGGCAAGGCCGCATATGTCCATATCCGGATTGTTTAATGCGCTGGATTTCGGTTTTGCCGCTTCAGATAAGAACTGCATTTGCATTTTCGTTTTCAGGGTTGTTTGTTTTTGAAAAGACCATGCCGACAACGACGATATGCAAGCAGCGCATAAAATATCTGGAAGATACTTTTTTGTAAACAGGATAATTGGTTATTTGCGGTTGCTATACAATTGATGCGGAGCCGCAGGGGCTTTTCGGCATATTTGTCGGAACAGTGCTTTGACCGACGCGGCGGCTGGATTCCATCGGATTGCAGACCATGTCGGCGAAGGCGTTTCCGGCAAAGGCTCACCCCGGCAGACGGTCGCGGATCATTTCTTCCAGTGTGGGTGCGCTGTTGTCTTTGTAACTGTAGCGAATGCGGATGCTGGGCTTGTTGATGTGGATCAAACGCGTCAAATCCACAGGGGTGGCCGTCAGCACCAGATCGCAGCGGGTTTGATTGATGGTGTCCTGCAAATCCTTCATTTGGCGCTTACCATATCCCATGGCCGGCAGGACGGTACCGATGCCGGGATATTTCTGGAAGGTTTGCTGCAGGGAGCCTGTGAGATAAGGCCTGGGGTCGACAAGCGCGGCCGCACCGAAGCGCCGGGCCGCAATGACCCCCGCGCCGTAGGCCATTTCCCCGTGGGTCAGGGTGGGCCCGTCTTCAATGACCAGCACCTTTTTGCCTTTGATCGGATCGGCGTTGTCGGCGGTCAGTTCCGAATCGGCAAGGACGATCGCGGCCCGCGGGTTGTGGTGTTCGATGGCGCGCCGCACCCGCTCGACATTCTCCGGCACGGCGCTGTCAACCTTGTTGATGACCGCGATGTCCGCCAAAAGCAGGTTGGTTTCACCTGGATGATAAGCGGTTTCGTGCCCGGGCCGGTGCGGATCAAACACCACCACGTGAATATCGGGTTTGAAAAACGGCGTGTCGTTGTTGCCGCCGTCCCAGACGATCACATCCGCTTCGGCCTCGGCCTGCCGCAAAATTTTTTCATAGTCGATGCCGGCGTAGACCACCACACCCATGTTGACATGCGGCTCGTATTCCTCGCGTTCTTCAATGGTGCAGTCGTGTTTTTCAAAATCCGAATAGTCGGCAAAGCGCTGCACCACCTGCCGGGTCAGATCCCCGTAGGGCATGGGATGGCGTACGGCCACCACTTTTTTGCCCGTTTTTCGCAGAATTTCAATGATTTTACGGCTGGTCTGCGATTTGCCGCAGCCGGTCCGCACGGCGCAGACGGAAATGACCGTTTTGGTTGAAGCGATCATGGTGTACGGCGCACCGATAATGATGAAATCCGCCCCGGCCGCGGTTGCCACCGACGCCTTGTGCATGACCTCTTCATGCCGCACGTCGCTGTAGGAAAAAGCCACCAGGTCCACCTTGTTTTTCCTGACCAGTTCGAACAGCCGTTCGTCCGAATAGATGGGAATGCCCTCGGGATACAGACCGCCGGCCAGAAGGGGCGGGTACATCCGGTTCTCGATGTCTGGAATCTGGGTGGCCGTAAAACAGAGCACCTCGTAGCGCGCGTTGTCTCTGAAATAGACGTTGAAATTGTGAAAATCGCGCCCCGCCGCCCCCATAATAATGACCTTTTCCTTCATCATCTTTTCCTTCCGTCTCATTAGAAACAGTTGTCAGCGTGACGCCTGTTATGGGATGGTTGCGATGCTTACAATGCAAACAACGTTCCTCTATGATCCTGTTTCTAATGCTAAAAAAGTTGGATGAAACCGTAGTACCAGCCTCGGATGATCACGGTTTCATGCTTCGTTGTGCGCGTTCGCGCATGAAAATTTATTCAGTTTTTCAATACGCCGGCGATCCGCTCCAGCGCCCATTCAACCTGTTCCTTGCGGATCACCAGAGGCGGTGCGAAACGAATAATGTTGTCGTGGGTTTCCTTGCACAGCAGCCCCGCCCGCTTCAATTTTTCGCAATATTGCCGGGCACCGCCGGCCTGCGGCAAAAACTCCATCCCGATCATCAGGCCTTTTCCACGGACTTCCTTGATGTCGGGCGATGCGAGTTGTTCAAGCCCCTTTAGAAACAGCGTGCCCATGGCGGCGGCATTTTCGATGAGCCCTTCTTCCACCAGCACCTTCAATGCTGCGCGGGCGACAGCACATGCCAGCGGGTTGCCGCCGAAGGTGGAACCATGCTCACCCGGCTGCAGCACGCTCATGACTTCGGTGTTCGACAATACAGCGGATACCGGATAAAAGCCGCCGGAGAGCGCTTTGCCGATTAATGTCAGATCCGCTTCGATGCCGTCGTGTTCCTCTGCCAGGAGTTTGCCGGTGCGGCCCAGTCCAGTTTGGATTTCATCCAGAATGAGGATGACGTTGTGCCGGTCACAGATGTTCCTCACGTCTTTGAGATATCCCGGCGGCGGGATGACGACGCCGGCTTCGCCCTGGATGGGTTCGACCAGAAAAGCAACGGTTTTTTCGGTGATGGCCGCTTCCAGCGCCGGTGCATCCCCGAACGGAATCACTTTGAAGCCGGGCGTAAACGGCCCGAAGCCGCTGCGTGCATTGGGATCCGTGCTGAAGCTGACGATGGATAAGGTCCGTCCGTGAAAATTGTTTTCACAGACGATGATTTCCGCCTGGTCCCGGGGAACCCCTTTCACTGTGTATCCCCATTTGCGGACCGTTTTAATGGCGGATTCCACGGCTTCGGCGCCGCTGTTCATGGGCAGGATTTTGTGGGAACGCGTCAGCTCGCAGACTTCCTTGTAAAACAGGCCGATCTGGTCATTGCGGAAAGCCCGGGATGTGAGGGTCAGCCGCTGTACCTGGTCCATAAACGCCTGCATGATTTTTGGGTGACAGTGCCCCTGGTTGACGGCGGAATAGGCCGACAAACAATCCAGGTACCGATCCCCGTTCACATCCCACACCCAGACGCCTTCGCCCCGATGCACCACCACATCCAGCGGTTTGTAGTTGTGGGCGCCATAATGTTCTTCGAGTTCGATGTACCGGTTGGTATCCATGGACGTCTCCTCATTTTTTTAAAACGGCAATTATATCCGGTTGACTTTTTTCATCATACCATTTAATCATATGATGAATTAAATGGTTATTATGGTTCTGGTCGCATGTCAAGCCGAATCTTATGAGCGGCAAGCGCAGAATTATGCTGGATTGAATCCTGTTCCGGTTTAGGCAACATAAAAATGAATACGCATGCAATGCACCGCAAGTTGTATGAACACGTGGAAGAGGCCATCGGGCTGCGCATTATCAAGGGGGATTACCGCCCGGGTGAAACGCTGCCCAACGAGGAGGCGCTTTGCACGGCGTTCGGCGTCAGCCGGGGCGTGATTCGCGAGGCCGTCAAAGTGCTTCACAAAAAAGGCCTGGTGCGGCCGCGGCCTAAGATCGGCACGCAGATACAGCCGCGGACCCGCTGGAATTTGTTTGATGCGGATGTACTGGTGTGGAAACTGGCGGCCGGTGAACAATTGCAATTTCTTTCCAAGGTGACCGAAGTAAGAACAATGATCGAATCCGAAGCCGCCAGACTGTCGGCCGGCCGGGCCACCACGGCTGAAATCGATACCATCCGAAAGTGCTGCCGGCAGCTGGAGGCGCTGCTCGCCAGCGAGACCGGATTCCGCTACGAAACCTATCTTAAGTATGACATGGCCTTTCACACGGCTGTTCTGGAGGCCTCCCACAACGAACTGCTGGCCCAGATCGGCCGCACCATGCGCCAGGCGGTGCAGATCGCGCGCCAGGCGGACGTCCGGGATATCCATGCGCTGCGGGAATCACAGCCTTTTCACCGGGCTGTCATGGAGGCCATCGCGCAGCAGGATCCGCAAAGGGCCTATGCCGCCTCCCGCGATCTGTTCGCGCAGGTGTGGCGGCATCTGCCCAGATAACATTTGCCGTTCATGGAAAGACTGGCCGCGCATCTGGTGGCCGATGATGTGGAAAAGGCGCCGGTGGTTCAATTTCAAAACGGTGGCATTGTCTGCCTGGAAAAGGACGCGGCGCTGGATCACTGGTATGTCAAGTGGATGCTCATGCCCCAGGCTGCATTTTTATCAGGTAAAAAATAAATCTGCCCACCGCTGGCTTATGCCGTGAGGTTTTTCCATACTGTAGAGCAGTTCCGCCAATCACCGTTATCCGGGGCGGTCCCGTTGTTGCCTGATGCCGAAAAGAAATCGAGATCAGCGGCGTCAGTCTTCCCGATGCTCAAAAAGAATCTTGTGGTCGACCAGATTCATTCTTTTGATGCGGCCTTTGACGATTTTTTGATCGCCGAAAATACTGACCAGCCGCCAGGTGTCGTCTTCCTCCGGCTCGATGACGTCCACCGACTCCATAATTGGCTCTTCCTGTCCATTGGTGACCATATAGGCATTGGCTTCACACATGGTTCATTACCTCCTTCAAGGAACCGAAAAAAAACCACGAACCCGAGGCATTCACCGCCCGGCCTTCGTGGCCTTTTCTAACACCCAGTGTCCGGCTTGTTTGAGAAAGAATGTCTTCTTGACATTCCATGGATCCTGGCCAATTGTAAAAACACAGAACGGAATCCCTGTCAACGACAAATCAGAAACAGGCCGCCTTGCCGATCATGAAAACAAAAAACCGCGGGCCTTCCTTACATGTTGTCGCAAAATATTCACTGCTGCAGCTGCCGGCACTGGCGCTGTTCATCCTGGCGCTTATCTTGCTGCGCCAATGGCTGGAAATCCCTTCATGGCTCATGTGGGGACTGCCGCTTTTGTGGATCGCCAAGGATGTGGGTCTGTTTCCTTTTCTCTGGCGGGCCTACGACAACCGTTCCTATCCTTCGCATTTTGAAATGGTCGGCCGGCGGGGGATTGTGTTGACGCGGCTCGACCCCGAGGGCCATGTGCAGGTGCACGGTGAACGCTGGCTGGCGGCCGTTGATCCGCCAACAGATGTCATCGATGCCGGAGCAGCGGTGACGATCACGGCAATTAAGGGACTTAAATTGACGGTAAAGCGCTCATAAAAAAACAAAAAAATAGGGGACGTCCATCATTAAGTAATTAACTCAATCCATCAACCTACCATTCTTTTCTTTGGTGATGCGGTCACTCCTTCACACAGCATACCCTGTGTCTTGAACAGTCATGTCATATAATTTACTTAATGATGGACGTCCCCTTATCCCATGTTTAAACGCGCTGTCAGGTGCATCAGCTGAACAGCGCGCGAAATGTTATCGGCAGGTGTTGAGAAAGCACCCGGAGCTGGAGCTGCCGTCATCGCCGCCGCTGGTGGTGCCCTGGCTGCCGCCCACAAACACCACCGCCTGGGGGTTCAGTTCGGTGTCCACGCTTTCGTCAACCGTATCGGTGCTTGTGTTGAGAATGTCCACCTGGCCGTCGGTCTGGTTGCAGAGCCAGAGCATATTGTTCTGGTCCAGGTAAACCCCGCTCTGCATACCGGCGATACTCATGCTTTCAAAGCCGCTCACTATGGTCGGCGCGGGTGTTTGCGCTGAAGGATTGAAGCTGTAGAGCGTGTTGTTCTGCCATGTCCCATAGCCGATAAAATAGCCCTTGGCGGCCGACACGATGATCATGCCGACAATGCCGCCATATGTTTCGCCGTCGATAATTTCGGTGACCGGATAGCTTTCATCTGAAACATCGACCGCGGCGATGCCGCCGAAATAATTATATCCGAAATCACCGACGCCCGCCACGTAAATAGTGTCGGTTTCAGCCAGATACTGGATGGCGATCGGGTTTTCAACGGGAACCGTGATCTGCGTGATTTCCGTGTCGTCAACGGTGTCGAACACGCCCACCAGGGTCGTATTTTTGGGTGCCCATAAGTCATTTTCATCCAGACGCTGAAACACAATGTACAGCCGGCCGTCCACAATGATGCCGCTGTGCATTTCGGGGATGCCGTCGGCATCCGCATAGGCGCTCAAATCGAGTTCGCCGGTTTTAAATTCCGCCTCGGTGGCGGCCGATGGATTAACGATCCAGGCGGTGTCCGTACCATAGCGCAGCAGATAGGCCTTGGTTTCGCTGACGAACACCATGTCGTACGGGTTGCTGTTGCTGTCATCCCCCTCGGTGGAATATTGCCAGATGATTGTGGACGGGGCATCGATGGAAAATTTGGTGACATTGTTGGCGCCGTATCTTTCCATGCGGTAGAAATGGCTGCCGTACGCATCCACACCGACATCGGAAATCGTGGGTGAAAGGTTGCTCTGCACCGTGCGCGGACCGCCCACCGGATCCACCGACACCACTGCATGCGCTCCGCTGGAAAAGTCCGCCGCCGTGGTTGCCACCACCGCCGTCTGGTCTTGGGCCAGCGCCGCAAAAGGAAGTATCAAGCCAATCATTAAAAGTATCCAACCTGCCTGCCGTGTGTGTTTCATTTTTTCCTCCTTTTTTTTCCATAAAAAAATCCCCTGGCTCGAAAACGAACCAGGGGATGTCCCTTTTTATCCTCGGATCGGCCGACACCCCTTGTCCTCGCAACGGGCATCTTTTTTTGTTGGCTTCGGCAGGTTTTCTGACTCTCCCGCCCTTTCAGCGGCCTTCCCATTCCAGTTTTGCGGAACAGTGGCGCACAGAGGCTGAAAAGGTTCCTGTTTTTAAAAAACAGGCAGGATCACAGCGGCGGGCCCGTCGCCGATTTTCACGGCGTTCCCTATTAAACCCGGATGCGGGTGCCTGAAGTCATCTTTTACCGCCTCATTTAAGCCGCCTGTCGAAAGATGTCAAGGAAAATCATGGCGCCCGTATTTTTGCGACCGGATTTCCGGTCGGCAGCCGGTGTTTATGCATTAATGCCGGGTACAACACTTGACACCAGGCGGAAGGCGTGAAATATTAACCAGGATTTCCCAACCGCTCAAACAGGCGCTTTCTTCCGGTTGTCATAATTATTCCCCAAAGGAGCAAATAATGAGAAAACACCATTTGCTGTTCATCGCCGCCATTTTTTTTCTATGCCCGCCGATGGTTATGGCACCTGCCTGCGGCGGTTCACAGGCGGCGCCGGCCGCGGTGGATCAGCCGGAGACCTTTTTTTACGGCGATCCACGGCCCGATGCGCCGGATCTGGCGCCCCGGGGGTCTTTTCGTGTGGGTGTCCGCACCCTTAAGATTGTCCAACCCGATCAGCTGGACATTTTAAACTACGGCGAAAACAACACCGACCCCCGCTATGACCGGCCGTTGACGCTCGAGGTCTGGTATCCGGCCCTTCTGGCCGATGGTGAATCTGAGGTCACCACCTACCAGGATGTACTGGGAAGCGGCCCCAATGATCCTGAACGGCCGTTGATTCCTTTCTCGTTCAAGGGACGGGCGGCGCGTAATGCCGCACCATTGCAGGAAAAAGGTCCGTATCCGCTGGTCATTGTTTCCCACGGCTATCCGGGCTCCCGCGTGCTGCTGACCTATTTGACGGAAAACCTGGCCTCCAAGGGATATGTGGTGGCGGCCATTGACCACACGGACTCCACCCATGCCGACAAAGCCGCCTTTTCCAGCACCCTGTTAAATCGTGTGTTTGACATCAATTTCGTACTGGACACCATGACCGGCAGCTTTCTGGCGTCGGCCGTGGATGCCGACAAAACCGCGGTCATCGGCTACTCGATGGGCGGCTACGGTGCGTTGATCGCCGCCGGCGCCGGCATCAGCAAAAGCGCCGCAATCAACGGCTGGGTGCCGGGCGGTCGGCTGGCGGTGCTGCAGGCCGGCAGCGATGAATATCGGCAGCTGCTGGATCAGCGCATCCGAGCCATTGTGCCCATGGCCCCATGGGGCGTGGCGGCGCCCTACTGGAAAAGACCGGAAGGGGACACCTGGGATGTCGAAGGCCTGAAGGGCATAAAGATCCCCGCCTTGTTTGTCGTTGGCAACCAGGACCGGACTGCTGTTTACGCGGGTGTCCAGTTTATTTTTGAAAACGCGCGCAACGCGGACCGCTACATGCTGGTTTACCAGAACGGCATCCATGAAGTGGCGGTCAACCCGCCGCCGCCGGTCGCCGACAAGCATTTCCGCGAATACATGCACTACCAGGAGCCGGCCTGGGACAACCGCCGCTGCAACAATATCAACCAGCATTTCATCACGGCTTTTCTGGGACTCCACCTCAAGGGACGGCAGGAATACCGGGCCTACCTGGATGTAATACCCTATTCCAATGATGCCGAACCCGATGCCCCCACTTACTGGAAGGGGTTTAAAAAGTGGACGGCGGTGGGGCTGGAGCTTCACCATCTTGCACCGTGATGGAAAAGGCGCTCAAGCCCGCCACGGTGTTGATGCTCCTTCTGTTGACGTTGATCTGGGGACTGACCCTGCCGGTGGCCAAATATGCCCTGCAGGCGTTTCCACCACTGCTGCTCGGTGGTTTGCGCTTTCTGCTGGCCGGCGGTATTTTTCTGGCCATCAGCCTGAAAAGATGGCATGAAATTCGATCTCAAAGCAGGGTCGATCGAAAAATACTGCTGGCATACACGCTGATGCTGGTGATTCAAATCGTTTTTCTTTTTTTCGGCGTCGAAAACACCAGCGCCAACCGCAGTACGATCCTGTTCAACACCTCCCCTTTCTGGGTGCTGTTTCTGGCCATTTTTTTTCTGCCGGGCGAACGGCTGACACCGCTCAAATGGATTGGCACCAGCCTTGCCTTTGTCGGCCTGCTGGTGCTGTTTGCCGGCCGCCGGCCGGCAGAGGCCGGGGGTACGCTCACGGGCGATCTTCTGGTGTTGGCGGCCGCCTTTACCTGGGGTGTCCGCATCGTTTTGTTAAAACATTTTCAAGCGGGCACCAGTGTGGTCACCATCCAGTTGTGGCAGTTTCTGATCGGTGGCGCCATCCTGACCGGGCTGGGATTCGGCTTTGAAAGCGTCAGCGACATCCGCCTCAGCCCGGGCATTGTGGCGGCGTTTCTGTTTCTGGCCGTGGTTTCCAATGCCATTGCTTTTGCGCTGTGGACCTATCTGGTGACGCAGGGGGCGGCGACCCGCATGGCGCCGTTTCTTTTTTTGTCGCCGGTGTTCGGCGTCCTGGCCAGCGCCGTGCTGCTGGGGGAGCCGGTTTCAACGCCGCTGGTCATCAGTCTCGTAAGCGTCGGCTGCGGGATTTTTATCGTCAACTACAGCGGCCGATTTGGCCTGCCCAAACAGCCCTGATGCCGGCGGACGTCGCGTGATCAGGAAAACGGCATCCCGGCATCCAGAAACGGCAGCATTTGTCCGATGCCACGGGCCTCGGCTTTTTGCAGAACCGCCGTGGCCGCATGAATGTCGTGAATGGCCATGCCGAAATTAAAGTTGATGATTTTTTCCGCATCATTTTCCCGGCCGGGCTTCAGGCCGACGACGATTTCCCCCAGCTGGGCGTAGGGCGCGGCCGGCAAGGGGGCGTAATAGCCGTTGCGGCCGCCCATTACAGTGCTGAATTGCCCCCAGTCGTCCACCACGAATTTGTCGGCGCCGGCGATGACGGCCTGTTCCCAGCCCCGGGTGTGGATCGGCAGCGCCAGCATGCCGGGTTCGAGCCAGTCCAGCCGAAAAATCCGATCATCCAGTTTACCGGTGGCGGTGATCACGATGTCGGCGCCTCTGAAAACATCCTGCATTGTTTCACATACGTCGAACCTCGGCGGCAACGATTCGGCCAGCACGGTTTTGAAACGGTCGACGGCGGCCGGCACGTGGTCGTAAATTTTCAGCCGTTTGATGTCCGGCAGCACCTCTTTGAAGCTCAGCAGGTGATAACGGCCCTGAATGCCGGCACCCACCATGCCGATGGTCTCCACGTTTTTACGGGCCAGGTGCCGGGCGGCGACGGCGGAGACGGCGGCTGTGCGCACGGCGGTTATATAGCTGCCGTCCATGATGGCCAGCGGTTGGCCGGTGTTCACGTCGTTGAGCACAATCAGTCCCATAATGGCCGGCACCTCGAAGCGTTCGTTGCTGGAAAAACCGCTGACCCACTTCAAGCCGCAGCTTTTTTTGTCCGGGAGATACCCCGGCATGGCGTGGATAAAGGCATCCGGCAGAGGATGGACCCCGGGCTTGGGGGGGTTTTCAAAGCGGTTGTGCCCGTGTTCCACCAGCACCGCCTCCACCATCTGGATTACGTCCGCCATGGTGAGACCGACCTCAAGGACGTCCGCCAGGCTCAGATATCGCAATTTCAATGTATTCATTACCGATTCTCCATAAGTTCAATCTGACAAAGGCGCTATCCGGTCCGCTTTTCAAAGTGGCGTCTGACCAGACCGGCCGCCACCAGCACCACGACGCTGATCAGAATCAGCAGGGTGGAGACGGCGGCGATGGTGGGGTTGATTTCGGTACGGATGCCGTCCCAAAGCTTCTTGGGCAGCGTGGAGACGGTGGGGCTGCTGATAAACATGGCGATCAGCAGCTCGTCAAAAGAGATCAGAAAGGCAAACAAGGCTGATGATATCATGCCGGGCAGGGCCAGCGGAAACAGAATGCGCCGCAGCATGGTCAACCGCGAGGCCCCCAGGTTGCGTGCCGACTGCTCCATTTCGATATCGATGCCGCGCAGGTTGGCCGTCATTACGATGACCACGTAGGGTAGGGCCATAATGGTATGTGCCAGAACAAAACCCGCAATCGTTCCGGTTAAGCGCAAATCTGAAAAAATTTTGTAGATCGCCACCGCCGTCACCAGAATCGGCGTCACCATGGGGGAGATGATAAAGGAATTGATCACAGCCTTGCCGCCGAAGCGGCCGCGCACCAGGCCGTAGGCCGCCAGGCTGCCCAGCAGGGTGGCACAGAAGGTCACCAGTATGGCGACTTCAAAGGAAACGATGGTGGCGCGCACCCATTCCCCCTGGTTGAAATAATTCAGATACCACTGCCAGGAGAACGATTTGGGCGGAAATTGGAGAAAACGGGCGCCGCTGAAGGAGATCGGCACGACGATAAAATTGGGCATGATCAAGAAGATGAACACAAAACTGCAGAAGAGGTAAAACACCAGCAGTTTGATTTTTTCCCACTGTGAGTGGCCGGCGGCGTAATTGCTCATCACATCACTCCCCGTGAATTTTTTCGATGCTCATCACCCGGTTGTAGATCACATACAGCGTCGTTGTGATGACAATCAAAATCAGTGACAGGGCCGCACCGAAGCCCCAGTTGAAGGCCTCGCTGATTTCTCTTTCGATGACCTGCGAGATCATGGTTTCCCGGATGCTGCCCAAAAGGGCCGGGGTTACGAAAAAGGCGATGGCCAGGATGAACACCAAAAGGCATCCGGCCCCCACGCCGGGCATGCTGAGCGGCAGGTAGATACGGTAAAAGCGTTTCCACGGCGGGCTGCCGAGACTGGCCGCGGCCTGCATGAGTTCGTTGGGAATGCCGCTCATGACCGAGTACAGGGTCAGGATCATGTAGGGCAGCATGAAGTGAATCATGCCGACCAGAACGCTGAAGCGGTTGAACAAAAGCGGCAGCGGTTCGCCGATCAGATTGCCGTTGACCAGCAGCTGGTTGATGACCCCGTTGTGGCCCAACAGCGCCATCCAGGCATACATCCGCACCAGAATATTGGTCCAGAAGGGAAAGAGTACCAGCGGCAGCAGGATATTGCGCACGCGCGTCGGTACATTGGCAAAAAGATAGGCCACCGGATAACCCAGAAAAAGCGCTCCGAGGGTTGTCATCAGGGATATCTCGAAGGTCTTCCAAAAAATGCGCAGATACACCGGCCGGGTGAAGGCGCGGACAAAGTTGTCCAGCGTGAAGGTCGGATCAAACACGCTGATCAGAAGAAATTTGATGATGGGGAAGACAAAGAGAACCGCCAGCAGCAGCAGGGCCGGCATCACAAAGGCCAGATAGGTCAGCTTTTCCCATCTTTCCAGTCGGGCCAGCTGCCGCGCAAACGGCCTTTCCGCCGGGCTGCGTTCTTCCTTTTCAAGCTGCTGTGGCGCCATGGGGTTCTCTCCTGTCAATCTTGACGATTCTGAAAAACCGGGAGGCGCGGCGAATGCGCCTCCCGATCATCTCACTACTGCAGTTTCCATTCACGCCAGCGTTCAACCATGTCGCTGTAGTTGTGCGCCCACCACGAAAAATCACAGATGATGGACTGCTCGACCTTGGAAATCGGCATGTTGGCCAGGGTCTCATCGGTCAAACGTTTGAACGACCTCTTGTTGACCGGCCCATAGTCGATCATGGTGGACAGTTCCCAGTTGTTTTCCGGCAGAGAGGCCCAGGCGATAAAGAGCATGGAAAGCTCCTTTTTCTTGGCGCCCTTGGGGATGATCCAGGAGTCGCCCACCAGCTGGCTGCCCGGAAAGACGACATCCACCGGTACACCGTCTTTTTTCAGCGTGCTGATGCGGCCGTTCCAGCCGGTGGCCATCACGACCTCCTTGTCGGTCAACAGCTGCGGCGGCTGGGCCCCCTGGGTCCACCACACATTGATGTGCGGTTTGATCTCGTCCAGCTTATTAAAGGCGCGCTGGATTTTGGCTTCGGTCAGGGGATAGATTTCATGCAACTCCATGCCGTCCGCCAGAAGCGCCAGGGGAATGTTGAAAATGGGATTGTCACGCAGGGAACGCCGTCCCGGAAATTTTTTCACATTCCAGATGTCCGTGCAGTGGGTCGGGACATTGGCGCCCGAAAACACATCCGTGCGGTATCCCAACAGCTCACTCCAGGCAATGGTGGCCACATGCCATTTGGACCAGAAGCCGTCCAGCAGGTCGCGGTTGTCGATGATGTTAAAATCCAGCTCCTCCAGATAGCCTTCTTCACCCAGGTTGTCGCACTTGTAAGATCCGGCGTCGACTACATCCCAGGTCACGTTTTTGGCCTTGACCATGGCCATTATTTTGGAGTTGTCCGCCGGGCTGTCTTCGATGATCTTGATGCCGAACTTATGCGAAAAAGGTTCGTAATAGGCTTTGCGCTGGGCATCCTGGTAAGAGCCGCCCCAGGAGGTGATGGTTAGACTTTCGCCGCGGTATTTTGCCAGCGCATTGTGGATGCCTTCGGCTGTCAGCGGTTTTGCGGCGGCGGTTCCCGTCAGCATCATTGTGAACAGAAAGAGCGATGCGAGCATCAGTGCCAGTGTTTGATTGACCTGTCGTCTGTTCTGCATAATTCCTCCTCTTGTGGGTTGTTGGGTTTTTGGGCGGCGGTGAGGTCCCGCATCGGGAATCCGTACCAAATCCACCGCACGCACTGCTTCAGCGGCCTTCTCCGTGGGTGGGGGGCTTTTCGGTTTCCACCATGAGCGCTTCGGTTTCCTCCCATCCCACCGGCACGGTTTCCCCTTTGGAAAGCACCCGGCGTCCCTTGCGGTTCGTCGCCTTGACCGTCAACTCGATATCCGGGGTGATGGTGATTTTGTATTTGGTGAATTCTCCCAGATAAAGATATTCCTTGACGACGCCTTGGTACTGATTTCCGGCTTTGTTGATGTCGTCTCCGATGAGAATTTTTTCCGGCCGCAGTGAGAAGGTGGCCCACTTGGACGGCGCCGCAAACGTTTCCCTGAGCGGCCCCACCATTTGGGTGCCGTTTCCGAGACGGATGATGCAGTGCTTCTCGCGACATTCCACGACGCGGCCGGTTAAAAAATTGGTTTCGCCGATAAAGTCGGCCACAAAGCGGTTGGCGGGAAAATTGTAGAGCTCATCCGGCGAGCCGATCTGCATGATTTCGCCTTCGTTGAA
>Ga0272444_10002066_pt1 | contig 18845 bp, 22 predicted proteins | sample SSMForm13_FD_201033 | JGI IMG/M metagenome (GOLD analysis project Ga0272444, IMG submission 201033) | Marine sediment archaeal communities from Little Sippewissett salt marsh, Falmouth, MA, United States - SSM-Form-13 | ecosystem: Environmental > Aquatic > Marine > Wetlands > Sediment ... | reverse complement strand
AGGACTCCAAGCTGACCCCGCGCATCACCGAGACCGCCAAGGCGCTGTGGTACATCTATCTGGGCCTGACGGTGTCCTGCGCGCTGGCCTATTGGGCCTTCGGCATGGACCTGTTCGATGCCATCGGTCACAGCTTTGCCACCGTCGCCATCGGAGGTTTCTCCACCCATGATGCCAGCCTGGGTTATTTCCAGAGCGATGCCATCGACCTGGTGGCGGTGGTGTTCATGTTCGCCTCCGGCATCAATTTTGCGTTGCATTTCACGGCCTGGCGACACCGCAGCCTGGGCAGCTACCTGGCCGATTCGGAATTCCGTTTTTACCTGGCGCTGATGGTGCTGGTGGTGTGCCTGACCATCGCCGGCCTGCTGCTCAGCCAGACCTATACCGACTGGCGGGAGGCCGTGGTGAAGGGCCTGTTCCATGCAGTGTCCATCGGCACCACGGCCGGCTTCACCACCACCGACCATTACAACTGGCCGGGCTTTCTCACCATCCTGCTGCTGTTCGCCAGCTTCGTCGGTGGCTGTGCCGGCTCCACCGGCGGCGGTATCAAGGTCATTCGCCTGCTGCTGCTGATCAAGCAGGGCATGCGCGAGATCACCCGCTTGATCCATCCTGCTGCGCACATCCCGGTGCGGGTCGGCGACAAGGTGATCTCGCCGCGGGTGATCGAGGCGGTGTGGGGATTTTTCGCACTGTACGTGGCCAGCTTCACCGCCATGTACCTGCTGCTGGCCTCCACCGGCATTGAGCTGATGACGGCCTTTTCCGCAGTGGCGGCCAGCATCAACAACCTGGGCCCCGGCCTGGGTGGCGTCGGTGCCCACTATGCCGAGTTGCATGATCCCGCCAAGTGGATCCTGGGCTTCGCAATGCTGCTGGGTCGGTTGGAGATCTTCACCTTGCTGGTGCTGCTCAGCCCGGCATTCTGGCGCCGCTGAGTCTTTAACGACCCGGTCTCGTCCCCATGTCCGCTACGGGAGGTGACTCATGGCCATAATCGAGAATCTGGAAGGCATGCTGGCCAAGGGGCAGGATAATGCCTTGCTGCGCTTTTCCCTGGGCAGCGAATACCTGAAGGCGGGTCAGCCCGAGCCGGCCATTACCCATCTGCGTGCCGCAGTGGCCCAGGACCCCGGCTACTCGGCTGCCTGGAAGCTGTACGGCAAGGCGCTGGCCACGGCCGGCCGGCACGGTGAGGCCATCGCGGTGTTCGATCAGGGCATGGCCGTGGCAGGGGAGCGGGGCGACATCCAGGCGGTCAAGGAGATGACCGTGTTCCGTAAGCGCTCTGTGAAGGCTCTGCTGCCCGGCACCTGAGGCACGGTTCCTAGCCTGTTGTTGGTGGATGGAGTCGTGCGCGTTTCAGCTAGCGCTGACGTATCCGCCAGCAGCGATGCGGCTGGCGGCGCTTGAAGTCCTCCGGCACGGTCCGGCGGGTGATCTCCTCGATGTCCCAGGCCTCGCTGAGCGCGGACTCCAGCCTGAAACCCTGCCGGTTGTTGGAGAAGTACAGGCTGCCGCCCGGCGCCAGCAACACCATGGTGCGGCGCAGCAGATCCGGGTGGTCGCGTTGCACGTCGAAGGTCTCGCGCATCCGCTTGGAGTTGGAAAAGCTGGGCGGGTCCAGCACGATCAGGTCGAATTGCTCACCGGCCCTGGCCGCTTCATCCAAATAAGCGAGCACGTCGCCAGCCACCAACCGGTGTTGCTGCTCATCGGTGAAGCCGTTGAGTTCCAGGTTGCGGCGGGTCCAGGCCTGGTAGGTGTTGGACATGTCCACGGTGACGGTGCGGTGCGCGCCACCGGCGGCGGCATACACCGTGAAACTGCCGGTATAGGCGAACAGGTTGAGCAGGGACTTGCCGGCCGACTCGCTGCCGACCAGGCGGCGGGTGTCGCGATGATCCAGGAACAGCCCGGTGTCCAGGTAGCGGTGCAGGTTCACCTCGAACTTAAGGCCGCGCTCGTTGACCGTGAAGGAGGGCCCCTCCAGGTCCAGTTTCTCGTACTGCGAGTTGCCGCGCTGGCGCCGGCGCAACTTCAGCACCACCTTATCCAGCGGCAGATCCAGGGCCGACGCGATCCCGGCCAGGTGGGCGGTGATGTCCGCGTCGCTCAGCGGCCGCTTGCCCTCGAACAGCTGCACGTGCAGCCAGTCGCCATAGCGGTCGATGGCGTAGGGAAACTCGGGGATGTCGCGATCGTACAGCCGGTAGGCCTCCAGGCTTTCGCGGCGTGCCCACTTGGTCAGGTGGCGGGCGTTCTTCTTCAGCCGGTTGGCCAGTGGCGCGGCGTCGCTCACTGCCGAGCAACCTGGCGCGCCGCCACCAGCAGCGCCGCCCAGCCGAACAGAAATGCCAGCCCGCCGATGGGGGTGATTGCGCCAAGCCAGCGTTCGCCGGTCAGCGCCAGCAGGTACAGGCTGCCGCTGAACACCAGGCTGCCGAGGGCGAAGGCCCAGGCGGCGACGTTCAGGCTGCGGGTCGGGCGCTGCAGCGCCCACAGGCCGCAGGCCAGCAGCGCCAGCGCATGCAGGCCCTGGTAATCCACGCCGGTGTGAAAGATCGTCAGCAGGTCTGCGCTGATCCGCCCCTTCAGCCCGTGGGCGCCGAAGGCCCCCAGCGCCACGGTGAGAAAGCCGCTGGCGGCACCCAGCGTCAGCATGCCGCGCGGCTGCATCAGTGGCTCGCCAGCTTGCCGAGTTCGGACAGGATGTCGACCAGCAGTGCCTCGGCACGGGGGCTGGCGCCCTTGCACAGCTTGTCCGGGTCCCGTTCGCCATCGATCAGCGAGCGGATGCGCCCGGCCACCAGTGCCATGTCGCCGCCGGCCTTCTGCATCTGTTCGGCCATGTGGCCGATGATCACCAGCGCCTGGGCGTTGCCGGTGGCCGCGGCATGGATCATGCCGGCCAGCCCGGGGGCGGCCATGCCGGCGTCCGCCTGCTGGTTGGGGTCGGGCAGGGTGGACGGGTCCTGCAGGCCCTGCAGGATGGCCTCGGCGATGACCTGGTCCTCATCGTCCAGTCCCAGGTACACCCCGGGGTCGCGGCGGCCTTTGGCGATCTCGCGGATGGCGGCCACCAGGGTCTTCCAGCCGTGCTGCTCGGCGCTCTGCATCAGCTGCTCGAACTCCGCCTGGCGGTCGCGGCTCTGGCTGAATTCAACCACCTGGCAGATGAAGGCGGCGTGGGCGGTGAGTAGTTGCTGGCGTTTGTCGGGGAGCATGGCTTGGTCTCGGTCTGGCGGACGAGCGATTTTATCAGCCCGACGGCCTCATGCCTTCGGTAACAGCGGCAGGGTCTCGGCGGCGATCTCACGGACCTCGGCGTCGGGGTCATCCAGCAGGGGCTGGATGTAGCTGCTGGCTGCGGCCTTGCCGCTCAGGCCCAGGTAATGACAGGCATCGGCGCGGACCTGGGGCTGGCTGTCGCGGGTCAGCGCACCCAACTCATCGACGATGTTGTCGAGCAGACCACTGTCCTGCAGGTCCTCGAACACGGCGCCGATGCCGATGCGCACACCCATCGGGGTCTCCAGGTCGGCCAGCAGCGGCAGCAGGTCATGCAGCAAGGAGGGTCGCTCTTCGATCAGGGTCACGACCTGGGTGAGCCGCTGCTGTTCGAGCAGGTAGCTCAGATAAACCCCCATGTGAGCACCGGTGGCGGCCTGTTCGGCCCAGTCGCGCAGTTCGCTCAGGCTATGGGCACCTTCCAGCGCATAGGGGCCGATGCGCATCCAGGGCACGCTGCGGGTGTCGGCGGCCTGGGCGGCTTCCGGGTGGCTGACCACGTTGGTGACGGTCAGGCGACCGATCAGGCCATCCTTGATCAGTTTGCCCAGCGCATCGAGCACGCCAGGGCAATGGGCGCAGCCCGGTGCGATGAGCAGCTCGGCATCGGCAGGCATTGGCAGTTTGTTTGTGTCGGTCGTGTTATTGATCATGTGTCATGACTAGTTGATAAGGCGGAATCCAGGTGCGGAGTGCACCACACAGGATAATGAGGGGATACCGTGAACCCGACTGATAGGGTGAGGTTGTCGAGACAGTATCCAGGCCGGAATCCACCCTGCCGTACCAGCATCTTAATGCCGCAGAGCGGCAGGTGGTACAGCGCGCTCGTGAAGCGGGTCAAAGCTTGCGCGTCATTGCGCAGAGCCTCGGACCTAGCCACAGCGCCTGTCCCGGGAGTGGGCTCGCAATAGTGGCCGGGCGGGCTACGCAGCAACAGCGGCACAATGCCAAGCAGAATGCCGCACTCATCGGGCCAGGCGCCGACGGTATTTTGAGCATCAAGCGCGGAAATAAACCGTCTTCCATTGGTCGGCGCTGGACTGGTCGCCCGCGATCGTCAGCGCCCGGCTCAGCCGCGGTTTTCAGGATGATGCCAAGATGCAGCTCAGTGGATAGTGCAGCTACCAGTGGGTGTATCAGGATGCGCTTTATGGTGGCCTGTGCAACCTGCGTTTCTGGCGGTGACAACACCGGCGCAGAGTGCGCAGCAGTCGAATGCCCGCGCATAGCCGGATTCATGATCGTGTCGTAATCAGCCAGCAGCCGGCCTGGTTGATGGACGTGTCCGTATCGGCGATTGGGAAGGTGACAGGGCGGTCGGTCGGATGCGGTTCCTGGCGGAGGTCGAGGAGGGCAGGTCTTCAAACCTATCCTGCGCGATATCGGCGCCTGGGATCTGCAGCCGCAGTGCGCGGCGCAGCCCGCCGCAAGAGATCGGCAGAAAATAGCGAGATTTCAATCGCCTACGGACTATTGCCGGATTGCGTCTGAGCGTGGATGAGGTGGCCCCGTTCGCCATAAAGGCCACTTGGGCGTTGATTCTGCACTTTTATTATCGGGGGAGGCGGTATTGCGCTACCGTGTGATACCCGCGGTCGTAGGATGGCTGGGGAGGAGAACAAGAATGTCACCAAAACCGGTGTGCCCAAACCCTTGCGCGGTTGACTCTGCTTCGCGCTGCGAAAGCAAATTCCTGTCCCTAGGGGGAGGGGTGTGGCAGCGATGTGTGTCGGCATGTCGCGCTCAGAGCGTCTATTCGCCATCGTGATTGAACGTCTCGAGTAGGGATTCCGGTGCCAGTGCGTTGCTCCCTGCTCGTCATGCTTACTTAACGATAGAAATCAAAACCGAACGATAGAAATCAAAACCGAGGAAGTGTCGCTATGTTCAGCACAAACCCGTTCGATGCACTTTCAGCATTAATCTCTCCGGAGGTCATGCAGGGCTACGTCATTTTAATGGCTGTCCTGGTGTTCCTGGGGACTGTGCTGGATATGATGCACAAGAAAAGTGCCAAGTACTTTTTCGAGAGCTCGGAAAAAGCCAAGAAAAGTGCGAAGCGTACGGTAGGTACTGGCGAGGTGGCCGGCCTTGCAGTTGCTACGCTGGCCAACGAGGTATTGACGTCAGGCGAATTCGCCAATCCCAAGCGCAGAATTTCGCATCTTCTGACCATGTACGGCACCATCATCTTTATTGCCACCTCCGCCTTGATGATCTTCGGCGCAGATGCCTCTTCCGGAACCTTGCCGATGCTTTGGCATCTGGGTGCCCTCATGCTTTGTGTGGGTGGCTACTGGTTCTGGTTCTTCATCCGCGTGGATGTGAATTCGGAAGGGGTCAAGTGGTACGACCTGAGGATGGCCGACCTCTTCATTGTCTCCCTGCTGACCACGGCGACGTTCGCTCTGATCTGGTCTTACCTTCAGTCCAGCGGAGGTGCGGTGGGTGACATGGGTTGGACTGCCTTGTTCTTCGCGCTGTTCATCATTTCGAACACCACACTCTTCGCCAGCGTCTATTGGTCCAAGTTCGCTCACATGTTCTTCAAGCCGGCTGCGGCACTGCAAAAGCGTGTTGCCAAAGCGGACGGTTCCAATCTGAACCTGCCTGCGGACTACGACCTGACGGATCCTGCCGTTCAGGCGCGATTCCCCGATATTCCAGAATATATGGGTAAGAACCCCCCCAACATGGGGCCTGGTATCCGACGTGAGCCGGCGAACCATTACTAACAGTAACTAGCCCATTAGTAGAATAAAAGAGAGGACGTTATGCCTACTTTTGTATATATGACTCGCTGTGATGGGTGTGGTCAGTGCGTTGATATCTGCCCATCAGACATCATGCACATCGACAAGACGCTTCGACGCGCTTACAACATCGAACCCAATATGTGCTGGGAGTGCTATTCCTGCGTGAAAGCCTGCCCGCATCACGCCATTGACGTTCGCGGTTATGCCGATTTCGCCCCGCTGGGTCACTCGGTCCGTGTGCATCGGGACGAGGAAAAAGGCACCATCGCCTGGCGCATCAAGTTCCGCAACGGCAAGAAAGACATGGATCTTTTGGCGCCTATCACGACCAAGCCTTGGGGTACCGGTATTCCTCGGTTGGCTGATGAGTCGGCACCCAGTAAAGAGATGCGTGATGGCGAGCTGTTGTTCAACGAGCCTAAGTATGTCCGCATGGATGAGGGTGGTTTGCATACCCTGAAATCTAATCGCTTGAAACTGAAAGCAGGGGTGTACTACTGATGGGCTACAAGACAATCATTGAAGATGACATCGATATCCTTGTGGCGGGTGCGGGCCTTGGTGGTACCGGTGCTGCCTTTGAAGCAAGGTATTGGGGCAAGGACAAAAAGATCGTCATCGCAGAAAAGGCAAACATCGATCGTTCTGGTGCGGTAGCCCAGGGTCTGTACGCCATCAACTGCTACATGGGTACCCGCTTCGGCGAGAACAACCCGGAAGATCACGTGCGCTATGCGCGTATCGACCTGATGGGCATGGTGCGTGAAGACCTGGCCTTTGACATGGCGCGTCACGTTGACTCGGCTGTACACCAGTTCGAGGAGTGGGGTCTGCCGTTGATGAGAGATCCCAAGACGGGTACCTATCAGCGTGAAGGCCGTTGGCAGATCATGATTCACGGTGAGTCCTACAAGCCCATCGTCGCGGAAGCCGCCAAGAAATCGGCTGACAAGGTATTCAACCGTGTCTGCGTAACCCATCTGCTGATGGATGAAGCCAAAGAGAACCGCGTTGCGGGTGCTGTAGGCTTCAACGTGCGCACCGGTAACTACCACGTCTTCAAGGCCAAGACGGTTATCTGTGGTGCGGGTGGCGCATCCAACATCTTCAAGCCACGTTCCGTTGGTGAAGGCGCAGGTCGTGTCTGGTACGCACCTTGGTCTTCCGGTTCTGCTTATGGTCTGATGATCGAAGCCGGCGCCAAGATGACGCAGATGGAAAACCGTATCGTACTGGCTCGTTTCAAAGACGGTTACGGTCCTGTCGGCGCCTACTTCCTGCACCTCAAGACTTATACCCAGAACGCCTACGGCGAAGAGTACGAGTCCAAGTGGTTCCCCGATCTGCAAAAGATGGTCGGCAAGGAGTACCTGGACCCGGAAGCTTCGCACCGGACGCATCGTCCGATTCCGACCTGCCTGCGCAACCATGCGCTGATCAACGAAGTGAATGCCGGCCGTGGTCCGATTCACATGGTCACCATGGAAGCATTCCAGGATCCGCATCTCGAAGAGATCGGCTGGCATAACTTCCTGGGCATGACCGTCGGTCAGGCTGTGCTTTGGGCTGCAACTGACGTTGATCCGAAGTATGAGAACCCTGAGTTGACGACTTCAGAGCCGTACGTCATGGGTTCGCATGCAACGGGCTGCGGCGCCTGGTGCTCAGGCCCGGAGGACGTATCGCCACCGGAATACTTCTGGGGCTATAACCGCATGACGACGGTCGAAGGCCTGTTCGGTGCCGGTGATGCGGTCGGCGGTACCCCGCACGCATTCTCTTCAGGCTCGTTCACTGAAGGTCGTCTGGCTGCCAAGGCTGCCTGTAAGTACATCGATGATGGTAAGGCTGAAGGCATTCGCGTTTCGGACACTCAGATCAATCGCCGTAAGGAAGAGATCTACAAGCCCATGGAAACCTATACCGTGGGCCGTAACGAAATCGTTGCCGGTACAGTGAATCCGAACTACATCAACCCGCGTCAGGGTCTTGATCGTCTGCAGAAGCTGATGGATGAGTACTGCGGTGGTTTCGGTGTAAACTACATGACCAACGACAAGCTTCTGAACATCGGTCTCAAGAAGATGGCGGCTCTGGGGGAAGACCTGGAAAAGGTTGCCGCTTCAGATATCCACGAACTGCTTCGTGCATGGGAATTGAAGCATCGTTTCCTGACTTCCGAGTCTGTGTTCCAGCACACCTTGTTCCGCAAGGAAACCCGTTGGCCCGGCTACTACTACCGTGGTGACGCCATGAAGCTTGATGATGAGAACTGGCACGTGCTGACAGTATCTCGTCGTGATCCCAAGACTGGCGAATACACGATGGAAAAAGCACCTCTTTATCACCTGGTAGGTGACGAAGAGAGCTAAGCAAATAATGGCTTGTTAACGCAAGCCAGATAAGCTTTCTGCTTTAATTAAAGGACTGACATGTAGCGTGTTAGTCCTTTTTTTATCTACTTTAGAGAGTGGTTTAGCCGCGCTAGTGGATAATGTAAAAAGTAAAGACGTATTTTAATGAGAGTTTTCGATGAACATCCTTGAAAAGACAGATGAAGAGATTCTGGAGATCGCGCACCCGATGTGGGCTGATCTTGTTAAGTATTCCAATGAGCAGAACTACGGTGCGTTCACGCGAAAATTCTCTAGCACCCTGATCAAGGGGGCTAATGAAGTCGAAATGGGCAAGCAGTTCGCAAGGAGCGATCTGGCGAAAAACATCTCAGAGGACTATCAGTATCTTGGCATGATACGGCGTGGCGAATATGTCACGGTCTTATATAAAGTCACCAACACCAAGGATAATGGTGAATGGCTGGGCAGGCTGGTGCTCGGCTATGAAAAGGATAAGGTGAGAATTTTTGGTTGTACGCTGTTCTGATTCAGGGCTGGAAATACAGGTTTTATTCGATATGTCAGACACAATTCAAAACGAGAAATTCGTTGAGCTGAACTACAGGGTCATCGATAACAAGACTGGTGACGTGCTGGTTACCGTTGATTATCCCCTGGCCTATGTTCATGGGGTGAATGATGTTTTGTCTGAAGAGGTGACAAAGGAACTGGATGGTAAAAAAGTAGGCGATATCATCGAGGTCCCGGTTGATACGACGCTGTTATATGGCGAAAGAGACGAATCGCTGGTGTTCACCGACCGTATCGAGAACGTTCCAGAGGAATATCGGGAAATCGGTATGACCATCACCATGGAAAATGAAAAGGGTGAGCCGAGAAATTTTATCGTCACTCGCTTCGATGAAAAGACATTAACTGTCGACGGTAACAACCCACTATGTGGCAGGGATGTCACTTTTATGTTGGAGGTATTGTCCATACGGGAAGCAACCGAGGAAGAAATCGATCTCGGTGGCCCTGTCGATGGCGATCCCGATTTGAATGAAATACTCGACAGGGCACAATGAAATTCTCTAACACGTATACGATTTTTCTGAGCAGCAAGGCTTTAGAAAAAGCGATTGAGCATTACACCTCGCTGGTTTCTGAAGAAATCGCGAGTGCTGCATTGCCAGACAATGATGTCACTGTGATGGATAACTTCATTCACACGCGCGGCAACTATGAACAGCAGCGATATAGCTCAAGTGTGTTTGACGGCGCTATCGAGGTTTTTAAAGACGCATTGACTGACGATCTTAAGCAACATGCGCTGTTAGACTGGGTCGCGTTGCATAATAGCCTTGGCAATGTCTTAGCCGCGACGGGACAGCAGCGAAGGGATGAGGATTTATATAGACAGGCGATCGCAGCATTTAACAACGCCCTGGAAGAGCTGAGTCAGGAGGCCCATCCGGTTGAATGGGCAACAACGCTTTATAACCTGGCTACGGCAAGCCAGGCGCTTGGTGGGCTGCTGGGTGATGTGAAGTCATTGAAAGCTGCCGTGGACGCATATACCAGTGCGCTATTGGTGTGGACGCGAGAGGCATCGCCAGTAGAGTGGATGTATACCATGCATCAACTTGGCCTGACGCTACATATGTACGCGATGCAGCTTAAAGGAAATCGCAATTTCCAGAAATCTGTGGTTGCATACAAGAATGCGCGCGCAGTGCTGGATGCGGATGGTTACCCGCTAGAGCTAACGGCCACGCATAATAACCGCGCTATCGTGCTGCACCATCTCGGCGAATCTGAAGAAAATCCAGAGCGGCTACAAGAAGCTATCAGGGCCTATGAAAAGGCGCTGACGGTCAGTATGGAACAGCAGTTGCCCTTCCATCTGGCAGTCATCTGTCGCGTGAATAAGGCGACAGCACAGAATGCACTGGCGGAATTGACAAAGGATGCAGCACTCGCAGACGAGGTTGCCGATGAATTTGAGTTAATTCTCGAGTGCTTCCCGCACGCTTTACAGCCGCTGTGCGTAAAGCATTGTCAGGCGCAGCTGAGCAAGGCGCAATCTTTGCGGTAGTGAGCCCGGCGGCAACGAAAAGTGCATCGCTTTCCGCGTTCGAGATAAGGGCATGCCGGCTATATTGTGGATGTCCCTACTATTAGAATTAGGGATGTACGGGTAAAAATAATTGATCGATACCCTGCTATGCTTATGCCTCAAATGAGTTAAAATTGGCCGTAAGAAGCAGGTTTAGCTGTAATATTTTGCAGTGACCATAGTTAAGAGGAGATGGAAAATGAGCGGAGCCGGCCCTAAAACCAGACCCAAAGTTCCCGAAGGTAAATCACGTTTTCTGACAACTACTCAGAAAGAGATTGTAGAGGGGGCGTTTTTTGTTGGCTATAAAACCACCTGGGAACCATTCCAGAAAGAAGTGCCATACCAAACCCCCAAGAAGCCTTGAGGGGGCAGCGTCGCGAGCCAAAAGGTGGCGTGGCGGTTAAGCCCTGATTTAGTTTGTAAAAAGCACGCTTTTTAGCGTGCTTTTATTTTATTTAAAGCTTAGATGCGTTCAGAAAGCTCGTAATCAACATTAATAAAAGCGCCAATATCTGCCAGGAAGCGAATCATTCTCGCGCCGAAACCGACCTCAGGGCTTGTTTCGTTTTTATCAACGGACAAAGTCAGGACTACGCCCATCCTGGGGGACAGGTTGTGGCTTTTGCACACTTCGATGATCTTGCCTTTAGCTGGTTCCAGCTGTTTTAAGATGATTTCAGTCAATTTATAAACGTCCACCTCACCCTGGTCACCGTTAACAGTATCGGTGGATAACTCCCATGAGCTGATCACGGGATTGTCCAGGCCGCTCCTCGTGCCGGCATCATTGACAGTGGTGGGCTCAAGGCCAAGCAGGCGTGTGATGTCATCGGGGTTGAAGTGATAACCGACAAGTGAAAAGTAGGCCCGACCTTTATTGGATGCCAAGATATATTCCTCGTTGATAATGAGTAGATGCGATGCGGGATTATATCGTCTAGGGGGGATATTTACTGGGAGGAATCCAGTTCGATGAGCGCCAGGCAGGGCAATGCAGCGGGTATCGTGAGCCAGGCGGACAGGGTGCGTTTGATGGTGACCTGTACTGGCAACATCTCTGGCGGCGATGCCGCCGAGGTAGAGTGCGCAACAATCGATTGCCAGCGCATAGCAGGATTTCTGACCGAGTCGTTATCAGTCGCCGCCTGACCGTGTTTGATGAACATGTTCTGGTCGGGGGTTAGGTCGCTGGTCGGATGAGTCATGGAGGGCTGGCCAATGACGTGTAACGGAAAATGCGTTGTCTGGTTACAGGACGCATGGCAGACAGACAGCCGAGCGCTTTTACTTCGTTTGCCAATTAAGTTGCTCATGGTGGTCACGGATTGTCCGCGTCACCCCCTGACGGTGGCTAACGGCACCGGGAACGCGTCCCGCACCATGATGACGGATGCCAAGGACATGGAGATCTGTTTTGCGCATCCGCATTCCTATTGGCAGCGGGGAAAACGTACAGGCCAGCGGGATGATCCGTCGCTACTATTCGAAAGGCGCGGACTTCCGTAGAGTCACCGATGAGCAGGACGAATGGGTGGTTCCGCAAATTGACCAGCGGCCTCGAAAGCGCGACTACCAGTCGCCTAACGATGTCTTCGTCGAGACCCTGCGTGGTGTGCGTGCAACCCGATTCCGCTTGCTTATGGCAGCCGGGGATAAACTGTCTGGCCTCAGACCGGGGAAGACTCTATTTTCTACTTCGCGGAAATTCCGGTTACGTGCCCTGGCGCCTGTGATGATCCGGCCACCGAACAACAACAAAAGGCGCATGCGAAATCTAGACTTAAGTCTGGGCGTGGCTTGTTCCGGGGAAGCTCGCGAATGAGATCGCCCCCGGTGACAAGAATTGTCGAAGCGTAATCTTCCAGGAGATTGATCAATGCCAACATTTGTTCGTACCGACAAGTGTGACGGCTGCAAAGGCCAGGACAAGGCGGCATGCATGTACATCTGTCCGCATGACCTGATGAAGCTGGATATGGATGGTGCAGAAACCGGCCACGCCATGAAGGCTTTCAACCAGGAGCCGGAGCAGTGCTGGGAGTGTTACGCCTGCGTGAAGATCTGCCCACAGCAAGCGATCGAATGCCGCCACTACGCTGATGTCGTACCGCTGGGTGCCTCCGTGCAGCCACTGCGTGGTAGCGACAGCATCATGTGGACCATCAAGTTCCGCAACGGCACCATGAAGCAATTCAAGTTCCCGACCCGCACCATTCCGGAAGGCTCGATCAATCCTTACGCCGGCAAGCCAACCGCTGATATCGACAACATCGATAAGCCCGGTTTCTTCAACACCGGCACCGATGGTCTGCATGCTGCAGACCCCAGTCAGCTGATCCGCAAGTAAGCCGCCAGCCGACATTCAGATAACACCAAGAACTAGTTTTGTAGGTATCGAGTAATGGCCGGAGAATTTGGAAACCCCGAGATTATCGAAGAGGAAGTCGATATTCTGATTATCGGCGGCGGCATGGGCGCCTGTGGCGCTGCCTACGAGCTCGGCCCGTGGCTGGAACAGGCCAGAGCCCAGGGCGTAGACATCAGGGTGAAACTGGTCGACAAGGCCGCTATGGACCGTTCTGGTGCCGTGGCGCAGGGTCTGTCTGCGATCAACACCTACCTGGGTGAAAACGACCCCGCCGACTACGCCCGGATGGTCTCCAACGACCTGATGGGTATCACCCGCGACGACCTGACCTACGACCTGGGGCGTCACGTTGACGATTCCGTTCACCTGTTCGAGGAGTGGGGCCTGCCCATCTGGAAGCAGCCCGGTGACGAAGGCAAGAGCCTGGTCGACGGTGGCAAGCCGGTCCGTTCCGGTAAATGGCAGATCATGATCAACGGCGAGTCCTACAAGTTGATCGTTGCAGAAGCCGCCAGGAAGGCCCTGGGCAGCGAACGTGTCGACGAGCATATCTTCATCGTCAAGCTGATCAACGATAAGAACGATCCACAGCGCATCGCTGGTGCCATCGGCTTCTCTACCCGTAACCACACCCTGCACGTCTACAGGTTCAAGTGCTGCCTGCTGGTTGCCGGTGGTTGCGTGAACATCTTCCGTCCCCGTTCCGTGGGTGAAGGTATCGGCCGTGCCTGGTACCCGGTCTGGAACGCCGGTTCCACCTACGCCATGGCGGCAGAGGCTGGTGCCGAGCTGACCATGATGGAAAACCGTTTCGTACCGATACGCTTCAAGGACGGCTACGGCCAGGTTGGTGCCTGGTTCCTGCTTTTCAAATCAAAGGCCATCAACGCCTACGGCGAAGAGTATCTGGCCAAGCCTGAGGCGCAGACCCTGCTGGAGCAGTATGCGCCTTACAATAGTGCCTATGTGACCCCATCCTGCCTGCGTAACCACGTCATGCTGAACGAGCTGCATGAAGGCCGCGGTCCCATTTATATGGATACCGTAACCGCGCTGGGCAAGCTGGCCGAGACCATGACACCGAAGGAGGTCAAGCATCTGGAAGCAGAGGCTTGGGAAGACTTCCTGGACATGTGCATCGGTCAGGCTGGTGTGTGGGCGGGCGAGAACATCGAGCCGGAGAAGAGGAACTCCGAACTGATGCTAACCGAACCCTACCTGCTGGGCTCCCACTCCGGTTGCTGCGGCATCTGGGTGTCCGGTCCCGACGACCTGGGCGCGCCCACCAGCGAAGAGTTGGACGGTGCTCCCGGTCACCTGCCGAGCGGCTGGAGCTGGGGCTACCGCTCCATGACCACTGTGAAAGGTCTGTTCACCGCCGCTGACGGCGTGGGTGCCTCTGGCCACAAGTTCTCTTCCGGGTCCCACGCCGAAGGCCGTATTGCGGCCAAGGCCATGGTCAAGTTCGTGATGGACAACCAGGACTGGACACCGGAACTGGACACCGGCGTCGACGACCTGATCGAGGAAATCTACCGCCCGGTCAGGAACTACCTCGAGCACAAGGACGACACCACCGCCATCGACGTGAACCCCAACTACATCACGCCCAAGATGCTGCAGTTCCGTCTGCAGAAGATCATGGACGAGTACGTAGCCGGGGTGTCCACCTACTACCGCACCAACGCGAAGATGATGGAAGTAGCCGAGGCCAAGCTGGAGATGCTGAAGGAAGATGCGCTGAAGATGCGCGCCAAGGACCTGCACGAACTGCTGCGGGCCTGGGAGAACTACCACCGCATCCTGGCCGCCGAAGCACACATGAAGCACATCCAGTTTCGTGAAGAGTCCCGCTACCCGGGCTTTTATTACCGGATGGATTACAACTTCATTGATGACGAAAACTGGAAATGCTTCGTCAACTCCGTTTACGACAAGACCACCAAGCAGTGGACGGTGTTCAAGCGTAAGCACGTTGATCTGGTCGACAAGTCCGTGTCCTACAAGTGATTTTGTACTGTATTGACTGAGCTATGGTCCGTGCACCATCTGGCGCCCGGACTTTTTCGTTTAGGCCGTTCATGAACGCGGCCGATCAAAGCGGTCTGTGCTGAGAGGTGCTGGCACATGAGTGACCATAAATTCGATATCCCGTCCAAGAGTCCGACGGCGCTGACGCCGGGCGCCAAGATCAAATTCAGTTGTCATAAGGGTATTTCGTGCTTCAACACCTGTTGCAAGCATGCGGACATCACCCTGGCGCCCTATGACATCCTGCGCATGAAAAAGCGCCTGGGGCTGACCTCGGCCGAATTCATCAACCAGCATGCGGTGCCGTTCGAGATGGACGGAGACGGCCTGCCGGGCCTGAAACTGAAGACCGATGACAGCGGTGCCTGTCTGCAACTGGACGGCGATGCCGGTTGTGGCGTCTACGAGGATCGGCCCACGGTGTGCCGCTATTATCCGCTGGCACTTCTGACGCTGCGTGAGAAGGGTTCCAGTGAAGCGGAGGAGCGTTACTCCCTGGTGGAGGAGGAGCACTGCAAGGGCCACGAGGAAGATCGTGAGATCAGCATCGCTGATTACCGCCAGGAGCAGGGCTGCGATCATTTCGACGACCTGAACCGTGACTGGTACCAACTGCTGCTGAAGAAGAAGTCTGCCGGTCCCGGCGTGGGTCATCCGCCGAAGACGAGTCTGCAGCTGTTCTTCCTGGCGAGCTATGACCTGGATAATTTCGCCAGATTCGTACAGAGCGACAACTTCAGGGCGGCGTACGACCTGTCCGCAGATTTCTATCGTGAAATTGCGGAGGACGAGGTGGCGTTGCTGAAGTTCGGATTCCGTCTGCTGCGCCAGGCGCTGTTCGGCGAGCAGAGCATCCCGGAGCATGAATGTGCCTGGGAGGACCGTATGGAAAAGCGCAAGCCGATCTGGGAGGCGCGACAGGCAGCCGAGCGTGAGGCCTATGTGCGAGATCGTGAGGCGCGCATGCGTGGCGGTGACGGCTGAATCCTTAATGCTCAGCCACAAAAAAGCCCGCCGTATGGCGGGCTTTTTTGTGGACCGTGAGGCGACTCAGTTCTGGCCGACCTTCATCAGCTCCAGCGAGCGCTGCCATTGCTCGCGCTGCTTGCGGATCAGGTGCAGCGCATCAAGGTATGGAACGGCGCCCTGTTTGCGGATGATCTCCCGTCCCTCGCGGCTGTGGGCGAAGTCGATGAACTTCTTGACCTCTTCGTAACGCGGGTTGGCGGGGTTGTGGGCAATATAGAGCGGCCGATAAAAATGGTAGTCACCACTACGGATGTTGTCGTAGCTGGCCTCTTTGCCTTCCAGCGTAAGCAGCTTGACCGTACGCTTGCGAGCACTGCTGACGCCGGTGACGCCCACGGCATTGGGGTTATTCTCGACAGCCTGCTCGAGTGGCCCGGATGATTTGTGTACCGCCGTGCTGACGAAGTCCTTGTCGAAGTCACCGAAGGCCAGTTCGCGCAGCGTGCGCCCAACGCCGGACTGCTTGCCCTTGCGGATCTGCAGCTCCAGGGGGCGATCCGGACCACCCAGTTCCTTCCAGTTGGTGATCTTGCCTTCGTACATCTTCTGCACCTGGCTGATGGTGATGTTATCAACCGGGTTGTCGGGATGGACGATCACCACCAGGGCGTCCCAGGCGACGGGATTGAGCTGGGTGGAGAGTTCTTCGGGGTTACCGGGCAGCTTGGGGCGGCAGGAGCCGCCGATGGTTACCGACTTGTCGCCGACCCGGCGAATGCCTTTGGCCGCGCCGCCACCTTCCAGGATGATCTCGGTGCCGTATCTGGCCTGGTAGGCTGTCGCCATCTCGGCCATGAAAGACTTCTTGGTGATGCCGCAGCCGGCCCAGGTGAGTGGTTCGGCGGCCTGGGCAAGACCAGCCCCAAGCACGGCACAGGCCAATGCGGCGGTCGAAAAGATGTGTTTCATCTATGTGTGCTCCTGGGGAGCAAGGCTCCGGCGGTGCCCCGCACGGCCTGCTCGGCTAGTTATGCTGACGTAAGTGCTCGATCAGATACTTATCGTTATCAGTATAATACTTGTCTGATCGCTGCGGCGCGTCAAGGGAATTGCTTGCGTGAGCAATTGTTCTGTTCCTAAAAACCGTTTGCGGTAAGACGGAAAAAGGCCGCACAAAGCGCGCATCGATGATGCCCTTGATCATGTCCTGCGACTTTTCCGGCTCGGAAAAGGCCAGCGCGCCACCGCAGCATTGCACCTGCTGCTCAGATGCCCCGGTCGCCGCCCGGTGCGACCAGGGCCGGCATGGAAATGAGCGACCGGGTGTATTCACGGCTGCACAAGGACAAGCGCGATATCGCGGTGGTGTTCATGGTGTTCATGGTGGACATGCCAGGTTCGGCCAAGGGCCGGATCAACCAGGTCGAGCGCGAGGCGCTGATCCTGCTGGCCGAGTCGCTGGAGACCCTGGTCGACCGCTACGCCCTCTACGGCTTCTTCCGCCTGACCCGCAAGCGCTGCGAGGCCTGTCTGGCGAAGTCACCCGGCGAGCCGATGGACGATGAAGTGCGGTCACGCATGTGCGGCACTGAGCCCAAGGACTACCCCCGCATCGGTGCACCCATCCGTCACCTGACCCGACTGTAAGCTGCTGATCACCTTGTCCGATGGTAAACCCGATGATTACGATCATCAGTGCCGTGGCAAGTACTGCATTGAGAACGCCTGCCAGGCCCTGTTCGAGGCGGGCGGGAAGGCATCAGTCCATTCTGCGTGTGCATCGACGAAGAGGGCGCGGACTGCCTGCCGCACATGTGCGGTGCCGCCAATTACGTGGTGCTGGACGATGTTGCCAGGTTGCCGATGAAGGAGTCGGACATCCACCGCAAGTTGACCAGCTGACGGCAATTTAAAAGAGGCAATGGGGTGAAGCAGTAGGGGCGTCCATCCAGGACGCCCTTATGCAGTCGTTGGCTGGTTGTGCACGGGTGCGTTGCATCGCTAACAGCCGCGCGGTTATTTCACTCGACGCAACACCGCCGGCTGTGGCTGTGGTTGCGGCTCGCAGACCTCGCTGCGCATGTCGCCCAGCGCTTCACGGAGATTGGTCCGGGCGCGGTTCAGGCGACTCATCACCGTGCCCACCGGCACCTCCAGTGCCTCGGCGGTCTCTGCATAGGACAGTCCCTCGATATCCACCAGGGTGACTACCTGACGTTGCCCCACCGGCAGGCGGGCGATCTCGGCCTGCACGCGGCTGACGATGTTCTGCTGCTGCTGTTCCCTTTCCGGGGTGTGGCTGTCCACCAACTCGATGTCGTCCAGCGGCACGCCGGGCTTCTGGCGACGCAGGTGTTCGTGCCAGCAGTTGGACAGGATGCGGAACATCCAGGCATTCATCCGCTCGGGATCGCGCAGTTGCTGCGCATTCTTCAGGCCGCGGGTCATGGCCTCCTGGGTCAGGTCGTCAGCCAGCGCAGGGTCACGGGTCCAGGCCAGCGCCATGCGGTACAGCCGTTGCCGACTGTCGCCCAGCGCCTGCCGGAACTGGCGGTTCTTGCAGATAAAGTCAAACACGCCCATGGCGTTACATCTCCTTTGGCTTGCCGCGGGGTGCTCTGACGGCGCCCTCGCTTTGCTTCCGCGCTTGTTGTTTTTGTTGCGCAGGGCCCGGGTTTGGTTCCGGGCAATGGATGAATAGTACAGGGAGTCAAAGGCGAAAAAAATTGGAATAAACGGCATTTCCCTAGCATCAACCCTAGGTCCGGCACTCTGTGCGCAAGATGCGGAGGCCGTTCAACAACGACCCCAATGTTGAGCTTCGGAGGAGTACAAACATGAAAAAGCTGTTGTCCATCATGCTGATGGCCCTGACCCTGGGCCTGTGGCATGGCGCAGTAACTGCCGCCTCGGGCGCAGACGATGGCATCAAGAAAGTGGTGCTGCAGATCAGTGATCCCAAC
>Ga0272444_10002065_pt1 | contig 18846 bp, 16 predicted proteins | sample SSMForm13_FD_201033 | JGI IMG/M metagenome (GOLD analysis project Ga0272444, IMG submission 201033) | Marine sediment archaeal communities from Little Sippewissett salt marsh, Falmouth, MA, United States - SSM-Form-13 | ecosystem: Environmental > Aquatic > Marine > Wetlands > Sediment ... | reverse complement strand
GCTCTTCACATCATAACATGTTGTGAAATTTTGAAAATTGAGTGAAAGGAGAGAAAAGCCAAATGAAAAAGACTTTATTCATGGTATGCCTCATGGCCGCCCTGCTGTTCAGTTTCAGCCTGGCGACATCTCAGGCATCCCAGGTGGATGTCCTGATCAACAAGCTGGTCGAGAAGGGGCTTCTCAGCCCGGGTGAGGCCAAGGAACTCTTGAATGAGATGCAGAAGGAAGGGGCCCGGCAGGAAACCACGGTGAAGGAAACCGCGGAAAAGGTGGCCAAAGAGACAGCTCAGAAGACGGTCAAAGAAGAGTCGAAAACCTGGGCCAAGGTTCCCAAGTGGGTCAACCGTATCCATTTCAAGGGCGATTTCCGTCTTCGATATCAGTATCAGGACAAGGAATACGCCGACGGTTCCACATTCAATCGTAACCGCGGTCGGTACAGATGGCGGTTCGGTGCCATTGCCGATGTGACCGAGGATAAGAAATGGCAGGTGGGGTTTGGCCTGGCCTCGGGCAGCGGCGATCCCCGCTCCACCAACCAGACCTTTACCAACGGATTCGAGACACCGGACGCCCGGATCGACTACGCCTACGCACAGTTTCAGCCTTTCAAGTGCTGGAAACTGATCGCCGGCCAGTTCAAGAATCCGCTCTATAAGCCCAAAGACCTGGTCTGGGACGGCGATATCCGGCCTCAGGGCATCACGGCCCCGTTCAAGTATAAGATCAGTGATCAGTTTAATGTGTTCCTGAATCCGGCCCTGTTTGTTCTCTCTGAGTTCAAGTCAAAGGAACAAAGTGCCTACATGTTCATTCTTCAGCCCGGCGTCAAGATCAACTTTACCAAGATGTTCTATTTCAAGGTGGCCGGTAGCTGGTATCTGAACAAAAATGTCAAGGGAAATCATTTTGACGCGGATTACAGCGGCGGGACCAATACTTACGATGCGAACGGGAACCTCATCTACAACTACACCTCCCTTGGGGTGGACGGCGAATTCGGGTTCAAGTTCAGCAGCTACATCCAGAAGCTGGTGTTTTTCGGCCAGTTCATCGATTCCGATGCGGATAAAAACAATGTCGGCTGGCTGGGCGGCGTGAAATTCGGCCGCAGCATCAAAAAGCTGGCAGACTGGGAATTGAAGTACAACTACAGAAGACTGGAAAAGGATGCGGTCCTCGATATCCTGCCGGACAGCGATTTCTATGGTGGAAAGACCAATGCCCAGGGGCACGAAATCGAACTCAAGTTTGGTCTGGCCAAACATGTCTATCTGGCACTGGATTACTATCGTGCGGAAAAGATCGATCACGCACCCGGGCATGAAGATCCGGAAAATCTGTTCCAGTTTGACGTCAACTTCAAGTTCTAATTCAAGTTCTAACAACCTGTTGCCGGCATTCACCCTCGGAAAGGCATTCTGCGGGTGAATGCCCCAACCTTTTTAAGGCCCATTGCAGGGCCCTGGTTTAGAAAATCGCATCATGTCCAGGAAAAAGATCCTTGTCGTGGATGACGAAGAAGATATCCTGGAATTGGTCAGTTTCAATCTGTCCAAAGAAGGATATCAAACCACCTGTGTCACGACAGGGGAAGAGACCCTCAAAATCACGCGAAAAGATCCGCCGGATCTGATCGTCCTCGATCTCATGCTCCCTGGCATGGACGGTCTTGAGGTGGCCAAATCCATCAGGAACGATTCACGCACCGCTGATATTCCGATTGTCATGTTGACAGCCAAGGGAGAGGAGGCGGACGTTGTGGCGGGTCTGGAACTGGGTGCGGATGATTACGTCACAAAACCCTTCAGTCCCCGGATTCTGGCCGCCCGGGTCAAGGCGGTGCTGCGGAGAAATGAAACAGAACCGTCCAACGGGACCGACATCCTCAGCATTCACAGCCTGGTGATCCATCCGGGTAGACGCGAGGTCCTCGTAGACAAAAAGCCCGTGCATTTGACCTACACGGAATTCGGTATCCTGAATTATCTGGCACAAAGGCCGGGATGGGTATTCACACGATCCCAGATCGTCGATGAGGTCAAGGGGACCGAGTATTTCGTAACCGATCGATCCGTGGATGTGCAGATCGTGGGTCTTAGACGAAAGCTGGGGTCTGCAGGCGCCTACATTGAAACCGTCCGGGGCGTCGGGTACCGCTTCAAGGAGTGAAATCATGTGTGAACCACGCCTATTTTTCCAATTCCCTTCAATGGGTCAACGCCCAAATTTGTAAATTCCTCAACCCGAGTCGGCCTCTAATTTCCAGTTTCCAGTTTCGAGGTTGTCCTGTTTCTGAGAAATAATCTATCTCAGTTGTCGCATCAAAATCCAAATTCCTCAACCCCCGGAGGGGTTGATTACTATACGGAAGCGGCTTCCCTTTGAAATCCTGTCTTCCAGTGTGAGGGTCCCCCCCATGGACTCGATCAGGGTCTTTGCAATATAAAGACCCAGGCCGGTCCCTTTGGTGTGATGCTTCACATCTTCTCCTCGATAGAATCGGTCAAAAATCTGAGGTCTGTCGTTCTCCGGTATGCCGGGACCCTCATCTTCCACGTCGATTCTCACACCGCCCCCATTTGTCGATACAACGCACACCGTCGTGCCCGATCGTTCCGGGCTGTACTTGATGGCGTTTTCCAAAAGGTTTGAAATCGCCAGCTTCATTGCCGTGGGATTCAGGCGCACGGGGCGAAGGATCTCTGGCTGTTCCAAACGGATCTGGATCCCCTTTTCTTCTGCCTGCGGCAAATGAACCGAGATGACATATTTCATCATCTCTCCCGGGTCAAGATCTTCGGCTGGGAGGGGAAATTCACCGCTTTCGAGCCGGGAGAGGAGGAGCATCTCTTCCGCCAGGGAATTCAGGGAATGAGAGTATTTTTGAATGATCCCTGCACACTGCTGATACGTATCGGGGACCAGCGACGGGTGCCGTACCAATCGCTCGGAGTACCCGCCGATAATGACCAACTGGTTCTTCAGTTCATGAAAGAGCATGTCCTGAAAATCATTCCGCTGGGCCTCCCTCTCCTCCAATCGCTTCACTTCTGTATTGAGGTGTTTCTTCTTCAATTCCCGGGAGATCAACCGATCCACCTTGAGTAACACCTCTTTAATGGAAAAGGGCTTCGGGATATAGTCATCGGCTCCCAGTTCAATGCCTTTCAGCTTCTCCTCGGGAGATCCGAGGGCCGTAAGCATAATAATCGGGACGTCGGCGATACGCTCCTGATCATGATGGCGTATGATGTCGCAAACCTGCCATCCGTCCATTCCGGGGAGCAGAATGTCCAATAAAATCAGATCGGGGGCTTCCGTATCGATGAGTTGGCAGGCATCCGCTCCGTTCAGTGCGGTTCGGGTGCCGTATCCCCTGCTATTGAAGTTATACGCCAACAGGAGCGCCAGATCTTCGTCATCCTCTACCACCAGTATTTTGCCCTTTGACATCGGTCGACTTCTCCCAACCACCTGCATGCCATGACGTCAGCTTTGACACAGGTGCGGTATTTGGTGCCCGTATTAGAACCTGACCTCATTACGAAGTTGTTATGTCCAAATTAGGTTTCTGTTATGCCGTGCCCTACCCTGCCATTTCCTTCAGTCCCGTGGACGGACGCCCCCCCCGCTTACCGAATTCTAATATTCGTCAAACGATACCCTAATATATTCCAATTAGTTTCACGGACCGTATCACGATATTGAATGCGGTATGCGACATGCCCGGACAGAGAGCGGTTAGATATGTGACGGGCATAAGGAATACGCAAAGAAAGGAGGTGTCTCAAGGGATCGCTAACAAAATGTTAACAAAAGCCTAACGGAAATCTAACAATCCGGTCGTATCATTTTGCATCGGCAATTCTGTTTGCTGGTCCCTCTCTGAGGAACCGAACGGGATGCGGCCCCAAACCGAATCATAATCAAATCTACGGAGGGAAAAATGAGGATAAAAGGTATGGCCATCGTGGCACTGGCTGTGGCAGCGCTTTTTGCAGGAAATATCGCATGGGCGGGAAATATTGTGATCAAGGGATCCACCACCGTGCTTCCCATTGCACAAAAGGTCGCTGAGGCCTACATGAAGCAGAATCCGGACATTAAAATATCCATCTCAGGCGGCGGCTCGGGAAACGGTATTAAGGCGCTTATCGACGGTTCAACGGACATTGCCGACAGTTCCCGCTTCATCAAGCAGAAAGAAGTGAATCTCGCTGTAAAGAATGGGATTTATCCGGTTCCTTTTGCGGTTGCCTATGACTGCATTGTGCCGGTGGTCCATCCCAGCAACCCCATCGTCAATATCACCATGGCCCAACTCAAAGACATCTACATGGGAAAGGTCAAGAACTGGAAGGAGATCGGCGGTCCCGATCGTCCGGTGGTGGTCATCTCTCGTGACACCTCTTCAGGCACTTACGAGGTATGGCACAAGAAGGTGATGAAAAAAGAGCGGGTGTTCCCGGGCGCCCTCCTGCAGGCCTCCAACGGTGCGGTATGTCAGGCTGTGGCAAAGAATAAGAATGCCATCGGCTATATCGGTCTCGGTTATATCAACAAGGATGTGAAGGCCTTGATGGTGAACCGGGTCACCGGGTCGGAGGAGACCACCCTCAACGGGACCTACCCCATCAGTCGGCCGCTCTATATGTTCACGCCGGGATGGCCCAAGGGGGATGTGCTGAATTTCATCAACTTTGTCGTCAACCCGGACAAGGGTCAAAAATATGTATCGGAAGCAGGATACGTACCGCTCTATTAAATGACGTTTTCATATCAGACGCCCCGTGGGACGGTCCTCGCGATCTCATGGGGCTGTCGTTTATAAAGCAGACCTCCTGTTTACAGCAGGGGCACTGACAAAAGAAAGCTCAATAGCAGATGAGTTGTAAGGAAGTATCTGGATGACAACAGGCGAGCAGACAGGGAAAGGCCGTCGGAGCAGGGAACGGATCATCCAGATCTTTTTTTTCGGCGTGGCCCTGGCCTCCATCACCACCCTTTTTCTAATCGCCCTCTTCCTGTTCATGGAGGGCATTCCCATTTTCAAAGACGTATCGGTCGTCGATTTCGTATTCGGCACACAGTGGTACCCGACCGATGATCCGGCGGATTTCGGGATATTTCCTCTGATTGTCGCCTCCCTCGCTGTAACAGCCGTATCTTCCGTGATCTCCATCCCCTTAGGGGTATTGACCGCCCTCTACCTTGCCGAGGGAGCTTCTGCCAGGGTCCGGGAGTGGGTCAAGCCGGTCGTGGAATTGCTGGCCGCCCTTCCATCGGTTGTCATCGGCTTTTTCGGCATGGTCATTGTGGCACCCTTTCTCCAGAAAATCCTGGATATCCCCACGGGCCTCAATCTTTTTAATGCCTCTTTGATGCTCGCCTTCATGTCGATTCCGACCATCTGCAGCCTTTCTGAGGACGCGATCTTCGGTGTCCCTGTGGAATTGAAGGAGGCATCTTTGGCCCTCGGCGCCACCCACTGGGAGACCATCGCGCGGGTGATTATCCCGGCATCCATTTCCGGCATATGCACCGCCGTCATATTGGGGATGTCGAGGGCCATGGGGGAAACCATGGTGGTACTCATGGTCGCCGGCGGCGCGGCCATGATTCCCACATCGCTGTTTGACCCGGTACGACCCATGCCGGCCAGTATCGCAGCGGAAATGGCGGAAGCACCTTTCCAGAGCGAGCACTATTACGCCCTTTTCGCCACAGCCATCGTATTGTTCTTGTTTACACTGGCTTTTAACATCATCGCCGAACAGATTTCCCATCGCTACCGGCAGGTGGGAGCGGCGACCCTGTGAGGGAAAGGCGGGATTCTTGATGCTGGTTGCTGGTTGTAGCGTAGTGGAAATCCCGCCGGTCTTTGAGGCGGGGATACTGGATACTGGATGCTGGATAGCGGTTTGTTGAGTTTATTGAGTTTATTGTGTTCTTTGGGTTTACGGGGTTATTAGGTTTCGGTGTTCGGTTCTGGATACTGGATATTGGATGATCGATACTGGTCGAAGCGAAGCGTAGATCCCGCTGAAAGCGGGATTGAACGTTCGTTGTTCGACGTTCGGATCTGTTGGGTATGACAACAAACGGCTTCCAACTCAATAAGGGCGTCCATCCCCGCAGGAAGGCGATTCAGGGGATCATGTTCGGCCTGTTCCGCGTATCGGCTGTCATCAACGGGGCGGCATTGCTGATCGTGGTCTATTTCCTGGTATCCAGGGGATGGTATGCCATTAACTGGACATTTCTAAGCCAGCCGCCCATGGATTCCATGACCAAGGGGGGTATCCTTCCCTGCATCATCGGAACCATTTGCCTGAGTGTCGGCGCCATCCTGGTGGCCCTCCCCATCGGCGTGGCGTCGGCCATTTATCTCAACGAGTATGCGCGACCCGGACGCACGGTTCGGCTGATCCGGCTCGGGATCAACAATCTGGCCGGGGTCCCTTCCGTGGTCTTTGGGCTTTTTGGATTGGCGTTTTTTGTGGTATACTTAAAGATGGGTGTGAGCATCCTGGCCGGGTCCCTGACCCTGGGCGCACTGACGCTGCCGGTCATTATCGGGTCCACTGAAGAGGCACTCCGGGCGGTTCCCGACACGTACAGAGAGGCCTCCCTGGGGCTTGGAGCGACCAAATGGCAGACCATTTACCGGGTCGTCCTTCCGGCGGCCCTCCCCGGAATTCTCACCGGGACCATCCTCGGTATCAGCAGGGCGGCCGGAGAGACGGCACCCATCATGTTCACGGCCGCGGTCTTTTTTACCCCGTCGCTCCCGACGTCCATTTTTGACGAAATCATGGCCCTGCCCTATCACATCTATGTGCTGGCAACCGCCGGTACGGACATCGAGGCGACACGACCCCTGCAATACGGAACGGCACTGGTCCTGATCGTTCTGGTTCTCGGTTTGAATCTGGTGGCCATTATCTACCGGTCGCGGCTCAGGAAGAAACGATGAAAATAAACAGAAACCATCACCATCCCTGCCAGGGACTGAGAGCGATACCCGCTCAGAGGCTCCACTCAGAGGCAGTGCGTGTAGCGCCGGGTTCCGCTCATGTTCGGGGGGTCGCGTAACAAAAATGCACCAGACACCCAAAATGGCGGCCCAGGGCCTTGATTTCTATTATGCGGATTTCCATGCCCTGATCGGCATCTCGCTCGATTTTCATGAAAACCAGGTCACCGCCCTTATCGGACCCTCCGGTTGTGGAAAAAGCACCCTGTTGCGATGTCTCAACCGGATGAACGATCTGATCCCCTACAGCCGCGCCAAGGGCAATGTGCTTCTTGACGGTGAAGACATCTATAATCCGGACGTGGACGTGGTGACGCTTCGTCGCCGGGTGGGCATGGTCTTTCAGAAACCGAATCCCTTTCCCAAGACCATTTTTGAAAATGTGGCCTACGGCCTGCGCGTCAACGGCATGAAAAACAAGGCGTTCCTGACCGAGCAGGTCGAGACCAGTCTGAAACATGCGGCCTTGTGGGACGAGGTCAAAGACCGGCTCCATGATTCGGCCCTGGGCCTCTCCGGGGGGCAGCAGCAGCGACTTTGCATCGCCCGGGCCATGGCGGTGGAGCCCGAGGTCCTGCTCATGGATGAACCTGCATCGGCACTGGACCCGATCGCCACCCAGAAGATCGAGGAACTGATCCATGAGTTGAAGAAGACCTATACCATCATTATCGTAACCCACAATATGCAGCAGGCCGCCAGGGTATCGGATGTTACGGCCTTTTTTTATCTCGGCAAGCTGATTGAGGTGGACCGTACCGAGACCCTTTTCACCCGGCCCAAACTGGAACAAACCTCCGACTACATCACGGGTCGCTTCGGCTAACCTTAAGACCCCCATCAAGGATGACGCTATGAAACGGCATTTGCAAAGGGAACTGGAAAAACTGAAAAGGCAGATCCTCTCCCTCGGCGCCATGGTCGAGGAACGGGTCCGAATGGCCATCAACGCATTTGAGACCCGGGACGGCGAACTGGCTCAAAAGATCATCGATTCGGACGCAGAGATCGATGCGGCCGAAGTGGAAGTCGAAGAGGATTGTCTCAAGATTCTGGCTTTGCACCAGCCGGTTGCCGTGGATTTGCGATTCATCAATGCGGTCACAAAGATCAACAATGACCTGGAACGGGTGGGGGATGAAGCCGTCAACATCGCAGAACGCGTGGCCAACATCTCGAGAAGTGTGCCGGTGAAGGTCCCCTTTGAATACAATGCCATGGCTGAAAAAACCGAGGCCATGCTGCAAAAGAGCCTGGATGCCCTGGTGAATCTCGATGCGGACCTGGCATATGAGGTATGTCTGTCAGACGACGAGGTGGATGACATCAACCGGGATATCTATGACAAAATCAAAAACGTCATCAAGACCCACCCGGATCGGGTGGGATACCTCATCAACCTCCTCTTCATCGCCCGTCATCTCGAACGGATCGCCGATCATGCCACCAATGTCGCCGAAGAGGTGATTTACATGGTGGAAGGGGAAATCCCCCGCCACAAAAAGGACCTGCAGCCACCGGGGGAGGCCTGAGACGGTCGCAGCCCCTATGGGGTCTCCCCGAAAACCGTCTTGAAATGCGCCTTCATGCTGACGATGAGCCATCCCTCCTGTTGCGCCTTTCTTAGAAGTGCCTCTTTGCGATAGACAAATTCGCGCGGGTCGTCATGGTCGATGACACCCGAGAGATGACGGTAGGGGGAAGTGGCCGGAAACTCCAGCATCCAGACATCCCCGTTCGAGTTGCCAAAGGCCAGGACCGGGGCCTGGCCCGTCCGCATCTTGATTCGGACGGCCTTACCCCTCCCCAGGTTGATCGGGGGTCGGCCTTTTCCCCGAAGAAAAACCATTCTCCCATTTCTCTTTTCAACCGTGGCTTCCACCCTGGACCCGATACACCGGCTCTCCTCCACATGGAAGTATTTCTCGGAGATGGCCATGATGGCGAACTGGAACGAACCGGACACCACGTAGACACTGAATCCCCGCGCGTGCAAAAGATCGATCAGCTCGATCATCGGCTGATAGACAAGATCTTTGTGGCGTTTTCCGTTTTGGGAATTCACAGCCGTTTCAAACACCTTTAGGCAGTAGTCCCGGAAGAAGTCATAGGTTTGTCCTTCAAAAGGAAGGACAAAGGTATCTTCCAGGTTTCTTCTCAGATATTGAATATCCCCGGCCTCGGCCGCATCGCACAGGGCCTTGGTTGCCGGGCCCTTTCGGGACAGCTCGGGGGCATATTCAATCAGATAGTGCATGACCACCTCAAGCACGAAATAATGGGGTCTTTCAGCCAGCAGGGTTCCATCCATGTCAAAAACAGCCACGCGGTCCTGAACCGGTATGAAATCCCTGTGCCCCGGCGTAGACACATCAAAAATATAATCCACCAGGGTGTCTCGAACCTCTCCCTGCCATAAAGACAGGGCACCCTGGCGCGATGATGAAGGGGTTTCCTGAATATGGGAACAGCCGATGATGAAGACCGTGACGGCCAACCCCATCATGAATCGGGTGAACGTATGCCGTGAGAGGTTTGTCATGGTTTTTCCTCCATATCGTGTCGATCATTCATATCGCAATGGTCTCTTGCGCCGATATACTTCCTTGATAACGCGTTCTGAGACAATGTATTAAAATTATCCCCATCTTCAAACGCCTGAACGGTTACCTTTCGTGAAGATATCGCCCTTCAGGTCATCCATGGGAGGCGGTCTGTCAGCGTTCGGGTTGTTCGGCTCTCGAGGACTGCCGGTTGGATTCAGGATTCTGAAAGGTCCGGGCGCACCTTCGTTGCATCGGAACCGGCCCGGGACGGCTCGTATCGGAGAAGACGTCCCGAATTCAGGAGAATGCCGAGGCTGTGGCCCACGTGGAGGGCGCCTGTGAGTAGGGGCGGCATCCATCCCGAGGCCGCCAGGATGATCCCCAACAGATTGGTCCCGGTGGCGACCCAGAAGTTCTGCTCCACCACTCGAAGGGTCTGTTCACTCAGGGCGTAAAGGAAGACAAGATCTCCCAAGTCGCTTTTCAGAAGAGCGATATCCGCGGCCTCCACAGCCACATCCGACCCACCGGCGCCCATGGCCACCCCGACGCTGGCCCGTGTCAGGACCAGGGCGTCATTGACCCCGTCACCGACCATCATCACCTTTCTCCCGTCTCCCTTAAGTTCCTCCACAAGGGCCGATTTCTCCTCAGGGAGCAGGCCGCCCCGGTAGTGGTCAAAACCATAGGTCCGGGCCATGCTCCGGACGATGGGCGCTGCGTCACCGCTGATAAGATAAAATTCCGAAACGCCCCTTTTCCGAAGCTGCTTCAGCACGGACGGCAGCCCGGAACGGGGTGGATTATCCACCGTCACCATTCCCTGAAGGCGGCCATTCCCGGCCACATAGAGGACCGTCTGCCCGGCCGCCCCGGCTGCCCCGGCCCTCTGATGGAAATAGCGGGTTTTAACGCCGTTGGATTCCAGAAAGTCGCGATTTCCCACCAGGATGGTATCGTCTTCCGCGACGGCCGCCACCCCCCGGCCGATGAAGACCTCGGCTTGCCGGGGCGGACGCACATCCAGTTTCCGGCGGCGGGCCTCTTCCAACAGGGCCGTGGCCATGGGGTGGGTTGCGTGGACCTCGGCACGGGCCGCCAGTTGAATGATGCGGTCCTTTGATTGATTGGGGGCACGGGGATAAACAGCGGTCACCTGCTGCGTATCCCCGGTCAGGGTACCGGTCTTGTCAAAACAGATGACATCCATGGACCGGACCTGCTCCAGATACACCCCTCCCTTGATAAGGACCTGACGGCGTGCCGCATTGGCGATGGCCGCGGCGATGGCCGTAGATGCGGCCAGGACCGTGGCGCAGGGGCAGGCCATGACCAGCAGGACGGAAAATGAACGGGTCAGGTTCCGGGTCAATACAAAGGTGAGGAAGGTGGCAAGGAGTCCCATGCGGGTCAGCCGGGCTGCCAGGATATCCGCCCGTTTCTCCAGGTCGGTGGGTTGGGAAAGGGCTGCCTCCACAAGCCGACGAATATGGGCCAGAAAGGTCGCTTCACCCACCTTGTCGGCTCGAACATGGAGCGTTCCCTGGGAGACCGAGGTCCCGGCAAAGACCGGGGCCCCTTGTTTGCAGAGGTCCGGTTGGGCCCGGCCGGTGATATGAGACGCATCCACCAGGGCCGCTCCCTCCACCACCTCCCCGTCCACCGGGATCTTCATGCCCGCGCGGACCAGGACCGTCTCATGAATTCGGATCTCCGCTGCGGAAACCTCCACGGGTGTCCCGTTCCGGATGACCATGGCCTTTTCAGGGGTCACCCGGAGAAGATCCCGTATGCCCCTTCGGGCCCTTTCGGTGACATATTCTTCCAACAACAGGCCGATGGCCAGGACCCAGAGGACCTCCAGGGCGGCCAGGGCCTCCCCTGCCACAACAGCCGTCACGCAGGCGGCCGTGAGAAACGGAAAGAGGCCCATCCGCCTCTTTTGACGCAGGTCCCGAACCGTGCGCCACACCAGGGGCACGGCCCCGGCCATGGCCACGAGACCCGTGAGGCTCAGGGGTGACTGGGAAAGCGGGGATTTGAGAAAGAAGCGTTTCACAAGGGCATAGAGCATGAATGCGGAGAGGGCCACCCCATTGAACAGGTAGTAACCCAGGACACCCGAAGACCGCCCCCTCGAATGCGCCGCCGCCGGTGTTTTCTGAGAACGCGCGGAAACCGATCGGTCTTGCCAGGTAAGATCCGCCAACCCGGATTTCAGGCCATCTAGAAGCGCCTCCAAGGCAATACCATCCACATCATAACGGACAATCAGACTCCCCGTGACCGGCCGCAACTCAGCACGCTCAACCCCGGGCATCTGTTCAAGCCGGTCTTTGATCGCTCTCCGCAATCGCTCGGATCTGCAGATGCAGGGAATTTTCAGGCGACAGCGTCCGGGTACGGCATGGCAAAGCCGCATGTCATGTTCAAAGCCGCTATCCATGGGTATACACTCGGATCGTCCGTTGTTTACGCAAGCATTCCTGATAACGCATGCATTTCTTAGGTCTTCAAAAAAGTTCCCTAACAAATGACCCATCATCTGTCAACGGGTTTGATCGGCGTCCATCAGTATGTTCGGGTGCGGTTCTGAATAGGTAAATGATGGGAAAACATGTTGACATCAAAGACCAGGGTTCCTAAAATTTAATGAAATTTTAACATATATTTAACCTAAACCTGACATTCGGGTTGAATTGGTGAAAATTTTTGCTATACTAAGATGCTGCAGGGCGTCTTGAATCAATGCGTACGAGAGATTCTAAGCAGAGATCTCTGTCTTCATGTTCCCACAACCCGAACAACAGAGCAGGCAGGAAAGGTCCGGTTTCATCTGGGCCTGCCAATAAGAACCCTTAGATGAGGAGGTAAAAAATGGCACTCCTGAATTTACCGAAAAACATGAATTGGGGTACCGGCCTGGCCATCGGCGCTGCGAGCGTCTTTCTGGCACCGATCGTGCTGCCGGTGGTGGGGGGCGTCCTCAAATCCCTGACCAAGGCAGGCATCAAGGGTGGCATGGTCCTGTACGAAAAAGGACGGCTGCTTGCCGAAGAGACCAAGGAGACCGTTGAGGACCTGACCGAAGAGGCCAAGGCAGAACTGAAGGAAGGTCGGGAATTAACCGTTGCCAAGACCAAAAAGGCCGCCGCCAAATAGGGCCGTGCTTTCATGGTGTTGCCTGTCGCCCATATCGGGCACCATACTGCTGAACGGATCCGGATCAAGATCCCGTCCAGAAAGGGTGAGACGGTTTACTTTTCGGCAGCCAGGGACATGCTGTTGAAGCATGTTCCCATGGATTCACTCGAGGTGAATCCGGTCACCGGAAGTATGCTTCTCAAGGGGGCCAACATCGATGTTGGGGCCATTGCCTCGGCCGGGGAAGCAAACGCCCTCTTCAAACTTGAGACAGAGGCCTCTCCCATCCAGCCGTTGTCACGACAGATTACGGCTCCCTTTCGTGATTTGAGTCGATCCATCGACCGTTTTTCGGGCGGGGAACTGGATCTGCCGGGCATGGCGGTCCTGGCCCTGCTCGTCGCAGGCATCTACCAGGTGGCCAGGGGAAACCTGACCGGGCTACCCTGGCATGTGGCCTTCTGGTACGCGCTGGGGATCCTTACCCAGTCCTTCATGTTCAAGAAGTAATCCCCTCTGAGGGCCAGGATACGGCCGAAGGCATGAGCGGTTTGTCTTGTGAAGAGCCTTTTAGATCATTTGGGATCCAAGAGGCTTTTCTTTTTTGAGTTATCGCCCTATAATTCGTGTCATGCCTAAACGCAGCAAACCCGGCTAATCCGGGCAATACCCGGTCGCCCGTCCAGCCAGTAGGCGCCATCCGAGGATGGATGACGTAAAGACATCATGGTCGGTCTTGTACACACCAAAATAGCCGGCAGGGGCAGATTCCACGTCGAGGGACTCAGGGGATCTCCCTCGCTCAAGGATTGGCTCGAAGAGCATCTGATCAAGCGGCACGGGATGCTGCGTGCGTCCGGCAGTGTCGTTACCGGAAACATCCTCGTCGTCTTTGATCCGGAAACGGATCACAAGACCGTTGCCGGTCTCATTGAAGATCTTGTGGATGCGGTCTCGGACCGAGGCCCTGCGTCCTTCTCCCCAGCCACCGATCCCCAACGCCCCAAAAAGGAGTCCCTTCCCTCACCCAAGCCCACGCTGCCGGGGACCGAAGCCGTCGTCGCATTAAAGAAGAAGGTCCAGCATATAATCTCGCCCCTTCGGCAGCCACCCGCAGAGACCTGGCATATCCTGAGCGTCGAAGAGGTGGTGGCCCTGGTCAAATCGGACATGAACCAGGGCGTCTCTGAGACAGAGGTGGAATACCGGCTGCGCCAGTATGGACCCAACATGTTGCCCGAGTCCAAGCCGAGATCCCGCTGGGAGATCCTGGCAGGCCAGTTTGCCTCGCTTCCCACAGCCCTCCTGAGCGCCGCAGCCGGTGTGTCCCTGCTGACCGGGGCCTTTCTGGATGCCGTGATCATCATGGGGGTGGTGGTGGCCAACGCCGCCATCGGCTATCTCACCGAGAGCGAGGCGGAAAAGACCATCCAGTCCCTCAAGCAGGCGGTCCATCCCTCGTCAGAGGTCCTCCGGGCCGGTCGTGTCCATAGAATCCCGATTGAAGATGTGGTGATCGGTGATCTGCTCCTCCTGAAGCCGGGCACCTATGTCTCTGCAGACAGCCGGGTCGTTCAGGCCGCCAATCTCAGTATCGACGAATCGGCCCTCACCGGCGAGAGCATGCCGGTCTTCAAGAAGCCGAGGCCCTTGCGCCTGGAAAACATGCCGGTGGCCGACCGGTCCAATATGGTGTTTCGCAGCACCCTGGTGACCGGAGGGGAAGGACTCGCCGTGGTGGTGGCCACAGGGGGAACCACAGAGATCGGACAGCTTCAGATCCTCCTCGACAGCACGTTCCGTCCGGAAACACCCATGGAGGGTCAACTTCGGATCATCGGGAACCAGCTGGTCATCGCGAGCAGCGCCATCTGCGGCGTGGTCTTTTTCATCGGATTTGTCCGGGGGTACGGCCTCCTTCAGATGCTCCGCATGGGGATTTCCCTGGCCGCTGCAGCCGTACCCGAAGGACTTCCTGCCGCGGCCACCATCAATTTTGCCATCGGCATTCGAAAGATGCGGCAGCACCATGTGCTGGTTCGACACCTGCAGGCCATCGAGACCCTCGGGGCCATTCAGACCGTCTGTCTCGACAAGACGGGCACCATCACCCAGAACCGGATGACCGTGGCAAGCTTCTTTGTCAACAACCAGCGTATTGAGATCACCCAAAGCGGCTTCGCCACCCTGAATGGTCCGCTTTCCAAACCCCTTGAGATCCGCGAGATCCGTCAACTGGCATCCATCTGCACCCTCTGCAATGAGACGCGAATAATAGCGGGAAACGGAGACGGCACCTATGAACTGAAAGGCTCCCCCACGGAAAACGCCCTCATCCATTTTGCCATACGGACCGGCATTGACGTCAAGGGCCTCAGGAGAGATCATGGTCTGTTAAAAGTCAACTACCGGGCTGAAAACCGGCTCTTCATGAGCACCCTGCATACCTCGCCGGCAGGTGGCCGGATGCTCGCCGTAAAGGGAAGCCCTAGCGGCGTTCTCGAACTGTGCCGGTGGCAGTTCAGAGACGGCGAGCGGATCGCCCTGACCGAAGCGGAACGGATCCGGATCGAGACCGAGAACGAGCGGATGGCCGGTGAGGCCCTGAGGGTCCTGGGCGTGGCCTGCGCCGTGTCCCGGGACGGCCAAACCGAAGACCTTGAAACGGAAATGACCTGGGTGGGGCTGGTGGGCATGGAGGACCCGATCCGCGAAGGTGTGGTGCCGCTGATCCAGGCCTTTCACCAGGCAGGCATGGGGACCGTGATGATCACGGGGGATCAGAGTCCCACCGCCTATGCCGTGGCCAATCGGCTGAACCTGAGCCAGGACGACCGGCTCACCATACTCGATTCCATGGAATTCACCAGCGTCCGACCCGATGTGATGGAGGCCCTGGTACAAAAGGTCCATGTGTTTTCCAGGGTCACCCCGGCCCATAAGCTCCAGATCGTCCAGGCCCTCCAGGGGGCAGGAAAGACGGTTGCCATGACCGGGGACGGGATCAATGACGGGCCGGCCCTGAAGGCTGCGGATATTGCCATTGCCATGGGTCACGACGGCACGGATGTGGCGCGGGAAGTGGCTGATGTGGTGCTGGAGGACGACAATCTTGAGACCTTGATCATCGCTGTGGCCAACGGACGAAACACCTACAAGAACATACGAAAATCGGTTCATTTTTTTCTGTCCACCAATCTCAGCGAGATCATGGTGATGTTCACGGCCATGGCCGCAGGCATCGGCTTCCCCCTCAACGTGATGCAGCTCCTCTGGATCAATATTATCTCCGACATCTTTCCCGGACTGGCCCTCTCCATGGGAGACCCGGACCCGGATGTCTTGAATGAACCCCCCCGGGATCCGGATGCCCCGCTTTTTACCACGGAGGACTTCAAGCAGATGGCCTTTGAATCCGGGGCCATCAGTGCCGGGGCCATGGGGGCCTACGGCGTGGGCATCGCAGCTTACGGCATGGGCCCAAGGGCCACATCCCTCGCCTTTCAGGGTCTTACTTTCGGACAGTTGCTGCATGCCATATCGTGTCGGTCGGAGACCCACGGCATCTTCGACAGGAACGGCGTGCCGTCCAACCCCTACCTGAATCTGGCGGTCGGCGGCTCACTGGCGCTCCAGGTGCTGACCATGGTGGTCCCGGGCCTCAGGAGCTTCCTCGGGGTGGTGCGACCGAACCTCTTTGACACCGCTGTCATCGGGGCCAGTGCAATACTCCCGCTTGTGATTAATGAAGGCAGAAAAAAGAAACGGAAGGTGGATCCATGAGCAGAAATTACATGTTTACCTCGGAATCCGTGACAGAAGGGCACCCGGATAAGCTCTGCGACCAGATCAGCGACGCGATCCTGGATCATTTCCTTCGGCAGGACCCCTATGCCAGGGTTCGGGCCGAGTGTGCGGTCTCCAACGGCATCGTCTTTATTGCGGCCCGCTTTGCCACCAGCGCCAAGGTGGATCTCCCCCATGAAGCCCGTAAGGTCATCAAACGCATCGGATATGACCAGCAGGATTTCAACGCCAAGACCTGCAGCATCCTCACCGCGCCCCAGGGTTTTCCGACCCTTAAAAAGGCCCAATTTGATGAGCACAGCCTCACCGAGAAACAGATTGACAAGATCGCCGTTGACAGCCAGGTCACGGTATTCGGATTTGCCTGCGATCAGACGCCGACCCTCATGCCCCTCCCCATATGGCTGGCCCACAGGCTGGCCAGGCGTCTTGCCGACGCCCGCCGGGAAGGGATTGTCCCCTATCTCATGCCCGACGGAAAGGTCCAGGTCGGGGTGGAGTACCGGAAACGGAAGCCCCACCGGATCCACAGCGCCACCATTACCGCCAGTCAGCGGACCGCTAAGTCGCCTTCCTTGAAGAACCTCAGAGCCGATATCCTGGAGGCCGTGTTTGCCCCCGTCTTTGAACAGGAGACCGTCAAACCCGACAAAAAGACCCGGGTGTTTGTCAACCCCAACGGTGTCTTTTTGGGCGGTCCCTCCTATCATTCCGGTCTTACGGGCCGAAAAAACGCCGTGGATACCTACGGTGAATTCTCAAGGCATAGCGGGGACGCACTCAGCGGCAAGGACCCGATGCGGATTGACCGGGTCGGGGCCTATGCGGCCCGCTATGCGGCCAAGAACGTGGTCGCCGCCGGCCTTGCCAGCGAGTGCGAGGTTGCCCTGAGCTACTCCATCGGCTTAACAAAACCCGCAAGCCTGCAAGTAAATACCTTCGGCACCTCCCAAAAAAGCCAGGAAGAAATCCTGGATCTGGTCCATACCCACTTTGATTTCCGGCTCGGGTCGATTCTGCGGCAATTCAATCTGCGGCATCTGCCGGCCCTTCATCCGAAAGGCTTCTATCGCAAGATCGCCACCTACGGACATGTGGGCCGCGACGACATGGACCTGCCGTGGGAAAAGACGGACAAGGCCGAAATGCTGGCCTTTGCGTGAGCTGGATACTGGATACGCGATGCGCGTTGTAGCCTAGCGGGAAGCGGGATGGATGGTTCCTTCACTTTAGGCACTTCGAACTTTAGTCACTTCTCTTGTGAGATGAGTGAAAAAGGGGAGCGGGGCACGGAGGACGCTTAAGGCCCTCGCACCGGACACGGGGGGTGTAGCGCCCTCGGCTAGATGAATGCCGCTAAAAAGGAGAGGCCGGTTCCCTCCAGGGCCCGGCCCACGGCCCAGCCGCAAAAGGCCTTGCTCAATGCACGGCCGGCCTTTGATGAGGTCTTTACAACCACGTGATCCAGGGTGAACGCCTGGGAGGCGTCGAAGCATCCATTCTCTTTCAGGATGGAGAGGATCTCGTTCCTCGCAAAGCGGCCCGGCTGATACTTGACCACCAGACTTCCCGTGACCGTGTTGGCCCGGATGCTTTCAACCGCTTCAATGTCTTTCAAAAGGGACTGAATGACCATTGCCCTCTCGGCATGTCCCTTTATGGCAGGGATTTTGATGCGCAGCCTTCCTGGAACGCTGTGAATGTAGTAGGACATTCCTTGCGGTTCCTCCATACTTTATGAATAACAGCGTGACCGGTTTCGTCAGTAACCGATATATCTGTTATCTAAGGTAGGATTGATTTGTTAGGGCAGTATTAAGGAAAGATTAAACTTCTATATGTGAGGTCATTTTCCTGTGAGCGTTGCCAGGGAATAAGGGTCGGTATCGCGATTGGGCATCCTATGGACATGATCCAAGGCCCTGAACGCCTGTAAAGTGACTTCCCCGGCAGCGTTTCGCACAGAAGAAGGAATGCGGATATTCGAATTCCGGCGCTTACATAATCTTGAGGATGCGGCTGGAAAGGAGGCCCCCCACCACACCGGCAATTAGACCGAGGGCCACGGTCAGGGCATAGTGACCGATCCCGTGGTGTGCTTCAGGCTCATGTTTTTTTGACACTGCGGTTTCCTTTTTGGCGAGAGGGTCCTTGGCCACATCTCTCAAAGCACGGGTTTTCGCCATGGTGATTTCTTCTCCTTTCAGACGATTTCCTGACAGAGCCGGCGCATCTCTGCTGCTGCCTCGCTTTTGGGCGCGTGGTCCAGGACCGAGCGTCCGGATATCATGGCCTCCACAAAGGCGA
>Ga0272444_10002064_pt1 | contig 18846 bp, 15 predicted proteins | sample SSMForm13_FD_201033 | JGI IMG/M metagenome (GOLD analysis project Ga0272444, IMG submission 201033) | Marine sediment archaeal communities from Little Sippewissett salt marsh, Falmouth, MA, United States - SSM-Form-13 | ecosystem: Environmental > Aquatic > Marine > Wetlands > Sediment ... | reverse complement strand
GATGATGGTAGAAAACACATGCCCCGGCACAGGGCGGCTCCTCCCGCTCCCTCACCTTGACCCGTTCCGTGCCCACCAGGGCAAGGCCGCCGCCGTGCACGTTGTCCCGGACCACCTCGCCACGGCGGATCGTGTACAAATCCTCCAGGCCGATGACCCCGTTGCGAACCATCTCCACATCCTCGACATGGAGGGTGGGGCTGCCGCTTCGGCAGCATGTGCCGCAGCGGATGCAGTGGTCTCTGGGTTGCTCTTCCACGGGTAGACTCCTGGTGGCGGCATGTAAAATGCCGCCCTACGAAAAACCAAGATCAAAACCTTTTTCTCTCGCTAAGACGCCAAGGCGCAAAGAAAACCAATATCCGTTGCAAGGTGGCGGCATATAAAATGCCGCCCTACGAAAACCAAGATCAAAACCTTTTTCTCTCGCTAAGACGCAAAGGCGCCAAGTCGCAAAGACAACCAATATCCGCTTCAAGGGGGCGGCATGTGAAATGCCGCCCTACGAAAACCCAAGATCAAAACCTTTTCTCTCGCAAAGACGCCAAGAGAAAAGAATCCATTTCACGGTGGCGGCATATAAAATGCCGCCCTACGAAAACCTTAAGGCGTTGGGAAAATCAAAATCCGTTTCAAAGCGGAGGCATGGAACATGCCGGCCTGCGCGTGAAAAAGGGGCCTCCCTGAAGTAAGGGAGACCCCTGAAAATCGCATCCGTCCTTTCGGACCGAAGCCGGTTATCCTACCTTGACGATAAGAGCGCCGCCCGTGTCTCCGGCAGCACACCCGGCCCACATCATGTACCCGCCGCCCTTCATGGCGGTCTCTTCGAGGCCTTCGATGATGTTTCGGCCGGCTGTGGGGCCCTGGGGGTGTCCGTACACCATGCTGGACCCGTAATTGTTGAACCCCTGCGCGTCCGTGCCCTTGGCCTCGATGCCGAGCTGCTGGGCCATGTAAAGGTCGTTGACGATAAAGGGATTGTGGGTCTTGATGACCTTGATATCCTTGATGTCGAGCCCGGCGTTCTTGAGCGCCATCTTGGCGGCCGGCACGGGCGCGGCGGCCATATACCCGGCCTTGGCCCGGGAGAACCCGTAGGACACAATCTGCATGGGGATGGACTTGTCCGCGCTCAGCTCCTCGGCCTTCTCCTTGGTGGTGACCGTGACAAAGCAGTTGCCGTCGGCCGGGTGGGTCTGGGCGCCGAAGCTGATGATGCCGTCCGGAATCACAGGCTTGAGCTTGGCCAGGCCCTCGGCCGTGCTGGGCATGATCCCCTCGTCCTCTTCCAGGGTGAGCGTCTTCTTCTTGGAGACCTTGACCTCCACGGGGAACATGTACCGTTTCTGGAACTCCCGGTCGTTCTCCAGGGCCATGAGGTACTGGTTGTAGCGATGCAGGGCCAGCTCGTCGGCCTGCTCCTTGGTGAACCCGCCTTCCTTGGCCACGTTTTCCGCGGTCTCGACCATGCGAAGGCCCACGTTCGGGTCGCTGTTGAAGTTATCCATCATCCAGTTCTCCGAGATCACCTCGGCCCCCGGGCCCATGGGGTTGGGCCAGATCGTGTGCGGCCCGTTGGAGCAGCGGTCCGTCATGAGTGTGCCGGCCAGGGTGTACAGGCCGTTCTCCACGCCCATGGCCGCGGTCCAGATGCACGTGGTGGACGTGGTGCAGGCCTGGCTGATGGTCACGCCCGGTGTGCTCCCGGCGCCCATCAGGGCCGTGGCCCAGGTGGATGCGTAGAACTGGTGGTGCTGTCCGATGGTGATACCGAACACCACGTACTCGTACATCTGGGGGTCCCAGCCCTTGCTCTCCAGCCACCGCTTGGCCGTGGTGCCGGCGAGAGAGATAGCGTTTGCACTTTGCAGGCTCCCCTGCCAGCGCGAAAACGGGCTCGAGTAGTATCCTTTGTAGGGTATGAACGCATTTTTCAACATGTCAGCTTCCTCCAATCATAGCATTTGTCTGATTCATCGCCGTTCAATGATGTGTTGTCACACCCCGGTTGAACCGCCCTGCATCTCCAAGCGTCTTGCTGCACGCAGGGGCGGGCCGCCTCTTGCCGTGGTCCGGCTTTGACCTGCGACGGACCGGGCTTATGACTCGCTCCACTTGCCGTACTTTTCGCGAAGGATCCGATGCAGGATCTTCCCCGTGGGGGTTCGCGGCATCTCTTCATCCTTGATGAAATCGATACTCTTGGGGCGCTTATACCCTGCAATTTTGTCCCGCGAAAAGTCAATAATATTCTTGGCCAGCTCCTCCGTCGGCTCGTAACCGTCGTGAAGCACGACCACCGCCTTGATGGCCTCCCCCCATTTCTCGTCCGGAATGCCGATGACCGCGATGTCCTTCACGGACTCGTGGGCGCCCACGGCGCCCTCCACCTCGGAGGGGTAGACGTTTTCCCCGCCCGTGATGATCATGTTCGCCTTCCGGTCCACGAGCACGTAGTACCCGTCCGGGTCGCGCATGACCATGTCACCGGCCGACGACCACCCGTTGTCAAAGGCCTCCTTGGTCTTTTCGGGCTCCTTGAGGTACTCCTTGAAAAGCATGGGCGTGCGATAGAAGAGCTCGCCCACCTCGCCGTCCGGCACCTCGTTGCGATCCTCGTCCAGGATGCGAATACGGTCCGTGCCGAAGATCTCCCGGCCGATGGAACCCAGCTTCTCGAACTGCTCCTCGGGGCGGAGCAGGGTCACCAGACCGCCCTCTGTGCTACCGTAGGCCTCCCAGAGCTCCGCGTTCTTGAAGTAGTCCATGATCGCCACCTTGAGGTCCTTGCGGGCCGGTGCCGAAGAGATCAGGAGCTGGCGGATGGACGACACGTCGATGCTGTTCTTCACCTCGTCGGGGAGGGCCAGCATCATGATGTAGTGGGTGGGCACAAGGGAAGTGAAGGTAATCTTGTAATCCTGGATGGTCCGAAGGAGGTCCTCCGGGTCGAAGCTCACCATGTTGTACACGAACACCGGCGCGCTGACGAGCGTGTAGGCAAAGGAGTAGAAGATGGAGTTCACGTGACACATGGGCATGACCAGCATGACCTTGTCCGTGGGGAGGACGCCCACATTGATGTCGTTCAGGTAGTACTGGGCCAAATTGCTCTCGTGGGTGCGCATGACGCCCTTGGGCCGCCCCGTGGTGCCGGAGGTGTACATGATGCACCAGATGTCCGCCGCATCCACCATGTAATCGGGCTCCTCGGGCGAGGACTTGGCCAGCCAGTCCTCAAACCCCACATACCCGTCCGGCACCGGCCCGTCGCCCATGTAAATGTAGGCATCCTTGGGCACAGGCAGCTTGTCCTTGACACTGTCCACGAGTTCCACGAACGGGGCCTCCACCACAAAGGCCTTACACTCGGAGTGGTTCACGATGTACTCGATCTCGGGTCCTGCCAGGCGAAACATGATGGGGACCACCATCTGCCCGCCCTTGGCGCAGCCGGCATACATGTCCATCCACTCGCCGCGGTTGTATGCGATCACGGCGAAGGAATCCTTGTGTCCGCAGCCCAAATCCCGCAGGCCGTTTGCAAAACGGCAGGCTCGATCGTTCCATTCCTTGAACGAACATTCCCGCGTCTTGTCCTGCCACCCCAGCTTGTCGGGATAATTGCCGGCGTGCATCTTCAAGACCGTGCCCATGTGCATCCAATGACTCTGTAATGCCATAGTATTCACCCTCCCCTCGATGGTTGGTAATTCAGGCCTGTTGCTTACCCAGGGAAACGCCCCTTGAGGGATTTCCCGTTTCATTCCGTCTCATTTCAGGATCGGCGCAGCGCCGATCACGACTCCATGGCAAACAGCGCGGCGCCTACTGCGCCGGTGAGCTGGGGGTGCTCCGGCACCAGGATGTCGTGATCCACGGTCTCCCGGACCATCTCCACCAGGTAGGGGTTGTTCGCCACCACACCACCCGTCATGACCACCCGTCCTGCAAGGGAATCCATCTCCAGGACCCGCTTGATCACGGAGTAGAAAATACCCTTTACCAGGTCCGGGACTTGAATCCCCTGGCGGATCTTCTCCAACACCTCGGTCCCGGAGAACACGGTGCAGTAGCTTCCGAGCTCCACCATGTGCTCGGACTGCCTTGCCAGGTCGTTCATGTCCTCCAGCGGGATGTCGAGCCGCATGGCCATTTCCTCGAGAAACGCACCGGTCCCGGCCGCGCACTTTCGGTTCATCTTGAAGTTCAGCCGCCGCCCCTGGTCGTCCAGCTTGATCACCTTGTTGTCCTGCCCGCCGATATCGATGACGGTGATGGCCATGGGGAAGTAGTGGAAACACCCCCTGGCGTGACAGCCGATCTCGGTCTTGGTGTCCTGGCTGAAGGACACGTTCCTGCGGCCGTATCCCGTGGAGATGCAACGGAACCCGTTCCGCCCCGGCATCCCGGCCATGCCGAGCGCATGGTCCAGGCACTGCGTGGCGGTCTTCTCAAAGTCCGTCCCCGAACGGCGCACATCGAAGCCGATCAGTTCTCTGGAGGCGTCCATCACGGCCACCTTGGTGCGCGAGGCGCCGACGTCGACGCCGACAAAAAGCTCTTCAGACATGGTCTCTCGCTAAGTCGCTAGAACAAAGATGAACAGCTAGATTTCTCGCTAAGACGCGAAGTCGCAAAGAAAATCAAAAACAAAATCCATTTTTCTCGCTAAGACGCAAAGACGCAAAGAAAAACAAAGGGTAATGAAGACAAAAAACCGAGTCTTTTCTTAGCGGCTTTGCGGCTTTGCGAGCTCGTGCTTTTCTTCAAGACCGTTTACAATACGCGTGATCCCGTCCTTCATGAGGGCGCTTCCGAAATTCAAAAGCAATCCCAACTTCAATCCGGTGAGACGCAAATACGTCAGGAGCTGCTTTTTGTGGGCGTTGTTCACGGCCTCGACGGATTTCAGCTCCAGGATGACTTTGCCCTCGACAATCAGGTCCGCGCGAAAACCCTCATCGAGTCGCACACCGCGGAATGCAATCGGCACAGAAACCTGCCGCTCGATGGCCAGCCCCTGCTCCGTGAGAACATGTCCGAGAACGTGTTCGTAAACGCTTTCCAGGAGTCCGGAGCCGAGCTCCTTGTGAATCATCATCGACGCATCGACGACCATCCTCCCGATCGCATTTTCATCCATTTTATAAAATTTATGATCTTCTCTTATTCTTTTCTTTGCGTCTTTGCGTCTTTGCGAGAGAAAACCGGTTTTTACTCTTCGAGCTGCTCCACAAAGGCCTCGATGTTCGTCTTGGCCTGCTCCTCGGAGTAGCACCGCAGGTCGCAGAGGTCCCCGTTGATGGTCAGCGTGGGAATGCCCAGCTTTCGCGCCAGGCGCTCGGGCATGCCGTAACGGTTGTTCGAGTTGTTCGGGCACGTCTTGGCATCGTGAAACACAATGCCGTCGAACTTGAACTTTTCGAAGCATTCCCGGATGTACTGCTCCTTATACGTCTCGTCCCGCACGATGAAAAGCTCCGTATAGGCCCGCGCCATGCTCTCAAAGGGCTCGGCCGGATCGAGCTGATCAAAGATCCAGGAGTTGCAGTAGGTGGAAGCCACCACGCAGGCCCGGAGGCCCGCGAACTGCTCGGACAGCGGTCTTAGCTTGCCCCAGATGGGCATGCCTTCCCAGTAGAGGCGATGCTTCTCGCCCTCCACGGCGGCCACGCCGTCCTTGACCCGCTGCTCGAGCTCGGGCAGGAGGTGTTTCTCATAGTACTCCACGCCCTCCCGGGTGCCCCTGGACACCACGGCCGGGCCCATGTGGATCGTGGCGTCGAAAAACGTCCAGGGCGACGGGATGGCTGCGGACGACTCCAGGCACGCTCGCCACAACACCGAGGTCCGCCGGGAAAACTCCACGGCCTCCTTGAACCGGTCCATGTCGAAACGCTCGCCCGTCACCGCCTCCAATTTCGGCACGAGATCCTCGATCTGCTTGGCGATGTCTCCTATCTGGTACTGCCGAATGTCCTTGATGTCCCGGTGGGTGTGCACCCCGACCAGGGGCACGTCAAATTCGCGTGCGTACCAGGCGAACCAGTCCTGCACGTCCCGGCACTGGTTCGTGTTGAACACGAGCACGTCCGGCCGGGGAACCGATTCGATCTTGTACGCCATGGTGAGCGGGGTCTTCTTTTGCAGGTAGGACCCGATGTCGCACGTGAGGTAGGAGCAGATGTCGGGCGAGTATCCGATCGCGTTCGCATACGGGATCAGGTCGGTGGACATGCGGGTAGCGCCGAGCATGGCCCCGTGGTTCTCGGGGTAATACACCAGGAACCCCATGCCCCGCAGCAGCTCGGCCGGTCCCACGCTGGTGCACCAGGCAATCTTGGGAGAGCCTTTCTTTGCGGCCTCGTCCATCTCGTAGAAGTGGTCGGCCATGACCTTCTTGCAGACTGCGGCTGCGGTAATGGATTTTCTGGGGGCTTCCTTAGCTTCGGGCATAGATCCTCCCATTTCAGCTACTTGCTTGTAAGCTGTTGGCTGTTGAGCACAAGCGGCGGCCTATGAAATGCCGCCCTACGAAAATCCCTGGGATCAGCCTTCCGCGAATCCATATTTCGGCGGGGTATAAAACCCCGCCCTACGAAAGACCAAAAAAGACAGGGATCGAGAAGCCAGAGCGTATCGGATCGGTCGCTTCTCAGCTCATCAGCTAGATTCATTCCATGGCGCCGGCCACGGCCTCGGTGATGTCCATGACCTTGATCTTGCCGCGCTCCTGCTTGGGGATCCTCTTGGCGCCCTTGCGCAGGTTGTCCTTGCACGCGGCACACCCCGAGATGATGACCTCGGCTCCCACGGCCAGGGCATCCCGCACCCGCACCGCAGCGATGTCCGCGGCCATGTCCGGATCGTTGGCCTGGAGCCCGCCGCCCCCGCCGCAGCACCGCGCCATGAGACGGTTTCGGGCCATCTCCACGAAATCGACGCCCGGGATCTGCTTGATGATCTCGCGCGGTTCCTCGAAAATCTTGAACGTCCGTCCCAGATCGCACGGGTCGTGGTACGTGACCTTCTTGGCGAACTCACCCTTGAGTTTGAGCCGGCCTTCCTGCAGGAGCTTCAGCAGGTAGTGGACCGAGTGGTAAATCTCCATGCCCAGGTCCCCGATCTCGGGGTAGAGCTTTTTAAAGGTCTTGTAGCACCCTGCGCAAGGGGTCACGAGCTCCTTGGCTCCGGTCTCCTTAATCTTCTCGATGAGCTGGCGGGCGTGGTCCTCGAACTCCCCCGAACCGGCCAGGAACAGGGGGAAACCGCAGCAGTTCTCGTTCATGGCCAGGGCGGTATAGTCCACGCCTGCCGCATCCAGGGGTTTGATCAGGCTCGGGACCATCTTCATGTCCAGATAGCTCGGCACGCACCCCATGAAAAGGAGGGTCTCGGCCTTGGCCTTGAGCTGGCCGGCCTTGGCCTTCTCCTTGAGCTCCTTGGGGAAGATCTCGATCCGCCCCTCGGCCGCCTCGGCATACACGTTGCCGGTCTTGAGGATGTTGTCCCTCACACCCAGCACGGATTCCGGGGCCATCCCCGCTTCGTAAATCTTTTTGCGCGCTCCTTCCACAATCTCGTCCACCCGGATCTGGGCCGGGCAGAAGTAGGTGCAGGCCTGGCACGTGGTGCAGGTGTAAAAGGCCTCGGCCAGGTCCTTGTCCATGTCCACGGTGCCGTTCATCATATAGAAGGCCAGGGCGTTTCGGCCGCGGGCGTTGCGGGACTCCCGCTGGGTTACCTCGAAGGTGGGGCACCCGAGGCGGCAGAACCCGCAGTGGATGCAGGCCAGGATCTCGTTGTCCGCCTCCTCGCCAAAGGAGTCGGCCCCTTCGGGGTTATCCAGGAGGGGCTGGAACGCGAAGTAGTCGTAAATGTCAGCCGCCTTTTCCGGCTTCTCCAGGTTCATCTTGCCCGGGTTCAGGATATTGTCCGGGTCCAGGGCCTGCTTGATCTTGCGCATGACCTCCATGCCCGCCCCGAGCTGCCGCTCGATGTGGGCGGCCCGGGTGATGCCGGTCCCGTGCTCGGCGCTCACGGTGCCCTTGGCGGCCAGGGCCGCGTCCACGAGCTCCTCCACGGCCGGCTTCAAGTGGTCCCAGTCGTCTCTGCTCCGCACATCGCCCACAAAGGTGGTGTGCACGTTGCCGTCCCCTACGTGGCCGAACGTGGCAATGGTCACATTGTACTTGTCCGAGATCGCCTGGGCCCTGCGAATGGTCTCCGGGATCTTCGTACTGGGCACGCCCAGATCCTCGGCAATGGGTATGAGCCGGTTGAAGGGCTTGATGCGGGAGAGCGTGGGAACGAGTCGACCGCGGGCCACCATCATCTCGGTCCGCCGGGCCGGGTCGTCCGTCCACTCGAACTCCTGCACGCCGTACTTCTTGCAGATCTCCTCGATCCGATTCATATCCCGGGTGACGACCTCCTTGGCCCCGTCCGCCTCCATGATGAGCAGGGCCTCGATCTTGCTCACGTCCTTGCCCAGGGCGTCCTCCACCACCTTGAGGCTGTACTTGTCCATGATCTCGCAGCCGGCGAGCTTGATGCCCGAGGTGATCACCTCGGTGACGGCGTCCCCGGCCCCGCTCAGCTCCCCGAAAATGGCCAGGGCCATGGCATCGTACTCGGGTTTGGGCTCGAGCTTGATGATGACCTCGGTGATGATGCCCAGCGTCCCCTCTGCCGCCGTGAAAAGATGCGTCAGATCGTAGCCGAGGCTGGTCTTGGGCGCCGTGGTTCCGGTCTCCATGATGGTGCCATCCGCCAGCACGACCTTGAGCCCCTTGATGTAGTCCCGCGTGGTCCCGTACTTGACGGCCCGGTGCCCGCTGGCGTTCGTGGACACCATGCCGCCGATGGTGGCAATGGCCTCGCTCCCCGGGTTCGGTGGAAACATGAGGCCGTCCTTGGCCAGCATGGCGTTAAGCGGCATACACACCACACCCGGCTCCACCCGCGCGTAGAAGTCCTTCTTGTTCACCTCGAGGATGTTTTTCATATTGTGGAGATCCAGGACGATACCCCCACGAACCGGCAGGACCGCGCCCGTGACACTGGATCCGGTACCCCGGGCCGTGACCGGTACCTTGTCCCGGTGGGCAAGCTTCATGATGGCTGAGACCTGCTCCGTGGTCTTGGCGAACACAATGGCATCCGCCACGCCCTGGTGGACCGACATGTCCCTGGAGTTGCACAGGCACTCCACACGGTCATCGAAGACGTTCTCCTCTCCCACGATTTCCTTGATTTCAGCAATGATCCCCATAGCTTCCCCCTTAAACGGAATGAAAGTACTTCGCCTGCGAAACCCCCTTCCTTCCCGCCCTTGCGGGACAGGGTCAGCAAGCGATAGTCATGAATACAGAATACCTTGTCTCTCGAGGCTCTCCGCAGAGTGCTGAGGAGAGATTCCCTCATTCGGTCCGGCAAAGAAATCTCGACGGCCGCTCCTCGCGGCCGTCTTTTGCAGCACCGTTAACATTGGGCTGAAAAATGATGTGAAAATAGTGAACCCCCCTCTGAATTGTCAAGACGAAAACCAGTAACCCCTTCAGAGGCAAGCCTGACAGCCGTTTATGGGCCGGGACCTCAGCCCGAATCAGACCCATGAGCACACCTTCGATCTTCCGGCTCCTCAAGGGCCACGCCGTCCGTTTCGCGCGTGATACTCTGAAGGGGCACGTACCGTTGTCGTTGACTTGAAACCCGATGCTTTTCATTGTATAACCGGAAACATTTGTTGCCAACCCTTTATCATTCAGGCAAAGGAAGGGCCGCCATGGACGGCCTCGCAAAACCCGCTCGACCGCTGCGGGTTTCATCGTAACTTACTGGAATTGAAGGACTTAATTTTCCAGTCGCGCGTTTTTTGAGAAAACATCATCATTCAGGGAGGGTTCTATGAGCGGACCGATCGACCTGATCAGATCGGAGGAAATCGAGGGATATCGAAATGTTGAACCCCTTTTCGCGTGGAACGAGGGCAAGGCAACCCTGGTGATCGACCGGGTTTCCTACCAGGGAATCGATGGGGCGATTCTCTGCTACAGCAACCCACCGGTTCACCAGGTGGGCAACCCCGGGCTGGACGCCTATCTCGAGGGCCTGGATCGGGTGTCGGAAAAGCGGGGAGATCTTTCGTTTCTCGTCCTGTACGGATCCAATGACCCTGTGCACGCGGGGGGGGATTTGAAGGAGAGCCTGAACCGCCTGGACCAGACCCTGGAGGCGAAAAAGGAAAAGCTGGCGGCCGGCGCGTCCGACGACGAGGTGGACCTTCTGTTTCAGTGGGCAGACGGGCGCCTGGAAAAAGGCATTGCGCTTCACGGAAAGGTCAGGGATCTGGCCCGCGATATGCGCGTGGTGGCGGTCTGCGGCGGGGGAACACGGTTCGGCGGGTCCGCAGAGATCCCACTCATGGCCGACTACCTGGTGGGGGACTCGCGAAGCGGAATGTGCTTCAGTGAGGCCATGATCGGGCTCGTGCCCGGGTGGGCCGGGATCGCACGCGCCCTGGTCAAGGCCGGCCCGGTGAACGCCTCTTACATGGCCATGACCTCCAAGGAGACCAAGGCGCCGGACCTGACCCGAATCGGGATCTACAACACGGTGGTCGAGGTGCCCTTCCCCTTCCCCAAAAAGGAGCGAACGGACGATCCCGACGCGGACAAGGCGCGTTTTCTGGAGGCCCTGTCCGAACATGACCGCAAGACCGGTCTGCTGGTGCTGCCTGAGGGGCTCCGGGTGGCCACATGCGCGGAAACAGGTCTCCCAGGGGTTCGGCCCGCTGAACGGGCCGTCCTGGCCTCGGAAGAGGACATTGCCCAGGAGGTCGCCCGCCGGGTGAACCCGGAAACCTATGAAGGGCTCTACGGAAAGCCCCTCAAGGAGGTGCGCGAGGAGATCGGTCGCCTTGGAAGGCCCCTGGCGCCCCAGTCCATCGAGGCCCTCACCGGGCTTCTCAAAGGAGTCGACCCCGAGCGCATGGACGAGTCGGCCTTCGTGCGGCAGGAGATGGAAGCGGACGCCCGCCTGTACCGGGACCATCGATTCCGTGCCGGCCTCACCGCCACTCTGGGCCAGAGCGTGGCCGATTACAGGTGAAGGGGGATGCATGTGTAGGTGAAGGTGGACGTGGAGGTGGAAGTGAAGGTGGCGGTGGAGGGAAAAGCGTGGATCGTGCTCGTGGTTCGTGATTCGTGAATCAGGACGCGAGCATGACGTGCAGGATATCGGGCATGATGCGGTAAACACACCTATTCGATCTTTATGGCGCGGAGGAACGCATGAAACAGTACTTCCAGGACATGGCTCGCATGGGAAAACCCCTCACGGACAAGGACAGGACCGCTGCCGATGGCAACGTGCGCGAGATTCGCGCCGTGCAGGAGGGTGTGGAAAAGGCGCTGGAAGAGCGCCGGAGCACGGGACTCCCCGTGGAAAAGATCCACAAACGCGGGGAAAAGACCGCTCTCGAGCGGATCGAGCTCCTCGTGGACCCGGGCACATTCCTTCCGCTCAACAGCCTCTATGACCCCGAGTTCAACCAGGAGGGCACCACCGGGGTGATCTCGGGCCTGGGGCGCATCTCCGGGCGTTACGCCTCCATCATTGCATCGGACAACCGGGTGCTTGCAGGCGCCTGGATCCCGGGGCAGCGCGAGCACGTGTTCCGAGCACAGGACATTGCCGAGCAGATGAACATCCCGCTGGTCTGGATCCTCAACTGCAGCGGCGTCAAGCTCACGGAGCAGGAGAAAGTCTATGCGGGCAGGCGGTCCGGGGGTCGCACGTTCTTTCGCCACGCCGAGCTCGCGGAAAAAGGCATTCCGGTCGTCGTGGGCATGTACGGCACGAACCCGGCAGGCGGCGGATACCACGCCATCAGCCCGGCCATCATCTTCGCGCACGAGAAATCCAACATGGCCGTGGGCGGAGGAGGGATTGTGAGCGGGATGTCGCCGAAGGGGCACTTTGACCTGGAAGGGGCCGAGGCCCTGATCGAGGCCACGCGCCAGTTCAAGCAGATACCGCCGGGAGGGGTGCGCATCCATCACGACAAGACCGGCTTCATGCGCCAGGTCTTTGACACGGAGGAAGGCGTGCTCGAGGCCATGAAGGACTTCATGGCCGGGCTGCCCGCATACGACGCCGGGACCTTCCGCGTGGCCGAGCCTGCCGAGCCGCTCTACCCCGGCGAGGACATCGACGCCATCGTGCCTTACAATCAAAAGCGGGTGTACGACATCGAGCAGGTCATGGGACGGCTCTTCGACGGAAGCGAGCACCTGGAATACCGTCCCGACTATGGCCCGGAGGTTTACTGCGGCGTGGCCCGGCTCGACGGGTTCCCGGTAGGCGTCATTGCCAACCGCCAGGGCTTTCTCGGAGCCGACTACCCGGGGTATGCCAAGGGCGAGTACCTGGGTATCGGCGGCAAGCTCTACCGCGAGGGTCTGATCAAGATGAACGAGATGGTCATGTTCTGCGGCCGTGACCGGCTCCCCATTGTCTGGTTCCAGGACACCTCCGGCATCGACGTGGGGGACATCGCCGAGCAGGCCGAGCTCCTGGGCCTGGGACAGTCGCTGATCTACTCCATTGAGGCATCGCACGTGCCCATGATGACCGTGGTCCTTCGAAAGGGCACGGCCGCAGCGCATTACATCATGGGCGGCCCTCAGGCCACGCGCAACAATGCCTTCACCCTGGGCGTGCCCACCACGGAGATCTACGTGATGCACGGCGAGACCGCGGCTGCGGCCGCCTTTGCCCGGCGTCTGGTCAAGGAGAAAGACGCAGGGAAACCCCTGGAGCCGGTGATCGAGAAAATGAACGCCCTGGCCCAGCAGTACTACGATCAATCCCGGCCGGTTTACTGCGCCAAGGCCGGGCTGGTGGACGAGATCGTGCCCAATCCCATGCTTCGGGACTACTTCGTGGGCTTTGCCCGGTGCTGCTACCAGAACCCGCGCAGCCTCTGCCCCCATCACCAGATGCTGCTGCCGCGCTCGATAGTGGGATGAGAGAGGCAGCTGTTGGCTGATAAGCTGTTGAGCTGTCTAAGGGAAAGGCAAAAGGCGAAACCCTCGGGACGGATGATCTTGGAGAATCGCTTTCGCGTTGCCGGGCCTTGCGGCGACGAACATACCGCCCTACGGCCTGGAGTCCGGCACGCCGGGAGGTGAAAGTATTCCCCCTTGCCTTCCTCTGGATTCTATGTTAATTAATAATCATTATTAAGTGAAGGGCGGACAAAAAGACAGGTTTTTCGAATCATTGCTATGGCTTGCAGGTTTGAGGGCTTAATCAACTGAACAGCTCGACAGCTTGCTTGGAGAGCGGCTCGACCGCTTACAGCTTTGAAGGTTGAACAGCCGACCCCGTCGGTAAAAACGCCAATCGAGGAGGTGACATCATGAGTGAGTACGACCTGTTCAAGACCCATCCCCGCATGCCCAAACGAGTGCGGCTGGGAGACATCACCGTGCGTGACGGGTTTCAGCACGAGGAGATCTTCATCCCCACGGAGGCCAAGATCTACTACCTGCAGGAGTTGGCCTTTGCCGGTGTTCGAAGGATCGAGGCCACCAACCTCGGGAACCCCCGCGTGATGCCCCAGTTCAGGGATGCTGAGGACGTCCTGAAAGGGGTCCATGACGAGATCTTTCTCAAGCGGCTCCAGAAGCGAGGCATCAACCCCGACGACATCGAATGGACGGCCATCACCATTCGGGAACCTGGCGTGGACCGTGCGATTCAGCTCAAGCAGGAAGGTCGCGGACCGGATCGCCTCCTCATGATGGTCTCCACGGACGAGGAACACCACTTTGCCAACAGCGGCAGCACCCTTCCCCATTACTGGAAGGAGGCGGAGCGCTGCATCAAGAAATGCAAGGACGCCGGGCTCAAGATGTGCGGCACCGTGAGCACCATCTGGGGGAGCCCCATTTCCGGCCCTACCCGGTTCGAGGACGCCGTGGAGTTCACCAAGCGGTGGTTGAGCATCGGGGCGGACGACATCGAGCACGCGGACCACGACGGCTCGGCCCCTCCGAATCAGGTGTACCGATACTTCTCCATGATCCTGGATGCCATTCCCAACACGGACCTTCATATCGGTCACTTCCACGTGACGCGAGGCTGGGGCATGGCCAATGTGCTGGCCGCGCTCCAGGCAGGCATCGACATCTTCGAGGGGACCCTGGGCGGGACCGGCGGGCAGCCGGCCAACTTCCTGGACCGTGTGCCGGTGCCCGGGACCGGCTCGTACTACTACAAGGACCCGAACGTGGTGGGCCTGGCATGCTTTGAGGACATGTGTGTGATGCTCGATGAGATGGGCATTGATATCGACGGCATTGACGTGGACCGGATCCTGGAGCTCGGCACCCTCATGGAAAAGACCATCGGCCGGCGACTGCGTTCCGAGTCCATCCTGAACGGACGCATCCCCAAGGAGCCCCGAGAGGACTTTAAGAGACCCAAGCTCCCGAAGCTCAAGGAAAAACAAAACGAGCGTCCCGGTCAGATCATTCCGGACGACTGGCCTGAAAAGGCCGAGGTGCCCGAAGATCTCCTCCATAAAAAGGGCTGAGAAGGACGGGATCTCGCCGCCGTCCCGGTAATGGGGAAGGAGGGATGCGCGAGCGAGGCATTGTGAAATGAAAAACGCCCCGGGGTTCGCTCCGGGGCGTTTTTTACTTCCTGGAAGAACCCTCTATGAAAGTCAACCCTCTTCCCTTGTTTCTCCTCCCGAAGAACACCCTTCCTCGGTCGAGTTCGAAGACCGGCACGAGGCGGCGAGCTCACAGCCTGAACACCCGCATCCGCCTTGCTCCACCCGCTGCCTTCGGCGGACAAAGTGACGCAACAGCCCCAAGCCGGCCAGGATCACCACAATCAGAACCACGATTGTTTGCATGGAATCCGCAACCCTCCGTGAACGTTCGACTTCAGATCCCCCTCCGGGTGTGTTCCGCCCAAAGGGAGTCGCATGCGACGGCTGGGATCAACCCAACTCCTCAAACCGTCCGTTCCAGGCGCACTTGGAGCAGAACGTGCGTGTCCTTGAATCGATCTCCGGGCACTCCGAGGCATCCACCTCCTCGGCAAAGACCGGGGATTGTCCCACAATGTCAAAGGGGTACAGTGCGTACTCGTCGTCCGGGTCCTTGACATAAAAACTCTTGCTTCCGCACAAGGGGCATTCCATGTCCATCTCTCCTTCGATCCTGCTTCCTCGTCCCTTCCGCCTTTGGGCGGCGAAAACCATCATATATTTATATAGAATACCTCATTGCCCCTTCGTTTCCAAGGCAGGGTGCACGTTTTCCCTTTTTTTCCCTGAAAAAGTCCGTATTCTTAATGTAGAACTGTTTCTCCGTTTCCTTCCTTCCTGCGTCGCCGGAGCGAGCATCCCGCCGAATCCGCGCGCAGACGCATCACACAGGGAGCCTCCCCATGAAAAACCCGTCTTTCATTCTCGGCATTTCGGTCTTTGCCCTGCTGAGCGGCTTTTTCTTCCTTGCCCCTGCGACCTCAACGGCTGCCTCGGCCAAGGAAATCGACATCAAGGTAGATGCCGCCCTGGAACGTTTTAAAAAGGACATCGGCGGGGGCGAGGCCTTTCTGAACACCGCCGAAGGGGTCCTGGTGTTTCCCAGTGTGCTCAAGGCCGGGTTCGTGGCGGGTGCGGAGTACGGCGAGGGTGCGCTTCGCATCGAGGGAAAAACCGTAGACTACTACAACACGGCCGCTGCGTCCTTCGGGTTTCAGCTCGGCGCTCAGGCCAAGACCATCATCCTGGTCTTCCTGGACAAGGACGCCCTCCAGGGCTTTCGCAACAGCCAGGGCTGGGAGGCCGGTGTGGACGGGTCCATCGCCCTGGTGACCATCGGTGCAGGGGGTTCGATCGACTCGAGCAATATTCGGGACCCGATCGTGGGATTCGTGTTCAACAACAAGGGACTCATGTACAACCTGACCCTGGAAGGATCCAAGTTCACAAAGATTCACCCGTAGCAACAACCGCGTTGTAAACATTCTCCCGGACCCAGTCCGAAAGCGCGTGAAGGCGGTCCTCGTCAATGCCCGTGGCAATGCCCCGGGCGTGGAACCGACGAACCAGGCCCTCGGTGGGCTGGTTTCCGGGCGCCCCGGTCACGCATCCCCCCGTTCCCCCCAGGGACGCGTCAAAACGCCGAATGCCCGCGTTCCAGGCCGCTTCGCTGTTGGCCATGGCCTGATCCCCGGACACGTGGTGGGGGTGATACCCCAGGCGTTCCCGGTCCCGGCCCTGACGCGCGTCCAGCAAGTCTTCCCAAAGCGTCCTCGTTCCCTGCTCCCCGGCCACGCCCTGCAAATCCGACAAGGTCACGGTCTCCACGCCCAGGTCGATCAACCGATCCACCCACGTGCTGATCTCCGGGACGGTCGGTCGAACCAGGCTTTCCCGCCCGGACTCCTGATACCCGAACGCAGCCGAGATGTATCCGACCATGCGAATGCCGCAGGAGGCCGCATCCCGGGCCACCAGGGCAACCTCCTCGAGCGTTTCAGCAATGCTCCGGCCCAGGTTCAGGCGGTTGTGGGCCTCCACGGCGGAGAAAAAGAGGCCCAGGACGTGATTCCAACCGTCCGGGCCCAGACGGGTCTCGAGGAAGGTGCGGTACCCGGCGCGGTTGGGCACAAGCGTGATGAAACGCACTCCTGAAACGAGACCCAATCCCGAAGCGACTTCGTTCAAGGCGTTCACAGACATAGCCGGTGCTACCCGGGGATGAACGCAGGAGAGGACCTCCAGGGAGGTGATGCCGGCATGCACCAGTTCCCGTGCGATTCGTACCCGCACGGCCGGGGAAAACACATCGACTCGATCGGCCGGGACATTCTGGCCATACTCCCGCAGCGTGACATCCGTCACGTGGACCACGCGATTGTCCGGCTTAGCAGGCTGGAAAGGATCGGGCATTTACTCGGGGGCACCGTTTCGTAGGGCATGGAGCGTGGCCTCCAGCGAGGCCATATCCTCGACATTCAGGCCGGGAACGGAGTCCTCGATATCCTTGATCATGTTGCTCAGGACCCTTTTAGGACCCACCTCAAGGAATAAATTTCCCCCGTTCTGAACGGCCTTTTCAATGGAGCCGCGCCAGTTGACCACCTTGTAGATCTGCTCGTAGAGCTCGAGGCGGATGTGGTTGGGGTCCACGATGGCTTCTGCGGAGACGTTGGCCATGATCGGCCTGGACGCGATTCGAATCGGGACCTTGTTCAGTTCCTTTCGAAATTTATCGGCTGCAGGCTTCATGATAGGCGTGTGAAACGGTCCCTCCACCTTGAGGTGCCTGGAGAGCTTGCCCTCGGCCTTGAGCTCCTTGGCCATGTCCCCCAATCGGCGCTTGGAACCGCCCACCACGATCTGGTTCTTCGTATTGTTCAGCGTCACGTACACCCCGAAATCCTTGCACAGGGCGCACACCCGGTTGTAGTCCAGCTCGTTGTTCTTGTCCACAATGGCCATGAGGCCGGCGTTGGGATAGGCCTTGCCGGACTCGGTCATGTACCGGGCGCGCTTCTGTACGAGCTCGACGGCCGTCCGGAGGTCGATCGCCCCGGCGATCAGGAACCCCGTGTACTCTCCCAGGCTGTGACCGGCCATGAGGTACGGGCTGAGATCGATCCCTTCTTCCTGGCAGCGCTGTGCGAGCACCCTGTAGCAAGCATAGCTCACGATCATGACGGCGGGCTGGGTGTAAATCGTCTTGTTGAGATCTGCTCCCATGTGCATGATCTTTCCGAACTTGTGCTTCTTGAAGCACAGATCGGACAGGTCGTACCCGAGCACGTTGCTGGCTTCATCAAAGATGTCGCGCACCACACTGAACTCGTCGTAGAACTCCTTCCCCATGCCTACGTACTGGGAGCCCTGTCCGGGAAAGACCAACATGATGTTGCGATAGGCCATAATTTCCTGCTCCTGCAAATTGACGGTCTCGCAAAAACCCTCTCGACCGCCTTTTGGGTGCACTTACGTCACTGGAATCGCCAAGGGCAAACCTCCAGGCCTCGGCTTTTTACAACTCAATCAAAATTCGTTTTTACGCCTTGGAGTCGGCGTCCAAGGGTCGAGCCTCGTCAATGAGCATGATCGGGATGTCATCCCGAATCTCGTAAACGAGCCGACACGCCTCGCAGATCAAGCCGGTCCCGTCCTCGTTCAAGTGAATCTCGCCCTTGCACTTGGGGCAGGCGAGGATGTCGAGAAGCTCCTTGCTGATGGCCATGCCTCATTCCTCCGTGAGTACGACACGTCGAAAATGCGACGACTTCATTTCACCACATAGAACACGAAGAGCACAGAGAAGAAGGGATAGATAAAAGCCCGAAATTTTTATGTTACAAAGAATACCACGCCTGTACAAGCTTTTCCGGCGAGCCCTGCACCGGGATCCTTCATACCGCAGGGCTTTGTCCTCCTGGAACGCTCAGGAGTCCTGCAAAGCGAGCATCCCCTGTTTGTGGAGCATCCATCGGACCGCGGCTTCGAGGTCCCTGGCCACGTGCGCAGGCTGGTGCTCCTTGTCGGGCAGCACGTACTGGACCTCCCCTCGTCCGTACCCCGTTTCCACCAGGACAGCCTCCATGCCGCACCGGTGGGCCAGTTCCACGTCTGAAAAGCGGTCCCCTACCACGAAGGATCGCGTCATGTCAATATCGAAACGATCCCGTGCCGAATCGACCATGCCTGTTTTCGGTTTCCTGCACTCGCACGCGCGGGCATACTCCTTGACCGTGCCCTGCGGGTGGTGGGGACAGAAGAGCACCTCG
>Ga0272444_10002063_pt1 | contig 18847 bp, 15 predicted proteins | sample SSMForm13_FD_201033 | JGI IMG/M metagenome (GOLD analysis project Ga0272444, IMG submission 201033) | Marine sediment archaeal communities from Little Sippewissett salt marsh, Falmouth, MA, United States - SSM-Form-13 | ecosystem: Environmental > Aquatic > Marine > Wetlands > Sediment ... | reverse complement strand
AATTTCCACGATTTCACGGTCTATACCCCTCGGGTCTATTCCCAGGCTTTTCCACAAGGCCACGCGTTTTTCAGGCGCACGTCGGGTAAACTGTACAAATCCTTCCTGCTTGCCGAATTCGCCGTAAGCCGCCCGGGCAAGGTCCAGGGCGATTTGTTCCTTGGTGCGGCCTTGGGTCTCTATGCTGTATTCACCGGCAAGTGCTTTCAGCTTTTCCTCATCCTTGATCTCGTATCCCCCGCCTTTCCCTTCAGCAGTCAGTAAGAGGGTGTGGGCAAGGTCACGGCCATGGTCGGAATGGGCGGCCGCCCCGCCGGCAATCATACGTATCAAGTTTCGCGCCACGATAATATCCGCCGTGGCGCCGCAGACCCCTTTTTTAGGTCCCTGGTCATCAAAAGGACTGATCCTGCAGGGCCCCATGTTGCAGTTACGGCAACAGACGCCCAGCTCGCCGAACCCGCACTCCGGAAGCATTGCCTCATATCTGTCCCAGACCGTCTCCAGATTTAGCTGCTCGGCCCGTTCCAGCATTTTGTGAACACTGGGATCTATACTTTTTTCCAGAATTTTATCTGTGTAGGCCATTGGTCCTTACCTCCTGTTTTATTGTTGAAAAAGAAAGCCGTTGAATCCGGCTTTCTCAACTTAGGTTCAAGTATTTATAGCACGCTGCAGCCCGCTATCAGCACATTCTTTTCGCCAGCCGTTTCTGGCCGAATGAATACATAATAAATCATAAGACCGTGTGTCAACGCCATATGCAAAATTCCCCAGGGCAAACGCATTTGAATCCCAATACAAGGAGAACGCTCCACGACGGCGTGCATCTCTTTCCAATCGACTGAAACTTGTGCTTAAGCACCCGTAAGCCCGATCCGCGCCAAGGTTATTAAGAACAATTCGTCGCTAAATTATACCATTGATTTTTTAAGCCATAATTTCATTCGGCTCGGGCTAACGCGTGCTAAAGCCCTTCAAACAGTCAGTCGGTTTCCAAGAGAAACACGCCATCGCTACGCTGCACCGAAATCAAATGCGTTTACCTTGCAAAATTCCCGAAGTTTCAGCACAATCCAAAAAGGTTCTAAAAACCCGGTTGACAATAAAGGGTATGGTAATTAATGGCATTCCGTCATATTTTTGACACATTTTAAGTTCCTAAAAAAGGATTTATGTTAAATTATATTTTTAAAATGCAAAAATTAAGCTTAACTATTTATAAATATTAAAGATTATTGCCTCCAGAGTTTTTGGCACAAAATATGCAGAATTATTGAAGAATATAGTATGTAGAATATAAAAATATGAAAAAGGCTGAATAGATATTTAAAAACAACTTTCGTTAATAAATTACCAAGTCTGTATCCGGAAATATTGAATGGAAATTAATCATGAAAAAATATTTTAAATGCATGGCATTAATATCAACTCTAATGATATTTTCTTTGTTCTGCTTGGGATGCAAAACAAAAAATAAAGAGTTTCGCATTGGCGTGTTACAGTGGACGGAAAAGATTCATGCATATAACCAGACCTATAAAGGAGTGCTCGATGGCCTTGGGGACAAAGGTTATAAGAAAGGTGTAAACTTAGAGATAGACTACAAAAATGTAGAGCAGGATAAAGAACTTGCGCTGAAAACCGCTCTTTATTTTGTAAAAAAACGGGTGGACCTGATTTTGACTCTGGGCACGGGAAGTACCCTGGCGGCGTTAGAGGCCACCGAAAAAAAACCGATTCCCATTGTGTTCTCTATTGTGGGTGACCCAAAGGCGACCGGGATTATCCGAAATTACGAGGATTCCGGAAAAAATATTACCGGCATCAGCATGAAGGTCGACGTAAAAGAACAGTTTGATATGGTAAAAGAGGTCCTTCCTGAAATGGAAACACTGGGTATTATTTATTGTACGGAAATGCCTCAAGCGGTGGTCACCGGGAAAGAAGCTACGACCGCCGCTGCAAAATTGGGTTGGAAACCTCTAACCGTCTCAGTTACAAAAAGGGATTTGCCGGAACTTGAGAAGATTGTGGATTCGTTGGCAAAAAAAGTTGATTCCATTTATATTCCGACGGATCCTATAATGAATTTACCTGAAAATTTACAAACCATCATTCGTGTCTCGGATAAACACAAGATACCCGTTGTCTCAGTTACAAAAAAAGACGTTGAAGATGGTGTTTTGATGGCCGTACATTGTGATTTTTACGAAATTGGCCGACAAGCCGCCGATCCTATGGTTCAGATATTATCAGGAGTTAACGTGCGGACGATCCCCTCTCAAAAACCGATTATCAATAAACTGTCCTTGAATTTGAAAAAGGCACAGAATTTGAATATTAAAATCAAACGCCAAGTTATTTTAAAAACTAATAATATTATTGATTGAAAAACGATTATTATGCAATTTTCAAGGCTTTTACCCAAAAAGTTTAGTACCCGATTGATAGGGATTACCATCAGTTCCGGTTTGATTCCTATTATAATTTTTGGCTGCTTAATCAGCATATTCGACCATCAATTTCTCACCCAGGCCAATCATGCGGTTTACCGGGGGCAAGAAGAACAGTGGCAACGCAGTAGAACCATATTGAAAAAAATATCGGAGGATTTTATTCGCCAGAAAGTACTGGACGTGGTTCTTCAGTTGGAATTATACCTTCAGGCCCATCCTGATATGACGGTAAAAGACCTGCAAAATGACTTAAAATTCAGAGAAATTGCTGTTCAACCCGTGGGCAAAAAAGGATACACAGCCGTTCAAGATTTTGATACCGCTATAAATCGCTTTCATAAAGATTCCAAAATAGAAAATCTGGACTTACACTCGTTATCGAACAAACTGCCGGAGTTTTGGGCAATCATGAAAAACAGTCTGGGGGGTAGATATTCACATGGATACTACAAATGGAAAGAATCTAACGGAGAACTGCTGGATAAATTCATGTACATCGCCCCGATTAATGAAAAAACCGCAGACGGTGTTGGATTGGCCGTTTCGGCAACGAGTTATATTGACGAGTTCACCCGCCCGATTCTGGACGCACAGGATGTTTCTCACGGCACAACCCGCTACTTGATGATTGTATTAAATGGCCTTATACAATCATTTAAAACCGTGGGGTTTTTGTCTATGGGTTTGGGCATGTTGTTTATTATCGCTTTTTCTATTTGGACCGGCATCTATTTTTCTCGTGCCATCACCAACCTTCAAAAGGCGACCCAGGCAGTCAATCAAGGCAACTTCGATCTACGGGTTGAGCCCGCTATGTCCGGCGATGTAAGAGAATTAATAGAAAATTTTAACCAGATGCTGGCCCAATTGTCCTTAACTACGGTAAAAAAAGAACAACTGGAAGCCAGTCAGAAAGAATTGAAGACAACCAACGCCCGGCTGCATCAGGAAATCATAGAACGTGAGCAAGCCGAGGAGGCATTGCGAGAGAGCGAGAAAAGATTTCGAGAGTTAGCCGAATTATTACCGGAGACCATCTTCGAAATAGATGTCAGTGGTCATATCACATTTGTAAATCGAAGCGCACTAAACTTTTTTAAGTATACGCAACAAGACGTTGATCAAGGGTTAAATGGGTTTGAAATGTTCGTTCCGGAAGATCGCCAAAGAGTCATGGAAAATGCTCAGAAGATATTGCAGGGAGAACAGATGGGTCTTGTCGAGTATACCGCATTAAGAAAGGACGGCAGCACGTTTCCCGTTATGGTGAATACCGCCGCTAGAACCCATGGAGACCAACCCATGGGTTTGAGAGGAATTGTCATTGATATTAGCGAAAGAGTACAGTCGGAGAAGGCACTGCGGGAAAGTGAATCTAAATTCCGCAGCCTTTTCGATTTATCTCCTCAAGCTATTGCTCTTACTGAATTAGAAACAGGCAAACTGGCTGATGTCAATAATATGTTTTGTGATCTGACCCAATACTCCAAAGAAGAAATTATTGGAAAGACAACAACGGGAGTCGGGTTTTACTCTCATGATGACAGGACCAGATTTTTAAATGAGTTACAGACATCCGGAAAAGTCAATGGATTGGAAATGGATTTTAAAGCCAAAGACGGTACCATTATCAATGGACTTATGTTTGCCAGAGTCATCCGGATTTCAGGTAAATCTTTTATTCTAAATATTTTCCTTAACATCACTGAACAAAAAATGCTTCAAACCCAACTCCAGCAAGCCCAGAAGATGGAATCCATCGGCACGTTGGCCGGCGGCATTGCCCATGATTTCAACAACATCCTTTATTCCATAATTGGATATACTGAATTGGCGTTAGATGATACTGAAAAAGAAACCCAGTTACATAACAATTTACAGGAATTGCTTGGCGCTGCAAATCGTGCCGGAGACTTGGTCAAACAGATCCTCACATTCAGCAGGCAGGCTGATCCGAAACTGAAACCATTAAAAATTCAGCTCATTGTGCAAGAGGCATTGAAACTCATCAGATCTTCCTTGCCGACGACCATTGAGATCAACCAGAATATCAGCAATACCTGCGGATTGGTTATGGCCGATGCCACACAGATCCATCAGATCGCCATGAATCTTTTGACCAATGCCTATCATGCCATGGGGGATGAAGGCGGAAAACTGGGGGTAACCCTAAAAGAAGTGAATTTAGATGTGGATGACTTGAAAGAGCCGGCCATGCTTGCCGGGTCATATGTTTGTTTGACGGTGGAAGATACCGGCGCAGGCATTGATGAATATGTAATGGATCGCATATTCGAACCCTATTTTTCTACAAAGGAAAAAGATAGAGGAACCGGACTGGGTCTTGCCATGGTCCACGGCATCGTCAAAAGCTATGGAGGCAATATAAGAATATACAGTGAGCCGGGCAAGGGAACCGCATTTCATATTTACCTGCCGGTAATCCAAACCCAGAGTGAAACAAAGGAAACCCGGATCATATCACCGGTGGAGGGGGGTAAGGAACGAATCCTTATCGTGGATGATGAAGATCAGATTGTTCGGATGACACAACAGATGCTGAAACGACTCGGTTATCATGTCACCGCACGAACCAGCAGCATTGAAGCACTGGAAGCATTTCGAGCAACTCCTGATAAGTTCGATCTTGTTATTACTGATATGACCATGCCGAATATGACAGGTGTTCATCTTACCCAAAAACTTATTGAAATAAGACCTGACATTCCAGTTATAATTTGTACCGGCTTTTCCGAAAAAATAAGCGAGCACAAGGCAAGTGCCATGGGCATTCGCGGATATGTCATGAAGCCGGTGGTTAAAAGTGCACTTGCTAAAAAAATCAGAGAAGTACTGGTATAGGGATGCTTTTAAGATGAGAGAAATATTCAGTGTTTTATTCCCCTATATTGTTATACTTTATATCATTGACTGTATATCATATGTTAAAAGGCATGATTTTCTTTTTGTATCGAATTTTAGGGGTTACTTTAAGCTGATTAATTCCGGGCTGTGCATCAAGAGTATATCGCCGCTTTCTCGTACATTCCTTTCCCGTAACAATCCAGTGCTCTTCACCAGCAGCGGTATTTACCTTCCCACCTCTAAACAGCACTGCCAAAACATCTTTTACCGGTCAGAGGATTTTACGTTTATTCCATATCACGATATGGACACGTTTGAAATTGATGGTAAGCGAGTCCGCTTAAACCACGGCAATTTCATAAACCCCGCCTCCATACGCCACGCCAAGCACATCGGCAGTTTCATTCAGGAGTTAAAAGATTCAAAGCGATGGGAACGCCGCGATAAAATAAAGGCTTTTCTGGATGAAGCGAACGACTTTGGTCAAATCGAAAATCACGAGAAATCGTTTGTTATTCCGTTTTTTTATTTAAAAAGCTTATGTATTTTCCTTTTTGCTTGTATATTTATTATACTCCCTACTGTTGTGTATGCGAATCATTCGGTTTATTTTAATTTTCCAATTTTTCTCCTAGTGATCCTTCTCGTTTACCTCACGATCATCATTATTTCCTATACCATGCTCGGTAAGATTTACCCGGAAGAATTCGATCAAAGATTAAACACCATGCTTTCGGTCATCCTGATGCCGGTTGCCGCTATCCACGTGCTCAGTTACCTGACTCGAGATATTTATGCCAATTTCGACCCCCTCGCCATTGGCCGGGTCCTGCTTCCTCGAAACGATTTTCAGGGCCTGTTGAGAAAAGAGCTTTTTTATATTGACCAGGCAAAAACCCAGCATGACCCATGCGGATGGTCTGAATTCTGGGAATTAAGACAAAAATCAGTTATGGGTTTACTTGACAAGACGAAAATCGATTTATCCGAACTACGGCTCCCTCCTGATAAGAGGGATAGATCTGCTGCTGCGTATTGCCCGCTTTGTTATGCTGAGTATCGATCCGGTTTCAACCGATGCAGCGATTGCAGCATAAACTTGAAACCATATGAATAAAGCCGCCTCCTTTACAATTTGACATTTTTTCTTACTCCCAAGTTAAACGATTTTTCCGAAATCAAAACCCATCCTTTCCCTTCCCACCATGATGCAGAGAACACACTTTTTCATAGGCAACGGTATATCCCTTTTAAAGTACAAGATATTTTCCCTAAAGTTCTTAGGATAACGTGCCGACAAGTTTATAAGATGTTACAGACTATCCATTCGAATACAAAGCTCATTTTGGATATGGCTATTTTCTCTTACTATAACCGCTGCACGATCTGATAATGATAAATTAGGGAGGATAGAGATGGATATTCCACACCAACCCTTAAACAAATTTATAAGACGTTCTGTCTTTATCCTGCTTATATTTTTATTTTCACCCGCCATGAGTTTTTCTCAACCACCGCAGGTAAACTGGATCCAAGGCCCTGGATCTGTGGATCTGGGAAATGCTGTCGCGCAAACATTTATAGAAGATGATTTCTTATTTGCAAGTGCCGATGACGCCAAAAAATTGATGAAATTTATCGGAAATCCCTTGTCCAACAAAGAGGTCGGTTTAATCACGTCTAAACAGGGAGATAACTGGTTTATCATATTTGAGTACGATTCGGTTGGATACGTGAAAGATGATGAAAAGGAGAGTATTGACTCTGAGACGCTTTTTAATTCCATTAAAAATGCAACCGATTATGCCAACAAGGAACGAGCAAAAAAAGGGTTTCCCCCTTTGAATGTTGTGGGATGGTACGAAGAACCCCATTACGATGAAGACTCGCATAATCTGGTTTGGGCGCTGCTTGCGGATTCCGGCAATGAACAGGTCGTAAATTACAATACCCGGCTGCTCGGCCGCTATGGCTATATGTCGATTGTCCTGGTTACTGATCCCGAAACTCTCGATTCAATGAGACCCACACTCACCCAGATCATTGACGATTTTTCCTACAAAGAAGGGAAAACATATGCTGAGTTTGTTCAGGGGGATAAAATTGCAAAATACGGGTTATTAGCACTGGTTGCCGGTGGTGCCGGCGCCACTGCAGCCAAGTTTGGTGTTTTTAAATTTCTGGCCAAAGCCGGGAAAGGAATTATCGTGGCTCTTATTGCATTGTTGAGCGCGGCCTGGGCAAAGTTTAAATCATTTTTTTCTTCACAGCCGGAGGAAACACCCCCGACCGTCGTTGCAGCGGTTGAAAATAAAGTCAATAATCCACATCAGACCTTTTTAGACAAAGTCGAGGGCTTACGTTCAGATGGGCGGATCGAGGATGCCATAATATTGATACGAAACGAAACCCGGGGGAAAATTGATGATCTGGATCTTTCCAGAATTTATTACGATCTGTTACAAAAACACCAACAGATCCCTGAGCTGCTGCATCACGCGGTCACCCATTTGGACCTTTTGAGCAAAGAAAAAATTAACACCGAAGCCTGTGACGTATATAAAGAATGTATATCCCATTCCTCCGGCTTTGCTCCTGATCCAAAAATCACGTTTCAGATCACACAATTTTTGGCGCAAACCGGAAAAGCCCAAGAAGCTTACAAGGCCTGCGTTCATTTTACAAAGGTTCATCCGAATCATGCGCTGATTCCCGAGACCTATTTTTGTATCGCCAAAATTCTTAATGACAATCTGAACAAAAAAGAACAGTCCAAAAAGATAATGACCTGGCTGGTCAAAAAGTTCCCGGACCACGAGAACTCACCCGATATGAAAAACTATCTGTGCATGATGAGTTAAAAACTCAGTACCCAAAACCAGACGGTTTCATAATAAATCTGAGCGTTTTGCACCAGACGGTTTTGAGGCGGGTGGAAATCAAAACTGTTGTTTGCTAAGATTGCTATGGCTATTTGGTGTCAGGTGTCAGGAAACATGTTCAGTAATAATGGGCCGGCCCTGAGGGAACGACTCATTTTTTACGCCATACACTACCGTTTCCTCAGCTAATTGCCGGCGGCGTTCTCGCTCTGGGACTTTCCGTTCCCATGTTTTTTCTAATCCATTTAACAACAGACATCGATAGGTAATCCACACAACTTTTTATAGACCTCAAGATCCTCCACGCCCATAAAAATTCTATTGGCCACCTGGTTTTTCCCTTTATCCTTAACCCTCACATCTGACACCTGACACCTGACACCTAACACCTAAAAAAGCTTCGGAGCCACGGTTTGTCAATAGAAATGCATCAGCATTTACCAACGGTCTTGATTTCCACCCGGCAGCGAAGCGACGGCGTGTTTCTCTTGGAAACCGACTGACTGTTTGAAGGGCTTACGCGTGCTTAAGCACAAGTTTCAGTCGGTTGGAAAGAGATACACGCAGTCGTGGAGCGTTCCCCCTATATTGGGATTCAAATGCGTTTGCCCTGGCCTCGGCAAGGCCGGATCTGGACTTTGCACGATATTTGTGTCATAAACATCGGACAACAAGAAACGCTCCCTTATGGGATAATTATCAACATTTTTAAAAAAGTTTCTCCAAAAATAAAATTGCTGATGGTCAAATGTACATGATTCGTGTCGGAAAGCGGGTATTTTGTCTAATTCTTTTTTTGAATGTCTTGTTCATGGGTTCCCATGTCATTGCCCATCCCCATGTATTTATTGTCCAGCGATTGAAAATCGTGTTTGACAATCAAGGTCTGGCAGGGTTTGAGGTGGAGTGGCATTTCGATGAGATGTTCAGCAACATGATCGCTATGGATTACGATCAAAACCGAAACAGCACACTGGAACCGGCCGAAGTTGCGGTAGTGAAAGAAAAAGCGTTCTCATATATCGCTGAATACGATTATTTTATTTTCGTGAAAATCGATGGTCAGTCCTTCAAAGTCAAGTGGTTCAAAAATTTTAACGCGATTTTAAAAAACGGCAAGCTTTCCTATCACTTTTTTGTGCCGTGCCATGTGAAAGCCAACCCATTGTTTAAACAGGTCGTCATCGCTACATATGATCCTACATATTATACCGCCATCTTCTTTGCCCGAAAACAGCCCGCACGGGTTGAGAATGGAGATGGGTTTGTGATTGAAAGCACCATTAAAGAGGACAAAAACACTTCGATTTATTTTGGTATGGTCAATCCCTGGGCACTATTTCTGAAATTCAGGTTGAATTCATGAAAATCGCATTTTTGTTATCTTACCTTTTGGTTTTTTGCATTGTAATCATGCTGCAGCCGGTCTTAGCGCAAAATCCGTTTACCGCCAAACCCAAATCAAAAGCCCATCATATGACCACGCATCCTGCCAAGAATTCGTTTCTGTCCATGATCACCCGGTGGCAGCACCGACTCAACCGAAAAATGTCGGATCTGGTGCGCGAGGCTAAGGCGACCCATAGCGTGAAACCTTTGGCCTTTCTATTGTTGGTTGCTTTTGCCTATGGGATGCTCCACGCAGCCGGCCCCGGGCATGGCAAAGCCCTGGCCGTATCGTATATTTTATCCCGGCGTCCGAAATTATTTCGGGGCATATTTTTCGGCAGCTTTATTGCACTGTTTCACGGTTTATCGGGAATCATGTTTGTGCTGATCATCCAAATGATTTTACAAAAGAGTATTACAGGCACACTGGAAGATGTGATTCACATCACCCAAATTATTAGCTTCAGTCTGATTGCCTGTCTGGGTTTGGGCATTCTGATCAAAAGCAGTTACGGATGGATAAAAATTGCAAAAGGCGGTCATCCGGCTTATAATGGGAACCATAAGCGCCATCTCTATGGTCCTTTGTTATCCGCGTTGGTGGTGGGAATGATCCCATGCTCGGGGGTGGTGATGGTCATGCTGTTTGCCCTATCCATGGAATTGGTGGGATTGGGTATTATGCTGGGGATTACCATTTCTCTGGGTATGGCCCTGACCATCACATGCATCGTAGTGATGGTTATATCAGGTAAAGCCGTCTCGCTGGGTATGGTTGAAAGGCACACAAGCCTGGCGCTTACCATGGAGAATTTGATTGAGACAATAGCCGGTCTTATGGTCGCAAGCCTGGGATTGCTGTTTTTAGCCGCTGTCATTTGATTTAAGAAAAACACTTCAACTGGTGAATTATTTGAATCCAACAACGAGGTCATGTAAAAATGGAACATTCTGAAGATAAAAAAACAGGCGTTGAAAAAGCCAAAGAAGATCTGTTTAACTTTGCCATTAACCGTGAGGACGTTAAAACCCTTATGGCACACCTGCCGGAAGCGGCAGATATCAGGCGGGGTAAGGTTGAATACGAACTCCATATACTGAAAATTATCAGCATTGGGTGGAGCATATCATATTATCTGGAAAACTGTGCCCAGAAAAATCAGCTTTTAGAGCTATACTGGAAGGCGGTTCATGAATTTACACAGAGCATATCTACAACAACCGGAATGATGATCGGCAATAATATCGATTATTTTCAAATACTAAAAGAACGTCTGGATATGTATTTGGCCGCCATGGCCCAAAAACCTGACGCACCTGAGCCTGCAGTTGTAATAGGACCGGAATTTGCCAGGACCTGCGGAAATATGGATGATGCATTCACGGTTATGACCGGCTCCAGGATGTTCATTGCAACAATCGCTAGTGTTAAGGAATATCTTGAGACCATCAAATTGTAACTCCTCAATAAATTCTGGTGTATTAAAAGTGATATTGAGTTGGCTCCATAATTTATTGAGATGTTACATAAAACTAAGGTAACCCGTTTATTTCATACCATATTCGAACAAGCGAGGAAAAAACTCATGATGATAATTGACATCCCAGGATATATACGGTTAGAGATCAAACATGTTGTATGTGACTACAATGGGACGATTGCTGTTGATGGAAAGCTGATTGATGGAGTTGGCGAAATTATGAACGAGCTTTCCAAAGATATAAAGTTTCACGTAATTACAGCGGACACTTATGGATTTGTTGAACGTGAATTAGAAAATGTTAATTGCAAGCTGGTAAAGATAGCTAAACAAGATCAAGCATATAGCAAACTCGAATATGTTTCGGGTATCGGAAAAGAGTGTACGGTTTGTATTGGTAATGGAAATAATGACCGATTAATGCTAAAAGAAGCGCGCTTGGGGATTGCTTTGGTTCAGGAAGAGGGCGCTTGTTTTGAGACCTTGCTATCTTCAAATGTTGTGTGCAAAAGCATTATTGATGCATTTGGCTATTTTAAGGAACCCAAAAGGCTGATTGCAACCCTAAGAAGATGAGAACGTTAATAATTTTTTGAACATAACGCTAAGATTGACGGTCTCGTAAAAAGCCCAACTTCTGCGTTGTGCTGCATTTCGCAATCATTCAACGTACGAAAAGTACGCCTCATGATTACAAAATTTGCACGCCTTGAATTTGAACTTTTTACGAAACCGTCTCAATCGGACTTTTTACGAGTTCATCAAGATTGAGCCCCGGTTAAATATTAAATACGGATTTAACCGGGCAAGCAAAACGATCATTTATGGATGAAAACTAACTTGAATTTTCTTCACTATCGGGAGCGAGTTCATTAGCCTTTTTAAATTTTTCAGATGCCTCTTCCTTTCGGCCAAGAGCCGTCAACGCAAAACCACAGCCGTATAAAGCAGGCACAAAGTCAGGCGCTACGTCTAAAGCCTTTTGAAACTTTTCAACGGCTTCTTGATACTCTTGCAACTCAACAAGCGCCACTCCCCAACTACACCATATCTGAGCATCTTCGGGTTTCTGTTTTACCGCATCTTTAAATTTTTCAATAGCCTCTCGGTACTGTTCCATAATCATACACCTCAGAAACTCCACAACCTCTTAAAAATACAGGTTTATTAATGGCAACCTGTTTATGACATCATAATGGAAGAATGGAATGCTGGAATGCTGGAATATTGGGGATAAAGTCGGGAATAAACCATTTTAATTCTAAAAAACTCCTTCAAACCCATCATTCCATTACTCCATCATTCCATTATTCCAATTGGGGCAAAGCCCTAAGTTTCTCTCTATTTGTTTGAACCTTTTTTCAGCTTTTTTTCCAGTTCAGCAAAAAGATCCTTTTGTTTTTTTGCCTGCTTAGCCTGAAAAGATTCTATTTTACGGGTAAATTCTTTTTTGGAATTTTGAAATTCTTTAAGCGATTCTTCGAGTTTGCCCTCTTTTTTTCCTCTGGGAATTTCTTCTATTTTTAGATGGTCTTTGATAAAAAGGCGGTTCCCAAAGCCACCTTCAACCACATCAACAACGCCGAGTTCTTTAAGCTTTTTACAGATGAAATTACCTTGTTCCAAAGAAAAAGATGTGATCCGGCAAACCTGATCTATAGAAGGAGGGGCAGAATTCTGGTGTGTAAAAACCCTTATCGCAGCAACAAAAAGATGAGCATTGGAATAAAAATCTGAATTTTGCATGATAATCGAAAAAAAAGCGTTCCATAAATTTGTATTGAACGTCAAAAAATAAAAAAGCGTATCGTATTTGCACTCCTTGACAACATAATTATAGAAGAGTAACATTTATTTTTGTCTTGTCAAGCGGCAAAAGCAAGAATCTCAGGGTAAACGCATTTGATTTCGGTGCAGCGTAGCGATGGCATGTTTCTCTTGGAAATCGACTGACTGTTTGAAGGGCTTTAGCACGCGTTTGCCCGAGCCGAATAAAATTATAACCTAAAAAATCAACGAGATAATTTAGCGACGAATTGTTCTTAATAAATCTGGCACGGCTCGGGCTTACGGGTGCTTAAGCACAAGTTTCAGTCGGTTGGAAAGAGATACACGCCGTCGTGGAGCGTTCTCACTGTATTGGGATTCAAATGCGTTTGCCCTGGCAAGAATCTCGTCGGGCATTTCAAAGAAGGGCAAGATAAATTTTACATGGGGAATTCGTACGCGTCGCAACGATAAGCAATTACAATTAAAGGAGGGAAACATGACCGAAATAATTGATGTAAAAGCCAGGGAAATACTTGATTCAAGGGGTAATCCTACAGTTGAAGCAGACGTCTTTCTTTCCTGTGGGGCTGTAGGACGTGCGGCAATTCCTTCCGGTGCTTCCACAGGAAAGCGTGAAGCTTTGGAGCTCCGTGATAAGCGATCAAAGCGGTTTGGCGGCAAGGGTGTTGTCACTGCCGTTAAAAACATAACGGATAAAATCGGACCTGCCGTCCGGGGTATGGATGCAGCAGATCAAGTTTCATTGGATAGATGCATGATTAAACTGGACGGCACGCCCAACAAATCCAAGCTGGGAGCCAATGCAATTCTCGGCGTATCAATGGCTGCTGCACGCGCTGCTGCTCTGGCCTATGGGTTGCCTCTCTATAGATACATTGGAGGGATTAATGCCAGATGTCTTCCACTTCCCATGATGAACGTAATAAACGGGGGAGCGCATGCTGCCAATAATCTTGATATACAAGAGTTCATGATTGTCCCTGTAGGCGCAAAATCCATTACTCAAGCCGTGCAAATGGGAGCAGAAACGTTTCATGGTCTGAAAAAAATACTTAAAAACAAAGGACTCAGTACTGCCGTTGGGGATGAAGGCGGCTTTGCTCCGGACTTTGAATCTCATGAAGAAGCCATAAAATTCATTATTGAAGCCATTGAGTCCGCCGGATACAAACCCGGAAGCGATATCGGAATTGCCCTGGATGCTGCTGCAAGCGAGTTTTATAAAAAAGGAAAATATTTCTTACAATCAGAAAACAAAAAGCTCAATGCCGAAAAGCTAATCGATTATTATGAAAGTTTGGTTGAAAGCTACCCTATCCTTAGTATAGAAGATGGTCTTGCCGAGCAGGATTGGAAGGGCTGGAAATCGATGACCGAGCGGATGGAAGGATCAATCCAGATCGTTGGCGATGATATTTTTGTAACCAATCCTACAATATTCAGGAAGGGAATTGAAAAAGGCATTGCAAACTCAATCCTGATCAAACTGAATCAGGTCGGGACGGTTACCGAAACCCTCGATACCATTGACCTGGCCGAAAAGGTCGGCTACACCACGGTTATATCTCACAGATCGGGTGAAACAGAAGACTCTTTTATAGCAGATTTTGTGGTGGGTGTAAACGGCGGGCAGATAAAAACCGGTTCCATGTCCCGCAGTGACCGGATTTCTAAGTATAACCAGCTCATCAGGATTGAAGAGGAACTTGGAAACGGAGCCACGTTTGCAGATGAAATACTCTAGGGTTTTTTTGCATCAATACCTGAATAAATCTTTGGTCATTTCTCTCGGCTTTGCGATAATGACATGTTTGCATTCACCGACAAATGCCTATGTCTTGCCGGGACCCTATATCCTGGAACTGATGACCCAAAATCTTGGGAAAGCCAAGAGCCTCCTTGTTTCTCAGACATTGGTACTACATGATGACACTCCGCAAAAAAGCGCGGTTGAACTCAGTGAAACCTTGAGGTACGTTTTCCCGGAGATGTTCCGTTCGGATACGTTGTCTGAAAATGTTCACAGGATTCATGTGTTATCAAAAAGCAAGGCCGTAACCGTTATTGACGGAAAGGTTGCCGATGAATCAGATAACCGTTATGATCGCTATAAAGACATACTTCTTTTCAAACCCAGGGAGATGCTTCAAGACAAACTTTCCCTTCTGGGTGTGGATGTAACGGTTTCAAGCCTGGGTCGCTTTCAGGGCAAGCCGGCATATGTTTTGGGCGCCCGGTATCCGGACGAAACCACTCCTCAGATATGGCTGGATAAGGACACATTCAGACCTTTTCGATGGATAATGACGAGCAAGCCCGAACAAAGCCGGGAAAACCGTTTAGAAGTTCGGTATTTGGAATGGCAAAAGGTTCAGAAGACCTGGTATCCCACGCGGATTGAGTTTTTTATGGCCGGCGTATGCGTACGAGAAATTCATGTGCAGAATATCAGTGTAAATTCTTCTTTTTCAAAAGAGCTTTTTGATATAAAGCACCTTAAATCTCTCTATCCTCAGGGGACTCCGAATGAACAGGAACAAAAAAATAAAGATGATCTGAACGAAGTTCAAAAGACTATTGAGGATTTTAAGAAGCTGTATGAATAAGTTGCGATCCTGAATCTGAATTTGAGGCGACATATGGATCATAAAACAAAATTTATATTTGTGACAGGCGGCGTGCTTTCATCCTTGGGCAAGGGGCTTGCTTCCGCAGCAATCGGAGCACTTTTAGAAAGCCGCGGGCTTAGTGTAACCATACAAAAACTCGACCCTTACATCAATGTGGATCCCGGAACCATGAATCCCTTCCAGCATGGAGAAGTCTATGTCACAGATGACGGCGCAGAAACGGATCTGGATCTCGGACATTACGAGCGATTTACCAGCGCCATATTGGGTCATGACAACAACTTTACCACAGGGAAAATATACCATTCGGTCATCACCAAGGAACGCAGGGGAGACTATCTGGGCGGTACGGTCCAAGTGATTCCCCACATTACGGATGAGATTAAACGAAGCATCAAACTTGTGGCCAACTCCGTGGATGTCGTCATCGTCGAAATCGGCGGAACGGTAGGAGATATAGAAAGCCTTCCTTTTCTGGAAGCCATCCGGCAATTCAGGACGGATGTGGGCAAGGAAAATGCCCTGTATATCCATCTTACCTTGGTTCCATATATTGCAACGGCAGGAGAAGTTAAGACAAAACCCACCCAGCACAGCGTAAAAGAACTCCGCAGTATCGGTATTCAGCCGGATATCCTCCTCTGTCGCACAAACAAATACCTGCCCCGGGAAATCAAGGCAAAAATAGCGCTATTTTGCAATGTAACGGTAGATGAGGTGATTACAGCGAAAGATGTGGAATGTATTTATGAAGTTCCACTGGTTTTCCACAGAGAGGGTCTGGATCAGAAAATTGTGGAAAAGCTTAACATCTGGACAAGAGCACCCAATCTTGATAGCTGGGAGGAAATTGTCAAGAGACTCAAAGAGCCGAAATCGTCTGTTAGTATTGCAATCGTGGGCAAATATGTGGATTTGACTGAATCTTACAAAAGTTTAAATGAGGCGCTCCGTCACGGCGGGATTCCCAATGATTGCCGGGTAAACCTCAAATTTGTCGATTCGGAGGAAATCGAGAGAAACAATTGTAGAGAGATTATCGGAGACGCCGACGGCATACTGGTCCCCGGAGGCTTTGGATCTCGCGGAATTCAAGGGAAGATTTGTGCTGCAAAATATGCCAGGGAAGAAAAGATTCCGTATTTCGGTATTTGTCTGGGGATGCAGATTGCAGTCATCGAATTTGCGCGTAACCTGGCAGATCTGAACGGAGCTCACAGCCAGGAGTTTGATAAAAATACGCCGTTTCCGGTGATATATCTGATGATTGAATGGTACGACAACAAGACCGGAACTTTGCAAAAACGGGACATAACCTCGGACAAGGGCGGAACCATGCGTCTTGGCGCCTATCCCTGTGTTATAAAAAAGGATTCCCTTGCCTATAAAGCATACGGCATGTTAGACATCTCAGAACGACACCGCCACCGGTATGAATTCAACAATGCTTTTAAAGAAAGACTTGAAGAAAAGGGACTGGTCATCAGCGGTACATCTCCGGATGGCACTCTGGTGGAAATGGTTGAGATCAAAGGGCATCCCTGGTTTCTCGGATGCCAATTCCATCCGGAATTCAAATCGCGGCCCATGAATCCTCATCCTTTATTCCGGGAGTTTATCCGGGCATCGCTAACGTATGCCAAAGCCCGCTCTTGATTTGTTCGATTTTTTGTGGCATTTTTTTTCTTCTCGCCACCAAGGCACCAAGACACTAAAAAAGAATAAGAAAATAAAATCCTTCGTGTCTTTGTGCCTTGGTGGCAAATATTTCTTGGTTTCGGTCCGTCCGCCTCACTCCGCTGGGCAGGATGGCGGGCTTGTCCGGGTTAGGTCTAAAGATCTCGGTTCATACTCCCCTGCCCATACCCTTCCAGATCCACCGCCACATGAGTAAACCCGATTCTCCTTAATTCTCGAACAATAGTCGATCGAACCACTGGATCCAGAATTCTTTCGATATCACCGGGATCCACCTCTATTCTGGCAACCTTAGCGTGCAATCTTACACGACAAGCCTTAACACCGAGGGCCCATATGACCTGTTCCGCCTTTCCAATCATTTTAAGTTTTTCGGTTGTTATCTGCGTTCCATAAGGAATTCTGGTGGCAAGGCAGGACATGGACGGCTTATTCCAGGTTTTTAGTTTCATCTTCTTTGAGAGGATTCGGATATCATTCTTGGTCAGCCCTGCATCCACCAGGGGGGCCGTGATTTTCATCTCACGGGCGGCATCAAAACCAGGACGAAAATCTTCAAGATCATCAAGGTTTGCGCCATGGGCCACATGCTTTATTCCCAAATCGTAAGCAATCTTTATTAAATCTTCGAAAAGATATTTTTTACACAGGTAACATCTTTCCTTGGTATTGGCTTTAAAATCGGCATGGCTCATTTCCCTTGATTGTATGACCATATGCTGAACTCCCAGCTCTTTTGCAAAGGCTTTTGCATCCTGATTTTCCCTTACGGGATGAAGCGGAGATTTTGCGGTTATTGCAACCAGATTCTTTTTCAGTGCTTCATGGGCCGTTGCCAAAAGAAAAGTGCTGTCAACACCCCCTGAATATGCGATGATCAGAGAACCATATCCTTTTAATATTGAAATCAGATGTTCTCTTTTTTTGCTTAAGCCATTATTCATTTTCGTTACAAAAAGTGATTTATTGCCCTTAAATATACGTCGCGGAATTTCTACAACTTAATGATAATATAAGATATTTTTTGAGGCTTGAATGCTTGCCTCGAATATGGAATAATGGAATACTGGAAGGTTGGTTTTTAAAAGGATATTCGCCATTTTTAATTTTTTCGTTAACAAATATTTTACCAATAAAACAATATTGCATTATCCCAGAACCCATAATTCCATTATTCCAGTATTCCACCATTCCAATTGGGGCGAAGGCCCTAATTATCATCGATAAAAAAATGTTTACAAAACTTATGTATTCTTATATACCGTATTTTCTAATTTATATACATAATCATAAACAATTACAAAGAGGTTTTTCATGGGAAAAAAAAGTTTGCTTAAATCGACCGCTAAAACGAAAAAAAAGACAAAACCAAAAGCAGCCGCTAAAGCAAAAGCTTCTCCAAAAGCCAAGCCCGCCGCAAAAGCAAAAGCTGCTCCAAAGGCCAAGCCCACCGTAAAAACCAAAGCTCCTCCAAAAGCCAAGGCCGCCGCAAAAGCCAAGGCTGCTCCAAAAGCCAAGGCCGTCGCAAAAGCCAAGGCTGCTCCAAAAGCAAAAATGGCAACTTCCGCTCCACCTAAAAAACCAGCGCCCAAAACAGGAAAGAAAAAGGTTTCAATGAAAGAACTCATTCATAAAAAATTTGGCAAATGGAA
>Ga0272444_10002062_pt1 | contig 18854 bp, 15 predicted proteins | sample SSMForm13_FD_201033 | JGI IMG/M metagenome (GOLD analysis project Ga0272444, IMG submission 201033) | Marine sediment archaeal communities from Little Sippewissett salt marsh, Falmouth, MA, United States - SSM-Form-13 | ecosystem: Environmental > Aquatic > Marine > Wetlands > Sediment ... | reverse complement strand
GGCGGTGGCGGTGGCGGTGCGGGTGCCCGGTAACAAGGGACCCAATGTGTCCACTTAACGGATGCGAAGATACAGACCGGCCACCCTAACAGCAGGGCTATCCTCCTGGCAGGGTGGGCGCTCGGGGGGATTATGAACTTTCCGGGCTCCGCCGTTTTACCCGGTAAATTACATCCACACGGTTTCTGGCACTGTTTTTAAGCTTTAACGATGAAGGCTGCAATACGAGGCCAACCGTGGTTGTCCCGCCGGTGGCGATGGTTTCAAGGGAAATTTTTTCCGTGTAAATGGTCTCGATATTTTTGAGCATCAAGCTGGCTCCCACGACCTTGACCGTGTTTGGCACCAGCCTGACATCTTTAAGGATCAAGCTGGGTTCCAGCTTGCCGATCCAGTCCGCTTGAATGGGCAGTATCTTTTCAACGGGAACATCCACGTTGACTACCAGGACCTGAGGATCCACCTGCTTGAGTTTAATTCCCGGCGGCAGGAAGATCGTGTCCCGGGAAATAATCAGATGGTTGCTTCCGGGCATTGTATTGGCCAGGTTCAGTTTGACCTTGACCTGATCCGCGCGCACGGATTTAAGCAGTGCGCCCGAGCCGCTGAGTTGAAGCTTGACGCTTGAGTTCGAGACATCGAAGATTTCCATGTGGGCATCCCGATTCATAAACTCCACTGGAACCTCGATGTTGATCAGGCTTTCGAGCCCCCGTGCAAAGCTGAACCAAACCGTTGTAATGCTGACCAGGCAGATCATGGCGGCAAGGCCCAATTCCAAGGTCTGCCTTTTTAAACCGCGGACTTCCCCTTCCTCCCCGGCATGTCCGCGCAGCAATTGATCCAACTCGATATTGTCATGAATGTGGATAAAGGATTCGTCTTTGAATACCGTGACATGACCGCGTTCTTCGGAAACCACGATCACCAGGGCGTCGGTTTGCTCGGCCAGTCCCATGGCGGCACGATGCCGGGTGCCGAAATGGGTGGGGAGATCGCTCCTTTTTGACAGCGGCAAAATGGCGGCCACTTCCACGACACGATCTCCCTGGACGATGACGGCACCGTCGTGCACCGGGGTGCCATGCCAAAAAATACTGACCAGCATTTCCCGCGACAGCTTCCCCTGCCAGGCGACACCGCTTTGTACCACGCCTTCCAACCCCTTGTTGAGCGGCAGAACAATCAATGCGCCCAGTTTGCGGCGGGCCAGTTCATAGACGCTTTCCACGATGATGTCTACCGGTGTGCGGACTTGGCGTCGGGGGATGCCCCAAAAAAAAGACTTTAGGTTGCGGGTTTGCAGTACGCCTGCGATTTCATTGCGGAACACAATGATGATGATCAGCGCTGCCACGGCGATAATGCCTTGCATGGCCCAAGAGGTGACAATCAGACCCATATTGACGGCAAGGCGTTCGATCATCCAGAGCATGGCGATGGCCATGATCATACGGATGACATTGGTGCCGCGGAACAGCACGTAAAGGCGGAAAAGGATATAGCTATTGAGCAGGATGTCAGCGATATCCTGCCAGCGCAGTCCACTGAAAAATAGAATCAACGAATCCATTCGGACTAATCCGTGATGCTGAAGCGCAGGGTTTGCATGGCGTTGTCCTGCTCGTCGGTAATCACCACCCGCCACGGCCCCTTGTCGGCATCCCTGAGCTGAACACTGGTAAATGACGCCCAGCTGGGCGGATTGATCGTCAGTCGTTTGACTGTGATCAGGATGTCACTGCGGTACCATTTATGGTGAACAAAGGTTTTCTGGGGCACCGGATCAAATCTTGTGTAGCACGAGACCCGCCCCAGTTGGATGGAAAACACCACCGCCGAATTGATGGGGTCGTATTTTTGGATGCTTTCGCACATCACCGCCTGGACCAGGATCGGTCGTTCGGTGATCGGCGTGTCCTCGGCATGCGCCGTCCATCCCAGGGCCATAACGATCAGCCCGACCAGGCCATAGTGCATCAATTGTTGTGTGGCTGCCATAAAATTACAGTAGCGCAACCACCTTTTTTTTCAAGAGGAAATTGATTTGTTGATGCCGATTCAGCTATTGCCCATTTGAAATCAAGCCTGAAAGATAATTGGCTCAACACGGATTGGTGTACAGATTACCCCTGATCGGCTGACCTACGGCGCAGGCAGTGCCACTAACTGTATTGGAAAATAGAAAAAGGCCGGATAAAATGGGGGGGAGGACAGGATAAAAACGGTGATTCGGGGGGAGGCGTAAGCCTATGTTGGATCTTCCTTGCGAAGCAATTCGCTGAGAGTATGCTTGAACAGTATTTCTTCAATGGCTTCCCTATCGCGAAGCCGCCTGATCTGCTTTTCTTCCATCAACCATCCGAAACCCAGGTCGTCGAAAAAGACGATTTCCATTTTTTTGGCCATATGACGGACTCCTTTGAACGGTGGCGGTCCGGACAGGCCCTGCCGCACTTACCGTTGTTGTTCGTTCTATCTAATATCGCCGTTTTCGGGTTTTGCTTTAGATCAAGACGTTTTTATCAGATCGTCGGATTCGATATGGCGGCGGTCAACATGGGCAACACGGCATCCGCGATGATTTCAATTTCATTGTCAATTTGCTGATAGCGGATGTCGCTGACGTCCAGATAGATACGTTTTTCGTGGGGAAAAATATCGTTATCCGGGTCGATTTGCATGGCACGGTAAACGTTTTTGCCCAGTACAATCACCACGAAATCGGCTTTGGGGCAGACGTTTTCAATCACCCGGCCGGCATTTTGGGGATGGATTACCATGGGACGATAGGGGGTGATGAAGGCCGGCTCGGCAAGTCGTTCGGCAGCCGGGCCCCTTTGACGACCGCTGCGCTGCAAACCGATCAAAATATCCTGTTTGAGTTCATCGACGAGTTGCCGGTACTCCGGCGATGGAACAACATCACCGTTGGTTGCCTCGAACAACGCGTTCATGGAGGGCAAAATAGCAATGGTTACTGGGGATTTTTTCCCGGTGGGAGTGGTACTTGACACCTGGCGGTAGTTGGCCATCTGGTCGGCAAGCAATGAAAAGGTGTCCTGCTGGGCCACACCGATTCGTTTCAGGGTGCTGACCAGAAACGGGTGCTGCATATACTGCAATAAGGCCGGTTCCGACTGCAAGACCTCCTTGAGAAAGTCAAATTCCCCATCCGTGAGATTCATCTCGGCCAGGTCCGCTGGCAGAGGCGCGGGGCTTCCCGGCGTAAACAAGGCTTGCTTGCGGACCAGGGCGGCCATACCGACCGTTTCCCCACGCATTTGTTTGTGAATCAGAAGCAAGCGAATTGCCATTAATTCTGCGCAAGGGTAAAGGCTGTCGTGCTCACCGGTGCCTTTGAAAAGGTTCAGGCGGCGGTCGTAGTGATACAGAACCTGGGATAGCCCTAGAATATTGGTATCCAGTACCATTAATTCGGCGCGCAGGGGAACCGGGCCGAACATGCGCTCTTTTACCAGGGCAAAATCAAGGGGCAGGTCACTGCCTCGGGTGGCCCATTCCTGCCGCATCGGCATTGGGCCGGCTTTGCCAAGGACCACTTCCATAAGATAAGCCATGATTTCACCGGCAATTTGCTCGGAGGCAGTCAGCTTGGTCGTGGGGGGGGCTTTTCGCAACTTATAAGGCAGGTGCATGGGGCTGCAGGCGGCAATGATTAAAACAATCACCCATACGCCGATCCTGTTTATTCTGAAACAATGCATGGTCATGGTCGGGCAGGGTCCTCCAACAGAATAACCGCCAGGGATTGCTTTCCATCGCACTTGATTACCATTGGGCGCTGCAGCCGGACATGGGTCAGGTATGGATCCCTCTGAAGATTGGGAAGGCCTTGCAAAATATCCCAGCGAATCCGATCCTCACCGTCTTCGGTAACGGTCAAATAAGGGATGCCGTTGGCGGTGATATGATGAAAAAAATGAGAGCCGTGGGAAGGATCGGCCTTCATCGATGCATTGCGGATTTCAACCATGGCGCCCACCTTGCTGATATCGCGCCATTTGACCGGGATTCCCAGCCAGCGGTCAAAGGATCCCCATCGTCCGGGGCCCATGAGCAGGTAAGGCCGGTTTTCGGCTGACAACCGTTCGTTGACCTCGGCAATAGCCTTGGCGATGGTCTCAGTGTACTTTGGGTCGAACGTATCGGGGCGCACAAAAACAATGTCTGCCATGGTCTCTTTCCGGCCATGGCCCAGGGCCTGGCTGGAATAGCACACCGCTTCGGCCACATCCGCTGTCGAGATGGCCACGTCCAGGTGGTCTTCACCGGCGGACATGGGACGCATCTGCAAGATGTTGAATGAACCGGGCTTGTCAGCTTGATCGCTCAGGTTGACGGAAAACTCGAATTCAACCGGACACCCCATGCCTTCGCGGCCCAGTGCCAGAAGATCCTTGAGCAGGGCGGGCAGGGGAAAGGTATTGTACTTTAAGAGCGGTGCAAAGGTAAGCACCCGAGGGCCCGGCACATGCACCGTATCCCGGATGCGGTGTTCTTCGGGAACATAGGTACTGGAAAGGCGCATTACCGGGGCTTCGTCGGCCGCTTCGTCCACGTGCCGTTTTTCCACATTGAACCCGCGCTTAAAATAAAGCGCATCAGGGATCCCTTCCATTGCCAAGGCCCAGAACGAATTTTGAGCATTGGTCAGGATATCATCGATTTTGGAGAACTGTGGCAGTACCTGGGGATAGGCGGGGGAAAAACGCAGTGACGGCTCGCCCTCGGGAATGCCCCGTCCAAATCCCATGACGATGCGCGCCACCCCGTCTTCGGTGGTCAAGGGGGCCACCGGGTAAAAATTGTGGGATTGGGCGATGCCCGATATGTCCGGGTAGAAAAAAGCGCCATGCCGGCTGCCCACCAGGCGTTGGATGATGACCGCCATCTGGTCGCTGCGAAGATGGTAGGCTGTCCCACTTAAAAAAGTGCGCGGCAACCGGAACCAGGTGGAGGCGTAAACCAGCTTGACTGCCGTAATCAACTGGCGGCAACGCATAGAAAAGCCGGCATGGGTGTTGGGCACCATATATGTCTTGTAGACACCGGTAAACGGATGGTTGTGAACATCTTCCAAAATACCGGAACTGCGGATGGACAGTGGATGGTGAACCGTTTCCAGGTAGCGGCACAACTGGTCTTCAAAAAGGGGGGGCATATCGGCCTGTACAAATGCCGCCGCAATCTCATCATCAGACTGCCTGGCCATGGCCGACGGATCCAGATTGTTATGGGACACAAAGGCGTCGAATCCCTCGGTGGTGATCACCAGGGTCTGGGGCACGCAAATGGTAATGTCCGGATAGCGTTCCTGCAACTGGGGGGTTTTTCTGAGCAAATTGGTTACGAAGGCCAGCCCCCGAGCTTTGCCGCCCAGCGACCCGTTGCCGATCTTGGTGAATTCGGAAATTTCCGGATCATAATCCGTGGATTCAAATTGCACCACAACGCCGCGTTGGCGCCATTTGCGCAAGGCGTGAATATGATCGATGATAAAGCGGCGAATGGCGTCCACACCGGTGAAATCGGCGGCCCGGGCTTTCCTTAAGCGCGAGGCCAGGGCGATTTCCCCCCGGGCCATGATCCAGTTGGAAAACCGGTTGCGGGTGGCGTGGTAGAGCAGCGACTCATCGGGTACCTGTGGTAAAATGGCTTCCAGTTCTTTTAGATTGGCGGCCCGGATGATTTCACTGCCGCCGGGCCGACGGAAAATGAAATCCCCGAATCCAAGGTAGTTCAGGAAGAACCGGTGCAGCTCAGCCATCAGCGTATCGCTGTTTTTGTCCAGGAAGGTCGCCGGAATCCGTTTGGCCAGTTCCCGGTTGGCAGATTCATTGCTGATCAATAAGACCGGCAGATCAAAAATGGCTTTGCGTACCTCAGAAAGGAAGGTCAACCCCGCATCGGCCGTCAGCCGGCCGTTTTTCGGATAGCGGGTGTCGGAAATGATGCCAAACAGATAGTCCGCGTACTGCTGATAAAGCGCCATGGCCTGCTCGTAATTTTCGGCCACGAGGATTTTTGGCCTGGCACGCATCTTGAGCAGCCGGTGTTCCTGGTTCAGGCTTTCTTCGAGCACCTCCTGGGTCTGATTGACCACCTCCTTATAGATCAGCGGCAGGAAATAAGAAATATATAAGGGGGAGTCTTCCACCAGGATCAACACCCGCACCATGGCGCTTTGGGTGTCGGCGGCCACGTTGAGCCGGTCTTCCATGCTTTTTATGATGGCCAAAAGCAGTTCCGAGTCACCGGACCAGATGAAAAACTGATCAATCCCTGAGCGATCCTTGCCTTCCGGAGGCGGATAGATGCCTTTCAGGTCATGGGCCAGGCAGACTACGGGAAGGTCGGGATGGGCGTGTTTGATTTCCAGTCCCAGGGCAAAAACATCCATATCATCCAGATGGGGCATGGCGATGACCAGATGAAAGGCCTTTTCCGCCAGCATGGTCATGGCCTGGGCGGCGGTGGCGGCCTGGGTGATACGAGGCGGTCGGCTAAGGTTCAGGCCGCGATATTCACCGATGATTTTGGATGCCAGGGAGCCGTCTTCCTCCAGAATGTAGGCATCATAGGGGCTGGCCACCAGCAGGACCTCGGTGACCTTGTTTGACATCAATTCATGGAATACTTTAAAGTGAGTGTCGAAATCCTCATCCTGGAAGGATACGGGGAGGGTGAACTTGTTGTTTTCAATCGTCATCTGGAAGATCCGTTCAGCTTATGGGCCCGGTATTGACGACTTTTTTCCGGTGTTCGTCCGAGAACTTGAAACGCGAGCTTTTGATCAAGGCGCTTTCTGGCTGGACACTATTCAAGGATACGGTTGGCCCTCTGTTTTTTCAAGAATAAATCGTCTCTGCATAGTGAAGGAGCGTTAACCAAATGTCACCTACGAAAAAAGCGGTCTGGGGCTGGGCCATGTACGACTGGGCCAATTCCGCCTTTGCCGTTACCATCATGTCGGGTTTTTTCCCTGTTTTTTTCAAACAATACTGGAGTGCCGGTGTTGACGTCAACCTGAGTACGGCGCGGTTGGGGCTGGGCAATGCCGTGGCCGGCATGCTGGTGGCCCTGGCTGCCCCGATATTGGGGGCCGTGGCCGACCGCGGATCCGCCCGCAAGCGGTTTCTGGCCTTTTTTGCCTATCTGGGCGTAGTCAGCAGCCTGTCGCTTTTTTTTGTCGGTCAGGGCCAATGGATTCTGGCGGCCACGGTTTATGTCCTGGGCGTGATCGGATTTTCGGGCTCCATTGTGTTCTACGATGCGATGCTGCCGGTGGTGGCAGATGAAAACGAGGTGGATGTGGTATCTAGCCTGGGCTATTCCATGGGGTATCTGGGTGGCGGCCTGCTGTTTCTGGTAAATGTTCTCATGGTCATGATGCCCCAGCGATTCGGTCTGGCCGATGCGGGCCAGGCGGTTCAGGTAGGGTTTTTTACGGTGGGGCTGTGGTGGGGCGGGTTTACCCTGTTTATTTTGTTCTGGGTTCCCGAGCCGTCGGCTCCCAAAAGCGATGCCACACCATCCGGCATATGGATCGGGGGATTTGCCCAACTCAAAGCCACGTTTAAGCGTATCCGGCATATGAAGACCGTTTTCCTTTTTTTATGTGCCTACTGGCTGTACATTGACGGCGTGGATACCATTATCCGTATGGCTGTGGATTACGGCATGAGTCTGGGTTTTGCCGCCAACGATCTGTTGCTGGCCCTTCTGATCACCCAGTTCGTGGGCTTTCCGGCAGCCCTGGTGTTTGGCCGGCTGGGAAAGCACTGGGGGCCGCGCCGGGGCATTTACATTGCCATCGGTGTCTACGCGGCTGTGACCTGCTTTGGTATGACCATGACCCGCAAAGAGGAATTTTACATCCTGGCGATTATTATCGGACTTGTGCAAGGGGGCATCCAGGCCCTTTCCCGGTCCTATTATGCCCGCCTGATTCCGGCGGATAAGCCGGCGGAATTTTATGGATTCTATAACATGCTGGGTAAATTTTCCGTAATCATCGGCCCGCTTCTGGTGGGCGGGGCGGGACTGTTGATGCGCCATCTGCTCATGCCGGACAATCCCACCGCCGCGGACATGGCCCGGGTGGGCAGCCAGGCTGCCCGTTGGAGCATGGCCTCGGTGCTGCTGCTTTTTCTGGCCGGCGCCGTGCTGCTTTATTTTGTGGATGAGGAAAAGGGCCGGGCACAGGCAGCCAGGCTGGAAGGTTGAAAGATCCAATTTGCTTGACGGATCCATAAAAGAATTAATGGAATTTCCCTTTTGCCCGAAAAAAAAGGTAGCCGTGCCGCCATCAACTGTTGACGCCGCGCGTTGACAATTCAGGCGGCCTTCGATACATCATGAAAATTGCGGATATATCAATCGTTACAACCCGTTTGCAAATAAAGCACATCAACCAAGCACCAGCACCACCGACCGATGGCACCCTGTCAACCAAAGACTGGATTGCCGACTTAGCCAAGAAATCGATACCCATGGAGGAATGCATGAAACCGATACGATGCGGAAGGGTCTGCCGTTATTTGCGCTACAGCCTGATTTGCACCCTGCTTTTCTGTAGCACGGCGGCGGCCGTTCAGTCCCCCCCGCTGGCCACGCAAATCAAGACCCCGGTGGGGGACGTCAAATCCGGCAAACAGCTTACCGTCCCGCTGATTACCTGGGGCGGGGATATGGCGACGATTCTGGCCAACGGCAACAGCGCCCGGACCGCCGATGACAGCATCTTTGCCAAGAAAGGGCTTTCCCTGAACCTGGTTCGCCAGGATGTCTTCAAGAATCAGGTGGAGAGCTACCTGAAAGGGGACAGTCCGTTTTTGCGCGGCACCATGGGCATGATCAACCTGGCGGCCGATGTACTCAATCGTGATCCGCGTACCAAACCGGTGATTGTCTATCAGTTAACCTGGAGCAGTGGCGGCGACTGCCTGGTGGTCAAAGAAGGCATCCGTTCGGCCAGGGATCTGAAGGGAAAAACCGTTGCGCTTCAGGCCTATGGCCCCCATGTGGATTATCTGGCTAAAATATTGAAAGATGCCGGGCTTTCCATGAACGACATCAATATCCGCTGGACCAAGGACCTTTCCGGTACCGCCGATACGCCGGCCGAGGTCATCTTCAACAAGGATGTGGATGCGGCCTTTGTGATTATCCCCGACGGCTTGATGCTGACATCCAACGGAACCGTTGGGACCGGTGCCGAGGGGTCGGTGAAAGGTGCCCGCATCATGATCTCCACAAAAACGGCCAATCGGATCATTGCCGATGTCTACGCCGTGCGCAGCGATTTTTTTCAGTCCCATCAGGATCAGGTTCAGGCGTTTGTGCATGGTCTGTTGCTGGGAACCCAGGAACTCAAGTCGCTTTTTAGCAACAAGCAGAAAAATCTTGCCGGCTATCAAGCGCTTCTCTCAGCGTCGGCGTCCATCCTGCTGGACAGCCCCCAGGCAACGGCCGATGCCGAAGCCTTGTACGGTGACTGCGAATTCGTCGGATTCAGAGGCAATGTCAGGTTTTTCGGCGATGAGAAATGGCCACGCGGGATGGCGCATCTGGTGGATGAAATCCAGTCATCGTTTGTCACTTTCGGGCTGCTTGGCAAAAAATCCCCCCTGGATCAGGCCCGGTGGGATTACGATGCCTTGCGGGCCGGGCTCTCGGGTGTCGATGATGTGGCGGCACCGCGCTTCAAGTCGGCTGCCGTGGCCCAGGTGGTGGCCCGTAAACAAGCCATGGGAACGCTGGGGGAGGGAGAATTGTTCAGCCTGGAAATCAATTTTCAACCCAACCAGAATGACTTCCCCGAGGATCTTTATGCGGATGGGTTCAAGCGTATCGTCGATCTGGCATCGACCTATGGTGGGGCCGTGATTACGGTCGAGGGGCATAGTGATCCGCACAAATATCGCCGTCTGGAACAAAAGGGCGCCAGTCCCGTTCAATTGAAACGCACCAAGCAGGCCGCCAAGAATCTGAGCATGAACCGGGCCATTGCCGTTCGTGACAGTGTGATCCAATTTGCCACGAACAAAGGCGTGCCCCTGGATCAGAGTCAGTTCACGGTCATCGGCCATGGCATTGTTCAGCCCAAATACCCAAAGCCCCAGACCAAGGAAGAGTGGTTGAGCAACATGCGGGTGGTGTTCCGAATTATCCAGATTGAAGCCGAGGATGAGGCGTTTGTCCCCTTGGATTAACCAGACGGATCAGCGGAGGAGCCAATGACAAGCAAGTTGTTTCTTCTTTTTTTTATCGGATTGACGCTCATGGTGGCAGGCTGCTCCGACGAGCCGCCCCATGCCAAAAAGGCCGCTAGTCAACAGCAACCGGCCCCGTCTCCACCCCCTGCGCCTGCGCCTGCCCCAGTGCCAAAGCCGGCCGCCCGATCCGCTGTGTGGCCCTTTTTGTCCGAGGATGCGCCTGTTGGCGGCCTGGCCGAGAATTTGACGGCCAAAAACTATCTGCTGATTTTCGACGGCTCCGGCAGCATGCAGGACAAAAAGTGTTCCGGCAACAGACAGAAAATCGAAGTCGCCAAAAAAGCCGTCACTGCCTGGTCCAAGAGCATACCGGCCAATGCCAATCTGGGCCTGTTTGCTTTTCATAACCTGGGGACCTTGACCCTTCCCCTGGCCACCGGCAACCGCGATGCCTTCAACCAGGCCATCGGACAGATCCAGGCCGGCGGCAAAACGCCCCTGTCAGACGCCATCATCTATGCCTACAACACATTCACCGAACAGGGGCAGCGCCAGTTGGGGTACGGCGAATACACCATCGTGGTGGTTACCGACGGTTACGCCAATTCCATCTCCCGACTGAAGGATGTTGTGGACAAGGTGTTGGCCCGGTCGCCGATTATCATTTACAGTATCGGTTTTTGCATCGGCGAAGAGCACTCGTTGAACCAGCCGGGACGAACCATCTATAAATCGGCGGACAATCCGGAGCAATTGCAAAAGGGGCTGCAGGAAGTCCTGGCGGAATCGGAATCCTTTGACGAAGACGCCTTTACAAGGTAACCGGTCGCCGTCCGTAAACGAATTCAATACACAGACGTTTAGGAGTTTTCCCGAATGAACCGAAATGTCGTGGGGGCCCTGCTGATGGTGGTCATCGTTGTTGCCGGCGCCCTGGCGGTCAAGTTTTTTCAGCCCTATTTCGAAAAGAGCGAGCAGCGGGCCACCACCGATGCAGCCAAAACCAAAGGCAAGATCGTCGTGGCGCTGGACAACTGGGTGGGGTATTTCATCCTCCGGTCACCGGAGATGGAAGAGGCCATGCGCCGGACCGGCTATATCCTGATCTGCGAGGACGACCAGGCCGACTATGCCCGCCGCATGGACCGTCTCAAGGACGGCGAGATCGATCTGGCCGTGGCCACGGTGGATTCGTTTATTCTCAACGGGAGCCCCAGAAATTATCCGGGGGCCATCGTCATGGTCATCGACGAGTCCAAAGGCGGGGACGCGATTCTGGCCCGTGCGGACAAGGTGGCCGGCCTGGATGCGCTCAAGGGCGCGGACGATATTCGGGTGGCCTTCACACCGAACAGCCCGAGCCATCATCTGGCCAAGGCCGCCGCCGACCACTTCAGCGTGCCGGAGCTGCTGCCTCGCGGTAAATTACGTATGGAAACCAGCGGTTCGGGGGATGCCGTGGACAAACTGCTTGCCGGCCGCACCGATGTCGCGGTGTGCTGGGAGCCCGACGTCTCGCGGGCCCTGGGTGAGAAAGGCATTGTCAAACTCTTGGGGACCGAGGACACCGAGCGCCTGATCGTGGATATTCTAGTGGCCGGGCGAAAGACCCTCAAAAAGAAACCCGAGGTGGTCCAGCTTTTGATCGGCACCTATTTCCGGGTGCTGAAAAAATACCGGGACAATCCCGATCTTTTAATCAAGCAGGTCCGGTCCGAAACCGGATTGGGCAAGGATGCCGTCGCGGCCATGCTCAAAGGTGTTGAATGGGCCAACTTCAGTGACAATTGCGAAAAATGGTTCGGCATTGCCGCACCGGGTCAATTCGCCAACGAAGGGCTGGTGGATACCATCATAGCCAGCGCCGAGATCCTGGTGAATGCAGGCGATTTTTCCAAAATACCGATTCCGGACGACGACCCATATCGATTAATCAACAGCCGTTTCTTGAGCACCATCTTTTCCAAGGGGCTGGCTGGTTCGTTTTCTGCGGCCGGTGGCAAAAGCAGTGGTTCGGGGATTGTCAATTCACTGGAAGCACCGTTTTCCCCCTTGAGTGACAGCCAGTGGAACCGATTGAAAGAGGTGGGAACCCTCAAGGTCGATCCCATCGTATTTCAGCAGGGCACCTCGCAGCTCGATACGATTGCCAAAAAAGTGATCGACCAGGCTGTGGAGCGGCTGAAGCACTATCCCAATTTTCGGATTATCATCAAGGGGCATACGGATGTGCGCGGGGATGACAGCCAGAATAAGAAACTCTCCAAGGAACGGGCCGATGCCGTGGCCCGTTACCTGCAAGTTGTCTATAACATCGATGTCGACCGGTTGCGGGTACTCGGCTACGGCGGCAGCCAACCCTTGCCCCAGGCGCCCGGAGAATCCCGCCGGACATGGATGTACCGACTGCCCCGGGTGGAAGTGGTGTTGGCACGGGAAGATTTTTAAGAAATTAGCGATATGACAGACGTACAACCAGCAGACCAGCGTGTGGAACCTCCCCATACCAGCGATTATCTCCCCGCGGCCATTCAGAAGGCCGTGGTTCAAAGCGGCCTGAAACATCCGGTGACCATCTATTCCATCGCCCTGGGCATCAGCGCCGGCGTGGTGGGCAGCCTGTTCGATGTGTCGATGCTGCTGGGCACGGCCATCGGCCTGACCCTGCTCGGGCCGGTGTGGGCCGTGCTGCAGATTTTTTTCAGGCATGAGGCCGTGGGCAGCCGCTATCTCGACTCGCTTCATCGCCGTCAGAAACAGTACGAGATCCAGCTGATCGATAATATTGAGCGTGGACTGCGCTCTTGCGCCGGGGTCGACGGGCTCGACCGCACCGCCAAAACGGGCATTGCCCAGCTCAAGAGCATCCGGATCAAGCTGGACAATGTCAAGGAGCTGCTGGGAATGAAACTGCGACCCAATGAAATCACCTACGGGCGGTTCATGGGGGCCGCGGAACAGGTCAGTCTGAGTGTGCTGGATAATTTGAACACTGTGGCCGGTATTCTGAAAAGCGCCACATCCATTGATTTAGCGTATATTCATGGGCGGCTGCGGGAAATCGGTGAAAACCCGCAGTCCGGCCCGGAAGCGCTGGACCAGCGCCGGTCGCTGGAGCAGCGCCTGGATCTGTGGAACCAACAGATCAAGAAAATCGACCGGTTGATGGCCGGCAACGAAGCGGCCATGACCGAAATGGAGACCATTTCCGCAGCCATCGCCCAATGGCCCCAGGACCGCAAGTTTTCAAACAGCGACATCGAATCCGCCATCGCCCAATTGCATGCCCTGGCGACCCAGGCGCATGATTATGAAAACCTGTAGCCATGAACGCGTAAAAAGTCGCTGTTCAGACGGATTCCTAAATAATGATATCAAAATGATAAAGGAGGAATAAATGACGACAACCACCAGCCAGGAACTGGTTCTGGCCGATCCGCTCGCCATACAGCAGGACGTGGGATTGGTCGATCCCCAGGCCATATCGGTTCCGGATACTCCCGATCCGCAGCTTGACCAGCAGGCCTCTGCCTTCGTGCAGGCCATTTTGGGCCTGAATCCGGAGGATCCGTCCAATTTTGATGCCTGGCAGCAGAATAAGGTAGCGGTGGAGCATCTGGGCAGCAAAAGTCAAAAGGATGCCGCCCATCGCTCCGCCATGCTCAAGGAACCCATCAGCAAGCTGGCCGCCAGAGGCGAGGACGGCGGTGAAGTGGCAAGCGCCCTGGTCAATTTGAAACTGAAGGTCGAAGAACTGGACCCCGGCCAGTTCGACTTTAAAGCCGGTTGGTTTTCCCGTACCCTGGGATTCCTGCCGGGCGTGGGCACGCCGCTGAAACGGTTTTTCACCCGCTTCGAATCCTCGCAGACCGTGATCGACGCCATCATGCGCTCCCTGGAAGAGGGTAAAAAAGTGCTGCAACGTGACAACGTGACCCTGAACCAGGATCAGAACGCCATGCGCGAGTTGACCCACCGCCTGCAAAAGACCATCGAGTTGGGCATGCTCATCGACCAGAAAATTGACTACGCCCTGGAACGGGAAATCCCGGGCGAGGATCCGCGCCGGCGATTCATCGAGGATGAAATCCTGTTTCCCTTGCGTCAGCGCATCCAGGACCTTCAGCAGCAACTGGCCGTCAATCAACAGGGCGTACTGGCCATCGAGATCATCATCCGCAACAACAAAGAACTGGTCAAAGGGGTCGATCGCGGCATGAACGTTACCGTCAATGCCCTGAACGTGGCCGTTACCGTGGCGCTGGCGCTGGCCAACCAGAAAATCGTTCTGGATAAAATCGACGCGGTCAACAAAACCACGAACCGCCTGATCGCCCAGACCGCCGCGCAATTGCGCACCCAGGGAACCGAGATCCACAAACAGGCCAGCAGCACCCAACTGGACATGGAAACCCTGAAAAAAGCCTTCGTGGACATCAATGCGGCACTGGACGATATTTCCGATTTCCGTAAAAAGGCCCTGCCCCAGATGGCCCAGAGCATTTTGGAGATGGATACGCTGACCAAAACCACGGAAGCCGCCATCCTGCGCATGGAGAAGGGCACCCAGATGGAGCCAGTGTTCTCCCTAGACATCGACGCATACTAAAAGATGGAGGAAATACCTGTCATGATAAAAAAGATGATTCAATGGAGTGGGGTTCTTTTTCTGCTGGCCGTGGTGGTCATACCCCCGACGGCACTGGCGGAGAAACGTTACCGGGTGGCCTGGTCTCACTACACGGGCTGGGAGCCCTGGGAGTACGCCCGCAGCAGCGGAATTCTGGACAAGTGGGCCGCCAAATACGGCATTAAGATCCAACTGGATCTGATCAACGATTATATTGAAAGCATCAACCTTTACACCGGCGGTGCCTATCAGGGATGCGTGATGACCAATATGGACGCCCTGACCATTCCTGCCGTGGGCGGGATTGACTCCACGGCCCTGATCGTCGGGGATTTTTCCAACGGCAACGACGGGATCGTGATGAAGGGCGGCAGTCAGGTTGCCCAGATGAAGGGACGTCGGGTCAAGCTGGTGGAACTCTCAGTGTCCCACTATCTGCTGGCCCGGGCCCTTGGCATGAACCAGATGCAGGAACGGGATGTTAAACTGGTCAACACCTCGGATGCCGATATTGCCGCCGTGTTCGCCGCCGACAAGGATGGGGTCGTTGTGACCTGGAATCCGCCCCTGATGCAGTGCCGGAATGAGAAGGGCGCCGAGCTGATTTTCGATTCCAGCAAGATCCCGGGTGAAATCATCGATATGATGGTGGTCCGCACCGATTCTCCGGACGGGTTCAAAAAAGCCCTTGTGGGCACATGGTACGAAACCATGGCGGTCATGTCGGCTAAGAGCAAGGCCGGTATGGACGCCGTTGCCGCCATGGCCGACTTTGCCGGCGGCACTGCGGCCGAATTCAAGGCCCAGTTGCGCACCACGGCCATGTTTTACAAAGCCAGTGATGCCGTGGCCTTTACCACCGGTGAACAGCTCAAGCAGACCATGGCCTATGTTCGTGATTTCTCGTTCGACCATGGGCTGTTCGGCGATGCCGAGTCCAAGGATGCCGTGGGCATTGCCTTTCCCGACGGCACGGTGCTGGGGAATAAATCCAATGTTCGTCTGCGATTTGATGCGACCTATATGAAAATGGCGGCGGACGGAACGCTTTAAGGACCCTGGTCCAGGATTGAGGAAAACAAACATGCAATCCAAACCACCGAAATTTTTGGGCCTGCACGCCGATCCGCCGACCGGATTGCGGATTCTGCTGGCGGTATTGCCGTTTATCCTGCTCTTCTCCGTCTATCTGGTTGCCTCCAATATGCGCTACGCTGAAAATCCCCAGGATAAACTACTGCCCACAGTGTCAAAAATCGGAAAGGCCTTTAAGAAAGTAGCCCTGGAAACGGACCGGCGCAGCGGCACCATTTTGCTGTGGAGCGATACCCGCGCCAGCCTCAAACGGCTTGTTATCGGCATGGGCGCAGCTGCCATCGTCGGTTTTCTACTGGGACTCAACATGGGGATGCTGCCGGGGTTACGATACCTTGGCCTTTCGTTTGTCACCTTTATCGCCAATATACCACCCCTGGCGATCCTGCCCATCCTATTTATCAGTTTCGGCGTGGACGAAGTGGGCAAAACCATGCTCATTTTCCTGGGGACGTTTCCGCTGATCGCCCGGGATATCTATCTGGCCGCCGGCAAAATCCCCAGGGAAAACATCGTCAAGGCCCTGACCCTGGGCGCGTCCCAGCCCGGTGTGATCTACCGGGTGGTCTATCCACAGATCATCCCGCGACTGATCGATACGGTACGGCTTTCATTGGGGGCGGCCTGGCTTTTCCTGATCGCTTCGGAGGCCATCGCGTCCCAAGACGGATTGGGATACCGTATTTTCCTGGTCAGACGGTACCTGTCCATGGATGTGATCATCATTTATGTGGCCTGGATTACCGGCTTGGCCTATTGTCTGGATTTAGGTCTGCGCTGGTGGGTCGCTTATCGCTATCCGTGGTATAACCCCACATCCGACGGGTAAAGGACAACCGACATGCAAACCTTCCAGAACGAGTACCTGCTCTATCTCGAAAACGTGACCAAGGCCTATGGACGGAAAACGGTTTTAAATGACATCGATCTGGCCGTGCGGGAACACGAGTTCTGCACCGTGGTGGGGCCCAGCGGGTGCGGCAAGTCCACCTTGTTGCGGCTAATATTGGGACAGGAACGGGCCAGCGGCGGGCAACTGCTGATGCAGGGCCGCCCCATTCAAACCCCTGGTCCGGACCGGGGGATTGTTTACCAGCGCTATTCGCTTTTCCCGCATCTGTCCATTCTTGATAATATTTTGCTGGGCAAGCGGCTGGGCCTGCCGTTTTTCAAGGCCCTGGGCGGTAAAAAGGCCGATCGCGAAGAGGCTATGCATTACCTGGACAGCGTTCAATTGGCCGACCATGCCCATAAATACCCGCATCAGCTTTCCGGCGGCATGCAGCAACGGGTGGCCATTGCCCAGGCGCTGATCATGAGACCCCGAATTTTGATGATGGATGAACCCTTTGGTGCGCTGGACCCGGGGACCCGCGAAATGATGCAGATTTTAATCCTTGAGCTGTGGGAACGCCATCGCATGACCATTTTCTTCGTTACCCACGACCTGGAGGAGGCCGTTTTCCTGGGAACGCGGATTCTGGTGCTTTCCCAGTTCTATACCCATGAACGAGACGATGCGCCGGGCGTCACCATGGGCGCCCGCATCGTTGCCGATTATCCGCTGCAGCGGGATAAGGCCCCCTCCACGACACTCAAGGCCACCGCCCAGTTCGGGCAGTTCATCCAGAAAATCCGCGCCGAGGGCTTCGATCCCGAGTATCTGCAACAGGCCCGGTCGTTCAACCTCAATCATCCCGATTCATTTATTACCTTTGCCGATTCGTGAAAACGCAAGGCATCGAGGCAAAGTGAAGGAGAACATTACCATGAGTACATCCGATACCGTCAAAAGGCAGATCATTTACGGCAACGACAAAGCCGGCAAGACGTATGCTTTTAACCAGAACCACGACCCTTCACAGATTGCCCAGATGTGGTTTCAAACCTCGCCCGAGGGATTGGTGCTGTTTGTGGTTTTCTACACCCAGGCCTGTCGCTGGTCACGCTGTCTGGGTTGCAATTTGCCGTCCAAGGTGTCCCAGGAGCATGTCGACTACCGATCGTTGATGCAGCAGGTGGACAACCTGTTTGCCGATCCCGAGGTGCAGCGGCGCCGGAATGCGGTCCGCAAAGTGATCCTCAGCAACAACGGATCGGTGCTGGATGAAGACACCTTTTCTTCCACGGCGCTCATGTATCTCATCGCCCGGCTGAATCAATATTTGCCCAATCTTTCCATGCTGTGCATGGAATCCCGGCCGGAGTACGTGGAAATCGCTGAATTGGAGTTCATCTCCCGGGCCCTGGCCGAGGGCGATACCCCCACCAGCCTTGAGATCGCCATCGGGTTCGAAGCCTTCGATGATCATATCCGCAACGATGTTTTCGACAAGGGCCTGACCCTCAAGGTTTTTGAATCCCTGGCCGAAAAACTGGCCCACTATCATTTTTCGTTAAAATGCTATTTCATGCAGAAACCCGTACCGGGAATCAGCGACCCTGACGCCGTGGCGGACATTCAAAACGCCATCAATTATCTGAGTCGCGTTTCCAAAGAATTCGGCGCCACCATCAACATGCATCTCAATCCCACCTATGCAGCCACGGGCACCGCGCTGGAAACCGCCTTCAAGGCTGGTGATTATCTGCCCCCCCGCCTTGAGGATGTGGCCCGGGCAGCCGAAGCGGGCCGGGGCAAGCCGCTTTCCATCTTTATCGGCTTGTCCGATGAAGGTCTGGCCGTTCCCGGCGGCTCGTTTCTAAGGCCCGACAATCAGTGGATGGTCGACCCTCTGGAGGAATTCAATCGAACCCAGAATTTTGATATTCTGAACACCATCACGCGCACCGTGGTGAAATAGCCCAGTGGTGATCGTGTAAGAATTTTATTAATCTTTGGTAATGTCAAAGAAACAGTCAAGGAAACCGTTGACCCGATTCATGCA
>Ga0272444_10002061_pt1 | contig 18854 bp, 17 predicted proteins | sample SSMForm13_FD_201033 | JGI IMG/M metagenome (GOLD analysis project Ga0272444, IMG submission 201033) | Marine sediment archaeal communities from Little Sippewissett salt marsh, Falmouth, MA, United States - SSM-Form-13 | ecosystem: Environmental > Aquatic > Marine > Wetlands > Sediment ... | reverse complement strand
TGAACGTGTTCTCCTCGGGAGACAACAAGAGCTTCGACCACCCGATGGCCGATGCACTCGGCGCCGTGGGCAGACATACGCGCGGCGATTACCCGCTGCTGTTCTCGACCGAAATCGCCCGCGCCAACTCCGGCTCGCGCATCCATTACGGACTGATCAACGCCAGGAGCAACGGCAGCGTACTGGCGATGGCGCAGATGAAAGAGCAACACAACCGGGCGGATGTCTGGGATTCCTACACCGTTCCCTGGGCCGGGCGCTTCCACGTCTGAACCGCTAGCAGCGGCCTGATCGGCCGCTCGCCGAGCATCCCCGCTGCACTTGCGGCAACCGGCCGACACGCGCCCTCGCAGCCGGCCCTTCCCCCCGGCCTTCACACCGCCTTACACTTGCTGGTAGTTGAAAAACCCAACAACCTGACCAGGCCGACGCTACCTGGACCAACCGAGGAGTCCGCATTGGATATTGCACAGGAAATCAGCAACCACCTCGAGTGGATGGAAAAAATCGTATCGCTGCTCGACAGCGAAGCGGTTTCACGAGCCGACCTGGACGCGATCACCCAACATGACCAGTGCGCACTCGGCCAATGGTTGGGCACCGAGGGTGCGAAGCAATTCGGCGACCTGCCGGAGTTCACCGAACTGGACCAAAGCCATGCCGCCTTTCACCAGCAGGCCGGCAAATTGATCACTGCGCTGCGCGAAGGCCACGAGGAAGATGCCCTGGCCTCGCAGGCGGCGTTCATCAAGCTGTCGAAGCAGGTGATCGGCAACCTGCTGGTCCTTCAGGAAAAAGGCAGAACATGAAACCAGTCGACGCCAAGGGCTTGGACCGGGTCAGCCTGCCTGTCTCTACGGAGCTAAAACAATGAGCGACGATGGCATTGGCAAGGAGCAGATGGCGCACGCTGAAGACAGGCTCCTGCATGGCCTGATCGAAGAGGCCAAGCGCGGCGACAGCAATATCGCCGCCAACCTGCTGTGGCAATTCTACTGGCATGTCGAGTGTGGCGAACCGGTACCGCCGCACGTCCTCAAATACCTGGCCGAATGTTTTCGCGGCATGCTCGATGACGGCATACCGGCCGCCGAGGCACTGCATCTCGACGGCTCGGCACCCAGGCCCAAGCCGCTGGACAAAAAGCAGCGTGACAAGGCAATTGCCCAGATGGTCCTGATGCGGGCCAACAATGATCACCACCAAGGCGCATTGGAGCGGGCGAAAGCCTGGGTGGAAAAGGAAACCGGGTTTACTCCCCTGCTGATCGAAACCGCCTACGAGCAGTACCGGGATGAACTGGTGGCGTTTCACGAGGAATACGGTGGCTGGCCGATCATCACGAGAAAGCCGAAGAAGCAGGAAGACCCAACGGCTGGCAGTTGAATGCAAATGCGATTTTTCGTAATCAGCACGAAAACCTGTCTGCCAAGTCGCGTGACTCAAACTTTCTTACACTGACCCCAAATATCCACCGCTGGTAAGCGCGAGTGACGAAAATGCGGACAACGGTAATTAATTGGTTGCTAATGGCCCTAGGGTTTTTGGTATGTTTTGGATTGGTGATTGCTTTGGCGGTTCGGGTGATTGATGCCGGGATGGAATTGGATCATATGAAACTCGGTGATGATCTTCGTTATAGACAACTTCAGTCACTCTTATCGATTACAAATACTTCATTGGCCACATGCGGCCTTACGGTAGATAAATTTGAACGTGTGGTGAAGGAGATTGGTTGGCCACCCATCAGATCGTGGGAGAGCGACACCATCTTGGTGAGTTCTTTCAGGGTTACTCGAAATGGAGAATGTGTAACCCACATCAGATTGTCTATGTAGAAAGGAAAAAGGGGTCAGCACCACTGCTGTCCCACTTAGGCGGCCCTCCAGATATTTGGGGTCAGAGTAAAAACTATCAGCGACACAGCAAGGCGTTCGCCTGAGCCCTATCCTGACCATCTTCACTGCCGGACTCGGGAGGTTTTCGTTACCTCCAACCTACCCGGCGGATTTATCCATTGAGCGAGTCGTCAAGCAGAAAGCACCGCAAGAACCTGCGCAGCGATAACCCCCGAGAAATCACGCCCTGGAGTCTCCATGGAGCTTATGGACTCTGCCACCGTCTCTAAGCGCAGTTCCGCGGCAGGAACGAATTCATGTATCGACTCCGGCGTTACCGGTTGATCGACTTCGATGGTGGAGAAACTTGCGAGATCGTAGGTAGTGATCATTGAGGTCGCCTCCCAGGTTGCTACATCAACAACGCAGCAATGCCCATGCCAATCCTTACGGGTAAATGGCAGCAGCTGGCGAAAGCCTGGTTTTACATGGGCTGCGGGGCGAAAGGGCGTGATTCCCAAGGTCGAATGTTTCGCTGGCTGTCCGTCATTTTCGTCACGCTGGTGGTGGGCAGCTGAACAAAACGCTCATCTTTGCACCAACTCAGTGCTGATCCAGCAAGCCGTACATCAAGGCGGGGATTGCTCTACTGCGACACCTAGTGCGGCGAGGCCCTGCCCACCAGGGGCACCTCGACGCGCACCGAATGTTCGCTGGAGAAAAAGCCCTTTCGCAGCAACAGCAGACGCACCGTGTCGCCGGGCTTGCGGTCCATCAGCCCCAGCTTGATATCGGCATAGTCCTCGACCGCGTCGTCATCCAGCGCCAGGATGCGGTCGCCAATCTTCACCCCGGCATCCTCGGCCAGGGTGTTTGCGGAGAACGAGCCGACGAACACCCCGCCATCCCGCTCGTCCAGCCCGACGCCGATCAGGCCCTGCGGCGGTAGTTGCTGCTCGTCCTGCAGCACCAGGAAGTCCGCCTGATTGAACGGTGCGCCCGGCTGGTAGCTGGCGATGGACACCCCGGCGATGCCGGTGCGGCGCTCGACCCGCTTGGGGATGGCACTGGCATGCGTATGCCCCTTGCCTGCCATCACCACCATGCGCACATCCGGGTTGGCCCGCAGGTAGTCGGCCGCGGTTTCGGCCATGGTCTCGTCCCAGGTCAGCTGCACCTCGAGGAAACGCCGGAACGCGACCGGGTCGTCGCTGTCGCGATTCTCGTGCAGGCCCATCACCTGCTTGAGCTGTTCGGTGTAGACCGGGTCGTCGAAGTCGTACTCGGCGGGCAGTCTGGCGCGCTGTTCTTCACTCAAGCCTTCGAGGCCCTCGCGCATGATGATCTGGGTGAGATCGCGGCTGGCATTCAGCGCCAGCACGCGGATGCCGTGCTCGCGCGCGTAACGCATGACGCCACGGTACAGACGGTAGTCGAAGCCCCAGCGACGGAAGTAATCGCTCTCGCGCAGCAGTTGCGCCTCGCCGATCTCGCCGGCGATGTAGCGATCGAGCACCGCCTGGTAAGGCCGCTGGAACCACTCGACGCCGAGCACCACCTCGCCGCCCTGGTCACGCACACTGGACAGCACCTGCAACTGCAACAGATGATCGGACAGGCTGGTGTGGGTCTCACCGACATAGATCAGCCGCTGCGTGCGCAGTCGATCCATGATCTGCGGCAGGGTTTCTGTTTTGGCGGTGTCGACCACAATGGCTTTCTCAGAATCAGTTGCAGCCGCTGCGGCCTGGGGCATCGCCAGCGCCTGGCCGCTGACCAAACCCAACAGCCAGCCCGACAGGATGACTTTCAACGTGCGATTGTTTACCACCTTCATTACCTGCCTGGTTCTATTCACGGCCACGCCCCTGCTCGCTGCTCAGACACTCATCGAGCATGACATGACGCTGCGGCTCGACCCGGACCGGGGCGAGCTGGACGTCGAGGACACGCTCACTTTGCCGTCCACCATAGGCACAGTCGAGTTCGCGCTCAACCGTGGGCTGCGCATTGTTTCGTCCTCGACGCCGCTCGCGCGTATCGAAAGCGACGCCACGCCCCACCCGCTGTACCGGGCAGAGCTGCCGGCCGGCACCCGCACGCTGCAGCTGCACTACCAGGGCAAACCGGCGCTGCCCAAGGGAGTGGGCCACGGGCAGATGCCGCTGGGCCTGCTCGACGCCCAGGGCGTGTACCTGGACGGCAACTCGGCCTGGTATCCACAGACGGGGCTGCCGATCGGCGCCTTCGCGCTGCGTGCCGAAACGAGCAAGGACTGGCGTGTTTTCAGTGTCGGCAGACTGCTGGCCGACCGGCAGCCGTATCACTGGGTGAGCAAGACCCCGCATGACGATCTGTACCTGCTGGCCGGCCCGTACACCCGGCATGTGCAGCGGCATGGCGAGATCGATCTTTCGGTGTGGCTGCAACAGGACGATGCGCAACTGGCGCAACGCTACCTGGGGCTGATGGGTGAATACATCGATCATTACGAAAAGCTGCTCGGCGCCTATCCCTTCGGCAAGTTCGCGGTGGTCGAAAACCCCTGGCAGACCGGCTATGGCATGCCCTCGTTCACCCTGCTCGGCTCGCGCGTGCTGCGCCTGCCGTTCATCCCCTATACCTCGCTGCCGCACGAGATCCTGCACAACTGGCTGGGCAACGGCATCTGGGTGGACTATGCCAAGGGCAACTGGAGCGAGGGCCTGACCGCCTACCTGGCCGATCACTGGATGAAGGAACGGCGCGGCCAGGGTGCGCAACACCGGCTCAAGTCGCTGCAGCGCTACAGCAACTTCGCCGCCGACGGCCGCGACCGTCCGCTGCTGGAGTTTGTCAGCCGCCACGACGACACCTCGCAGGCGATCGGCTACGACAAGTCGATGATGCTGTTCCACATGCTGCGTCTGGCGCTGGGCGATGAGGCGTTCGAACAGGCGCTGCAGCGGCTGTGGCAACGCCATCGCTTCAACGCCATCGGCTTCGAACAGGCGCTGGCGACCCTGCTCGCAGACCGGCCGCAGCTGCTGGCGCGTTTCCGTCCCTGGCTCACCGCGAATGATGCGCCACGCCTGCAACTGGCAAGCGCGCAGGTACAGCCAGAAGGTGCGCGTTACCGTCTGACCCTGGATGTACGGCAGCAGGCCGAACGCCCGCTGCCGCTGCTGCTGCCGGTCGCGGTGACCCTGGCCGCCGGCGAGCCGGCAAAACGCTCGCTGCACTGGATGACGGACTCCCGGACACGCATCGAGCTGGCATTCGAGCGGCCGCCGCTGCGTGTCGATATCGACCCGGGCTACGACACCCTGCGCTACCTGGATGCCAGCGAACAACCGCCGGCGCTCAACCAGCTGTTCGGCAACGACACCTGGCTGGTGCTGCCGTCGGCTGCGAGCGAAGACATGAGCCGCGCCTGGGCCGAACTGGCGCGTGCCTGGCAGGGCCGCTATCCCAGGCTGCGCGTCGCGCTCGACAGCGAGGATCTGCCGCCGGATGAGAACCGCCTGCTGCTCGGCTGGGACAACCGGCTGTTGCACGACGCCCTGCCTGCGTTCACCCATGGGCAACAAAAGCTCGATGCAGACGGCCTGTCTGTGGCGGACCAGCACTACCCACGCGACAGCCATTCACTGGTGCTGGTCGAGCAGCCGACGCGCGGACAGACGCTCGGCCTGATCGCCGCGGACAGTGTCGCGGCGGTGCGGGCACTGGCGCGCAAGCTGCCACACTACGGCAGTTTCGGTCGGCTGGTGTTCGATGCGCAGCAGCAGAATGTGCGGCGCGATGCGCTGTCTCCGAGATTCCCGGCACTCAGCCGTCAGTTGGGTGAGCAGGAGGTGCCATTGGTGCTGCCAGCCGAAGCCGCAATCGGGAACTGAAACCGGCGACCAGGCCAGAACGCGGGATACACCGTGTGTCCCGGGACGGGCGGGTTCAATGCCGCACCGTGCCCGCCGGCTTATCCCCCTGCAGCACCGCGCAGAACAGGTCCAGGCGGCGCGGCAGATCGGGCGCTTCGAGCAACAGCTGCTTTTCCGCAGCGTTCAGCGGCAGCACCGCGATCAGGTTGCTGCTCAGCTCTTCCACGCTGAGCTGCTCGAGCTTGTCCCAGTCGGCCTGCATCTTGTGTTCGGCAAAATAGCGCTCCAGGCCGCTGCGGAACGCCTGGCGCAGGGCCTCGTCAACCGACTGTTGCTGGTAATCCTGGGCGAACGGTTGCCAGTCCGGTCTGACCACCCGGTAGCCGCGAATCCCCGCCAGTTCCTCGAGCACGCGGAAACGGCACACCCCGGACAGCACGATCTCCAGGCGGCCGTCCTCTGTCTCCAGGTAACGGGTGATGCGACCGGCACATCCGATCGGGTACAACTCCGGCACGGGCTGCTCGTTCAGCGGCTGGATCATGCCGATCAGGCGTTGCGTGGCCAGCGCGTCCTGCACCATGTTCAGGTAGCGCGGCTCGAAGATGTTCAGCGGCAGGTCACCACCGGGCAACAGCACCGCGCCGGGCAAGGGAAACACCGGCAGGGTGTCGGGCAGTTGTTCGAAGGTCTGGGTGAAGGGTGACTTGGTTTTCATCTCGGACGGGCCTCGGTGCGCTTCAACAGACATGGACTGCCCGAGCCGCCGGCCGGTTCCGCTGCGCGGTGATCGCTGCCCAGGACACCACGGGCTTACAAGGACACATGGCGTGCCCGCTCAACCTCTCCCGAGGGAGACGGAGATATTGAGGTTCACTCGTCCTCGTCGCTGCTGGCCAGGTGGTAACGGCGCACCAGCGAGGCGGTGGAGCTGTCCACGCCCGGCGAGCAGGCGATCTGCTTGAAGTCCTGCAGGATGTGGCCGGCCAGCTGCTTGCCCAGTTCCACGCCCCACTGGTCGAACGAGTCCACGCCCCAGACGATGCCCTGCACGAACACCTTGTGCTCGTACAGCGCGATCAGCGCGCCCAGAACCTTCGGCGTGAGCTTGTCGACCACCAGCATATTGCTCGGGCGGTTGCCCGGGAAGGTGCGGTGCGGCAGCAGTTCGGCGATGCGCTCTTCGCTCAGCCCCGCGTCCTGCATCTCGCGCCGCGCCTCCTCGGTGCTGCGGCCGCGCATCAGCGCCTGGGCCTGCGCCAGGCAGTTGGCCACCAGCTTGTCGTGGTGGGTGCCGATCGGGTTGTGACTGCGCAGCGGCAGGATGAAATCCGCCGGCACCAGGCGCGTGCCCTGGTGGATCAGCTGGAAGAAGGAATGCTGCGCATCCGTGCCCACCTGGCCCCAGATCACCGGCCCGGTGTCGTAGCTGACCGCATCGCCATCACGCGTCACCCGCTTGCCGTTGCTCTCCATGTCCAGCTGCTGCAGGAATGCCGGAAAATGCTCCAGGTACTGGTCGTACGGCAGGATGGCGTGCGAATCGGCACCGCCGAAATTGTTGTACCAGATCCCCAGCAGCGCCATGATGATCGGCATATTGGTTTCCGGCGGCTCGACCACGAAGTGCTCGTCCATGTCGTGCGCACCGAGCAGCAGTTCCTCGAACGCCTCCATCCCCACCGCCAGGGCGATCGGCAGGCCGATCGCCGACCACAGCGAGTAGCGGCCGCCGACCCATTCCCAGAACTCGAACATGTTGGCGGTATCGATGCCGAACTCGGCCACCGCCTCGGCATTGGTCGAGACCGCGACGAAATGGCGCGCCACCGCGGCCTCGTTGTGCAGCCCCTCCACCAGCCAGTCGCGTGCCGATTCGGCGTTGGTCAGGGTGTCCTGTGTGGTGAACGTCTTGGAGGCGATCACGAACAGTGTGGTCGCCGGGTTGAGGTTGCGCAGGGTGCGCGCCAGGTGCGAGCCGTCGATGTTGGACACGAAGTGCACGCGCAGATCGTCCCACTGATACGGGCGCAGCGCCTCGCACACCATCTTCGGCCCGAGGCTGGAACCGCCGATGCCGATGCTCACCACGTCGCTGATACGCTGCCCGGTATAGCCCAGCCAGCGCCCGCCGCGCACATTCTCGGAAAAGGTGCGCATGCGCGACAGCACCGAGCGGATATCCGGCATCACGTCGCGGCCTTCGTACTGGTATTCACGGTAGCCGAGGTTGCGCAGCGCCATGTGCAGCACCGCGCGTCCCTCGGTACTGTTGACCTTGTCGCCGGCGATCAGACGATCGCCCCAGAAGGACAATCTGGCCGCCCTCGCCAGATCCATCAGCAGGGAGATGCCCTGGTCGTCGATCAGGTTTTTCGAGTAGTCCAGGTACAGGCCACAGGCGGACATGCTGAAACGCTCGCAGCGTCCGGGGTCATTATCGAAGATTTCACGCATGTGCAGACCGGACATGGTCTGCCAGTGTTTCTGCAGGGCCTTCCATTCGGGAGACTGGTCAATAGGGGGGTTTTGCTGTTCCATACAAAGATCGTTACATTAGCGCGCACTTAAGTGCACCTCAGTATATCCAAGCTGAACGCTTTTCCCGACAACTTCGTGGAGCGACTTAATGAAAGACTCTTTTGTGCAAGCCTGTATCAAGCGCGACAAGTCGCTGCGCAGCCGCGTCAAGCTGCTCGGGCGCATGCTCGGCGAGATCATCGCCAGCCAGTCTGGCGAAGACGTGTTACATAACGTCGAGCGCCTGCGTAAAGGCTTCATCCGCCTGCGCCAGGAGAAGGACCCGGCGCGCCTGGCGCGCCTGAAGAAGATGATCGACAAGCTCTCGCCGGATGCATTGCGCCCGGTGATCCGTGCCTTCAGCATCTATTTCCAGCTGGTCAACCTGGCCGAGGAAAGCTTCCAGCACCGCCAGCGGCGCCGCATCGCGGTATCCGGGCAGCCGCTGTGGCAGGGCTCGTTCGACCACTGCATGCGCGAGCTGCGCTCGCAGGGCGTGAGCCCGGAGCAGCTGCAGGACCTGCTCGATGACGTGCGCTACATGCCGGTATTCACCGCGCACCCGACCGAGTCCAAGCGGCGCGCCATCCTGGTCCAGCTGCGGCGCATCTTCGAGGCCAACGAGGCGCTGGACAGCCCGCCGGTGCTGATCGACCACCAGCAGAAGCACCAGGCCGAGCTGAAGACCCGTATCCAGACCCTGTGGAAGACCGACGACGTGCGCCCCTCCAAGCCGGACGTGCGCCACGAGGTGCGCATGGGCCTGCACCACTTCAACGAGAGCCTGTTCGACGCGGTGCCGACCGTGTATCGCCGCCTCAGCGACGGCATTCAAAGGGTCTACGGCGACCATCCGGACTTCACCCGCATCGACCTGCCGACCCTGCTGCGTTTCGGCTCCTGGATCGGCGGCGACCGCGACGGCAACCCGAACGTCACCGCCCAGACCACCCTGGAGGCGGTGTTCACCCAGCAGCAGACCATCCTCAAGCACTATATCGAGCAGATCAATCAGCTGATCAGCATCCTCACCCACTCGGTGCATTTCTGCAGCCCCTCGCCGTCGTTCCTGTCCAGCCTGGAGGCGGATGACGCCTACCGCGCACAGTTCGCCGACGACTGGCCGGAGCGGTTCCCGTTCGAGCCGTACCGCCGCAAGCTGTACGTGATGCGCCTGCGCCTGAGCCAGGCGCTGGCACGCACCGAGGCCCGCCTGGCCGGCGAGCCGCCGGATGCCAAAGCACCCGGCTACCGCAGCGAGGACGAGTTTATCCGCGACATCACCCTGATCCGCGACTCGCTGATCAGCCATGGTGACGGCAATGCCGCCAATGCCGAACTGCTCGACCTGTTGCGCTCCGCCAAGACCTTCGGCTTCTACCTGGCACGCCTGGATATCCGCCAGGAGTCCACCGTGCACAACGACGCGGTCGCCGACATCCTGGCGCAGCTGGGCATCCACGCCGACTACCTGTCGCTGGACGAGGAGGCGCGCCTGCAACTGATGGGCGAGCTGATCGACAATCCGCCCGCGCTGACCGACCAGCAGGGCCTGCAGGAGATGACCCGCGAGGTGCTGGCGGTGTTCTACGTGATCGCCGAGATGCAGCGCTGCGTCAGCCCGATGGTGATCGGCCGCTACGTGATCTCCATGGCGCACCATGCCTCGGACGTGATGCACGTGATGTTCCTGGCCAGCCTGGCCGGCCTGGCCGGCCGCCAGGGCAAGCAGTTCGTGTGCAACATCGGCGTGTCGCCCCTGTTCGAGACCATCGCCGACCTTTCGCACATCGAGCCGGTGATGACCCGCCTGCTCGACGATGCCGTGTACCGCAGGCTGCTGGATGCCAGCGACGCCATGCAGGAGGTGATGCTCGGCTATTCCGACTCGGCCAAGGACGGCGGCATCGTCGCCTCGGTGTGGACCCTGTACCAGGCACAGCAGCAGGTGATCGCCCTGGGCCGCGAACGCGGCGTGCCGATCCGCCTGTTCCACGGCCGTGGCGGCACCATCGGCCGTGGCGGCGGCCCGACCCACCAGTCGATCGTCTCGCAGCCGGCAGGCACCGTGCTCGGCCAGATCAAGTTCACCGAACAGGGCGAGGTGTTGTCGTACAAGTACGGCAACCGCGAGACCGCGGTGTTCGAACTGACCATGGGCCTGACGGGCCTGATCATGGCCAGCCTCGGCCTGGTCAATGAGACCCCGCCGGACAACCCGCTGTACGCGCAGGTGATGCAGCAGCTGCAGGCCACCGGCGAGCAGCGCTACCGCAAGCTGACCGAGGATACCGACGGCTTCCTCGACTATTTCTACGAGGCCACCCCGGTCTCGGAGATCGGCCTGCTGAACATCGGCTCGCGGCCCTCGCACCGGCAGAAGAAAGACCGCTCCAAGTACTCGGTGCGCGCCATCGCCTGGGTGTTCGGCTGGGCCCAGGCACGCCAGACCCTGCCCGCCTGGTACGGCCTGGGCAGCGCGCTGGAGGCCTATTGCAAGGCCGATCGCAACAACATCAAGAAGCTGCGCAAGCTGTATCGCGACTGGCCGTTCTTCCGTGCCCTGCTGTCCAACACGCAGATGGCGCTGTCGAAATCAGACATGATGATCGCCGAGGAATATGCCGAACTGGCCCTCGACCAGACCACCGCCCGGCAGGTGTTCGAACTGATCCGCGACGAGTACCAGCGCAGCTGCAAGTGGATCCTCAAGGTGGCGCAGATCGACGAGCTGCTGGACGAGACCCCTCTGCTCAAGCAGTCGCTGGCACGCCGCGATCCCTACCTGGATCCGCTCAACCATATCCAGCTGGCGCTGCTGAAACGCTATCGTGACGAATCGCTGGACCAGGCAGAGCGCGAGCTGCAACTCGACCCGCTGCTGCGCAGCATCAACGCGATAGCCGGGGGCATGCGCAATACCGGCTGATGCCTGCTTGCAGGCGCAGGCAGCCAACATACGACAGCGCGCTACTCGATCAAGGCCTGGATATCGGCAAAGCGCCGCGGCCAGGGCGAACTGCGGCGCAAGGCCGCGGGCAGTTCGGCGATCGCGCGGCGTGCCAGCTCGGCGCTGTCGAAGCGGCCATAGCCGATGGCATACAGCTGCTTGCCCTTGCTGGCGTATTGATACACGGCCACCTGGCGCTTGAACTTGTGCTGGCCGAGCAGACGATCGACCGCCTCGCGTGATCCGCTGGCCAGCAGCTGCAGGGTGAACTTGTCGCCCGGCTGGCGCTTCACCCAGGCGTGATCGAGCGCGGCGAACGCCTGCTGCGGCGGTTGCGCCTCGCCCGGCTGCGGCAGGTTGGCGAGCATCTCGGCCGAGGGTTTGGAGCCGTTGCTTGCGGCACGCTCGTACCAATGGCGCGCCAGCTCCAGGTCCTTGTCCACGCCACGGCCGATCAGGTACAGGCCCGCCAGGTTGTGCTGTGCCCGCGCCATGCCCCGGTTGCCCGCCTGGCGATACCAGTAGGCGGCCAGGCCCGGGTCCTCGGCGACCCATTTGCCCTGGTTGTAGTGATTGCCCAGATTGAACTGCGCCACCGGCAGGCCCTGGCGCGCCGCCGCCGCGAGAAACTCCATCGCCAGCGGCCGGTTCTCGTCCACGCCCTTGCCCTGGGCATACAGCAGGCTCATGTAGAAGGTGGCCTTGGCATCGCCGGCCTCGGCCAGCGGCATCCAGATGTCACGCGCCGTGGCGAAATCATTCTGTGTGAACGCCTGGATGCCATCGTCGACCGTCGCCGCCGGCACCGGGCCGGTGCAAAGCAGCAGCAACAGCACGACGCTAAGGAGGCGCTTCGACATGCTCAGCCCAACTGCACAGGGGGCGGCCGCACGCCGGTGCCGGTGGTAGCGGCGACGATCTGCGCCGCCGCATCACGCCCTTGCTGCGCCGCCTCGGACAAGGGCGGTTCGCCGTGCACCGGCGGCTGGTAGTCCTCGTTGCGCAGGTACAGGGTCTGGGTCGGGAAGGCGTACTCGACGCCCAGTTGGCGCGCCAGGCGCAGCGCATCGACCAGGAAACGATGGCGCTCGCGCAGTTCGGTGGCCCAGTCCGGCGTTTCCCAGAAGATATACACCAGCACGCTCAGCGAACTGGCCCCCAGGTCGTTGAGGTAGACGTGGAAGTAGTCCTTGCGCATGTACGGGTGCTGGCGCACCAGTTCGCGCAGGCCTTCGCAGAAGGCCTCGATCTTCTCCGGCGGCGTGTCGTAGGTCAGGCCGAAGTGGGCCTTGTAGCGGCGGTAACGCCGCTCGCCCATGTTGTCGACCTCGGCGGTGATGAACTTGGAATTGGGGATGGTCACCATCGAATTGTAGAAGGTGCGGACGCGCGTGCTGCGAAAGCCCATGCGCTCGACTGTGCCCTCGAAGCCTTCGACCACGATCCAGTCGCCGACACTGAAGGTGCGGTCGAGCAGCACGGTGATCGATCCGAACAGGTTCTGCACCATGTCCTTGGCGGCCAGGGCGAAGGCCAGGCCGCCAAGGCCCAGGCCGGCCAGCAGCCCTGTCACGTCGATGTTGAGATTGTCGGCGATGAACACCACGCCGATCACGGTGACGAACACCTTCAGGGTGCGCGGGATCAGCGGCAGCAACACATCGTCGAGCTTGTTGTCGGTGGCCTTGGCACGCGCGCTCAGCCACGCCGCCAGCAGGTCGACCACGCGGTAGGCGGCCCACACCGCCGCCAGGCTGGCCAGCGCCTTGACCGCCACCAGCAGGATCAGCAGCGCCGTCTCCGGCAGGCCGATCACATTGATGCCCATCCACCATACGCTGGCCATCGCCACCAGCCCCAGCGGACGCAGCCGGCCCTCCTTGTCCTCGACCTCCGCATAGTCACCCGCGCGCCGCTGCAGCCAGCGCCCCATCATGCGCCGCAGCATGAAGCTGAGCAGCCAGTCGGCGATCACGCCGAGGGCGATCACCACCAGCAACGCCAGCCAGCGCCAGTTCTCCAGCAGGAACACCTTGTGTTTCAAAGTGGCCGGCACCATGCGCTGCAGGCGGATCTCCCACGGCAGGTATTCGCTGTTGTCGTCCAGGCCCTGGACCGGCGCGCGGCTGGAGAGCTTTTCATAGATTGCCGGCAACTGGCGCAGGCTGGCCGCATCGAACAGCCAGCGCCCGTCTTCCTGGCGGCGCAGGCGTAGCACGCCCTTGTCATAGCTATGGAAAGTCCATACCGGCTGCTCGCTCTGCGCCGGAATCTTTTGCAGGTCGATCACGCGCGTGCGATCGAGCACCTCGAGCAACTGCCAGGCGAGCTTCTCGCCGCGTTCATCGCGCACCAGCGGGTTGACTTCGGACAGGTCGAGCGTGCTCAGCGCATCCTCGATACGCTGCGTATCGCCGCGCTTGATGTCGTTCATCGCCGCCAGGAAGGTGCGCATGCTCTCGCGCGGCGAACTCAGCTCGGCCGGCAGCGGCTGTTCCTGCGGTTCCGCCTGCTCGGCCGGCTCTGCCTGCTCCGGCAACGGCATCAGGGCAACCGCCTGCAGCGGCAGCAACAGGCAGACAAGCAAGGCGATACGCTGCAATCGATTCAACATGATGCGACCGGGTTTGTAGCTGGAATGCCGCCGTGCAAGCGGCTCAGGAATCGTTCAGGTGGACTTCGATGTTATCAATCAATCGTGCGCCACCCAACTGCGCGGCGGCCAGAATCGCCACATTGTGTGAATCATCACGCATGGCCTGCAGGCTGTCGGCATCCACGATCTCGACATAGTCGGTGACGAAACCGGCCTGGTCGAGCGCCTGGCGCATGTCCGCCTGCAATCGAGGCACATCGCGCTCGCCGTCACGCAGGCGCTCGGCCAGGTGCTGCAACTGCCGGTGCAGCTGCGGCGCAATCCGGCGCTGCTGCTCGCTCAGGTACTGGTTGCGCGAGCTCTTGGCCAGGCCGTCGCCATCGCGCACCGTGTCCACGCCGACGATGTCGATCGGCATCGCCAGGTCGGCGACCATGCGCCGGATCACCAGCAACTGCTGGAAATCCTTCTTGCCGAACACCGCCACCTGCGGCTGAACCATGTTGAACAGCTTGCAAACCACCGTGGCCACGCCAACGAAGTGACCCGGGCGCGAGGCACCGCAATACAGATTGCTGATGTGCGGCACCTCGACGCGCGTCTGATCGGCCAGCGGCTTGGGATACATGGTGGAGACGCTCGGTGTAAACAATATGTCCACCCCTTCCGCCGCGAGCGCGGCCTGGTCTGCCTGCAGGGTGCGCGGGTACTTGTCCAGGTCCTCGTTGGCACCGAACTGCATCGGATTGACGAAGATGCTCGCCACCACGCAGTCGGCATGTTTGCGCGCCTCGCGCACCAGGGCCAGGTGCCCCTCGTGCAGATTGCCCATGGTCGGCACGAAGGCGACCCGGCCCGCGGCACGGCGTGCCGCCAGCTGCTCGCGCAGCTGCTCCAGGGACTCGATGGTGATCACGCCAGGGTGTGCTCTGCCGCCGGGAAACGCCTGCTGCGTACCGCCCCGGCATAGGCCTCGATCGCCCCGCCAATGCTGCCGCCGGCTTCCTTGAGGAAGTTGTGCGCGAAGCTCGGCACCTGGTTGACGCTGATCCCGAGCATGTCGTACAGCACCAGCACCTGGCCGTCGGTATCCGCGCCGGCACCGATACCGATCACCGGGATGTCCAGGGCGCGGCTCAGTTCGGCCGCCAGCAGCGCGGGGATGCATTCGACCACCAGCATCTGCGCACCCGCATGCTGCAGGGCCACCGCGTCGCGCAGCAGCGCCTCGGCGGCGTCCTCGCCGCGTCCCTGCACCCGGTAGCCGCCGAGCTGGTGGATCGACTGCGGCAGCAGGCCCAGGTGCGCACACACAGGCACCGCGCGCTCGGTCAGGTGGCGTACCGTCTCCACCTGCGGCGCGCCGCCCTCGATCTTGACCATGTGCGCCCCGCCCTCTTTCATCAGGCGCCCGGCGGTATCCAGCGCGCGGGTCGGCGTGGCGTGGCTCATGAACGGCATGTCCGCGATCACCAGCGCACGCTCGCTGACGCGGGTGACATTGGCGGTGTGGTACACCATGTCGTCGACACTCACCGGCAGGGTGCTGGCATGGCCCTGCACCACCATGCCGAGCGAATCGCCCACCAGCAGCACGTCGATGCCGGACTGTTCGGCGATGCGGGTGAAGCTGGCGTCATAGCTGGTGAGTGCGACGATCTTGTCGCCGGCCTGCTTCATGGCGTTGAGGTTGGAGATGGTGATCTTGCTCACGATGGCCCCCGTGGTGGAAAGGCACCTATTCTGAACAGGCGCAGTTGAAGGTTCAATCGGCGATGCGTTCAAGGCCCAGCTGCTCACAGGCGGCCAACAGATCGCTGAGCGGGCCGTGCCCCGCTACCCGCAGATCCGCGGCGATCTCGCTTAAGGGCTGCAACACGAAACTGCGCTCGAACATGTGCGGGTGTGGCACCTGCAGGCGCGGCTGATCGATCTGCCGCTCGCCATACAACAGGATATCCAGGTCCAGGGTGCGCGGCCCCCAGTGTTGCACACGCACCCGCCGGTGTGCCTGCTCGATGGCCTGCAGCGCATCCAGCAACTCCAGCGGCTCCAGACTGGTGCGCAGGCAGGCCACCGCGTTGATGTAGTCCGGCTGATCGGCCGGGCCGAGCGGATGCGAACGGTACAGCGAGGATCGCGCGACCAGCTCGGTGTGCGGCAGTTCGCCCAGTTCATTGAAGGCGCGCAACAGCTGCTGCTTGGGATTGTCCAGGTTGCTGCCCAGACCGACATACACGGTCTGTGGCGCGGCGCTCATTCAGCGCCTTCCCTGGAGGCGGGTTTGCGCCGACGCCGACCGCCGCGGCGCCGGCGGCTGGGTGGTCGCGACTCTTCGTCGCCTTCGGGCTTTTGCGACGGCGCCTTGCCCTGCTGGTAGTCGGTCCACCAGTCCGCCAGGGACTGTTCCGCCTCGCCGGCCTGGGCGCGCAGCAGCAGAAAATCGTAGGCGGCCCGGAAACGCGGGTGCGCCAGCAGGCGCGCCGGCCGCTTGCCCTTGGTGGCATCGAAGCGCGACTGCAAGGCCCATATCTCGCGCATCGGCGTGCTGAAACGGCGCGGCAGGGCGACATGCTGCAGCTGGCGGTCCAGCACCTCGTTGGCCGCCTGCTGCAGTGCCGGGTACGGAGCGAGGTCCTGCGCCTGCAGCGCCAGGGCACGCAGCCGGACCGGTTCCCACAGCAGGACCGCGAACAGGAAGGCCGGGGTGACCGGCTTGCCGTCCTGCACCCGTGCGTCGGTGTTCAGCAGCCCCTGCAGCACCAGGGTATGCGGGAATTCCTGCTCCTGTTCCGCCAGCGCCGCATCGGTGTCCGGGAACAGCTGGGCAAAAAGATCGTAGTGGCGCAGCTTCTCGAAACTGGCCGCGCCGTGGCCGCTCATGAACAGTTTGAGCACTTCCTCGAACAGGCGCGCCGGCGGCACGTCGGCCATCAGCTCGCCGAGTTCCCAGATCGGTTGCTCGGTACCGCGTTCGATGATGAAGCCCAGCTTCGCGGCGAAGCGCACCGCGCGCAGCATGCGCACCGGGTCTTCGCGATAGCGGGTTTCCGGGTCGCCCATCAGGCGCAGCACGCCGGCATCCAGGTCGGTCACCCCGCCGGCATAGTCGATCACCGAGAAATCCTCGATGTTGTAGTACAGGGCGTTGACGGTGAAATCGCGGCGCAGGGCGTCGTCCTCGATATCGCCGTAGACATTGTCGCGCAGGATCATGCCGGCGTCGGTCTGGTGGTCCGGGTCGGGCTCGGGCTGGGCGGCGCGGAAGGTCGCCACCTCGATGATCTCGCGGCCGAAGTGCACGTGCGCCAGGCGGAAGCGCCGGCCGATCAGGCGGCAGTTGCGGAACACCTCCTTGACCTGTTCCGGGGTGGCGTCGGTGGCCACGTCGAAGTCCTTGGGCTCGCGGCCGAGCAACAGGTCGCGCACCCCGCCGCCGACCAGGTGCGCCTGGAAGCCGGCATCCTTGAGGCGGTACAACACCTTCAGCGCGGCCTGGGAGATGTTGGCGCGCGAGATGTTGTGCTGGTCCCGGGTGATAACGAGCGGGGTAACGATGTGACTGGTCCTTTACTGGCGATGCGTGGCCGCAACAGGCGCGTAATCATACACCGCTCGCCACAAAAAAGCGGCCGGGTACCTGGCACCCGGCCGCTGTGTTTCGGGTGATCGTTTCAGTAGCGCGCAGTCTCGGCCAACTCGCGCATTACCTCGTTGAGGCGGCCTTCGCTGTTGTCCATGATGCAGGCCAGATTGCCGACGCCACACACGGTCATCCCCTGGCCGCGCACCACCCAGCCGGTGGGCGGGGTCCAGCCCTTGATGCCGGTGAACATGGACAGCTGGTCGGCATTGCCCTGCACGATGCGTTTGTAGTCATGCGCAAAGTGCGCCAGCGCCGACAACTGCTCGTCCGGCAGCATGCCGTAGCCCTCGAGGAACTCGCCGTCGTCACGAAAATGTGCGATGGCGACCACCCCGTCCACCGCCAGCATCTGCCTGATCATGCAGCGCCCCCTTGTGCCGCCAGCACCTGGTAGGCCTGCTCGTAATCGGCCTGCTCGTTGTTGACCACCACGCCGACATTGCCGTTGGTCACCGCGGACCACTCCATGCCCACCAGGGTGAAGCCGTTGATCGGGTAGAAGCCCTTGTTGTCCGAGGTGGCTTCCCAGCCACGCGCTTGCATGGTGGCGATCGCCATGTTGGCCACGCACATGTGCGCCAGCAGGTCGAGCGATGTCGGGTCGAGCCTGCTGCCCTCGGCGATGGTGTGTTCCAGCAGCTCGCCGCGATCGTTCATGGTGAAGGCTGCCTGCGCACCCGCGATACCCATCATCTGGTTCAGATCGGCCATGTATGAATCCTCCAATGACTGCAGCCGCTCGGCGCGGCCGGTAATGTTGTTTTGTTGTCAGACCAGGTCGTGCTCGGCATTCGCCAGGCGCTTGCGCATCAGCGCCATGATGTCGTTGAGCGAGGCCACGCCGTTTTGCAGAAAGGCAAACACATTGGCGACATTGCACACGGTGAAGGCGGGGCCGCGCACGATCCAGCCCTGCGGCGGGGTGCTGCCGCAACCCGGACAGAATTGCTCCAGCATGCCGACCTGCATGTGTTCGCTCATGGTGGTGGCACGGCACATGATCGCGGCCATGCGTGCCATTTCGTCGTTGATCTGGCCCTTGTAACTGAAGCGATCCCCGCGGTACGAATATTCGCCCGCGGCGATCACGCCCGGCTGATTCACCAGTTCAGCTGCCACTGTCATCGCATCTCTCCCTTTGGTGTTGTTATCCGCCGCTTTTTATATCGCGGTGGTGGCTTGAAGATAACACCGCTTTGGATGTTTCCGAAGCCGCCAAAATTAATTGGCTCAAAAGGAGAGTGGATAAAAACTTATTATCGATTACCGACTTTATTATTTACTTAAATTCGCACCTCTCGGGCCTTCCTGCTGGCGCCAAATCGGTATAATTGCGCGTTTTGGCAAGCCTTTAGCCGGACCCGAAGCCGATGGACAAAACCTACGACCCACACGCGATAGAACAACGCTGGTACCAGACCTGGGAAGAACAAGGCTGGTTCTC
>Ga0272444_10002060_pt1 | contig 18855 bp, 15 predicted proteins | sample SSMForm13_FD_201033 | JGI IMG/M metagenome (GOLD analysis project Ga0272444, IMG submission 201033) | Marine sediment archaeal communities from Little Sippewissett salt marsh, Falmouth, MA, United States - SSM-Form-13 | ecosystem: Environmental > Aquatic > Marine > Wetlands > Sediment ... | reverse complement strand
ATCTGGCGAGTGGGCGGAGGCCCTTGGGACGGAAGTGTCACCGGGCTCACCTCCGAAGGCTCAAACACCTATCTTGTCAAGCTGGGGGAATCCGCGACCCTCATCGACTGCGGATGCGTAAAGTGCAAGGGACAGGTCGAGACGAACATCCGAGAGGCGAACGTAGCCCCTGAGCAAGTGAAGGACCTGATACTGACGCACTCCCACTGGGACCACAGTGAAGCGACAGCAGCCTGGCGGGAGGACTATGGTCTCCGCGTTCACCTGAACGACCTCGGCACCGAGTTTCTGACCAAGGATGACCTCCGTCTTACCGGCGCTTACAAGAACGGGCCAGACCACGGTATCCGGGCTTTCCCAGTGGATAACCGTATGATGAATGATGAGCCGTTCATGGCTGGTATGCTGATTTACACACCGGTCTTCGCCCCGGGACACACGCCGGACTCAACGCTGATCACGGCAGAGATTGACGGCAAGCACGTTGGCTTCTGCGGAGATGTAACATTCGCCCGCAACGCCGCCGGCAAGCTCGGAACCATCGGCTGGCTCGACATGCTCTGGCAGTCCAGCCTAAGCCAGTATAAAGACAGCTTGCGGCGCATGAGCCGGATGACCTTCGATCTGCTCTTGCCCGGCCATGGCAATCCAATCGTCGGTCGCGAGGACGCCAAGGAGGCAATCGCCGCTTCTCTGGCCACAGTTGAGCATCTATCGTCCGATCCCTGGATATCCAGCTTCGGTACGGTGGCCGACTGATCTCGCCTGTCAGGACTTCAAGACACTCTCAAGGATTCCCAAGCCCTTCCCGAGCAGACTATCCTCTATCATGATCGGCGGGGCCAGGCGGATCACTCCCGCACCGGCGTAGCAGATGTGCAGGCCGGCGTCGAGGCAGGCGAGGAAGACATCCTTGGCTGGCTTGTCGATCTCGATGCCAATCATGAATCCCTTGCCGCGCACTTCCTTAACACAGCCGATCTTGGCATCGGCGATGGCCTTCATCACCTCGGCGCCTTTGTCGGCGGCACGTTGGACCAAGCCCTCGGATTCGATCAGTTTCACACATGCTGCGCCGGCGGCGGCGCATATCGGGTTTCCGCCCATGGTGCAGCCGTGTTTGCCCGGGGCAAGGACGTCGGCGTATTTCGGAGACGCCACGCAAGCGCCAACGGGCAATCCGCCGCCAATGGCCTTGGCCGTGGTCATCACGTCGGGGGCCATGTCGAAATGCTGGTAGGCGAACCACTTGCCGGTCCGGGCGGGTGCGGTCCATACCTCGTCGCAGACCAATAAAACGCCCTTTTCATCGCAGAGTTCGCGCAGGGCCTTCATGAACTCCGGTTTGGGCACGTTGATTCCGCCTTCGCCCTGGATCGGCTCTATGAATACGGCGGCTGTTTCGCTGTCGATGGCTTCGCGAACGCCGTAGAGATCGTCCAGGTCCACCTTGACGTTCCCCGGCAGCATGGGCTCGAAGCCCGTCTGCTTCTCGGCAGGGGTCAGAGACAACCCGCCCATCGTCCTTCCATGGAAGCAGTTGTTGAAGCTGATGATCTTATAGCGTCCCTCGCCTGCTGCAAGGCGGACAAGCTTGATGGCCGCTTCGTTGGCCTCGGCCCCGCTATGGCAGAAAAAGACCTTTCCGCCAAACGCATGCGAGGTTATCGCCTCAGCCAACTCAATCTGCGGAGCATTCGTGAAGAAGTTACCGTGGCAGCAGAGCATCTCCGCCTGCTTCTTGACGGCCTCGACGATTGCCGGGTGACCATGCCCGACTACGCCCGCGCCACCGAAGCCGGCAAAGAAGTCGATGTACTCCTTGCCATCAGCATCCCAGATTATCGCCCCCGCCCCTCTTGCGACCGCAAGAAGCGGCCGACCATAGACCGGCATGAGATGCTTGGTCGTGGATTCTATCAATTCCGCCTGACTGGCCATTGTCTGTCTCCTGATAGCGCGACGAAAAAGTGTTTGTAAGCATGCCATCGCAAATCGTCAAGAGGCTGGCGAAGCAACGCAAGGGGCGGATGGGACAAATCCTGACAGACTGAGCGGAGTGCCGGAAGTTCCTGGGTCCAATCCTCTCAGGAGTTCCGTCCAAGCCACACCCAACGCATCCGTCGCTGACCCCTGGAGAAATCTAGGGCACTATTCCTCCGCCGACGATGTCACTTCCTCGCATGAGCACGAGCCTGCCCATCTCAGGAACGTGCGAGAAACTCTCGGAGTTGACTCCATCATCGCTGACCAACGTAACCTCGGCCACTTCAGTGTCGGCTAGTTGATCGGCATCTTCATCGATGATCTCCAAGCTGCCGGAATCCATCCGGTTGGCGATGGATTCGACCACGCAGGGCACTTCCTGTGTGGCAAGGCGAAGCGCTATCCTCTCGCCTCGCTTGAGCGGGTCCGGGGACATCCAGAAGACGCTCGCCATGAGCTTTTCGGTCGTGCCTAGCGCTGCTCGAGGGTCGGTCAACGTCAGGCCGCGAGAAAGCTCCACTTCACCATCGACCATCACACCTACCGACTCGCCTGCCAGTGCGGAATCAAGCGGGCCATCGAAGGTCTCGATGCTTGCCACCTTACCTTCGACGCCCTTCGGGCAAACGACCACCGTGTCACCTTTGCTCACCTTGCCCGCAGCTATCCGCCCCACGGCCAGGTTCCTGCCGTCAATCTCATATACGTCCTGAACCGGCAGGCGCAGAGGAAGGGACTCGTCCGTTACATCAGGCTTCAGCAGATCAAGCGCCTCTATCACCGTCGGACCATCGTACCAAGGCATTTTTCCGGAGCGATTGACAATGTTGTCGCCGCCAAGCGCCGCAGCCGGTATCACGGCCAGATGATCAAGCGTCACCTTGCCCAGGAGCTCGTGCATCTGCGCCGCCTTGTCGGTGAAAACTTCTTCTGAGAAATCAACCAGGTCCATCTTGTTAAGGACAACGATGAGTTGCCGAACGCCCAGCAAGCTCAGCATGTAAGCGTGGCGACGTGTCTGATCCTGCAGGCCCTCGTGCACATCGAGAAGCAATAGCGCCGCCGAAGCCTGCGAAGCCCCGGTTATCATGTTTTTGAGGAATTCCTTGTGCCCAGGCGCGTCGATGATCACGTAGTCGCGACGATCGCTTGAGAAGAAGGTCTGGGCAGTGTCGATGGTGATGTGGTTTGCTCGCTCTTCCTCTAGATGATCCAGCACAAAGGCAAACTCGACCTGCTCGTCAGTGCCGGCGGAAACCTGCCTCAGAACCGCAAGCTGCGCCTCCGGAAGCGAACCCGTATCGTAAAGGAACCGACCTATCAGCGTGCTCTTACCATGATCCACACTTCCGACCACAACAAACTTCAGGTGTTCTCGTTCTGTCATCACGTGCGATTCCCTGCCATCACATGTAGCCGAGCGCCCGGAGCTTCTGCATTGTGTTGGCGTCTTCCTTGTCCTGTGCACGACCTTCTCGTTCGCCGGCGCTGGTCATTTCCAACTCTTCAATGATTTCGTCAACTGTCCATGCCGTCGAGTCTATCGGCGCACAGCAGCACTCACATCCGATGCTGCGATACCGTTTCCCATCCTGGGCGCGATACAGATCGACGAAGGGCATGTTCTCCCTTTTCACGTACTGCCAGATGTCCTTCTCCGTCCAGTGCAGCAGCGGGTGAATGCGGATATGCGTATCCTCATCGGCACGGGACTTGTATTGGTCCCACAGCTCGGGCGGCTGGTCTTCATAGTTCCACTTGAACTGTTCATCCCTCGGCGAGAAGTAGCGTTCCTTGGCCCGGACACCGTGCTCATCCCTGCGGATGCCAAGCAGCAGACCGTCAAAGCCGTACTTCGCTATCGCTTGCTTGAGGGCGTTGGTCTTCAAGGCATTGCAGCACTCCAGCTTGCTTTCGTGGCTCATGCCTGCCCGAAGAGCCTCCTCATTGCGTGCGACAAGCAATTCCAGGCCCCACTTAGCCGCATATTCGTCACGAAATGCGTATATCTCTTTAAATTTGTAGCTGGTGTCTATGTGCAATACCGGGAAAGGGATTTTCCCGAAGAACGCCTTGCGGCAAAGCCACAGCAGCGTGGTGGAGTCCTTCCCGATCGACCAGAGCATCGCGAGATTCCTGAAGTGGTAATTGGCTTCGCGGATCAGGTATATGCTCTGGTTTTCCAATTCCGAAATCTTGTCCATGCTAGCAACTCTCCGTTTGAGCTGGAAGGACGCCGTCCGGGGCGGGCGTATTCGCCAGGTCCATCTCTTCAGGTCGGGACACACCGAGGCAGTCAAGCATCGGTCCGGCGAGTTGGCGTATCTCCAAATATGATTCGTCCAGCGGAACATTCCGCGCCAGCAGCAGCGCGTCGTGGTAAGTATGCATTCCTTCCAGTTGAGTATTCACAAACAACTGCGTCGCTGTCAAGCCGAGCTTGAGATCGTACCCGTCGTGGGGAACGGCGACAAGGTCCGGGCCCAGAGTGTATGGCGGGAGTTTGCCCGCCGGTCCAGGCTCGTCCGACGGCCCGTAGGCGCCCTTTGGCCAGTAAAGGTCCTCACGTTTGACAACGGCCTTGACCACCTCCCTGCCTTCAGGATCGCGGAGCTTGCGCAGGTCCTCGCTAACTTGCTTCCGAACGGATTCGTACTCCTGCTGCTGAACGCACCCCGCCGCTTCTCTGCCCTTCAGGTTGACGTATATCCTTCCTGGTATAAGCGTGTAGGCCTTCGTGCCGGCCGGGTCAAAGGACAAAGGCCCGCCGGCATCGTCGAGCGGTTTGGTCCAGCCGGTATCGGCGAGGTACTTCGATAGCTGGACTTCATAGTTGATCGGGCAGAAACCGTGGTCGGAAAGGATGATAAGCGGGGTTTCCGGTCCGATCCGGTCCAGCAGGCGAGCGACAGCGGCATCGATCTTCCTGTAGTAGTCCACGAAGGCGGGGGCAAACTGCCGGTCACCATCGAGATACTTGCCGAGAAGGAAGTGGTTTATCCTGTCGGTCCCCATGATGTGAACGTGGAAGAAGTCCCAGCTTTCCGCCTGAATGAAGTGGAACATCGCCTCGGTGCGCTTGGCAAGCGTAATGTCCAGATTGCCCAGCATCTCCTGTTTCGACCGCCGGGCAAGCTGAGCATCGCTGTCGATGTGGTAGTCGATCCCAGCCAGATAAGCACTGACTTGCGAAGGGTAAGCCGCCTTGGCAACCGACGGCGAGAGGAACCCTCCTATCAGTATGCCGTTGACGACCCGTGGAGGGTACGTGCCCGGCACGTTCATCCCGAAGACCTTCTTTCCATTTTCGGAAAGAACTTGCCATATGTTCTCCCCGCGAAGGTTAGTCGCGTTAGGGAAGGTCATCTCGTAAGTGCCGGGCCTGCGGTCTATGAAACCGTAGATGCCGTGTTTGCCCGGGTTGCGCCCCGTCGCATAGCACGTCCAGGCGACATTCGAAATGGTCGGCAGGACCGATCGCATCATCCGCGGCTGACCGTGGCGCTCACACAGACCGGCCATCGCCGGCATCTGCCCCGCCTCCATCAAATCCATCAAGAGGCCGTGGGGCACGCCGTCTATACTCAACACCACTAGTTTGGGAGGATTCTGCACGTCGCTTCTCCGCCGCTGGGAAAGCCGAAAATACTAGGCAATTCATGCCGGCCCGATCAAGCCCAACCCGCCTCCATCTCAAACCGAGAAGCAAACAGGCCCCGCAAGACAGTGACGGCCTGCGGGGCCTGAAACTCTTTCATGCCTCGCTGAGGCTTCTAGCCTTCCTCGGCAGGATATATCTCCAAAACGAACACCCAACTTACCGACCTCTGCGAAGTCTTGACCATCAGCGAATTCAGGCCTTTCTTAAGCTCAATGCTGAATTCGTCTTCCCTGGCCTCGCAGCTCCTTGTGTCATAGATCTCGTGGACCAGCTTGCCATTGGCCCAGATCTTGCCGGAGTCATCGGAGCCGAAGTAGCAGCTAACGGTCTGGTCCTTGTCCGACTTCAGCAGACAGTTGGCGTAGGCGACCTTCCGCCCGGCAAGGGCCTCGTCCCATTCGCTGGACAGCCAGCCGATGGAGTTGGTCATTCCAGGCTCGACGGCGGCCTTCTGTGCCGTTCCCGCTTCGTCCGTGTAGGCAATCGTCACGCCCTCGGCGAGAACCGCATTTGCCTCGCCACCGATTGAGGCGAGATAATCTTTCTTGAACGACGCGACGAACTCCTCATCCGGCTTGTTGCGGTCCGATTCCGGGTTGACGGTAATGACCGCCACGTGCCAGTTCGGGACGAGTCCGTCCTCGCGGACTTCGTTTACGGGGAGCTTGTCGGCTGCGGGCGCCGCCGCGGCAGGGGCGGGCTTGGCGGGCTCGACAGCTTCAGGCTCGCAGCCTGCCGCCAGGAACGCCACCAACACTGATAAAGCCAGTACCTTTGTAAGCGATCTCATCGTGATTCCCTTTCCAATGCAAAGCGGCTGTTTGTTTCCGTTCGACGTGTCCGGCAAGAGGAAAGAAGATATACGCGCCTCTCGCCGCGGGCAAGTGTCAAATCCGTTCCCGCCGACCTCAATCTCACTTGCCCGGCATCTGATCCAATGCGTCTCCTGTGAGCGCGACAACTGAGGCACGCTATCCGCTCCCCTCCGCATAAGCCCATCGCCCCACGGATTACACGCCCCGGCGGATCCGGTCTGCCGGTCCGGTAAACCTCTGACGCCAAGCGAAATAGCGGGGCGGCGCGATGGCATTTTCGTCGGGCCGGACAGACGCTTCCATGCCGCTTGATCGTCACACAAGTATTGTCTTAACATCGCCTTAACTGATTTGTTCAGATCCGGGCCGGTAGTGCAACTTTCCCTTGGAGGATCGGAATTTGGCTTGACAGAATTCACTCCACCCGCTATCATACGTAACTGTAGCAGGGCTTCATGTCCTGCTTACGCCTCTTCAGAAAACGAGCCCTCTAAGGCAATTCGGAGCAGTAACGGAGCTTAGCGAAGTTTCGCAAGAACCTCGTTCCTAGTTGAGGTTTGGAGATCGCTTGAAGACCAGCTTACGAGGAAGAAGGAGGAGACTGGGTATAAAGAAAAGGACGTAAGTGCTAAAGTGAGTTTTGGAAATGGAAAGTGTGGGAGTTGTTTTTAAAGGAGAGAAACACATGCGTTATCTTACGGTGCTATTTCTTACGGCCGCTCTAGCCGGAATAGCAAGTGCCGACATCACGGATCTGACCATCGACTGTTTTCCGACACCGGCGACGGTTGACTTGGTTCCCCCCGGAGAGATCCCGGCAGACACCTATGTCACCAACGACGTAATGCTGACCGTCGATAGTGACTGGCTGTCGGCCATCCTCATCGTCACCCCGGACACGACTGGCCAGATCTACCAGAACGCCCTCGGCGGGAACACCCCCCCCAACTCCGCTTTGTTCGCCGCGTATGCGACGCTTGAATACGACACATACGTAAGCGACGGCCTTGGCGGGGCGCCTTCACTGGCGGCCGCGGTGGACTATGGTTACAGCAGCGTCGTCTTCGATGAAGACGAGTTGGCCTTGACGTATTACACGACCGCCACCGAGATCGGCGAGCTGCACATGGCCAGGGTCACGATGCTGAACACCGCATCTGGTGAATGGACGTTTGTCGCCACAGCTTCCCCCGAAGGTGGCCCGAAGGTCATCGCCGAGGGAATGATTGACGACGGCTGCATGGTGCCTGAGCCCGCAACGCTTGGCCTGCTGGCCATCGGCGGACTTGGTGTGCTGATTCGGCGCAAGAGGTAATTCGAGCGACCGTAAGCAAGTCCTGATCCCCGGTCGAGGATCGGGAGACATGAAAGACCAGACCTGGTACGGGTGGATTCCCACCTCCACCCGTGCCGGTTTTTTTGCGCTTGGCCAATTGACTGCGGAAGGGCAGGTTGGCTTTGACGTACTTCACAACCGCTAGCGAGATCGGCGAGTTGCATCTGGGCAGCATTACGCTTTCCAACCAGGCCCAGGGCACGGTTAGGTTCATAGCCACGGCCTCACCTGAAGGCGGGCCAAAGGTGGAGTTCTCGGGTACCATCATCGATGGCATACTCCCGGAACCTACGGTCGTCTCAATGCTCGTCTTGGGCGCCGCCGGAATGCTTCCTCGCCGCAAGAGTTGACAGCGGGCAGATGCGGGTGTGTAAGTCATTCGCGGCCTGCGGCCAGACCGGTGGGGAAAGGTCAGCCCCAGCGCCGCCTGATCAGGACCAGAAGGCCCACTGCCATAGTTAGGATTGTAGCTGGTTCGGGACAATGGACGCCCCTTCCCCAGTCGCGCAGGACCATGTCGAGGTCGTTCTGGCCGATGAGCCCGTCGCCCGAAAGGTCCGGCAACTCGCCCGGCGAGACGCTTGCTCCCCAGCTATCCAGCAGTACGTCAAGATCCTGCTGTCCGACGAAGCCGTCGCTGGTCAGGTCCCCAGCCATGTAAATCACGCCGGCGGATATGCGCCCGCTCGTGACAAGTTTCGGCCCAGGCGCCGGCGCGGCCGTAACCTGGAAACTCCACGTGCCCATCGCCGTTTCGGCGAGAGTAATCCGCGATAAGGCCAGATCGCCGGTCTCGTCGGTATTGGTGGTCCACCACGAGATGCTTAGCTGGGCCTCGTCAAAGACCACCTCCGTGCCACCAAGCCCCGAAGGGGCGGCAGTCGAGCAGTTTTCTCCCAGAGTGCCGCTGCTGATGTAGGTATCGTAGGCCAGGCTGGGGAAGTAGTCGAACAGGACGGGGTTAGGGGACTGGATGCCACCATAGATGTCCTGGTAAACCTGGGGTGAGTCGTCAACCGTTAGAATAATCTGAGCAGTAAGCCAGTCCGTAGAAGTACTTACAACCAGATCCTGGGTGACGTACCCCGCCAGAGACTCGACATCCGAATTGTCAACCAGGTTAAACTGGATCCCTAACTCGCCGTTGACGGCGCAGGATGCCGCCAACACGACTATGGCCAAGATTAGACCACGCATCTGCACTGCCCTGGGGGCTCAGCGGACCGACGAGCAGCCACCCCCCGGACAGACCGCAACGGCTGCACATACCTCCAACGTGAAGCCCGAAATTGAAGCTACATCTTGGGCACATATAGCATACCACAAAAGCCCGATTTGTCAACGATCACACAGCTTTACGGGAGTTTGTGCGAACCTGGCCTCTCTCCGCCAGCCCCCGAACAGCCCCGCCGTGTCTCTAAGTCTTGCTGTCCGGCGCAAATCGGCTAGAATTGCTCCACGTGAGCGATGTTCAGGACAATCAGCCTACATTCAGTTTCGTGGCAGTGGTGTGCAACGAGGCTGAGTCCGTCGATGAATTCCACATCCGCCTTCAGGCGGCGGCGGACAGACTCGACGAGCCCTACGAAATGATCTACGTCGATGACGGATCTTCCGATGAAACGCCGGAGACCCTCCGGCGGCTGGCGGATTCGGACGGGCGGGTCAGAATTGTCGAGCTTTCGCGGAGCTTTGGGCCGGAGGCGGCCTCCATCGCCGGTTGCGATCATTCATCGGGAAGGGCCGTGCTTAGCCTGACCGGCGACGGGATTTACCAACTGGAGATGATCGGCGAACTAGTCGCCTGCTGGCGAGAGGGGTTCGAAGTCGTCCGCACCGCCGGCAAGGAAACCGGTTCCAGTTCGCCTTTCCAAAGGATGCTCGACAAGTGCGCTCAGGGGTTCCGCGGCCTGATCTCCGAGCCGCAAAAGGCAGGTTCGGGCGTGTTCTGCCTTCTGGACCGCAAGGCCGTCGATGCTCTCGCGGAACATCGCGACCGCGCGCGGCCACTGACCACATTGCTGGACTTGCTTGGCTTCCGCCAGACGTCAGTGCCCTACTCCTCCGAAGGTAGTTCCGGCAGAGAGGGAATTGCGCCCGCCACCTCAACCCCCGCGAGTAATTCCGGTTCGCTGCTCAGGCCGGTCCGCCTGGCAGGACTGCTGGGCGCGCTAATGCTCGCGGCGGCTTTGGTTCACCTCGCCGTCTCTCTGGTTCTTTGGCCGTTGGGTAGGTCCGCCACGGTATCAACCCACGTGACGATGTTCGTCGTTGGGATCTTGGGGCTCCAATTCGTACTGATCCGATCTGTGGCAGAGCGCATCGCCTGCAGTATCGAACGGCTCAACTCGGATCCGCTCTACATTGTCCGTGAAACGGTCGGCTTCCCCGAACCAGACAAGCCTGCCCAAGCGAGCACCGACAAGCCGGAATCGCAAGGCTTTGCGGTTTACACCTAGCCGCCTCGGCTTGGCTATTGCTTGAAACCGTCCCTGCTTACCCTCACGGTCACCTCTTGCGGAACGGGCAGACCGACGACCCCGGCCGGGTTTGCTGAGGCCATCGCCCAAGCCTGATCGAACCCCACGCCGCAGTGGCGAAATGTGTTGATCACGCCCACGTCCAGAGTGAGCGTCGAGCCGGACAAGTGCCCTTCGCCGGGCACGACGCATCGGCCGCTCTCGAGCACGACCACCTTGCCCCGCCCCAGGCTATATTCGCCGGGACCCATCTCAGTAGCTGAGATCGCATCGCTGACCAGTATGCTGCGCCCGGGCGTCTTTGCCCGAATGAAATTCTTCAGCGTCGTAAAAGGCATGTGATGCCCGTCGGGTATGAAACTGGCTGCCAGGCGGTCGGCGGCGAGCTGGCTTTGCACGTAGTTTTCAAGCCGTGGCAACTCAAGGTGTGTTCCGTTGCCAAGATGCGTTGATATCCTGGCTCCCGCGCTGATGGCCTCATCAATCGCCCCGGCAGACGCCTGAGTGTGTCCGATGGCCGGGCATATGCCTGAGTCAGCCAGTTGCCCGATGAGCTCGATCGCGCCGGGCAGTTCCGGAGCAAGGGTCACAATGGCGATCCGATCACCACTGGCCTGGCGAAGGCGTTCGATTAAGTCCGGCATGCCGGCCGGAAGCCTGCAGTACTGTTTGCTGTGCGCGCCGCGCGGGCCGTCAGACGGCGATATGAACGGACCCTCAATGTGCAGCTTCGGGAACCTTTGACAAAGCTCCTCATCTGATTCCACGATCTGCCTGTACCTTTCCGCCCGCGCGACCATTGCCTCTGAATCGCTCGTAATCAGTGTCGCAAGTGCAGCCGCAATCCCCCGCGACCAAAGCATCGACGAAACGCGTCGGAACTGCTCGACCGTCCAGTCCGCCGGGTCGTCATTAAAGCTCAGTCCGGCGTATCCGTTCACCTGGATGTCGATCAGCCCAGGTCCGGTGAATGTCTTCGGCAGTTGCCTCATAGGCCGTCAATCTTATCCGGCCGGGTCGGCCGGTCAAGTGCCGTATCCCAGCCAGTCGCAGTTTGCTGGACCGACGCGTGCAGCGTTTCCGATAGACTAACTGAACGGTAACGAATCTCGGCGAAGACATTCGCAGAACCATGCGGCATATAATGCTGATAGGCAAATTCTTAGACTACCTCGACAAGCAGCGCAACTTCTCCGCCCACACTGTCCGAAGCTACGCGATCGACCTGGAACAGTTCTGCCGCTTCCTTTCTGCCGCTGATGGCTCTGCCCTGCCTCCCGAGGCGAAGCTGGACGACCTCCCCGCCTGGGACGAGATCGACCCGAAACGCTTGTCCCGCCTGATCCCGCAGGTCGCCGCAGCCCAGATCCGCGGTTATCTTGCGATAATGCGCAACCAAGGCTACGCCAAGTCCACCGTCGCACGGAAACTCGCCACTTTGCGCAGCTTCTACAAGTATCTCGCCAAGACGGAGCTGATAACCGCCTCGCCGGTCACCGCCGTCCGCACACCGAGACAAGACAAGCGCTTGCCGAAATGCCTCGACATCAAGCGGGTTGACGCCCTCCTTTCCGCTCCGGATGCCCATACGCTCCTCGGAAGCAGGGATCGTGCCATACTCGAGGCCATATACTCTGCCGGCTTGAGGATAAGCGAGCTTGTGTCCCTGAACGTCGAGGATCTCGACGAATTCGCCGGGGCCGTGCGGGTAAGGGGCAAAGGCAAGAAGGAACGCCTCGGCCCGCTCGGTTCCAAAGCGATGGACGCGCTCGCCGATTACCTCACCAAACGTTCCGCCGAGTTCGGAAAAGTGCGGAAAGGACCGCTTTTCGTCACCAAATCGGGCAAGCGCATCTCGACCCGGTCCGTCCGGCGCAGGTTCGACAAGTATCTTGCCGTTGCGGGTATAGACCCAACCGTCAGCCCACACGCTCTGAGGCACAGTTTTGCCACGCACATGCTCAACGCCGGCGCCGACTTGCGAACCCTTCAGGAAATGCTCGGACACGAGAGTCTCTCGACTACCCAGATCTACACGCACCTTACCACGACGCGTCTGAAAGAGGTCTATGACAAGGCCCATCCCCTCGCGGCCTCGAAGTAGCCCGCCCGGGCCGGCGTTTGCCCAAACTCGCCGCATCGTGCCCATCCATCCGGATTGCTTCTGGCCGCGTGCCGAATCGCACCGAATCGGCCCGGAACGCACCAGATCGCTTCGATTCGCACCGAAACGGGCCGAACCGTGCGGAAACGTGCCGAAACGCACAACTCGCCTATTGCCTAAAGCCTTTCCAGACATATTCTTATCCTTTTCTCTCGTGCGCCAACAATCGCGAGCGTTCGGATTCCGGAATCAGGAACTCGGAGCCCGGCGCAGCACGAACGCGCGCGTGCCGTGGGATGCTGTCGGCGTTTCCGGCGAAGCCCCACGGCCACAACCACGCGATCGGGCTTCTCATATTCGGTTGTCAGAGAACTTTTGTAGGGCGAGAAGGTTCTCGCCGAAGGCGGGGCTCCGCCTGCGCTGCGCCCCAGCCTACCACTGACCTCTACACTTGGGCCGTTCGTGCCGTTTGCGCGCGCAAACGGCACAGTTGGCACGAGGTGAATCTCGTTACGCCCACACCGGCCGGGAGAAACAAATCTGAGTTTTCCGACGTTGCTTTCCGCCCCGCCGCGCAGAAGTGCTCGCGCAAAACGGTGACCTGCGCCAGCCGTCAAACACCCTCACCCTGCCCTCTCCCTCTAAAGAGGGCGAGGAGTAGAAAACGTCGCGACCTGGCTCAAAGCGCCCATATCCGCCATACCGGATCGCTTATTCGCCCGGCTGGGAGGCGGCCTCCGCGTGTCGGGATATCACTTCGTCCCTGTCACCGTTAAGGAAGAACGGCAGTTCCTCCTCCCAGTCTATAGCGCCGCGCCTGTTGAGATGCACCTCGCCTCCGTCGTCCACCCCGTCCGAACCTATGCTGTAGAGAACCGGCGGATCGGCGTTGGGCAAGTAGCCGATGGCACTGCCGTCGTCGGCGAACGGGTCTTCCGGTACGGCCGGTAGATATTCCGGAACTAACTCCCCGAGCGTCCCCGGTCGTCGGCCGTAATCCGCTTCATACAGGCGGACCGCCAAAGCAGCGGCGCCCATCCGACGCAAGGCAACCGCCTTGAAATGAAGCATAACTCCCCTATTGAGTGACGGAATCAGAACTTCCACCAGTGACGGCTGTCGGAACTTCCAAGACCGAGAGAAGAACTTGCCTTCGCCAGCAACATACGCCTTCTTCTTCGCCTCCGGCCAGGTATCGCGGCGAGCGGCATCGACATTCATCGTCATCGCATCCACCAGTTCAGGCAGTTCCCTCTTCCAACGAAGCCTGGCCAGCATGTTCTGAGCGAACTCGACTGGGCCAGTGGGACTGTCGCCGTATATTTCCGACATGCTGAGCGTCCCATCCACCGTGCATCTGGCGGCATCGAGCATCAGTGCTCGCTCACCCAGGAAGGCCCGCAAGAGCCCGCCCTCCAGTTCGGTCTTGTCCAGAAGCTCAGCAGTGAGCAGCATGACCTGCCTGCGCGCGTCTTCGGATGCGTCGGTTCCCACATCTTTCCTGCCAGCCCTGAGCCCCGGTGCAATGCTTTCAAGAGTGTCCATCGCAAGGCTCTCTATGGACACCGATAAAAGATGGCCAATGAACGTTGGCGTTTCATCGACGACCCGTGCCAATCTGAGCACATCCCGCAGGCTCTCGACGGCCTCGCGGTCATCGCCGGTGTGGTGTCTGTATGCCGCCGTCGCGCACAGGAGTTCGCCCAGCCGCTTCAGGGGAGACAGGTCCGGACAGAGCATGCTGACCGCCGGGCTCCTCATCCGTATGCCCGTATCCACACCGGGCAGCGCCCTTGCCTGACGCGCAAGACCGAGCGCGGCCGCGTTGGCATCAACAATTTGCTTTACGAGGTCGGGCCTTCTGCGGGCGAGGGACGAATCGTCTAGGACGCCCAACTCGTTGCCTTCGACCTCCGCCACCTCAACAGCCTGCGCGGCACCGACGAAGGCGAGGTATGCGTTCTGATCGTCAGGCACGAAGACCGGATCGAAGTCTTCCAGGTCGATCGGTTCGCCGGCTGTGCGTATTGCGGCAATCCTGGTCTGAAGCTCGCGTTCGGCGCAGTACCCACCCCACCACAGGTAAGCGCCCGGCAGGACGACGAAGACGAACACCAGCCCCGCAGTGACCTTCACCCACAACGGAACACGACGCCGCCTGCGCGGGGGACCTTCAACGAGTGTGTTTTCACGCCTGTCTGTCATCCGTTAGCTCCCAATGTCAACTTGGTTGGCCCTAACGGCCCAAACCACGCCACCCAGGCAAGGGCGAAAGACCCAATGGGACGCGATGGGCAGCGGCCGGAAGCCGCCCCACGCGACTTCCATCGACCCCGGGCGCTACTGGTTCTGCTGGCCGTCCTCTTCCGGGGCGTGTTTCTGCTTGACGCCGATGCGTATGCTTCCTGCGAGTTCGTCGTTGCAGTAGGCCTCCAGCGCGTAGGCGCCTTCGTGAGGCATGGGAAGCGGCGGGACCTCTATCACGATCTCGTAGGTCTGGAGCGGATCGGCGGCATCGAAGCCGATTACACCCGACTTGCGCAGCTCGCTGCCGTCGGCGAGGTCAACGTGCCTGAGCTGGATCTCCACGCGACCGCGGCAGTTTATCACGGCCAGGTACGCGAACACGCGATGCAGCGCGGTCTGGTTGACGCCGAGGTGCACCTGGTTGAACGTGCCGGCGATAACCTTCTTCCCGCTGCGGGCATCAACGTACACATGGTCGGCAAGGATGAAGGACTGCACGACGGGCTTGAGCCCGCTGGGAGTGGAGCTTTCATTTTCCGCCATGGCCGGATTATAGAGGCGGTTCTGGTGTACGCAAGCCATTGGGTGGCACGAGTTGGGCGCCAAGCCGTGTAGCTGTTCGAACACCGGCTGGTAAACCAGTGCCACACAAGATCAGTATCTCTTCCGCCTGACCTCGCGCCTCGGGCGCATGCGGTTGACGAAGAAGTATCGCAGCGCGTCGATGAGGTGGTCCGGGCCGTCCTTCACGGGCCTGTCGGCGTCGGCGGAGCCTTCCTTTCCGTAGTGATAGGCTTCGAACGCGTCGATCAACTCGGGGCAACTCGGGTCGATCAGCAGCGTCGGATCCCCGTCGGCCGGCGCCAGTGCCGCCCGGACAAGCTCAATTCCCTCGGCGATGGTGCTCCTGCGAGAGGTGCAGTGTATCCCGGCCTCGGCGAGCAGTTCGGTGCAGGCGGCGCCGCTGGTGGATTCGCGCTGGCGACCTGCCGGGTCAACGTAGGTCATCGCGATCGGTCCGGGATCGCGTTTGAGTATCTTCGCGGCGTGTCGAGCGATGGGCTGTTGCGAGCGGATGTACTCTCCGATAACGTGGACCGCCCCGGCCGGGCTGAGCTGGACCCACAGGCAGACGAACGGGTTGCGGTATCCGAAATCGATGGCGCGGTATGTCGGCCAGTCTCGGACGTAGTCCAGCCGGCGGACGTGTCGGGCGCGGTCGAACTCGCCGAAGACAGAAAGCTCCCGCCGGGCGCCCTTGCAGAGCATTTCCGCTTCCCACGCCGCCCTGCTGGACCGGGCCTTGATGGCGATGGCGTCCCTTATCCGGAAGAATCCATTTGCTCTCCGAGCGATTCCGCGGCAGTCCTCGGCAAGGGGGCAGTTGCGGCACTTGCGTTTGGGCGGGCAACGTTCGATGACGTCCCACAAGCACCAGCGTATGAGACGATATCCACCGGCGGCCTTGCCTCCGGCGGAGGCCTGTTCGACGAGCTTGTGCATGAGCCCGCCGGGCCTGTGCAGCGTGCTGAGCACCTCGATGGACCCGCGCGCGGGGCCCCAGGATCGCGTGGCAAACTGCACCGCCTGCCAGACGTCGGCGTCGAAGAGGTCCACCTCGTCGCAACGGATTTTCTGGACGTGCTGTCCGCGGACGGCACGTTGAGACTGGGCGAGCATCTGGATGTCGCTTCCGCCGATGACCTGTACGCGCTGGCGCGTCGGCCGACCGACGATCAGTCCTTCGTTGGCCTCGAGCATCAGCCGGATGTACTCGGCAAGGCGGTCGGACTGGTCGAAGCTTCCGCCAAGGACACGAATGCTGGTCGGCGCGCGGAACACCGCGTCCAGCACGCTCGCGGCCGCGGCGATCAACGTCTTGCCCCCGCCGCGATTCGCCCACACTAGCAGGTCTTCCTGCCCAAAGAAGCTTGCGGCGAGGTAATCCAGCGGGGAATCGTGGTGGGGACAGACGGCCGGGTGAGGAACAGTCAGACCGAAGAAGTGCTTGACGAAAGCTGCGAGTTGCTCGCGATTGCGCGGCGGGTCGAGATCGGCCAGCGTGGTGAGTTCCTCTTCGTCGGCGCGGTCGAAACCGAACGGCTTCTGTCCACTGATGAGGTCCGACATGTGCTTACTCCTTGTCTGGGGCGGGGCTTTTCGCTGCCCGGACGGCGGCCATGAGCAGCTCGCCGCGCTTGCGCGAGCCGTCGGAAAATGTGGCAAGCGCCTGTTCAAGCGACGCCAGCTCACGCGCGGGCAGGTGAAATGTAACGGGGTGCAGGTCGATGGTCTTGAGCTGTCTTGCGGGCTCGGGCTTTTCAAGAGCCATCAGGCGCTGGCGGATCGCCGCCGGGCTGAGGGCAAGCAGCTTGCCTGTCCGGTCCTGCCCGAGCAGGCGGATCAGCCGCTGGATTTGGCGGGCGAATGGTTCGGCGGACGGGCGACCGCGTAGGTGATTGATCGTCGCTGCGACGACTTCGGCCTGGCGATCTCCGATCGGCCAAACCTCACACCGTGCGGAAACGTGGCCGAGTTCGGCAAGGACATCGGCGCGGCTGGCGCCGTCGAGGACCTCGAATTTGCCGGGCCTTCGGCGCGGGCGGACAATCAGCGGCGGATAGAGTCCGGTTCGAGCGATCTGGTCGGCGATCGAGCGGCGGACACCGGGAGGCATTCTGTTGGCGCTTCCGCTTCGCACGGCGAGATCGTCAAGCGGGATTCTTCGCAACGAGGGCGTCAGGAGCTTCTTGGCGGGCATGGATGGGTCCCCTACTTTCTTTTGGCCAGGTAATAGATGTACTGCCTTGCGGTTCGGCGGCAGATTTCGGCGACAGGGTCTTTCAGGCGGGCGAGTTGCGCGGGGCTGAATGCCCTTGCGATGGCGAGATCGAGTTCCGCCTTCAGGAAGCGAGCCGCCTTTGAGCGTTTGGTGGCGAGCAGTTTCTTGACGGGCTCGACTGTGGGAAGGTCGTCACTTGCCAACCCGACCGCTTCGGCGGCGCTGGTCAGCCTGGACATATGTTTGTCCGCGGCAAGCGGATAGGCGGTCATTCCGGCCTTGTCGAAGAACGGATGTACCGCGCCCATTGCGGCCAGCGCTTCGACCATGGGCGTCTCGGCGGAGCGTATCGCGTGGCGAACGAGCCTGACGGCCAGTCCGCATCCGCGGAAAATCGGGTGGACGATCACCCTGGAAATGCACTCCATCTCTCGGTTCAGCAGTTCCAGCGACGCGCTGCGGTCGCTTCCGGCATAGCGACCGGCGGTGGCGACGTTGCGTCCGCGAACGTTGGCCACGGGCGGGGAGACAACAAGCACAGCGGCGAGTTCCGGCCCGCCGAGCGCCGGCATTCCGGCAGCGCGGATGGCGTACACTCGCTTGTGAGCGGCGGGCCTGCCGCCCAGGTAGTGGAAGCAACCCAGGCGGTCGTAATCGGCAATGGTCCCTCGGGAGATTCTGGGACGCCACCTAAGCTTCATCTTTCCGGAGCGGACTTCGGTCCCGCTGACGTGCGCGCCTTGGGCGATCGGTTTGACTATCACCCGGTCGGGCTGGAGCGCATCCAGCAGTTCCGCTCGGGGCGTCGCCAGAAGCAGCGCCACTTCGCTGGCAGATACGAGCTTCCGGATCTGCGCGCAAAGCGTCATCGCGGTCAGCGCGTCCAAGGAAGAGGCGAACTCGTCGGCAGTGACCAGCGCAGGCTGTCCTTTCCGTCTTGCCGAGTGCAGGGCTTTGGCCAGCGCCAGGCGATACTGCTGTCCCCCGGAGAGTTTCCGGGCAGGCTTTACAAGCGCGGCAGCTTCCGCTAATCCACAGCGCGAGAGCACCTTCAGTCGCTTGGCGAGCGGACCTCCGGAGACCACTCGCATCGCCGATTGCCTGCAGCGCGAGATTGCGGACACATCCAGGCTGACCGCTGCGGGCAACTGCCGGGCTATCGCGTTGACAAGCACCGTCTTACCCGCCCCCGAGGGTCCGACCACGGCCACTATCTGGCCGGGGGCGATGTTGACCTCGAAATCGTCGTAGAGGCACTCGACCAGCCCGTCCGCCAGGCCGAACATCGCAGCCACCTTTCCGGCGTCGCGATCGGCGCCGATTTTCTGGGCAACCTTGGCATTGACACGGAACGTCCATTCGTTACTTGCGCTGTCCGGGCACATCGATATGCTCCTTCTGAAGAAGGGGGCCATTGATTCCGCCATCCCGCCAAGCGGACCAG
>Ga0272444_10002059_pt1 | contig 18856 bp, 14 predicted proteins | sample SSMForm13_FD_201033 | JGI IMG/M metagenome (GOLD analysis project Ga0272444, IMG submission 201033) | Marine sediment archaeal communities from Little Sippewissett salt marsh, Falmouth, MA, United States - SSM-Form-13 | ecosystem: Environmental > Aquatic > Marine > Wetlands > Sediment ... | reverse complement strand
AAAGCGGCCGTCCGGCCGCGTCCCAGCCGGCCAGCCCGTAAAATTCACGCACCATCTGCGCGAAGCGCTCGCGGTCCAGGCGCGGGCCGTCGCCGCTGAAAAACATTTCCGGCAGGCTGTCGTCCGCGGCCCGGAGGCCTAGCCGGATGTTGAGCCGTCGCTCCCGCGACGCCACCCGCGCGCCAGTCTGCAGCAGGTCGCGGGCCGAAACCGGCCAGCCGGTGACGGCCGCCGTGAGGCGGGCCTCGCCCACCAGGTCGAAGGTGCCGATCAGGGACAGCGCCGGCACCTTGCACAGGCCCAGGCTGTCCACCACGATGTTGACCAGCACGGCCCGGTAGACCAGCTGCGACTTGCCCTCGTAGGAGCGGGGGTCCAGGGCCTTGGCGGTGCCGAAGGCCCGTTCGGCCATCCGGGGGCTCCAGCGGTGCTCCAGCGAGGCATAGACGTTGTTGTAGTCCCCGCCGCGGCTTGAAATCGCATAGCCCAGCGCCGAGCCCAGCAGTGCGGCCGGGTGGTAGGCTGTCAGCTCGAGCCCCTTGACGTGGGCCGCAAAGGCCGCCGCTCGGGGCCCGAACTCCCGGGCGGCGCGCCGCACCCCCAGCGCCAGGAGCCCACCCAGGCCCTCCATGGCCGCCATCTGGCGGATCAGGGCCTCCATGCTGCGGGGGTTGCCCCAGCTGAGATCCAGCCCGCCGCTCTTTGCGGCCGGCATCAGGCCGCGGGCCGACAGGTCCATGGCAAAGGCGATGGCGGTGCCGGCCGAGGTGCTGTCCAGCCCCAGGCGGGTGCAGAGGTTCTCCAGCCGCACCACCGCCGCCCCGTCCCCCAGTCCGCACTTGGCCCCCAGGTTGATCATCGGCTCGAACTCCGGCCGGTAGGCGGGCGTCGGGTCTCCGGCAAACTGCAAGAGGGCCTTGCACTGCACCGGGCAGCGGGCGCAGCCGCGGGAGCGCACGACGGCGGCCTGCAGGCGCGACCCGTCCAGATCGGCGGCCCCCGGGAAGTCCAGCCGGCGGTAGTTGCGGGCGCCCATCAAGCGCTGATCCGAGGCCCACTTGACGTAGCCGGCGCCGCCCAAACGCGAAAAGATCCCGAAATCCGGCGAGCCCGTGATCTGCCGCAGATAGTCCTCGACCGCGCCTTTGACCGCCGCCGCCGGCGGCCTGCGGGCGGCCGCGGGACGTCGCACCACCAGGGCCTTGAGGCGCTTGGCGCCCATCACCGCCCCCAATCCGGTGCGGCCGGCGGCATGGTCCCGATCGGAGATGATGCAGGCAAAGCGCGCCAGGCGCTCCCCGGCTGGTCCGATGGTCAGCGTCTGGATCTTGCAGCCGGCGGCGGCCGCCAGGCGATCCTCGGTGGCGTGGGTGTCCAGCCCCCAGAGCGCTTCGGCGCCCCGAATGCGGGCGCCCTCGGGGCTGATGTCCAGATAAACCGGCCGCGGGCTGCGGCCGCGGATCAAAACGGCCTGAAAACCACAGGCCCGCAGCCAGGCGCCGAAATGCCCGCCGATGTTGGCGCTGCCCAGCAAACCGGTCAGGGGGCTGACCGCGTTGAGGTGCAGGCGCGAGGAGGCCGGTGCGGGGGTGCCGGTGAGCAGCCCGCAGGCCAGGACCAGCAGATTGTCCGGCGAAAGCGCGTCCACCGCCCCGGGCAGGGCCTCATCCAGCAGGGCCACATTCAGCCCACGCCCCCCCAGAAAGCTGCGGGCCATGGCCGGGTCCAGGGGGCGCTGGCGAACACCGGCGGAGGTCAGGTCAATTTCCAGAAGCCGGCCGCAAAGGTCCATTTTCCCGTCTCCAGCAGCGGCCGCAGTATCCAGGCCAGCCTGCCGCTACAGGCCAATACGGGAAAAACCCGCGCCTGTCAACGGCCGCGGCGCATCTCGGGGGGGCGCCTCGGCCGGCTATCCCTTGAGCTCGCCGACGGCGGCTTCCACCGCCGCAATGATTTCCCCGGAGCGCAGCAGCGCCACGGCAGCCTCGATGTCGCGATACAGGTCGCGGTCGGCCGCAAGGTGGGGCACATGCCGGCGAATGACGACGTAGGCTGCGCGGGTGCCCAGGCCGGCGCTCAGCGGCCGGTTCGCGGTCAACAGATCGTAAGCCTGGGCGGCGCAGAGCAGCTCGATGGCCAAGACGTTTTCGACGTTGTCGAGAATCTCGCGGGTCTGGCGGATGGCGATGCTGCCCATGCTGACGTGGTCCTCCTTGTTGGCGGAGGTGGGGATCGAGTCCACGCAGGCGGGGTGCGCCAGGACCTTGTTTTCCGAGACCAGCGCGGCGGCGACATACTGGCCGATCATGTAACCCGAGTTGAGGCCGCCGTTTTTGACCAGAAAGGCCGGCAGTTCGCTGAGCTGGGGGTTGACCATGCGCTCGATGCGGCGCTCGGAGACGCTGCCCAGCTCAGCCAGCCCCAGGGACAGGTAGTCGGCCGCCATGGCCACCGGCTGGCCGTGGAAATTACCCCCCAGGCGCACCTCCTCGGTGTCGGCGAAAATCAGCGGGTTGGTGGTGGTGGCGTTGAGTTCGATGCCGATCACCCTTTGGGCGTGGGTCACGGCGTCCTTGCTGGCGCCGTGGATCTGGGGGGCGCAGCGCAGGGTGTAGGCGTCCTGAACCCGGGCGCAGCCTTCGTGTGAGGCGACGATGGCGCTTTCGGCGGTCAGGCGCAGGATGTTGTCGGCGGTGGCGACCTGGCCGGGGTGGGGGCGCACCTCATGAATGCGGGGGTCGAACTCCGCGGCGCTGCCCATCAACACCTCCAGGCTCATGGCGCAGGCGATGTCGGCGGTCTTGGAGAGCCGCACGGCATCGCTGACCACCAGGGCGCCGATGGCGGTCATCACTTGGGTGCCGTTGATCAGCGCCAGCCCCTCGCCGGCTTCCAGCCGCCGCGGCGGCAGGCCCGCGATCCGCAGGGCTTCCGCCCCCGGGATGCGCCGGCTGCGGTAAAAAGCCTCGCCGCGCCCGATCAGAACGAGCCCCAGGTGAGCGGTGGGGGCCAGGTCGCCGCTGGCCCCGACGGACCCTTTTTCGGGCACCAGCGGCGAGATTCCCAGGTTGAGAAAGGCCAGCAGGTAGCGCAGGGTTTGCATGCGGCAGCCCGAGTAGCCCTGCGCCAGATCGTGCACCCGCAGCGCCATGACGGCCCGCACGACCTCCTCGGGCAGCGGCTTGCCGACCCCGGCGGCGTGGCTCATCAGGATGTTTTCCTGCAGCCGGCGGGTGTCGCCCGCGGAGATGGTCACGTTGCAGAGGGCCCCGAAGCCGGTGGTGATCCCGTAAATCACGCGTTTCTCTGCAACCCAGCGGGCGATCAGCTCGCCGGTGCGCTCCACCCGCTGGACCCCCGCGTCGGAAAACGCCGCCGGCGCCCGGTGGCGCGCGACCGCCACCAGGTCCGCGATGGTCAGCTCCGGCCCGTCAAGATAAATCGGCTCCATTGCCCCTCCCCCGGCCTCCCGTCACCCGGCCAGCTTGGCCGCGACCGCTTTTTCAAGCGGCGCGAGCGCCCCCTCGACCCCTTCCAGCAGGCGCTGCGCGCTGCGGCCGCAAGCTTCCACAAAGGCCCCGTCGCGGATGGCCGCCAGGTTGATGCGCACGTTGCAGGCCGCGGCATGGGCCCCGGCGCGGCACAAATGGACGGCGCTGCCCGCGTCGCTGATGCAGTTGGGGTTGCCGTCGGCCACCACCGTCCCCAGCAGCCGCGCCAGCCCGGCGGCCGCCGCCAAGGTGTCCAGGGGCACCTCGGCGGCATGCTGCAGGGCGCGCTGGATGGCCCTGCTGCGCTCCGTCTGCTGGGCTGGATCGGCCTTGGGCAGCTTGAAGGCGGCGGCCACCTGATTGTAGGCGGCGCTGTCGGCGTCCACCAGGGCGAGAAACCGTGCCGCCAGCGGGTCGGCGGCCGCAATCACGGCCTCCAGGCGGGCGCGGGCCTGGGCATCATTCGCTTTGGCCACCGTCAGCCGCGCCACCATGGCGGCCAGCGCGGCCGCCATGGCACCGGCATAGGCCGCCGCGCTGCCGCCCCCCGGGGCGGGGGCGTCGCCGGCGAGGTCGTGCACGAACTCTGTTAGTGAGCGTCCCGCAAGGTTCATGGCTGCTCCTTTCCGGCGACCAGTTCGCCGCGCTTGTAAACCGCCGTCAGCGGTGAAACCCCCGCATGGTAGGCCAGAATCGCCGGACTTTCGCCGTCGAGCAGCAGAAAATCGGCCTGTTTGCCGGGGTCCAGGCTGCCCACCCGCCCGGCCACGCCCAGCGCGTAGGCGGCATTCAGGGTAACGCCGGTCAGCGCCTCAAGCGGCGAGAGGCCCATCTGCAGCACCGCCAACCCGAAGACGAAGGGCATCGACTCGGTGAAGCTGGAGCCGGGATTGCAATCGCTGGCAAGCGCCACGGGGACCCCGCCCTGGATCATCCGGCGGGCGGGTGCGTATGGTTTGCGCAGGCTGTAGGCCGTGGCCGGCAGCAGGCTGGCAACGACGCCGGCCTGCCGCATGCGGGCGATATTCGCATCGCTTGCGGCCAGCAGATGATCGGCTGAAATGGCCTTTAGCTCGGCGGCCAGACCGGCCCCGCCGAGGTCGTGGACTTCGTCGGCATGCAGCTTGAGCTGCAGGCCGGCGTCGCGGGCGGCTTGCAGGATGCGGCGGGTCTGGGCGATGGAGAAAACGCCCCGCTCGCAGAAGACGTCGCAGAAGCGGGCGATACCCTGCTGCCGGACCGCGGGGAGCATCTCGTTTACGATCAGGGCGACGAACCCGTCGGGGTCGGCACGAAACTCCTCGGGCACGGCGTGGGCTCCGAGAAAGGTCGGCACCACGTCCAGCGGCAGCTCGCGGCCGACGCGGTCGATCACCCGCAGCATGCGCAGCTCGGTTGCGGTGTCCAGGCCGTAGCCGCTCTTGATCTCGACGGTGGTGGTGCCCAGGCCAAGAGCCGTCAACGCCCGCCGGCGGGTGGCCGCCAGCAGGTCGGCCTCGGCGGCGGCGCGCACGTCGCTAACCGAGGAGAGGATCCCACCGCCGCGGGCCAGGATCTCGAGATAGGGGGTGCCCGCCAGGCGCAGGTCGAACTCGGCCTCCCGCGGGCGAAGAAAACACATGTGGGTGTGGGGGTCCACGAAGCCGGGCACCAGGCAGGCGCCGCGGCAGTCGATCTCCTGGTGGACTTCGGCCCCGCTGCGGGCGATTTCGCCGCGCACCTCGGCGCCGGGGCCGATCCGCGCGACCCGACCGTCGCCCACCAGCAGCGCACCGTTTTCATAGACCCGCACCCGGTCCTGGGAGGCCCCGGCCAGCGGGGCGCCGGGGTCCTGGGGGGTGAAAATCCGGGCGTTGTAAAACAGCTTGGTGGTCATCCCCCGTCCCCGATCTTCTCCAGCAGCTGCAGCTCGATCACCTGGGCCGGGTCGAAGCCGGCAACCTGCAGGTAGTAGGCGGTGCTGTCCAGCAGGGCCGCGGCCGGCACCATGCCGTAAACCTCGGTTTCGGCCACCGCCACCCCCCAGCGCCGGGCCTCCATGCGCACGGTTTCCAGGACGCGGTAGAGGGGGTTTTTCTCGTGGTCCACCAGGTTGAGGCTCACCTGGACCAGCCCGCGGTCCGCCAGGGCCAGGCCGATCCCCTTGACGTGGCAAAAGCCGCCCGAGGAGGCCCGCACGGCCGCGGCGATCCGTTTGGCCACCTGGAGGTCGGTGGTCTTGAGGTTGACGTTGAAGGCCACCAGAAAACGCCGCGCGCCGATCACCGTCGCCCCGGCGCTGGGGTGCAGTACCGGCCCGCCGACATCCGGGCGGCGCTCCGGGGTTTTGACCGCCTCGCGCAGGCCTTCGTACTGCCCTTTGCGAATCACCTCGAGCTTCTTGCGCTCGGGCCTGAGGGCTGCCTCCTCGTAGAAATAGACCGGGATCCCGGTCTTCTCGTGAAAGCGTCGGCCAAAGGCGTGCGCCAGCGCCACACACGCCGCCATGTCGATGTTTCTAAGGGGTGTAAAGGGGATCACGTCGATCGCCCCGATGCGCGGGTGGGCGCCGCGGTGGGCGGCCATGTCGATCCGGGCGATGGCCACCTGGGCGGCCGCCAGCAGGGCGTCCTGCAACGGCCCGGGCCGACCCGCCAGGCTGACCACCAGCCGGTTGTGATCTTCGTCGGCACGATAGTCCAAGACGAAGCAGCCGGGGGTTTTATGAAAGGGCTCGACGATGGCCGCGATCACCCCCGGCCGCCGGCCTTCGCTGAAGTTGGGGACGCACTCGATCAGTTGGGTGGCCATGGCCTCGACCTCCTGCTGTGGGTTGTAAAGCGGGCCGCCATCCGTCAGGGTTTTTCGGTGAAGAGGGCGTCCACCGCGTCGGCCACCAGGCCCTCGTCGGCCAGGTAGGGAATCGTGATCTGGTCGCCGCCGGCGTTTTCGCGGTTGTGGTCCGCGGCCACCGCCATGGCGTTGGGGTTGCGGGCCCAGCTGCGGCGGGCGACGCCGCCCATGACGTCCCAGGTCATGGCCGTGCGGATGACCGCATCCACCCGCGCGCTGCCGTCCAGCACCAGCCCGAAGCCGCCGTTGACGGCCTTGCCGATGCCGGTGCCGCCGCCGTTGTGCAGCGCCACCAGAGACATGCCGCGGGCCGCGTTGCCGGCGAAGCAGTGGGTGGCCATGTCGGCGGTGACGTTGCTGCCGTCACGGATGTTGGCGGTTTCCCGGAAGGGCGAATCGGTGCCGCCGGGGTCGTGGTGGTCGCGGCCCAGCATGATCGGGCCGACCGCGCCCTCGCGCACCATGCGGTTGAAGGCCAGCGCGATCCGCACCCGCCCGGCGGCGTCCTGGTAGAGAATCCGCGCCTGGCTGCCCACCACCAGCCGGTGCTGCTGCGCATCCCGGATCCAGATGTAGTTGTCGCGGTCTTCGGGGCGCCGGTCGGGGTCGATGCAGGCCATGGCCGCCTGGTCGGTTTTGGCCAGGTCCTCGGGCCGACCGCTGAGGCAGACCCAGCGAAACGGCCCGTAGCCGTAGTCGAAGATCGGGCCCATGATCTCCTCGAAATAGGACGGGAAGACGAAGCCGTCCTTGGCGTCGCGGCCGTTGCGGGCCACCTCGGTCACCCCGGCGTCGAAGACCGCCTTTAAAAAGGCGTTGCCGTAATCGAAGAAGTAAACGCCGCGCTCCACCAGGATCCGGATCAGTTCGAAATGCCGCCGCAGGCTGCGGTCCACCAGACCCCGGAAGCGCGGCCGGTCGGTGGCCAGCAGCCGGGTGCGCTCGGCGAAGCTCACCCCCTGGGGGCAGTAGCCGCCGTCGTAGGCCACGTGGCAGGAGGTCTGATCGGAGAGCAGGTCGATGGGGATGTCGTGGGCGACGGCGTAGGCCAGCAGGTCCACGATGTTGCCGCTGTAGGCGATCGAGAGCGCTTTGCGGGCCGCCAGGGACCGGGCGGCGGCGGCAAACACCTCGCCCGGGTCGCCCGAGACCGTCTCCACCCAGCCCTGCTCGCGGCGCGTGCGGATGCGCGAGTCGTCCACCTCGGCGATCACCGAGACCGCCCCGGCGATGCTGGCGGCCTTGGGCTGGGCCCCGCTCATGCCGCCCAGCCCGGAGGAGACGAACAGCAGCCCGCCCAGGTCCTGGTCGGGGCCGATCCCGCAGCGCCGGCGGGCGGCCCCCAGCAGGGTGGTGTAGGTGCCGTGGACGATGCCCTGGGGACCGATGTACATCCAGCCGCCGGCGGTCATCTGGCCGTAGGCGGAAGCCCCCATCTGGGCGGCGATCTCCCAGTCCGCGGGGTTGTCGTAGAGCCCCACCATCAGGCCGTTGGTGATGATCACCCGCGGGGCTGCGGGAGAGGAGCGGAAAAGCCCCAGGGGGTGGCCGGACTGCATCACCAGGGTCTGGTCGTCGGTCAGCTGCTGGAGGTATTTTTGGATCAGGCGGTACTGCATCCAGTTCTGGCAGACGCTGCCGGTCTCCCCGTAGGTCACCAGTTCGTAAGGGTAGAGGGCCACCTCGAAATCCAGGTTGTTGTCCATCATCAGCTGAAAAGCCCGGCCGGCGAGGCAGCGGCCGGTGTACTCCCCGATCGGCCGGGCAACGATCGACCCGGCGGGGCGGAAGCGGTAGCCGTAGATGCGGCCGCGCGCTTTCAGCTCCGCCAGAAACTCGGGGGCCAAGGCGGCGTGGTGGGCCGCGGGAATGTAGCGCAGGGCATTTTTTAGGGCCGTGACCGTCTGGGCGCGGTTCAGGCGAAAGCCGCGGTCCGGGGCGCGGCGCACCCCGGGGGCGAATGCGGGCATTTCCGGGAGCGCTTCGTCCAGCCTGATCGGCATGGCGGCGGCAATCTCGCGATTGGAAAGCATGGCGTCACCTTGGGCGGTTTGAAGGCGAAGGTCGGAAAGCGGGCGGCCGCGAGGGGCTTAAAGCTGTTATACAGGCGGGAGCCGGCGTCTTGTCAAGCGCTATGTGGGCGACCGACGGCGGCCGTCCCGGCGGATCCCGGCCAAAAATCCGGACCGAAGGATCCCCCGGACATCGAAATCATTTCCCATTTTTGAAAAAATTTGAAACACTCGCTCCGGGTTGCAGCCCGTTTGACCCCGGCGGAATCCCCCCACCCCTGCTGCGAAAGGAAACCCGTATGGCCCATCAGGACGACACCGGACGCCATGTCAGCGAGACCATCGCAAAACGCGCGGGGGTCGGCCCCAGCGACAGCGTAACCGGCTGGCAGGAGTTTCTATCCCGGATTTTGCAGACCATGGCGCCCTATCTGCAAGCCGGACGGCTGGTCACCTTTCAGGATCTGCTGCCAATCGAAAAGGCCTTCTTCCGCTCGCTGCACGCAACGGTTCGCGTGCCGGCGCCGGCGGCGGCCCTCTATATCGCCCCCAGCGTGCGCTATCAGATGATGTACGCCAACCAGCAGCCGCGCCCGGCCCACCTGCCGGCCTTCGACATGGAGAGCCAGGAGGATGCAGGGGTCCTGCTGGCCTCGGGGGCAACCGACCGGCGGGTCATCGTCAACGCCCTTTTCGCCCACCCGCCCTGCACCCCGGCCGTGGATGTCTACGAAACCGGCCGGCTGATCGCCGGCTACACCTACTACACCATCGAGGAGTGCATGGCCGCCATCGGCCCGCTGCTCCAGGTGCACCTGGCCCCGCCCGCCGCCTGATCCCGCCCCCCGAGGCCGCAGGCCAACACCCGCACTTCACCCCGCAAAGGCACGGCCTCCTGGCGTTTCGGCGCCGTTCTCCCTTATCCGCGGCCGCAACCTGCCGCTGCCGCGGGTACCCCCCCGCCTGCCGCCGGAACGGGGTCCCGTAAAACGGCCGGCAGCGCGGTTTCGACTTTGAATCAATTTCTTATATCCAGTTAACAAAAGCCTAACAAACCGGACCTATAAGAAGGAATGGAAGTGAGGGTCTGGCAGGTGGCGACGGTGAGGGCGGATATCCGATGTCCCGCGTGCGGTGCGGATGCGACCAACCGCTATGGCAGCACTCGGAACGGCAAGCGTCGCTTCCTGTGTCTGGTGTGCGGCCGCCAGTTCGTGTGGCCTTCAGACAAGACCAAAGCCACGGAGAGGCCCAATTGTCCGAGGTGCGGCGCCCCCATGCACGTTTACATGCGCCGGAAGTCCGTCACCCGTTATCGCTGCCGCAATTATCCCAAATGCAGAACGTTTGTCAAAGTGGATAAAAGCCAAGAGGAGTAGAAATGGATTCGGCGAACACCCTTCATCACGTCCCCGGCCGGTTGCGTGTGAAAATCCCCGCCTTGAAGTCCAACCCACAGAAATCAAAACAAATTCATGATCTTTTGGACCTTTACGGGGTGCACACGGTGCGCGTCAACACCATGACCGGCAGCACCATCGTGACCTACGATCCCGAGCGGATCGCGGTCGAACGCCTGCTCCAGGTGCTCAAGGAAAGCGGCCACTACGACGGCGCGCTCAATCTTGAGAGCGCCGACCCCGTCAAGCAGGTCACCGACAAGGCCGTTCGGCAGCTTGGCCGGGCGGTTTTCGGGTGGGCCGTGGGCCGGGCGCTGGAAGCCAACGGCCTCTCCCTGATCGCCGCCTTTATCTGAGAGATCCCCGGGCGGGGACCGCCCGGGCGCGCTGCCCTCGCAGACGCCTGGAAGAATCGGGGGCCTTCTCAGCCTGCTGCAGGCGGCATTCTTGAGCCTGCGGAAATCTTTAGCGGTTTTCGGGCATCGCCAGGGCCCGAACCACTTTCAAGAACGCATGTTTTCGGGGGACACTAGCCGGTGTCCCCCGCTTTTTTTTGGATGCGGGCGATCCGCCCCGCAAACCCGGTTCGGGTGCCGTCATCCATGTCGCAGTCCAGCGCGGTGCGGCAGACGGACAGGGCCGCATCGTAGTCGCCGTCTTCACTCAGGGCGATGGCCATCTGCTTGAAGACAGGAATCTGGTGGACGTTTTCGCCCAACTCGGCTTTCAGCGCGGGGAACAGCTCCGGAAAAAGCGCCAGATAGCGCCGGCCGTTTTCCAGCAGGACGGCGCGCAGCGAGGGGTCCTCGCGCTGCCGGTAGGCGAGCGCGATGATCCGGCTCAACACCAGGTGCTGTTCAAGCGGCGTCGCCGCCAGATCCGCGGCCGCCCTGAGCTGGTCGAGGTCCTCGGCCGCCAGCGCGGCCGCGACCGGGTCCGGCGGCCCCTGGGCCTTCCCGGCCTCCCGGGGTCGCTGCGGTGCCGTCTGCGCGCCCGCGGCGCGCTTGCCCCTCCGATAGAGCCAGTGCAGGAGACCGCCGGCGATCGCAAAAGATATCCAGTGCATATCAACCTCCCATGACACAAGTTTGATGAAGCGGTAAGTCAAAAACCAGACGGTTTCGAAAAAAGTTCAAGCTACGGCGCGCAAATCTCAGCGGCGTGAGGCGTACTTGTGTACGCCGCAGCGACTTCGAGATGCAGCGCAAAGCAGAGATTGGGCTTTTTGCGGAACCGTCAAGTTTAGCCACCATGGGTGTAGCTCAGCAGGGTCGTGCCCATGTACAGACCCAGCAGCACCAACCCGAAAACACGCTTGAGATGCGCCCCCGAAAAATGAATGCCGACCCGAAAAACGGCCAGGATGATCAGCATGGCGGGAAAAAGGGTATGAAAGAAATGCGGCGGGGCCAGCAGGCCGGGCCGCGTCACGCTGGCCGCCGCCCCCACAACGAACAGGACATTTAAAATGTTGGCCCCGATGACATTGCCGATGGCCAGTTCGCCGGCGCCCTTGCGCACGGCGGCCACCGCCGTCACCAGCTCCGGCAGCGAGGTGCCGAAGGCCACCAGGGTGGCGCTGACCACCCCTTCCGGGATGGCCAGGCGCAGGGCGATGGCCTGCACGATCGGAATCAGCACATCGGAGGCGGCCACCACCAGCACGATGCCGCAGAGCAGTTTGATCACCGAACGCGACTGCAAGACGCGCTCGGTGGACTGCGCCGGACGCTGCACGACCGCCTGCTCTTGGCCGCCGTGCGACCACCGCAAGGAGAGCCAGAAGTAACCGGCCAGCAGCAGCAGAAACAAAATCCCAATAAATTGCGGCAGCATCCCGCCCTGGAGAAGAACCTGACGCATGTGAAAAAACGGGATGCAGGCGGCAACGAGCAGCAGGCCGGCGCAAAACTGCACCCACCCCTGGCGGTTGACCAGGCGGCGATCCAGCGGCAGCGGCGCCCACAGGGTGGCCAGCCCGATGATCAGGCCGGTGTTGCAGATGATCGAACCGACGGCATTGCCCAGCGCGATCCCGGGCCGCCCCTGGACGGCCGCCAGCACCGATACGGCCGCCTCCGGCAGGGTGGTGCCCAGGCTGACAATGGTGGCGCCGATCAACAGGGGAGAGACCCCCAGTTGGCGGGAAACCCCCACCGCTTCGTCCACCAGCAGGTCAGCGCCTTTGCCCAGCACGACCACCGTTAGCGCCATCAGCAGCAGCAGCACCGGCAGCGCCTCCTGCGCCATCAGGGCTTGGATTCCGGTTTCCATCATGGCGTCCTCCTCGTCGCGGGGGCAAGTCCGCCGTCAGCCGGCATCGGCCGCCAGGGCCTGGGCCGCGGCGGTGCTTTCCCAGGGCAGGTCCAACTCGGTTCGGCCGAAATGCCCGAAGGCCGCCAGCCTGCGAAAGAAACCATCAGGGTTGGCGGCCGGCAGCCGGCGCAAACCCATATGTTTCAGGATTCCGGCCGGGCGAAAATCGAAATGCCGCCCCACCATGTCGGTCAGCGCCTCGTCGCCGCACTTGCCGCTGCCGAAGGTCTGCACCATCAGCGTCACCGGTCGGGAGAGGCCCGGCGAATAGCTCAGGACCACCTCGCAGGCTTCGGCCAGACCGGCGGCGACAACATTCTTTGCTGCGTGGCGGGCGGCATAGGCCCCGCTGCGGTCGATGCGCAGCGGGTCTTTGCCGCTGAGGGCCCTGCCGCTGTGACGGCTGTACTCACCATAGGTGTCCACGGCGTTTTTGCGGCCGGTCAGGCCCGAATGGCGCGCCGGCCCGCCCGGATAGGGCCCGTTGGGATTGATGCTGATAACGCTGCGCTCGTCGGGCCGGATCGCCAATGCCTGGAATACCGGGGCGATGACCCCTTCCCGGATCTCGTCCAGCAGGCGTTTGGGGCTATCCGGCTGGCCCTCGGCGAGGTCCAGTTCAAAGGTCACCGAATGAATCCGCAGGGGGCGGTTGCCGGCGTATTCGACTCCCACCTGGACCTTGCCGTCGGGCAGAAGGGCGGACAGCACGCCGGTCTTGCGCAGTTCCGTCACCCGCTGGGCCAGGCGGTTGGCGGTCCAGACCGGCAGCGGCATCAGGGCGGGGCACTGATTGCAGGCATAGCCGAAGACGGTCACCTGTTTTTGGGCCGGAATCCGGTCGATCTCGGCCTCGCTCAACAAACGCTCGTCGAAGCACTGCCGCTTTTCCAACGGCAGCGCCTGGGGGTTGGTGAGAATGCTGCAGGTCTGGGGGTTGAAATCCGGCTGGTGGTAGCCTATTTGCCGGATGACCTTGCGCGCCAGGCGCGAGAAATCGATGTTGGCATCGGCGGCGAAGCGGGCCGCGATGAACAGGATATTGCTGGCCACGGCGCATTCGGCGCGGACCGCGGCACAGGGGTCCTGGGCGAGAAAATAATCCACGATCTCGTCGCTGATCTGGTCGCAGATCTTGTCCGGGTGACCTTCGGTGACCGCCTCGGATATGAAGATGACCTTACGGTTCATGCCGGGCCTGCCTGGTTTCCTTGAGATATTCGTTCACGAACAGCGGCAGGCTGGCGGCTCCCGCCACCACGGCCAGATCGGCGGGCCGGAGCGCGGTGAGCCCCAGGAAGCCGCGCAGGGGCGGCAGAAAAAGGGTCAGGGCCTGCAGCGCCAGCGACCCGCCGATGGCCCACTTCAGGTGGGGGTTGGGCGGCAGGGGGTTGGGGCTGAAAAGCCCGGTGTGCTCCGAGCGACTGCTGTAGGCTTGCAGCAGCTGGCCGACGGTCAGGCTCTGAAAGGCCAGCGTGCCGGCGCCGGGGCCGATGCCGTAACGGGCGGCGCCGTAAGCGAAGGCCACCAGGGCACCGCCGGTGATGCCGGCCGACTCGCCCAACATGGTTTTATAGTCGCCAACGGAGAACAGCGGCGCCTGGGGGTCCCGCGGCGGCCGGGTCATCACGTCCGGCTCGGGGGCTTCCATGGAAAGGGCCAGACCGGGGAAAATGTCCGAAATGATGTTGATCCACAGCAGTTGCATGACGTTCAGGGGGGTGCCGAGGCCCAGCGCCAACGAGGAAAACATCAACAGGATTTCACTGAGGTTCGTGGTCAGGAAAAAATGAACCGCCTTGCGGATGTTGCCGTAGGTGGTGCGGCCGTCCCGCAGCGCCTGGGAGAGGATTTCGAGGTTGTCCTCTTCCAGAACCACGTCGGCCACGCCGCGTGCCACGTCGGTGCCCGAGCGCCCCATGGCGATGCCGATGTCGGCGGCCTTGAGGGCCGGCCCGTCGTTGATGCCGTCGCCGGTCATGGCGACCGTGCGGCCGGCCGCCCGCAGCGCCTCCACGATTTTCAGTTTGTGGGCCGGGCTGACGCGCGCATAGACGTACACTTGCTTGGATAGGGCGGCGAGGGCTTCGGGGTCCAGCCGACTGAGTTCGGTGGAGTCGAGAATCGTCAGCGGCTGGCCTCCGGAAAGGTTCAGTTCCTGCGCCACCGCATAGGCCGTGGGGCTCTGGTCGCCGGTGATCATGACGGTTTCGACGCCGGCGCGGTGAAACATCTCGATCAGGCCGCGGGCCCCGCTGCGGATGGGGTCGGCCATGGCGGCCAGCCCCAGCCAGGTGAGGCCGCTCTCATCCGCCACGTCCGCCGGGTTGGGCTTGAAGGCGAACCCCAACACCCGCAGGGCCTCGGCGGCCATGCGCTCGTTTTCGTGCTCGATGCGGGCGCGGTCGGCGTCGGTCAAGGCCAGGCGCCGGCCGTCGACCACCTGGCGGTCGCAGAGGGCCAGGACCTCCGGCGGGCTGCCCTTGATGAAGAGGACGCGCTCGTTTGCAGCGGCGCGGTGCAGGGTGCTCATGAACAAGCGGCTCTCGGAGCGGTGATTGACCGCCAGCAGGCGAAACTGCTTTTTCAGCGCCGCCACATTCAGCCCGGCCTCGGCGGCCAGCGCCACCAGCGCCTTCTCGGTGGCCGACCCGCGGAGAACCGGCTGGCCGTCCGCCTGCAGGCCATTCACCTTGACTTCGTTGCACAGCGCGCAGGCGTGAAGCAGGTGGGACAGGCTGCTCCTTTCCATGCCCGTTTCCGAGAGGGCCGGCAAGGGGCGTCCCGCTTCCACGGCCATGCTGGCGCCGTCGATCATCACCTGCTGGACCTGCATCTGGTTGACGGTGATGGTGCCGGTCTTGTCCAGACAGATGGTCTGGACGGCGCCGAGGGTTTCAACCGCCTGCAGGTGGCGGATCAGCACGCGGTGCTGCCGCATGCGACTAATGCCCATGGCGAAGTTGATCGTGGCGGCCGCCGGCAGCCCCTCGGGCACCGCCGAGGCGGCCAGCGAGATGGAGGTCCGCAGCATCGCCAAGAAGCCGTAGCCGCGCAGAAACCCGATCAGGAAGACCACCCCGCAGACCGCGCAGCACAGGATCACCAACTGGTCGCCCATCTGCCCCAACTGGCGTTCGATGGGCGTCTGGGGGGCCTGGGTCTGTTGCAGGAGCGCCTGCAGCTGCCCGATCTGGGTGGCGCATCCGGTAGCGACGACCACCGCCAGCCCCTGGCCGCCGGTCACCAGGGTCCCCATGAAGGCCATGTTGAGCTGGTCGGCCAGGGGGACCTCGGCGCCGCCCAGGGTGCGCGCCGTCTTGTAGACCGGCATGCTTTCGCCGGTCAGCATGGACTCGTCGATGCTGAGGTTGACGGCCTTGATGATACGGCAGTCGGCCGCAACATAGGTACCCGGCTTGAGCTCGAGGACGTCGCCGACCACGATCTCCTCCACCGCCAGAGTCAACGGATCTCCCTCCCGGATGACCTCGGCCTTGGGGTGTACCAGCTTTTTGAGGGATTGAATGGTCTTGTCGGCCTCTTTTTCGGTGACAAAACCGATGGCGGCATTGGCCGCCACCACCCCCATGATCACCAGGGCGTCGATCACCCCCCCGGTGAGGAGCGCGACGCCGGCCGCGGCCGCCAGCAGGTAGGTGGGCAGCGAGTTGATCTGGCCGACCAGGATTTCCCAAGCCGAGCGCGGTGCGCCCTCGGGCAGCGTGTTGAGGCCGTACTGCTCCAGCCGCGCCCGGGCATCCACCAGCGCGAGGCCCTTGAGCGGGTCGCTGGCCACCAGGTCCAGCACCTCCTGGCGGTGCATGCGATGCCAGTTCCCGGACTCCTGGAAAACCGCCGGCGGGCAAGCCGGCCGGGGATCGCAGGCGGCGGGTGCCGGCGCCCGCTTTTGTCCGACGGCCCCGCAGACGGGAAGACCGGGCGTTTGCCGCGGATTGCCTTCGGGCCGCGGCCCGGGGTCGCGCTGCCACGCGACCACCACGGTTTCCAGACGCCGTTCGATGCTCTGGGCGGTGTTGCCGCTGTTGAAGGTGATTAACACCGTGCTGGTGACCGTGCTGGCCGAGACGCTGACGATATCCGGGGAGGCAGCCAGCTGCCGCTCGATGAAGGCTTTGGCGCCCTCGGATTGCCGTAGGGCGCAAACCTTGTAGCGCGCCCGTCCGGGAATTTTGGTGTGAATGGGTCTGACAAGGTTCATGATTACCATCCGGCCCGGCGTCTGTGGCGATGGCAGTCGCAGGTGGAAAACGCCTGTGGGGCAGGTTGAAAGGACCTGCGAGGAAACCGGCCAACGATGGAAACACCCCACCTGTTTGCAACGGGCGGCCTCCTGCCGGGAGGCGGGCCCACGGCAATATCTAACCGTTTCAGGCGGATCGCGGCAAAATCGGCGGACCTTGGGTGGCCCTCGCCGGTGATGATGGGAAGGGTCGCCAGCTGTGGCAGCGGCCAGGCGAGGCCCGGACCTCGGGCGGTCAGGAAGCCATAGCCGGCAGCAGCCAAGGCGATGGCGTGGCGACGATGGGGTGAGAGATCAGCGCGTGAGGTGGGTGAGCGCCCTTCGCCTGGCAACCGTGAAAGCCGCGGTTAGGCTTTCGTAGCGTCCACGAGGGTTTTGGTGAAAACCCCGAAGGCGTACCAGAAAGCCGTGTACCACGGGGGAGCTTGGAAGTTGCCGCGCAGGATCTCGACAACACCATAGACCACCAAGGCCACGAACACCCCGCTGGGCACATCCAGCGTACCGTTGCTGATTTGCCGAAGCCTGGCGTCGGCTGTGCGCAGGGGGCTGATGATGTTCTGGACGCCCTCACGGCGCGGACCCGGGGTCAGATCCAGCGCGCAAAGCCCCGCCTCGCGGGCAAAGGCGGCCACCTCGGCGGGCGACACGCTTGCACCCTCCACCAGCAGGCTGGCCGTGACGGGATTGACTGCGACCGCCGCAGACCCAAAATGGGCCGCCAGCGCTTCTTTGACCCGCTGAAAGAAGGCGCCGTCGCCCCTTTTCTGGCGGATGCGAATCCGCAGACGCCCCGGGCTGGAGTGGCACAGCAGGGCCTCTGGCAGCACGTCCATGGCTTCTATCTGATTCATGATCGGCCGCGGTATCTTTCGCCTGTCATCACGTCCTTATTTTCCCTCACCGCCGTGGGCAATCTCGGCCTTGGCTTCGGCCGCGATGTCCTCGAAGGTCTCTTTGGTCTCGGCGATGGAAACCTTCGCGCCCTCGTAGGCCAGCAGGCCGCCTTTGATGACCGCCTTGGTCAATGGTTTCAAAATGCTGCCGACGACGGGAATGATCACCGGGGCCAGCAGCACAACCCCTGCACCGATCGCCAAACTGCCGACATTGAAGCCGTTCAAGAGTTTCATAACCCCCTCCTTGAAGGATCTGTCTGCCGCCCGGGCCTTTTAGCCAGGAAACGGCAGCCGGTTGGATCCGCCGGGGCGGACCTGGTGGTGAAGGCCACCCACCCTCCACAGGCCGATCACGCGAAGGGCCCTATGCCGGGGCGGGCTTTGCGTTCAATGATATTAGGAAGGAAAGGGTTTAAAAAGTCAAGAAAAGCGATCATTAAATTGCCTACAGTTAAAATCTTATCAGTTACACATCATTTTATTAGAAAACTGTGAGGGTAAAATTAAATTTGGGTTAACAAGGAAAAAATCGCGCATGCCCCCCACCGGCTGATTCCCAAGACGCCCCGGGGGTTTCGAGCCGCACGAGGGCGCCGCCCCCAGCCTGATTCACACATACCCCTAACCGAAACGTCATCAGCGCCTAACCTTACTCTGATTTGAACGCCGCACGTCGAAAAGACCCCCTCTCGGAGAGCAATCCTGCCACCGGGCGGAGGGGCCAAGACAGCCGCCTGAGCCGCCCCAAAACGGAAAGCCGATGATGATCACACCTTTGCTGAAATCCCTGGGTGCCCGGCGCGTTCCCGGGCAGCTGGTGGTCCAACTGACCGACCACTGCAACGCCCGCTGCCCGCAATGCGGCATGCGGTTGACGGCGGGTTTCAAGCGCACGACCCTGGCGGTCGACGCCATCAAGCGGGTCATCGACGCCGCGGCCGCCCGCGGCGTGGCGGCGGTCTCATTTACGGGCGGCGAGCCCTTCCTGTTCCCGGATGCCCTGGTGGAACTGTTGAACTACGCCGGGGCGGCCGGCATCACCTATACCCGCACCGGCACCAACGGGTTCTGGTTTCAGGGTGCTGACCGGCCCTCTTTTGAAAGCAGGATAACGCGCATCGCCGAGCGCCTCGCGGCCACGCCGCTGCGCAATATGTGGATCAGCCTGGATTCCGCCGAGCCGGAGGTGCACGAGCGCATGCGGGGTTTCAAGGGGGTGGTGCAGGGTATCGAGCGCGCGCTTCCCATATTTCACGCTCACGGGATCTACCCCTCGGTCAATCTGGGTCTCAACCGCAACATGGGGGGAGCCCGCACCCGGCGGCTGCTGGCGCTGCCGCCCGGGGCGGAGCCTGCGGGGCGCTACCCCATCTTCCGCGACGCCCTGGCGCGCTTTTACCGAACGGTGATCGACCTCGGGTTTACCCTGGTCAACACCTGCTATCCCATGAGCATCGACACCCAGCAGCTGGAGGCCGGGCTGGGGGCGGTTTACGGCGCAACCGCCACGGACGATATCGTACGCTTTTCGCAGTTCGAGAAAGCGCAGCTCTACCGCGCCCTGCTGCACACCATCCCGCAATTCCGTTCCAAAATCCGGATTTTTTCCCCCCTCTGCGCGGTCTACGCGCTTCAGCAACAC
>Ga0272444_10002058_pt1 | contig 18862 bp, 13 predicted proteins | sample SSMForm13_FD_201033 | JGI IMG/M metagenome (GOLD analysis project Ga0272444, IMG submission 201033) | Marine sediment archaeal communities from Little Sippewissett salt marsh, Falmouth, MA, United States - SSM-Form-13 | ecosystem: Environmental > Aquatic > Marine > Wetlands > Sediment ... | reverse complement strand
CCTTACCCTTGGTACTGGTATCATTTTCCCCGGCGTCTGAATTTCCCTTCCGTTTAATAATAATCGAAAAAAACGTTGTTTGTGGCTTTTTCCGATGTGGTGCCCCATGGCGAATCAACGCATACGTAACCCTAAGTCCATCCAATTGAGCTGGCGCTGCTGCCTGGCCAGGCTGATGGTGGGGCTGTGGATCGTGGGATGCTTGCCCATCCCGGCCATGGGGCAAGGTGACTACCCTCAAACACCGTCTTTGGGACAGCCCGTTGAAAAAAAACAATTTGCCCCTGATGCTGCATCGGCCGATCCCATTGTCCGTCACTCGCATCAAACGATCCAGGCCCATGATGCCGTTAGCATTCCCCGGGCCTGGATATGGGCTGCATTTTCACTGTTGTTGATCGCTGGTGCGGTGATTGCGGTAATGGCGCGAACCCTTTTGCGTCACAACAAGGGCGCTGGGGCGTGGGCCGATCATGATTGTCAAATCAAGCAGATCGCCGAGCGTATCGGTGATGTGTTTTGGGTGGGATCTATTGATTTCAGCCGGCTGGAATATGTCAACCTTGCCTACGAAAGGATCTGGGGACATCCTCGCCAACGATTGTATGAAGCCCCCATGTCCTGGACTGACAGTCTTTTCCCCCATGACCGAGAGGCGGTGATGGCTGCAATCGCCCGGCATCAATCTGATCATATCACCACTGACGGATTTCCCGACTTCAGGATTGTCTGCCCGGATGGCACCATGCGTTGGATTCAAGCCCGCGCCTTCGATTTTGATCGATTAGACACCGGTAAACGGCGGATGATGATTTTTCGGGATATCACGCGTGATAAATTTTATGAGGCATCATTGCGTGAGAGCGAGGCCTTTCATCGGACGCTTTTCAATGATGCGCCGACCGGGATGACCATTCAGGATTTCTCGGCTGCCGAGACCTTCGCCAGGCAACTGGCCGAGGATGGGGTGACCGACTTGCGGTCCTACCTGATGAATCATCCCGATGCGGTTTCCCGTTTGGCCGATCAGGTGGTGTTGGTCAAGGTGAACCAGGCCTTAGTGAATTTGTATGGGGCGACCGATGAAAAAATGATACTGGGGCCATTGTCTCGGTTCCTAAAAACCAACGATTGGCACCATTTTATCGATCAGGTTGCTGTTCTTGTCGGTGGTGAGGACCATTATACCGGTCAGGCCCGCAATTTGGATGTCAATGGAAATACACTGCATCTGATTATTCGCAAAGTGGTGGTGCGTCGACCCGAAAACGGGTTGTCAAAAGTACTGACCGTTATAGTGGATGTAACGCCCATTCGAGCAGCTGAAAAAGAACGCGAATTGCTGATGCTGCAATTGCAGCAGGCCCAGAAAATGGAGGCCATCGGTACCCTGGCCGGTGGTGTGGCCCATGATTTCAATAATATTTTGGGTATCATATTGGGCAATGTGGATTTGGCCATAGATGGTATGCCTCAGGATGATCCGGTATTTGAAAACCTATCGGAAATCGAAAGCGCGGTGTCGCGGGCCAGGGATATCGTTAAGCAATTGTTGGGGATCAGTCGCAAAAGTGAGCAGACACTGACCTTTATGCATCTGGTTCCGGTAGTGGAGGAGGCGGTCAAATTTTTGCGGGCCACCATACCAGCCAATATCGATATTCAAACCGCTTTGTCGATCGAAAATGATGTCATCTGCGCTGATTCAACCCAGGTCCACCAGATTATGATCAATTTGTGCGCCAATGCCAGCCATGCCATGGAAGCTGACGGCGGACAACTGTCGGTCCGAGGGGAAAATGTGACCGTAAAGGAAATATTGCCCGGTGTGGCGAAGCCCATTGAACCTGGAAGCTATGTCCGTTTGATGGTCTGCGATACGGGGATGGGCATCGACGAAGAGATCAGGGAAAAGATTTTTGATCCGTATTTTACGACCAAAGCGATCGGCAAGGGAACGGGGATGGGATTGAGTATGGTGCAGGGAATTATGGAAAACTGCGGCGGCGGAATTGTCCTGGATTCCACACCCGGAAAAGGGACCTGCTTCACCCTTTATTTCCCGTCGACTGACATGCCTGTGGATACGGTGATCCGGTCAGAGATAGCGCTTGCCACCGGAACCGAACGCATTCTTTTTGTGGACGATGAAACGCTGATTGTCGATCTGTCGGAAAAAATGTTGACGCGCTTGGGATACCAGGTGACCACTTGCACGGATGTTTTTGAGGCGCTTTTTCTCGTTGAATGCGATCCGTCGGCCGTTGACCTGGTGATCACCGATATGGCCATGCCGGGAATGACCGGGGGCCAGTTCATTGAGCGTATCCGACAGATGGCGCCCATGCTTCCGGTTATCCTTTGCAGTGGACACCTTGAACGCATTTCTGCAGAAGAGATCGAGACCTTGTCCATTCGTAGCGTGCTGGCCAAACCGGTGAGTTTCAAGGAACTGGCCACTGCCGTTCGGCAAACGTTGGATTTTCAGCGCTGACTCAACCGGTACGGTTTATTGATAACCGCATTGACGGCAGACCCGGTGCGTTTGAGATTTGGCCTTTAGCTTTTCAAGTCAACCGATAGAGAGGACCCGATTGGATGATTGTCTATTTTCACCCCGATTTTTACACGGTTTATACGAATGATCCTGCCGCTGAAGCAGGACGGATGGAGGTGATAATGGATCGTATCGCCCCTCATGTTGACATCGTCACCCCTGATCCGATCGCCGACGTCGATCTTATGGCCGTTCATCCCAAAAAGTACATCGAGTCTATCCGGCGTCGCGGATTATATGACATTGCCGCACTGGCTGCCGGTGCCGCCACCAGGCTGCAGCAGCCGCAATGCAATCACCCAGTTTCGCCCTGGTCCGTCCGCCGGGCCACCATGCGTCGGCAGATAGCTGCTGGGGGTTTTGTTTTTTCAATAACATGGCGATTTCCCTGATGCACCTTTACACCACTCACCGGATCAAATCGGCATTCATTCTCGATTTCGATATGCACTACGGGGACGGTACCGTCAATATTTTGGGACACCTGCCATGGGTGGAAATTCTCAATCCCGAAGCCCGTGACCGGCGTGCCTACCTGTCGCAGGTGGATCAAGCCCTGCTTTTGACCACCGCAGATGTGATCGCCGTATCCGCAGGATTCGACAACCATATCCAAGATTGGGGCGGGCTGCTCTTAACGGACGATTACCGGACCATGGGGGGCTGGGTTTTGAAGGCGGCGGCAAGAAACCATGGCGGCTGTTACGGAATTTTCGAGGGCGGATACAATCATAATGTTCTGGGGAGCAATGTGCTTGCCTTTCTCCAGGGCCTCATGGGGCAGGAATAACTTGTCCTTATCATTATCAGCGAAGCGGTTGTCGTAATCCAAAAACGAAAAAATCGATTACGACATCGACCACGAAGATCAGGCGCGAGATCTCGTTTTGTCAATGCGATCACCCAATCAAGTGCTACCAAAAAAACTGGGTTCGTGAAATGTTAATACGGTCAGGTTGCGTTCTCTAACGTGGCTTCGATGCGTTGGATTTCCTGTTCCAGGGCGTCGGTATCCAGGGGCTTGTTAAAAAAGGCACAAGCGTCCAGATCAAATGCCTGGCGGGCCAGATCCTGATCCCCGTGCCCGGTGATGACAATGACGTGCGTGTCCGGCGCCATGGATTTGATCTGGCGCAGGACGGCAAAGCCATCCTTGCCCGGCATTTTGATGTCGGTCAGCACGATGGGCGGACGATGTTTATCGAACATGGCCATTCCTTCGGATTCATTTTCCGCTGTCAGGACCTCATGCCCGCAGACATCCAGATAAAGGGTGAGCATTTGCAGGGTCGGTTTTTCATCATCGATAATGAGAATTTGTGTCATGATTGCACGCTTCTAATCTGATTATGCGGTTGGGCTGTCCATCCCCGATCGTTTGAATCGCAATTCAAAGCGGGTTCCCTTGTTTTCCTTGCTTTTAACGGTGATTTCGCCGCCATAATCGCGAACAATGCCATAGGTGATGGCCAGTCCCAGCCCCATGCCCTTGCCCACCTCTTTGGTGGTGAAAAACGGCTCGAAAATTTTATCGCGATTTTCGTCGGCAATCCCGGCACCGGTATCGGCCACGGCACAGACCACATCATCGTTTTCCTGGTAGGTTTCGATGATGATATTGCGTTGTTGGATCGTATCGGTCTGACTGATGGCGTCACGGGCATTGGTGACCAGATTGAACAGCACCTGCTCCAGCCGGTTGGGATTGGCCAGAATGGTCGGCAACGCGTCTGCCATCTCGCAGGTGACGTTGATATTGCTCAAGGATAATTGCTGGCCGATGATATTGAGAACATTGGTCACGATGGCATTGACATTGACCGGCTGCTTCTTGAAGTCCGATTTGCGTCCGAACTGCCGCAGCCGATTGATGATGTCCGAGGCCCGGTGCACCTGCTCGGTAATGGCCGAGGCCACCCGGTCCACTTCGCCGGCGGTCAGCGTCTGCCCCTTTTCAATTTTGCGTTTCAGATAATCATTGCCGATTTTAATGGCATTGAGCGGTTGGGTCAGTTCGTGGGCGATGCCGGCGGACATCTCTCCCAGGGTGGTCATTTTGCTGGCCTGGAACAGCTGGGCGTCTTTTTCGATTGACTCGGTGATGTCAGTGGCCGCCAGGATCAATGCCATCCGGTCCTGGTATTTGATGGGGCAGGCCTTGACGCGAATGTAAAAGGGCGTGCCATCCTTTTTCAGATGCCTGGCTTTCTGGTTGATAAAACAGCTGTCCGCCCAATCCACGGCCCCGTGGGAAACCATGGCCATATCGTGGATTTCAAATTCTCCCAGTTCGCTGAAGATGCGACCGATCAACTCTTCTTTTTGGGTGTATCCATAGGCGTCCAGGGCTGCCGGGTTGACGTCCAGAATGCGCATGTCAGCCGGTTCGAGCACAAAGATCGGATTGGGCCCGCTGTCGAACAGAGATCGGTATTTCTCTTCGGAATCGTGCAGTGCAGCTTCGGCCATTTTGCGAACGGTGATGTCGAGAAACGCACCGCTGATGAAATCAATGCTTCCGTCTTCGCGGCAGACGATTTGTCCACTGGCCTGCAGCCAGACAATGGCACCATTTTGTTTGCGGATGCGGTATTCGCGAATGTATTGATGATTGGTTTTCAGGGCATCGATGAAAATCCGGCGAACCCGATCCCTGTCCTCGGGCAGGATCAGATCGTGCCATTTAAGGGCCTTGGATAAAAACAGCTGCCGGGGATAACCGGTGACCATTTCGACCTTGTCGTCGAAAAAATCAATGGTACCGTCCGCATATCCCTTGAACACCACATTCGGAATGGTGTTGATCAACATGCGGTAATTGCGTTCACTTTCCCGCAGGGCCATTTCCGATCGCTTTTTCTCGGTGATGTCCGTGGCGATGAACAAAAACCCGTTGACCACGCCGTCCGGATCACGCAAGGGATTGATGGAAAGGGTCACCGGAAACGCCGTGCCGTTTTTATGCAGGTAGGTCCATTCTTGTTGTTCCTGGTCGGGCTGCAGGGCGTATTGAAACAACAGGGCCATGCCGCTATCGGCCAGATGACCGGTGCCGGCACCCATTGCCAGGGCGTGTTGATGAAGCTCACTGGGGGAGTGGAACGTCAGCGGGGTGGCTTTGCCGATGACCTCCTCGGCACCATAGCCTAACATGTTTTCCGCACCCTTGTTGAAAACGATGATCTGTCCCTTCTTGTCGGTAGCCACGATGGCCATGTGGGTTGCGGAGTCGAGTACGGCCTTGCGCTGGGCATTGGCCATTTGCAGACGCTGAAGGATCCGTTCGGTTTCCTCGAACTGCCTGACCACCAGGCTTGCGGTGATTTCGGCTGACTCACGGGAAACGCGGATCTCCTCCCTTAAAATTTCGTTGTCCACCACCAGATCCTGGACCGGGCAGTTTTCCCGATCCTGGCAGGTGGCACAGCGTTTGGGCCACCGGTAGTGGGTGTGGCCCTGGGGGCGGGAGAGCAGGGTAGCGAGTGCTTGGGATGTCATGTCAAAGCCCTTGTTATCGTCGTCAATGGATCCACACCCGGAAAGTGAACGTTCAGGGAACCTGGATGGTGTGAACCGTGCAAACCAGACAGGGGTCAAAGGATCGTACAATCTGTTCCACTTCCACCGGGTCACCGGGCTTCTTTACCACCGTGCCCATGATGGCCTGCTCCCAGGGGCCGGGCGTCCCTTCCCGGTCACGCGGAGAGCCATTCCAGGTCGTGGGGGTGACCACCTGGTAGTTGGCGATCCGGCCGTCGTGGATTACCACCCAGTGGCCGAGCAGTCCTCGGGGGGCTGTGACCAACCCCACACTTTTGGCTGTCAGCGGCTTCAGGGCGTCGGTATAAAATTGCGCGTTTGCATGGGACATGCCGGCAATGCACTGCTCCAGGGCCGGCAACAGCATGGCCGGCCGCACCATGCGGGCCAGCTCGCGAATCAGCACGTTGGTCCCACCGGCGCGTACCGCATTCACAAAAAGCGGGTTGTCAGCCATCAACAGATCGGCCAGCGGCCCGGTTTCGGCAGGCTTCCCATCGTAGCGGGGAGCCTTGGCCCAGGAGTACTTGCGTGCATCGGTGGTGTCGGGATCAGCCAGGGTCCGGCTCTCAAAGGGATGACCGGGGGTTTCCTTGAAAAAAGAACAGGTGACATCCTCGGTAATCTTCTCCGGATCCAGTGCAGCGATCCCTTGCGGAGAAAAAACGCCGGCCGGGACGAGTGATGTCGTGCTGCCGTCCGATCCGGGTACGTCGGGTCCGCCGGCACTGATAAAACAGTCCGGGCCGCGGCCGAGGCGATCCATGCCGGTGGATTGCCCTATCTTGAGGAAAAAACCCAGCTCACTGTTTTGGTGTAAGGCATCTTCATCCAACCAGGCCTGTAGATCGTCCCATGTCTGGACGGCCTGCCAGCGCTCGAGCGAGCAACCCAGAACCTGTTTTTCATACCATCTTCGAAAACCGTTCAGAATATGGCGGCACTGGGCAATGTCGCCGCTGCTGGGGACCGACACCACCCCGCCCGGTACCATGAAAGACGAATGCGGCCACTGACCACCCAGAATGGCGACGATTTCGATCAGCCGCTTGGTCGCCTGGATCGTTTGCAGCGTGGTTTGCCCTTTAAGGGGCTGGTAACGGGCCACGGCTTGATCAAAAAGGGGGTGCTCGGCATAGTGGGAACGGGTGAAGTCCGGCATAAACAGCAAAAACAGATGCCGCAGGTCATTTTGTATCTGTTCGACCATCAAGGTGGTGTTGCGCAGCCGTTGGGCATCCGCGGGAATGGTCACTTGGCAGGCCATGTCCAGGGCTCTGGCCGCAGCGCAAAGATGCGCCGTGGTACAGATCCCGCAGATCCGGGGAGTGATGACCAGAGAGTCCAACGGGCCGCGGCCGGTCATCAGGTTTTCGATGCCCCGGTACATAGTGCCCACACTCCTGGCCATGGTGACCACGTTGTCGCGATCGATCTCCAGGTGGATTTCCAGATCCCCCTCCACGCGATTCAATGGAATTCTTTTTTTTAGCGTTGTCATGGTGCGCTTCGCTTAACGGATCTATCCCGCTACTCCTCCATTAAATGTTGGTCTTACGTTGGATGAGGCGTTTAGGCGCGGCGGCGGCGGCCATGCCTTTATAGGCCATGTAATGGGCGCGGCTGACGCCGTCAGGCAACTCGATGGGAATCCCCTCGATGTTGCGGGTTTCGAAAAACGGATACTGCTGGGGAAAGTCGGGCCGCGTACACCCGAAACAGGGCACGCCCACACGGGTTTTGGACGAGCGGCGATTCCACAGAGCTTTGTTGCAAGGCCCGGTGACCAGTGGGCCATGGCACCCCATGTAGAAAAAAAGGCATCCGCGCTCGCCAAAGCGTTTTTCCTCGATCCGGTACTCGTGATACTCGTTGCGGGTACAGCCCTGGTGGACCATGACCCCGTACCAGTCCACAGGGGTGTTGTAATGCCCGAGTCTTACCGGGTCGTCGACGGCAAGGGCCGACAGGGTGCCCACCATGACATCGCAGTGGCACGGACAACCCGGCAGGTTGATGACCGGATAGCCCGCCCGGGAAATAAATGATTGCCCCAGCAACCCGCCCATCTCCCATTTATTGAACTGCAGCCCCCCGGCCATGATTTCGCTGTCGGAACCGATCCCGCCGAAACTGGCGCAGGTACCCACGGCCAGAACCACCTGAGCCTGTTTGGCCAGAGCGTAAATAAAATCCTTGCGGGGACCACTGGGAAGCATGTCAAACCGGCCGCTGCCGCTGGGTCCATGAATGATCGAGCCCTCCACACAGAGAATGTCCAGGGGCTGATCGCCGGACAGAATGCGCTCGTTGAGCATATCCAGATCCGAGGCACGCATAACGCTGAGCCCATGATGCCAGAGCACCTCGATATTAAAGCTTGAAAACAGCTCGACCGGATCCGGTGTGTCCGCGTTCATCAGGGACCAGGTGTCGCCGCCGCAGCTTCCTCCTTGAATCCAGTACAGTGTTTTGGACATGATGAGGATCCTTTCTAATGGACGGTTCCGTAAACAAATCAGCGCTGTTTTGATGCGCCCGAGGCGCGTTTATCGGGGACATCATCTATTCTAATTCACTAAAAGGACCGAGCGCAAGATCATATCATGCCATTTGGACTGCGGCTGGAAATGAAAGCGTAATCGTTGTTCCCAGACCCGGATGACTGGTGACAATGATACGCCCGCCGAAATCACGCACGATTTCATGGACAATCGAAAGTCCCAGGCCTTTGCCTTCTCCGGCATTTTGGGTGGTGAAAAAAGGCTCGAAAATACGGTCCTGAACGTGGTCGGGGATGCCAATGCCGGTATCGGTGATCGTCACCACAACGAATCCTGCGGCTGATGCGGCGTTGATGGTGACGGTGTGCTCGCGCGGGCTGGCCTCTTGCTCCCGTTGGCGAACGATGGCCTCCCTGGCGTTGTCCAAAAGGTTGTAGATGACCTGCACCAACCGGCCGTGGTGCCCCATGATGGGGGGCAGCTTTGGATCAACATTGACAATCAGCGAAATGTTTTCAAGCAGCAGCTGATTTTCCACCACCGCCAGGGTGTCGGCAATGGGCCCTCCGATGGAAAGCGGCTGTTTGGTAAAGCCCGGAGCCTGTCCCATTTCGCCCAGGCGCTGAATCATGCCCGAGGCCCGCGTAACCTGGTTGCCGATTTCTGCTGCAACCTCGGCCAGATGCGAAGGTTTGGGGGGAATGTCCTTGCGGGCCATCATTTTGAGAAAGTCGCTGCCCACTTTGATGGCATTGAGCGGTTGATTGAGTTCATGGAGCGTGGCCGGTGAAATGCCGCCCATGGTGGGCATCATCTTGAGCAGATCCCAGGCTGTGACCAACTCCACATGCAGCATCAGCGAAGGCAGCAGGATCATATCGCCGACAAGGGCGGAAAGCATGGTCACGACCATCAGAAAACCGAAGATGGCGGTCGGCTGAAAATGCGAGAAGATAAGCACGGAAAATCCCAGACTGATGGTCAGGGATGTGAAAATGATCGGCCGTCCCACGTTGATAAGCGTGTCGCGCATGGCCCGGTCTTTGTTCAGGTCTTTTTTGAATTCCGAGTTGTAGCGTACCAGATAATGGATGGTGTCATCCACCGCAAGGCCGATGGCGATACTGGCGATCAGGCTGGTGGCTACGGATATGGGAATGCCGAAGAGCCCCATGAGACCGAAGTTGACAATGATCGGAAACAGGTTGGGCACGACGGCAATCAGTCCCACCATGCTGGAGAGAAACAGCATGACCATCACCAGAAAGATCAACACCAGGGAAATCGCCAGGCTTTTCACCTGGCCCAGGGTGAGCAGGCGACTGGAGGCGGCGATGACCACGCCCAGCCCGGTTACGTCCACACGAACATCCGCATCGAGCTGCTTTTTGGCATAGGTGAGAATTTGATCCCGGGTATGCAGAAAATCGCGGGAGCTGGCAATGTGGGTGAGCATGAGAATATTCACCCGGCTGTAATCGGCACTCATAAAGCGCTGCAACAGATCGTTGCCCAACAGGATCTTGAAGTTGTTCATCAGCATGCGCAGGTCATAGCTGTCCTCAGGCAACCGGTAGAACGCCGGATCAAAGGTGTTGACCGTGTAGTTGACCAGCTTGAGATAATCGGCCAGGGAGATGGTTTTGTCCACGCCGGGAAGGGCCTCCAGATAGGCCTGCAGATCGGCAATGGCGGCCACGTTACCGGGGGTTTCGAAATAGTCCGCTTCGCCGCCGGCCATGACCACGTTCATGGGAAAGCTGCCGGACATGTCCTGGTAGATATCGTGAAACTGGCGGCTGACATCGGTACTGCTCTTGAAATAAGCCACCGGGTTGGTCTCCACGCGCAGGCGCAGCATGCCCGCCAAACAGACGATGGTGATCAGGCCGATGACCAGCAGGCAGCGGTTGCGGTATTTGAGATTCAGGGTGACCACCCCGGTCAGTATGCGGTCAAAAAAGCGGTCGATCGAAGGCGCCATGCTGGAGGAGGGGGGCGATGCCGGCAAGAGGGAGAGCATGGCCGGGAAAAAAGAGAGCACAACGATCAGCAGGCTGAGCATGCCGAAACAGGCGAAAATGGCAAACTCGCGGATGGCGGTAATCGGGTTGACCCACAGGGAACCAAGGCCGATGAGGGTGGTGGCCACTGCCAGGGTCACCGGAAAGGCCAGACGCTTGAACGTGGCCGTGGTGGCATCCTTGGCGCTGGTTGTGGCGCGGATCTGTTTTAAGTATTCACTGGCGATGTGCAGACAATACGCCGTGCCCACGGCAATGAGAAATACCGGTATGATGATGGTCAGCATGGATACGGGAATGCCGACCAGGGCCATCAGGCCGAAGGTCCACACCACGGAAAGGGTGACGCAGGCAAGGGGCAGCAACAGGCTTTGCAGATGACGCAGCAAGACGGCCAGGAGAATGGCAATGACCAGCATGGTGATGGGCGTCAGGTGAAAAAAATCCTGCCGCGTGTAATTGGCCAGGGCCTCGGACACCAGCGGCATGCCGGTCTGATACAGACTCAGGTCGTTGCCGGTCTCGGCGATCAGTTGGCGCACGGCGATGATGGCCGCATCCTTGTCTGTTTGGGCGTCAAGCACAAGGGTGATGATCGTGGTTTTGTGATCGGCAGCGATCAGGTTGCGTTCGAACAGGTCCACCGGGGCCAGCATGGTAGCAAATTTAGCCGCCTCCCATTGGTTGCCCCGATCGACGCTTTTCTTTATCTCCGGCAGGCTGATGGTGCGGATGACCCCATCGATCTGGTCCAGTGCACCGGATAGCTGGGTGATTTTGGCAAAAGTTGCCGGATCGAGTACATCGCCGGCTTTGACCACCAGCCGGATGATCTCATCGGATCCAAAACGGGACAGAAACTGGTCGTAGCGTATGGTTTCGTCCACATTCTCGATTACCAGGTCATAAACCGTGGTTTTAAAGGTCAGCCGTGGCAACTGCCAGCCAAGAAAAAAGGTAATCAGCGTGCAGCCCAAAAGCGCCCAGGCGGGCGCACGGATCACGTGCATCAAATATGTATCGAGTGAAAACCGTTGCATGCCGGCGCTCGGTCAGGGTTGGGTGGCGGCGGCGGCCAAACCGGCCAGGGTCTGTTGCAGTGTATGCATGGCGGCATTCATTTCCGTCAAGCCGTGACGGCGAAACAGGTAATCCGGATCATTGTAAGAAAACCATACCTTACCAGCCTTATCCTCCCAGATCAATGCCTTCATCGGCAAGTCGATGCCCATGGTCCGGCTGCGCTCGATCAATGGGGTACCCATCGCCGGGGTGCCAAAAATGACCAGTATGGTGGGCTTCAGCGTCTGACCGACGCTACGGGCCCCGTCGGCATGGTCAATGCGGGCAAACACAGTGATGTCCTTTTCCTGCAGCGCCTTTTCCAGACGGTTGGCCGTAGTCGCAACACCGTAATTGCTTTTTACGCTGACCACCCCCTGGGCCGCCGCCGTGGCAACAAAAAGCAGGTTGAGCATCAAAATGAGAAGAAATTTTTTCATATTATTACTCCTTTGATCGGTGGTCGGTAATCAGTAATCGGTAATCAGTCCACGACTGGAAGCCGTTTAATCCACCCGGCAAATCAATCCTTTAAGATAGCTGCCCTCAGGAAAAGACAGGGCCGTGGGGTGATCCGGCGCCTGACTCAGCCAGCGTAGAATCACCGCCCGTCGGCCGGCATCCAGGGCAGCGTCGGCAACGATTTTCTGGAACAGATCGCGTCCCATCAATCCTGAGCAGGAGAAGGTGAACAGGGTGCCTTTGGGGTTCAATAGCATGAACGCCAGCCGGTTGATGTCCTTGTATCCCCGGCTGGCGCGCATTAAGTCCCCCTTGGATTTAACGAACTTGGGCGGATCGAGAACGATCAGATCAAAGTGCCGGCCGGCATCGGCATATTGCCGCAACAGGCTGAAGGCATCGCCGGTTTTATATTCCACCCATCTGTCGTTCAGAGCGTTGATCGATACATGTTCCCGGGCAAGGTCCAGGGCACCTGCCGATGCGTCGACATTGACCACCCGGGTGGCGCCGGCTGCAAGGGCCGCCACGGCGAACCCCCCGGTATAGGCGAAACAATTGAGCATTTCGGCCCCGGCGGCATGGGCGGCCACCCAGGCGCGGTTGTCTCGCTGATCCAGGTAAAACCCGGTTTTGTGACCTTTTCGCACATCGATGCGGTAGTGGCAGCCGTTTTCCACTATGTCGATATGATCGGGCGGATCATCACCCCAAAGCGTACCCGTAACCGGCTTCAGTCCTTCTTTTTTGCGTACATCCACATCCGAACGCTCGAAGATCCCTTTGCAATCGGGCATGTGCCGGGCCAGTGCCTCAACGATGGTGGCTTTCCATTTTTCAGCGCCCGTGGTCAGAAACTGGCAGACCAGCCACCGGTCGTAGCGGTCGACGATCAATCCGGGCAGGCCGTCGGATTCTGCGCTTACCAGGCGAAAAGCGTTGGTTTCGGACGGGTCTATAATCGATTTTCGGAGACAAAGGGCCCGTTGCAGTTGCCGGTCAAAGAACCCCGCGTCAATGGCTTCCGATGCGTCGAAGGTCCAGACGCGGGCGCGGATCTGGGAGCGGGGAGAATAGGCGGCCCGGGCCAGCCATCGGCCATCGGCCGCCAGAACGTCCACGGTATCGCCGGCCTGGATATCTCCCGGGGCACGATTGACCGCACCGGAGAAGATCCACGGATGGCGACCGACGAGGGATTTCTCCCGTTTGGGTTTGAGAATCAGGGTAGGAATAATCGGGTGTGTCATGACAGACTCTGATGGTATCGGGTTGCCCGCAATTCTGCCTTGCCGGCCGGTGAATGTCAAAGGCAAATGATCCATGCCAATCAAAAAGGTTGTGCCTTTCTGCGTTCCTGCGACGGGCTGCTTTCATTTGGCGGTTGAACGCGTGCATTGATCCACCAATACCATGATTGAGCGGTAAGGGATACCGCTGTGGGTCGACAGGCCGATTTCACAGGTGCGGCTGTTGCAGTAGCCTGCCGTACAGCCGGCAACAGCCTTTTTGAGCCCTGCCAGGGCCGATGCATTGAGCTCCGGTACGTTGAACCCGCGATCACCGGCAAACCCGCAGCAATCGATGCCGTGGGGGACGACAACGGTTTCGGCACAGGCGCCGGCCACGGTCATGAAGGCCTCGTCAAGGTCCATTTTACGGGCACTGCAGGTGACGTGAAGGGCAATGGGGTCCTTTGTGGGGGTGATGGTCAAGCGATGGAGCAGAAAGCGGGCGACGAATTCCACGGGCTCGAAAAGTTTCAGATGGGGGCCGAAGGTGCGGCGCATGCGCTCCAGACAGGGACTGGTGTCGCACAGTACCGGCAGTTGTCCATTGTCTGATGCGGCCAGAAGGGCCTTTTCCAGCTGGGCGGATTTACGGTCCGCCTGTTCGAAGAAGCCCTTGCTTTCAAAGGGTAGCCCGCAGCACAATGCATGCATGGTTTCGGGGTAGACGATGTGGTATCCGGCGCGCTCAACGACCCGTCGGGTAACCCGGTGCAGCGGCTCGGTCAGCGGGTCATCGGCGCCCGGCCCCATGGTTCGGCTGACGCAGGCGGGAAAGTAGACCACGGCTGGCGCGGCTCTTTTTTTTGATGGCCTGGTGCGGGGGGGCTCGGCTGCCGTGGGCATGGACGGCAGCCAGGCCGGCAGTCGGCTGCGTGACAGGCGCCGGGCCACGTCACCCATCCGCTGCATGGCCGGGAAGCCCACTGTTTGGTGGACCCGATCGGCCACGCCAAGACCGGCCCGGATGCCGCGGGTCAGTGTGTCGAAATGATCGGCGGCCCAGTCGGCCAGCCATTGAGGAAGCCTGCCGTGGATGTTTCGGGCGCGAAGGGTTCTGGTGAACTTGCCCGTATCCACATCCACGGGACAGGCCAAGCCGCAAAGGCCGTCGGCCGCACAAGTTCTTTCTCCCTGCCACTGGTAACCCTGCTTCAACTCGGCCAGGCGGGATGGCGTCTCGCCGGTGCGCGCCAGACGGGCAATTTCCCGCTGAATCACAATGCGCTGGCGGGGGGTCAGGCTCAAGCTGCGCGATGGACAGTGGCATTCACAGAACCCGCACTCCATACAGGCGTCGAGAAGCGGATCGGCGGCGGGCATGGGCTTCAGGTTATCCAGATGGGCGGTGGGATTACTGCTCAGAATCACGCCGGGGTTGAGCAGCCCGTCGGGATCGAAGATGGATTTGATCTCCTTCATCAGGGTGTACGCGTCATGCCCCCATTCCTTTTCCACAAACGGGGCCATATTGCGCCCGGTCCCGTGCTCGGCCTTGAGCGACCCGTCAAAGGTGTCCACCACCATGCTGGCGATGTCGTCCATGAACCGGGCGTAGCGATCCACCTCTTTTGTCTGTCCGAGATCCGGGGAGAAGACGAAGTGCAGATTTCCGGCCAGGGCATGACCGAAAATGATGGCTTCGTCATAGCCGTGTTTACCCAAAAGCGCCTGCAGTTCAAGTGTTGCCGGCGCCAGGCGGTCGATGGGAAAGGCCACATCCTCGATAATGACCGTGGATCCCACACGTCGCACCGCGCCCACGGATGGCAACAGGCCCTTGCGGACTTTCCAGAGCCGGTCGCTGATGGCGGCATTGTCGGTGAACACCGCCGGTGCGACGAAATCACGGCCTGTCATCTGCCAGGTGTGGGTCTTGCCGCCATCCGGGGAATGCGTATGAAGGCGGTTGTTGAGCGCATCGGCAATCGTGTGAACGTTGGCCGACAGATCGTCGAATGTATCGGCCTGGGTTTCCATCAGAAGCGCCGTGGCATCACGGCCCAGGCCCCGGATGGCTGCCGGCATAGCGGGTTTTTTTTCGACACTGGCAAGGGCGGCGCGATCCATGAGCTCGGCCGCGACCACGGGCAGGGTCTGCATGCGCCGCGCTGTCTGGCCGGCGGCGTCGATCTCCGGAAATATCATCAGCGAGGTGGCTTTAAACGGCGGTGCCGCAACGGTGCGATAGACAATCTGGGATATGAATCCAAGGGTTCCTTCCGAACCGATCATCAGATGGGTAATCATGTCGAAGGGATCGCTGTAATCCACCAGCGCGTTGAGACTGTATCCGGTGGTGTTCTTGATTTTGAATTTGTTGCGGATGCGCTCGGCCAGGAGGGAATCGGCCTTGACCCGCCGTGAGAGCGCTTCCAGGCGCTCCAGCATGGGGGCATGGGTCGTACGAAAGGCCGCCCTGCTTGCCCTATCACCGGTGTCCAGGATCGTACCGTCGGCCAGTGCGATGCGGATGCTGTCTACCGTCTGATAGCTGTTTTGGGCTGTGCCGCAGCACATGCCCGACGCATTGTTGGCGGCGATGCCACCGATCATGGCGGCACCAATGGAGGCCGGGTCCGGACCGATCTTGCGGCCGTAAGGGGCCAACAGTTGATTGGCGCGGGCGCCGATGATGCCCGGCTGCAGGCGGATCTTTGCCCCGTGATCCAGGATTTCCCACTGCTGCCACGACTCTCCGGCTGCCAGCAGCACCGAGTCGCTGATGGCCTGGCCGGACAGGCTGGTGCCGGCAGCCCGGAAGGTGACCGGAAGCCTCATGCGCCCAGCCAGCTTGAGGGTTTCGGAAACGTCCTGTTCGTCTTCCGCCCGTATGACCACCTTGGGAATCAGACGGTAGAAACTGGCATCTGTACCATAGGCCAGGGTCCGCAGGGGATCGGTAAAAAGGCGCGATTCAGGGATCACAGATTGCAAGTGACTGTAAAAACGGTTATAGACGCTGCTGCGCATGGGATGTTCCTTTACGCTTACAGGTGGCAATTGTATCTTTCATGATAGGTCCGATTCCTGTCTTCGGCAAGCACTGGTATCTTCCCATGCAAGCGGATCGACCGCGGTCATGAACGTGAAAAAGATCAATGGGGCGAGTTATTCTTGATCGTCGTCAAGGGCTGTGACCGTGCCCTTGTTTTTCCCTTTAAATCCAGCCTTGAAAACACATGAAACAGCAACAACAGGCATATGTTTACGCTTTGGCAGCCGTTTTGATCTGGTCGACGGTGGCCTCGGCATTCAAGATTTCCCTGCGGCACATGCGCCCGATTCAGCTGTTGTTGTGGGCCGATTTTTTTTCCGTTTGTTGTCTTTTTTTCGTATTGGTTGTCCAAAAGAAACTGCTCCTGTTGAAAACCGTGCCGCGCAGCAGCCTTGTACGATGCCTTGCGTTAGGCGTGTTGAATCCCTTTCTTTACTACATTGTGCTATTTGCGGCCTATGACCTGTTGCCAGCCCAGGAGGCTCAACCGCTCAATTATACCTGGGCGATTACCCTGACCATTCTTTCCTGGCCCCTGCTTGGCCAGCGGTTAGGCATTCAGGAGGCTGTGGCCATCGGCATCAGCTATACCGGCGTGGTCATTATTTCTACCCACGGGAATCTGTTTGACCTGGCATTTTCAAGTGGATCAGGGGTGGCCCTGGCCCTGGGCAGCACCATCATCTGGGCCTTATTCTGGATTTTCAATGCCAGAGACAAGACCGATCCGGTCATCAGCCTGTTTTTAAATTTTGCAGCTGGATTCCCGTTGATTTTTACGATCTGCCTGCTTTTTTCATCTGTCTGGCAGATTACCTGGCAGGGGCTTGCCGGTGCGGCCTACGTGGGCGTATTCGAAATGGGGATTACTTTTGTTTTCTGGCTGAAAGCCTTGCGTCTGACGTCCAGCACGGCCAAAGTCTCCACCCTGATTTTCTTCTCTCCATTTCTTTCCCTGGTTTTTATTCATTTTCTGGTCGGAGAAGAAATATTGACATCAACAATTGTCGGCTTAGGTTTTATCATTGCGGGAAATGCGCTCCAACAAACCGGTAATACAGCGGATTGAACGGTGGCCCGCTTTATTCAAGGCGTGTACAACCGGCCGACAGGTGATGCGTTGATCACCCTACAGGCGATTAAAATACGGTTGACCGATGGCGCTGGATAAGGGTATCCTTAAATTATTACAGGTGGTTTGCTCATTTTCTGAAAATATCCCCCTATCTAAAAAAGGAGATTGGAATGAAGAAAAAATTGTTTCTGGTTGTGGTATTGAGCCTCGTCATGGCCGTGCCGACCCTGGCGGCTGACACCATCAAAATCGGCCTTACCGCTCCCATTACCGGTTCCTGGGCTGCAGAAGGGCAGGACATGAAGCAGATCTGTGAGTTGCTGGCCGATCAGGTCAACGCGGATGGCGGACTGCTGGGCAAAAACATCGAGGTCGTGGTGGCTGACGACGGCGGTAACGAGCAAACCGCAGCGCTGGCAGCACAGCGTCTGGTCACCAAAGGCATCGCGGCGGTAGTCGGAACCTACGGCTCCTCTGTGACCGAGGCGTCCCAGGGTATATACAACGCCGCCAGAATTCCCCAGATTGCCAATGGGTCCACGGCTGTGCGCCTGACCGAAAAGGGCTTCAAGTACTTCTTCCGTACCAGCCCCCGTGACGACGAGCAGGGCCGTGTCGCAGCCAAGACCCTTGTCTCCATGGGCTACAAAAAAATCGCCATTTTGCATGACAACACGACCTACGCCAAGGGATTGGCCGAAGAAACAAAGGCGATTCTGGACAAAGAGCCGGTTGATATTGTCTTCTTTGATGCGCTGACCCCCGGCGAACAGGATTACACCACCATCCTGACCACCCTTAAAACAAAGAATGCCGAAGTGGTCTTTTTTACCGGTTACTACCCCGAAGCTGGCCTCATGCTGCGCCAGAAAAAAGAAATGGGCTTTAACGTGCCTTTTATCGGCGGCGATGCAACCAACAACCCGGACCTGGTCAAGATCGCCGGAAAGGATGCTGCCGAAGGCTTTTACTTTATTTCTCCGCCGGTGCCCCAGGATCTGCCCGCAAAGGAATCCAAAGATTTCCTGGCCGCCTACACCAAGAAATACGGCGCTGCGCCCGGCTCCATCTGGGCGGTTCTTTCCGGCGACGGTTTCCGCGTGATGGTGGAAGCCATCAAACAAACCCAATCCACCGCCCCCGACAAGATCGCAAGTTACCTGAAAAACGATATGAAAGACTTCCCCGGACTCACCGGAACCATCTCCTTTGACGACAAGGGCGACCGGGTCGGCGATGTTTACCGGGTTTATAAAGTGGATGCCAAAGGCGAGTTCATCCTTCAGTAAACAAACAGGGTATTTCACATTTTTTCGGATCACAAATTGTGCTTATGCTATCTGCAAGCCCC
>Ga0272444_10002057_pt1 | contig 18862 bp, 3 predicted proteins | sample SSMForm13_FD_201033 | JGI IMG/M metagenome (GOLD analysis project Ga0272444, IMG submission 201033) | Marine sediment archaeal communities from Little Sippewissett salt marsh, Falmouth, MA, United States - SSM-Form-13 | ecosystem: Environmental > Aquatic > Marine > Wetlands > Sediment ... | reverse complement strand
CCCAAAGGGTCCCGGTTCAACGGGGCAGGCGGGATAATCGAAGACACCCCGGTGAAACAGGAGAAGAAGTTGGTTTCACGGGGCAGGCAAAGACACAAGGATAAAGATGCCGGTCAAACACCCGACAAGACAGAGCCTTTGTGACTTTGCGACTTTGTGTGAGAATTAAGATCTATAAACCATAAATATAGAGAATAAATGTGACGTTTTGGGACGTCGGATTGTATAATAGGACGATGGAGAAGTGCCTAAAATTATTAAGAGCTCAAAGCTTATGGGAACCCGTTATTCGTTGTGGGTTAATCCTTGACCGTTGAGCGAGGGCCTGACACAACAAACCCGACGAACCCAATGAACCAACCCTTTTATAAGGGGTGAACATCGAACATCCAGTCCCGCTTTCAGCGGGATCTACGCTGCGCTTCGACCAGAAACAAGTATCGAGTATCCAGTATCAAGTATCCAGCATCCGGAACAAGGGGGACATTGAAAATGACTGACAAGCGATCTGCACGGTTTACCATTGCCGCCATCATCACCCTCTGCATGTTTGCCCTTTTGGCATCCTGCGGGGGCGGCGGGGGCGATTCCGGAAGCTCGTCTGGACAGAGCGGTTCCATCGTCCTGTCGGGCAGTGTCGCCAGCATCCCTGCGGACGGAACCAGTTCCGCCACGATTACGGCCACCATAAGGGATGGCAACGGCAATCCAGTGAGCCACTTCACCAATGTCACCTTTACCACCACGCTGGGTCATTTCAGAAACGGGGGCAGCAGTTACACGGTCCAGACGCTGCCGCCCCTGACGGACGGCAAGTATGATTTGGACGCTGCGCCCACCGGCGTTGTTTCCGTTGCCCTCATCGCGGGCACCACATCCGGATCAGCAAAAGTCTCTGTAACCTCCAACGGTGTCACTCAGACCCTATATGTCACCATGACCGGCGGCGCCGCATCCATTACCCTGACGGCGAGTCCGGTCAAGATTCCGGCGGATGGGCTGAGTTCGTCCACGATTACGGCGACCCTGTTGAGCAGTACGGGTTCACCGGTGACACCGGGAACGGAGGTGACGTTCAGGACCAACCTCGGCTCCTTTGCGGCGAGCACGGACAGTGGGCAGGTTCTGGGGAATGTCTTTGAGGCCAGCCAGACCTATACGGTCCAGACGCCCGATGCCACGGGCGTGGTGCGTGTCTCACTCGTGGCGGGGGGCACGGTAGGCTCCGCGCGGGTAACGGCCACATCCAACAACATCACACAGGTCGTATACGTGGGATTCGGGGGAGATCCGGTTGCCATCAATCTTACTGCCAATCCCATCTCCATACCGGCCGACGGGGCCAGTTCATCTACCATCACGGCCGTATTGACGGATGCATCCGGTGCCGCGGTCACTCAGGGAACCCTGGTGACATTCACGACCACCCTGGGGTCCTTTCTGAATGGAAGCACGGTTTATACGGTGGCAACCCCTGACAGCGGCGGCCGGGTATCCGTCTCTCTCATCTCCGCCACGGGCGTTGGATCTGCCCGGGTGACGGCCACGAGTAACGGGATACGCCAAACCGTCTACGTGGGCTTCGGCGGGGCGGCGGTTGCCATTTCAGTCAGTGCCAGTCCCACCAGCATCTGGGCCGACGGGGAAAGCTCTGCGGCCATTCAGGCGACTGTGACCGACAGCACCGGGGCTTCCGTGACACCGGGAACCCCCGTTATGTTTACCACCACCCTGGGGACCTTCCAGAACGGCAGCAGTTCCTATACTGTGTCCACACAGGACAGCAGCGGGATCGTGACAGCCTCGCTGATCGCCGGGCTGACCACCGGGAACGCTCGCGTCACGGTCACGGCCAACAACGTGTCCCAGTCTGTTTACGTGGCCTTTACCCAGAAGGGAGGGGCCGCGGTTTCCATGACGCTGGAGACAGACCCGGACAGCATTCCGGCGGACGGAAGCAGTTCGGCCAAGATTACGGCCACCCTCACCGACAGCGTGGGGAACCCGGTGAACCCCGGCACCTCCGTCACATTTTCAACCACACTGGGAAGATTCAGCAACGGCAGCAAGACCTACACGGTCACCACCCCCGATGCCGCCGGTGTGGTGGTCGTTTCCCTGATTTCAGGCACCACATCCGGGGCGGCTTTGGTCATCGCAACGGCCACAGGCGTCACCCAGAGCGTCTATGTTACCTTTGAAGGGGGCGCCGTGACCATTGAACTGGCGGCCAAACCCACGAGCATCCCGGCAGACGGGGTCAGCTCTGCCACCATCACCGCTACCCTGAAAGATACCCTGGGAGAGCCGGTGATCCCGGGGACATCCGTGACCTTCGAGACCAACCTGGGGACCTTCAGTAACCAGACGCAGACCATTACCGTGGACACGGTGGACGATACCGGTATCGTTTCGGTGGCCCTTATCGCGGACACAACACCCGGGACCGCTACCGTAACGGCCACCTCCGAGAGTGTTTCCCAGGCCGTCACCGTTGAATTTACAGGCGGGGTGCCCACGGTCGGCTCGGTTACCGTCTCCGCAAATCCGGCCGTACTGGATGGGGATGGGACGAGCACCAGCATCATCACGGCGTTGGTGAAGACGGCGGACAATCAGGTGATCGCGGATGCACAGGTCTCCTTTGTCACCACCCGGGGCGCCATCACGTCCCCCCATACCACCGATGCCACGGGTCAGGCCGCTGCCACCCTGACCAGTGCACGATATAATGACGGGAGCGTGACCGTGACGGCCACCTGCCAAGGCCAGACCGGGACCACCCTGGTCGCCTTTACCGGCGTTACCCTGACCCTGGAGGCCGACAAAGAGAGCCTTGAGAGCGGAGACAGTACCAACCTTAAGGCCACACTTCTCGATGCCGCCAACAACCCCATCCCACAGGCCCCCGTCAACTTGCTGGTGACCGAAGGCGCCGGGACGTTCACCCCGGCCAGTCCCTGGACCACCGATGCAGCCGGAGAGGCCACCGGGATATTCACGCTCACGAGCAATCAAACAGCCAAACTGCTGGCCCAAAGCCGGGGTGCCGAGGCGGAGCTGACCCTGAACTATGTCATCTACACCTTTACCATGGAGGACCCCAATCCCAGCAGCATCCGCGTAAACGGCGAGACCAGCACCATCACGGTGCTGCTGGAGGAAAACGGTGTGCCCAAGGCGGGTGAAACCGTGAACTTCAGTACGACCCTGGGAACACTGGCACCCTACTCACAGGTGACCGGGGTGGACGGAAAGGCCACCACCATCCTGACCTCAGGGAGCCAGGCCGGATCTGCCGTCGTTGATGCCAATGTCACAGTAGGGGGCAAACTCCTTACAGCCTCAGACAAGGTGACCATCACCGGCGGCACCGCCGTCAAAGTGGTCTTGACGGCCGACCCGGAGACCGTGCCCACGGACACGGGCGTTTCCACACTCACGGCCAAGGCCTATGATGCCAATGACCAGCCGGTGGGCGGTCAGGATATCTATTTCAGGATCAATGCCGGACCCGGAGGGGGCGAGTATCTGGCCGCCAGCGTCAAGACCACCAACATCTATGGCATTGCCACCGTCAAATTCTATGCCGGCGCCCTTTCCAGCACCCTGGGCGGGGTGGAGATCGAGGCCAACACCCTGCCCACGTTTGCAGGAAGCTACGGACTCACCAACCTTACCATTGCCGGCCCGGTGGCCAATATCGGCATCGGCATGAATCTGGAGACCCTTGAGCCTGCGGGTGGATCCCTCAAGATCGACATTGCCGGCATCGCCACGGATGTGAATGGAAATCCCGTGGCCGACGGCACAAAGATCCGTTTTGGTGTCACGGCCGTTGAATTTAATGAAGACCGGGCCCATGATTTTACCATCGAGTGCTGGGACATTCTACGTCAACTGATCGTCTGCCCGCCCACAGGCACGCCGGGATTCGGAACCACCTGGTTCAGCGACGATGTCAATCAGGACGGTACCATGTACACGCTGGGGGGGGCCATGTGTACCACAGAGGATGTAAACCACAACGGCATACTGGACCCCGGAGAAGACAAAAACGACAACGGCGTTATTGATCCGATCCAGGGCTGCACCATTGACGATTCGGTTGAGACCAAGGACGGCGTGGCGGATACGACCCTCATCTATCCGGCGCCGCAGGCCGAAAATATCAAGGTGAGAATCACGGCCGAGGCCGGCGGGGTCACCAATTTCTATGAGACCATATTGCTGTGTACGGCCGTTATGGTGGATAACGGAACCTGTGGGATTGGATATTAGATGCTTACAGAATCGATGTGAGAGTTGATCTCTCAGAAGCACCATAGACACCTCGGGGTATTGCTATTTCCCGTGAAACTGGAAATTTGAAATTCGAAATTGGAGGATAGGGACGTCATGTTTCAGAGCCAATTCCCAATTTCCAGTTTTAAATATCTTTGAATAGCCCTTTTGGCAAACAGCTCCCGCCCATTTTGACCCGGCGGGTCTGTAAAATAATTTAACAGCTGACCTTCATAAAGGCATCTTGTGAGGGTGCCGGCTGTAAAATCCGTTTTCGCTCCTACCCCCTATTCAGGGCGGGTCATGGGGCTGCATGAACATAGGAGATCGTCTACTGCGTGTGTGTTCAGTGTATAAGGGCGCCGATTTAAAACCGTTTTTAGGGATATTCCGGATCTGTCCGGGTTCAGTTCAGGGATCCTCAGGTGTTCCTGGTGGACGCCCGCACGGCCAGGTATCATGCTGGCATTTTATTTGCATTCATTTATCATATTTATGTGGTTGAGAGACGCTGGGGTTGTTTCCATCATGTCCACGCGCCCGGGTCCACGCCGATACGCCCAAAGTCGAAATAAGGAGGGGCTACCATGAATAAGATACGTTTAATAGGGATCGCTGCACTCATGGGGATCCTTTTTGCACTACCCGTGCATGCAGCCCTTCCTGTGGTGGATATCGATGCCAACGGCCTTGATGGTCCGGTGGCGATCACCACGGCCCAGCCTGCCCAGATCACCGTATCCTTGGATGATGGCGATTATGCCGGCCATCCGATGGAATGGTGGGTGGCCGCCCTCACCAGCTATGGGAACTTTTTCCTGGACAGCACCCTCAACTGGATCGGAGCTGTGGTCCCCATTCCGGTGGGGAACTTCGGCCTTGTGGATGTGGCCCCTGTGTCCATTCTAAATGCCAATCTTCCTGTGGGTGACTACTATTTCTACTTTGTCCTGGACAACACCATCAATGGTATTCCCGACGACTTCACTTTGGTAGATACGGTTCGCGTCACCGTCACGTCCGGAGCGGGCGTGCCGGCCACCATCGACCTCAGCTCCAACCCGTCACAGATCCTGGCGGACGGAAGGACCACCTCCCTGATCACGGCCCTTGTGAAAGATGCGGCCGGCGATCCGGTAGCGGACGGGACCGTGGTGACGTTTACCACAGGTGCCGGCACCCTGTCCGGCTCCCAGGCCACCACCGTGTCCGGCTATGCGCGGGTCACCCTGACCAGCAGCACATCCCCGGTCACGGCCACCATACAGGGACAGACCGCGGCGATTTCCAACACCACCACGGTGCAGTTCGTCAGGACGGTGGCCGATATCTCGGTCGGCGCCGATCCGACGAGCATCCCATCCGACGGTTCGACCTATTCCCTTATCACAGCCACATTGACCGATGGATTCGGAAACCCCGCCCCCAAGGGGACCCAGGTCACCTTTACCACGACCCTGGGCGTCTTCTCCAACGGCCAAAAGTCGCACACGGTCATCTTACCCGATACCACCGGCATCATGACCAATCTCCTGACCGGTACCACAGGCGGTACGGCGAGCATCACCGTCAGCGCGGCCGGAGTGACATCGGATCCGGTAACGGTGGTCATCGGAAGCGGGGGGCCCTCGAGCATCGATCTTCGTGCCAATCCCGCGGAGACCCCGGCAGACGGCGTGAGTCCGAGCACCCTGACAGCCACCGTCAAGTGCGTCAATGGGGATGATGCCCCGGACGGCACGGTGGTCAATTTTTCCATTACCTCGGGAACCGGCGTGCTTTCGGCCCCGTCCGCTTCCACCAGCGCCGGCAAGGCATCGGTGACGCTCACTTCTGGGGTGATCGGGTCCGTGTCCGTCAAGGCCGAGGTGGCGAGCATACCGACCCTATACAAGACCGTTTCGGTGAGTTTTGTGTCCATCGTTCCGGGTTCCATCAGCCTGCAGGCCGATCCCCTGCTGGTGCCTGCGGACGGGGCCCGGGCCAGTACCCTGACGGCAACGGTGTTGACCACGGAAGGGGACCCCGTGCCCGATGGCACGTCCGTGAATTTTTCCATTACCTCGGGATCCGGGGCCCTCTCCTCGGCCTCGGCCACCACCTCGGTGGGGATCGCCAGCGTGACCGTCACCTCGACCGTTGTGGGATCCGTGACGGTCAAGGCCGAGGTGGCCGCCGACCCGACCCTCAACAGGAGTGTGAGCGTCAGCTTTGCGAGCACGGCGCCGGCATCCATCAGTCTCGAGGCCAATCCCACCCAGGTGGCTGCGGACGGAACGTCCGCCATCACCTTAACGGCCACGGTGAAGAGTGCCAGCGGATATACCGTTCCCGACGGCCGGCTGGTGGGATTTGTCATTACCTCGGGTACGGGCACGCTCTCCGCAGCTTCGGCCACCACCGTGGACGGCGATGCCAGTGTCACGGTGACCTCCACGGTCATCGGGGCCGTCACGGTTCAGGCCGAGGTGATCAGCCAGCCCGGCCTGAACGATGCCACCACGGTGAACTTTATCGGGATTCCACCGGCTGAGATCGATTTGACAGCGACCCCGGATGAGCTGCCGGCCGACGGCACGACCCAGAGCATTCTCGAGGCCACGGTGAAGAACGCCAGCGGCGGCATGGTTCCGGACGGCACGGTGATCAACTTCACCATTACCTCGGGGATCGGCATCCTCTCTGCGGGATCAGCAACCACCACGGGCGGTATTGCCACGGTGTCCCTGGTATCGGGAAATGCCGGGCAGGTGACGGTGAAGGCCAGCGCAACCCAGGGCGGGGCCTCGGACACCGTCACGGTTAGCTTTACCCAGTCGCCCGCCAGTCTCTCTCTAACGGCCTCCCAGACCACAGTAAAGAGTGACAACTCAGACTTTGCGCTGATCACCGCCACGGTCCTTGACGTCAACTATGTCCCCTATGAAGGGGCCACTGTCATGTTCAGTGTAAACGGGGGTCAGCTGAGTGCATCGTCCGCGCTGTCCGACACCAGCGGCAAGGCCCAGGTCCAGTTTTCATCCGGCACCATCAGCCAGGCCAACCGGATCATCACCGTCACAGCCTCGGTCACCGGCCTGGGGACCAAGGAGATCCCCATACAGGTCACCGGTACCACGGTCAGCCTTTCGTCCAATCGGACCAACCTGGAGATCGATCCGTTCGATCCGGACAAGGCCAGGGCCAACCTGATGGTCCTGGTGAGGGATGCCGGGGACAAACCGATTTATGACGCCGAGGTCACCCTCTCGGTCTCTGCCGCCTCCACAGGAGACGCCACCATCACCCCCTCGTCCGGCACAACCGACGTGTTGGGCACGCTCACTGTGGTTGTGGAAGGGACCTCTGCGGGCCAGGTCATTGTTGAGGCGGACGCCCTGGGGGCGACCGCGACCCAGACCTATACGGTGGGTGCCACGGGGGAGGTCTTGAGCATCATCTTTCCGGACGAGAATCCGTATCGGATGCACACCCTGTCCCGGGCCATTAGCGGACCCAGCGATGAGATCTCCTTTGAAGCGGCCACGCGGCGCATCAGCCGGTCAGACGGCGGTTCCTTTATTGCCGACGGATTTCTCGACGGGGATCAGATCGAGGTCAAGGGATCCGATTCCAATGACGGGGTCTATACGGTCACCACCGTGGCCGCCACGACCCTGACCCTCGATCCCGGAGATACCCTTACGGACGAGGTGGCCGGTGCTGAGGTGACCATTACGGAGATCCGGATTGATGAGACCGCAGAGACCGGACCGTCCACCCAGATCTCTTTTGGGGCCTTTCCGGACGTGATCGTCCGCGGGGACGGGGGATCGTTCCTGAATGATGGATTTCTCGGCAGTGAAAAGGTCCGTGTGCGGGGATCGGCCGCCAATGACGGGATTTACACCATCGCCACCGTGGAGGCGGGCCGGATAACCCTTCTCGGGGATGGCCAGTTGACCCAGGAAGGCGTGGGTGCGAACGTTACCCTGACCCAGATCGAGATCCTGCCGGGTGTGCGCGCAGTGGCCATCACCGGTCCCACGGCCCAGGTCTCCTTTACTGATGCAAGCCCCCCCACCATCGACCGTTGGGACGGGGGGGATTTTGTGGCGGACGGCTTTCTGGCAGGGGATGCGATCAGCGTCGGCGGTTCGGACGCCAATGACGGGGCCTACACCGTGGCGGCCGTGAGCGCCAACACCCTGACCCTGGCCGCAAGCGACACCCTCATTGACGAGCCGGTAGGCGCCACGGTGACCATCACCAACGGACTCCTGATCAAGGTGTGGGCGCCCCACCAGGACACCATCACCTTTGCCACCACCTTCGGCACGTGGGACGGTGGCATCTACATGACCGCCCGAAAGAATGTCGCCAACTACCAGGCCATGGCCGTGCTCAGTTCGGCCCTGGCCGGGATTGCCACGGTCGAGGTGTATGATCCCGATGATCCTGACCTGCGGGATTCCCTGACCGTGGCCATATCCGCGCCCTCCAGTGAGGCGAGCCAGATCTCACTCCAGGCCAGTACGGCGGTGGTGGCACCGAGTGTGGGCGGCGTCAGCAATACCGTGGAACTCATTGCCAAGGTGCGCAATATCGCCGACCAGGTCGTGGGCGGGGCCCCGGTGTCGTTTTCCATTGTGAACCCCACCGGAGGCGGGGAGAGCGTGTCGCCGGTCATTACCTTTACGGACGACTACGGCATTGCCCGTTCTACCTTTACCTCCGGGTCCCTGAGTTCGGGCACAGAAGGCGTGACAGTGGAGGCCATTGTGGTGGGCATGCCCGCGGTAACGCCGGCCGAGGTCGCCATTGTCATCGGAGGGACGGCCGGCTCCGTGGTCATCGGACATGCCAGCACGGTCACCTCCATCAACAACGATACGGGCTATAAGTTGCCCATGTCGGTCCTGGTGGTGGACTCCAATGGAAACGCCGTATCGGGGGCCACGGTTTCCCTCAGCGTCTGGCCGGCCAACTATGCCCAGGGCTACTGGTTTTACGACCCGACAACCGATCTCTGTTATCCGTCCCGAGAAGGGACCTACCAAAATGAGGATATCAACCAGAACCTGATCCTGGACAATTACGTCTCCGATCTGTGCGGCACCCCCTATAACGGGGAGGACGTGAACGGCGACTGCAAGCTGACCCCCTCCAATTCGGCCGGTGGCTCGGTTCCGAACACGGTCACCACCGATGCCAACGGTGTGGCCGAATTTGACCTGATCTATTTGAAGTCGTCCTCGGCATGGATCCATACCGAGATCCGGGCCAGCACCCTGGTCCTGGGGACAGAGACCCAGTCCGCATCCACATTCTGGCTCCCCTATGTGCCCACCGAAGGGTGTATCCTGCCCGATTCCCCCTATAATGACGAACGGCCGGTGGCCCATGTGAGCCTGACGGCCAGCCCCAGCGTCCTGACGCCTGACGGCGAGAGCGAGAGCACCATACGCGCCAGCGTTACGGACGAAAACGGGCGGCCCGTTGCCGACGGAGAGCGGATTGAATTCGGTATCACTGGAGGGACCTCAGGGGGCGGGCTTCCCTACTCCTCCACCGCCTCGGCCACCACGGTGAGCGGCGTGGCAACGGTGACCTACCGGGCCTCGGAGACAGCCGGGACCGTGGAGATCACCGGGTCTGCATCCAACGGCGTCTCAGATACCGTGGAATTGACCCTGGATGAGGGCGATGTCTCCGTGACAGCCGCGCCGGATGAGCTTCTGGCCGACGGCACCAGCCGGAGCACCATTACCGCACTGGTCACGGACGGCCTCGGCAATCCGGTCCCGGACAACACACGTGTGGACTTCGTCATTTCCCAGGGTGGCGGGGGGTTGCCTTACTACACCCATGACTGGAGTTACACCATCAGCGGTCTCGCCAGCGCCACGTATGAGGCCGGCGATACACCGGGGACCGTAAGGATCAATGTGACGGCCCAGACCGGCGCCAGTGGGTCTGTGGAAATTACCCTGACCGCCATGAATATCAGCCTGTCGGCGTCGCCGGCCGAGCTTCTGGCCGACGGCACCAGTCGGAGTACCGTAACGGCCGTGGTCACCGACCACAACGGCGATCCGGTGCCGGATAATGAGCGGGTCGATTTCCGGGTGACCCAGGGAACGGGCGGATTGCCCTATTCCAGTTCCACATGGGATCTGACCGTCGGCGGTGTGGCCAGCGCCACGTATGAGGCCGGAGAGACACCGGGCGTTGTGGAGATCACTGCCAATGCCCCCACCGGCGCCAGCAAGACCGTGAACATCACACTGATTCAGACGGTGTCCGGCATCAGCCTCTCCGTCACCCCGAATGAGCTCTTGGCAGATGGAAAAAGCGAAAGCTCCCTTGTGGCCACGGTCACGGACGGAAACGGGGATCCGGCACCGGACGGGCAACGGATCGATTTTACCATCTCAGCAGGCTCGGGCGGGTTGCCGTATGCCGCGACCACGTGGGACTATACGAGCGGCGGACTGGCCACGGCCACCTACCGGGCCGGGACCGCAGCCGGCACGGTCACGGTCAAGGCGTCTTCATCGAGCGGTGCCTCGGATACAGCGGACATCACATTGATCGGCGGCGGTTTGGGATCTGTGACCGTGACATCCGGGTCCCCCAGCATCGTGGCTGACGGTTCGGCCCAGACCCTGATTTCGGCCACGGTGAAGGATACCAACGGCAACAATGTGCCGGACGGCACCACGGTGGACTTCAGCACCACGGCCGGGACCCTGTCGGCGGCCAGCGCCACCACCAACTACGGGGTGGCCACGGTGCTGTTGACCAGCTCCACCAAGGTGGGCACGGCCAAGGTGACGGCCAGCACCGGGGGAGTCTCCGGAGATGTGTCTGTTGATTTTGTGCCGGGTCCGGTGAACGCGTTGTCCTTGACCGCCACACCCAGCAACCTAACGGCGGATGGCGACAGCACCAGCACGATTCGGGTCATGGTGAGGGATGCCGGCGGGAATGCCATTGACGATGAAACCATCAGTTTTACGGTGACCACTGGGACGGGAACCCTTTCCGCCCCAACGGCCACCACCAGCGGCGGTGTGGCTACGGTGACCTATACGGCCTCCACCACGGCCGGGGTCGAGACCATCACGGCGGAATCCACCAATGGGACCTCTGATACGGTGAACGTGACCCTGGTGGCGGCCACCGTGGGTACGGTGACGGTGACGTCCGGGTCATCCAACGTTGTGGCGGACGGGACCGCATCGACCCTGATTTCAGCCACGGTGAAAGATACCAACGGGAACAATGTAGCGGACGGCACCACGGTGAACTTCAGCACCACGGCCGGGACCCTGTCTGCGGCGAGTGCCACCACCACCAACGGGGTGGCCACGGTGACCCTGACGAGCGCGACGATCCTGGGGAGCGCCACGGTGACGGCCACATCGGGAGGTGTGAGCGATACCACCATAGTGAACTTTGTGGCCGGGGCCGTGAACACGGTGACGGTTCTGGCAACCCCGGACAACCTGTCTGCGGATGGGACCAGCACGAGTACCATCACGGCCACGGTGCTGGATGCCAACAGCAACCCGGTTTCCGGAGAGACCATCAGCTTTACGGCGGTGAGCGGGACCCTGTCTGCGGCCAATGCCACCACAAGTGCGAGCGGCGTGGCTACGGTGACCTATACGGCCCCAGCGACGGTGCCCGGCGGCGGAACCGATACGGTGACCGGCACATCCACCAACGGGAAGACCGGCAACGACACCATCACCCTGGTGGCGGCCACCGTGGGTACGGTGACGGTGACAGCGGGGAGTTCGACTGTTGTTGCGGACGGTGTATCGGCTACCCTCATTGCCGTGACCGTGAAGGACATCAACGGGAACAATGTGGCGGACGGGACCACGGTGAACTTCAGCACCACGGCCGGGACCTTGTCGGCGGCGAGTGCCACCACCACCAACGGCGTGACCACGGTGACCCTGACGAGTGCCACGAATGTAGGTACGGCCACGGTTACGGCCACGTGTGGTGGCGTATCCGGCACTAAGACAGTGGATTTTATTGCCGATGAGGTGGATGATGTTTCCCTGAGTGCGACGCCCAACAACCTGTCGGCGGACGGTGTGAGCACGAGTACCATCCGCGCGGTGGTGACGGATGCCCAGGGGAATGCCATAGACGGTGAGACCATCAGTTTCAGTGTGACGGTGGGTACGGGGACCCTGTCCGCACCGACGGCCACGACCACGGGCGGTGTGGCCACGGTGACGTACACGGCTAGCACGACGGCGGGGGCCGAGACCATCACCGCGGAATCGACCAATGGGACGTCCGATACGGTGAACGTGACGCTGGTGGCGGCGACGGTGGGAACCGTGGAAGCCACTGCCGGGACATCCAGCATTGTGGCGGATGGGGCGTCCTCTACATTGATTACGGCCCGGGTCAAGGATACCAATGGCAACAACGTAGCGGACGGCACCACGGTGAATTTCACCACCACAGCAGGCGGTCTGTCTGCGGCCAGTGCCACGACCACCAATGGGGTGGCCACGGTGACGTTGACGAGTACCACGACAGTGGGAACCACCACGGTGACGGCGACCTCGGGAGGTATATCGGATACAACAACGGTGAATTTTGTTGCGGGTCCGGTGAGCGGCATCGCCATGACGGCCACGCCCTCCAACGTTTCTGCGGACGGTGTGAGCACGAGTACCATCCGCGCGGTGGTGACGGATGCCCAGGGGAATGCCATAGACGGTGAGACCATCAGTTTCAGTGTGACGGTGGGTACGGGGACCCTGTCCGCACCGACGGCGGTGACGACGGGTGGTGTGGCTACCGTGACGTATACCGCTTCCACGACGGCGGGTGTGGAAACCGTTCGGGCGGAATCTGCCAATGGCACGTCTGATACGGTGAATGTGATCCTGGTGGCGGCGACGGTGGGTACGGTGACGGTCAATGCCGGGTCATCGAGCATCGTGGCGGACGGGTCATCATCCACCTTGATTACTGCCGTTGTGGAGGACATCAACGGCTATGACGTAGCGGACGGGACCACGGTGAACTTCAGCACCACGTCGGGGACCCTGTCTGCAGCGAGCGCAACGACCACCAACGGGCTGGCCACCGTGACATTGACGAGTGCCATGAATGTGGGTGCGGCCACGGTCACGGCCACCTGCGGGGGCGTATCCGGCAACGCAACCGTGAATTTTGTTGCCGACGAGGTGGATGATGTTTCCCTGGCGGCGCAACCCAACACCCTGTCGGCGGACGGTGTGAGCACGAGTACCATCCGCGCGGTGGTGACGGATGCCCAGGGGAATGCCATAGACGGTGAGACCATCAGTTTCAGTGTGACGGTGGGTACGGGGACCCTGTCCGCACCGACGGCCATAACCACGGGTGGTGTGGCTACGGTCACGTATATTGCCTCCACCACCGCAGGCGTGGAAACCGTTCGGGCGGAATCGACCAATGGCACGTCTGATACGGTGAATGTGACCCTGGTAACGGCGACGGTGGGTACGGTGACGGTCACGGCGGGGTCATCGAGCATCGTGGCGGACGGGACCTCATCGACACTGATCACGGCCACGGTGACGGACATCAACGGGAACAAGGTAGCGGACGGGACTACGGTGAACTTCAGTACCACGGCCGGGACCCTGTCTGCGGCGAGTGCCACCACCACCAACGGTGTGGCCACGGTGACCCTGACGAGCGCGACGATCCTGGGGAGCGCCACGGTGACGGCCACATCGGGGAGTGTGAGCGATACCACCACAGTGAACTTTGTTTCAGGGGCCGTGAACACGGTGACGGTTCTGGCAACCCCGGACAACCTGTCTGCGGACGGGACCAGCACCAGTACCATCACGGCGACAGTTCTGGATGCCGACAGCAACCCGGTTTCCGGAGAGACCATCAGCTTTACGGCGGTGAGCGGGACCCTGTCTGCGGCCAGTGCCAATACGAATGTAAGCGGTGTGGCCACGGTGACCTATACGGCGCCCGCGACGGTGCCCGGCGGCGGAACCGATACGGTGACCGGAACATCCACCAACGGGAAGACCGGTAACGACACCATCAACCTGGTGGCGGCGACCGTGGGTTCAGTGACGGTGACGGCCGGGTCAACCAGCATTGTGGCGGACGGGTCCTCATCCACCGTGATTACAGCTACGGTCAAGGACCCCAGCGGGAACACCATCGAGGACGGGACCACGGTGAACTTCACCACCACGGCGGGGACCCTGTCTGCGGCGAGTGCCACCACCACCAACGGGGTGGCCACCGTTACCCTGACCAGCAGCACCCACCTGGGGACGGCCACGGTCCGGGCCACCTGCGGCGGGGTTTCCAATACGGTATCGGTGGCGTTTGTATCCGATGTCCCGAACCAGGTGACAGTAAGCGCCACTCCCAGCAACCTGACGGCCGACGGGACCAGTACCAGCACCATCCGGGTGGTGGTGCTGGACGCCAATGACAATCCTGTGGCAGATGGGACCCAACTGACGTTCAGTGTGGACTACGGGACCCTGAGCAATCTGAGCGCCACCACAACGGACGGCGTGGCGACCATCACCTACACGGCGCCGTCGGCGGTGCCTGCGGGCGACCGGGCCACGGTCACGGCAACGACGGTAAACGGCGTTTCAGGAAATGCCGCCATCACGCTCATCGGCGCGCAGATCGCCACCATCAGTCTGACGGCCAGTCCAACGAGTCTGCCGGCTGACGGGGCCTCTACCGCCACCATCAGTGCGACCCTCACGGTGGTGGGGGGCGGCAGCCCGCCGGACGGGACCACCGTCAATTTCTCCATTACCCGGGGCGGCGGCGCGATTACGGCCTCAGCCACCACGGCGGATGGCGTGGCATCGGCCACGCTGACCGCGGGGAATGTGGCCGAGACCGCCACCATTCAGGCGGGGTCCGGCGGGAGGACCGCACAGATCGATGTGGAATATACACCGGGTAGTGTCACCCTCACCATTATCCCCAATGCGCTCCTGGGAACCGGAGAAGAGACCGCTTCAGTGACGGCACTCCTGAAAGCGGCGGACGGGTCTCCGGCCCCGGATGGAGAGACCGTCAACTTCACCCTGAGCAGCGAAGACCTGGGGGATATTCCGGCCTCGGCCGTCACTGTAGGCGGCGAGGGAGAGGCCGAGGTGACCTTTACGGCCGCTGCCAAGGGAGGAACGGTCACGGTGACGGGGACATGGAACACGGGCGGTGTGGATGTCACCGGCACGGGGGACATCACCATCTATCCGCCCCCGGCCTTTATCCAGGTGGCGGACGGGTACCCGGACCCGGCGAGCATCAACATCAAGGGCACCGGGGGACAGCCCAATTCTCAGATCGTATTTGACGTGAAGGATTCCTCTGGAGAACTCGTGGTGGACGGCTACCGGATCGACTTCACCATCCTGAGCGGACCCAACGGCGGAGAGGAGATCTCCCCTCTGTTGACCACCACATCCGGGGGACAGGCCGGGACCATCCTCACCAGTGGGTACAAGTCCGGACCGGTGAGTGTGAAGGCCAAGTATTTCCACGATACCAGCGTCACTACCACCACCGGGGATATCGCCATTGTGTCCGGACCGCCCGTGGGCGAGGCACTGGGTGTCTTTGCCCACTACGTCAATATTTCCGGCCTCTGGAAGATGAATCTGAGAGACACCATCACCGTAAATGCCGGGGATATCTACGGCAATGCGGTGCCCAACGGCACGGCCATATCCTTCAAGACCTACAATACGGGCGGCCTGTTTGATCCCGGCACGGCTGCGACCTCCGGCGGGCTCGCCTCCAGCGAACTGGTGTCCGTTCCTGATCCGGATCCGATGCAGGGTTTTGTCTCGGTCACCGGAGAGGCAGTGAACGGCGGCCGGACCACCCACGTGACGACCCTGTTCATCGATCCGGCATCCACCAATGTGGTCTACGCCGGTACGGACGGGGGCGGCGTGTACAAGTCCATCGACTTCGGTGTGACGTGGCGGAATGTGAGTTCATCCTCCACCGTGCCCGGCCAGAACTGGATCGATCCCTATGTGAACGATATTGCCGTGGACCCGGAAAACAACAACACCATTTATGCGGCCACCGGTTATCTCGGAAACGGGCGCGTCTACCGTAGCCTGGACGGGGCCGCGAACTGGAACAGCAACAATGCCGAAGAGTATTACGGCGTATTGAGTTCAGATTCGGCGGTCCTCACGGTCCTGTGCGACGATTCGGGGGACTATGTATGGGTCGGCACCCAGGCGAACGGCGTCTACTATACCACGGACGGAACGGCCACCCCCAATATTACGTGGGCCCAGGCCGCTACACTGGCCGATGGAACCACGGTGTCGGATATTGTGAAGGCTCCGGGGACCCACGGGGCCGGGGCCGTCCTCTACGCGGCCACGGCCACGGGCATATTCAGAAGTGCCGACGGCGGGGCCACCTGGGCGGACATGAGTTCCTTCACCGGGGACAGCATCCAGACCCTGGCACTCCATCCCAGCTCCACCGGCGGCGGCACCGACGTAATCTACGCCGGGACCACGGATGCCGGGGTGTGGGTCAGTGCCAACAGCGGCGGGACCTGGACCCAGTACGTGACCGGCATGGGTCGGGGCCTGAGCGCATCGACCCCGGTGGCCGATCCTGAGAACACCGGGACCGGGGTGATGAGCCGTGTCACCGTGGGGGATGATGCGGAATCCGAATACTGGACCGTAGCGTGCAAGACGGCTGCAGCCGGGGGCGGTACCTTCAGCGTGACCGGCACCGTATCGGGTGTACAGGCCGATTATGACATCACCACAGGCGGCTACACCATCGCCGGCGTCATGGCCTTTACCATCACGGCCGGGGCCACGGACTTTGCCGTGGACGATGAATTCACCTTCCGGACCACACGGGATCCCGGCTGGGGGATTATGGACCTCCTGGTGGATGCGGGGAACAACTACCTCTACGCCGTCACCTATTTCTGGGGTCCGCTGGAGCCCCATGCGGTGGGCAATATGTATCGGACACAAATTGATGCGGTGACCCACCTGCCCACCGGGGTCTGGGACGTGGCCACGGACGGACTGCCCCAGTATGATCCGCCGGACGATACCACGCTCCTGGCCCAGCATGTGATGGGATCGGATATTGCGCCCTATGTGTCGGCGGCTCCATCGGCCCTCTATATCGGCGGCGAAGGGATCAGCCTGTATCAGGCCGAGACGGATCTGCCCGGGGGAGATCCCCAGTGGCAGCAGAGCGACAGCGGCCTCACCAACCGGATCATGGCCCGGATGCCGATCCTATTTTCCGGGGTGTGCACTATGAGCATAACTGAGACACCTCCCGTTTTGCCTTCTACTGATTACACCTACACGATCTATATAGAGGATATCAACGGGAACCCGCCGGTTTCGGGCTCGACCTTTACAGTGACGCTGTATGATGCGGACGGCGCATTCATCAGCACGGTGCTGGACGTCACGTATCCGGATACCTATACCTATACGGGCACGTACCGGGATCCGTCGGATGCCACCACAGACAATCCCTATACCGTTGCCATTGATTACTCAGGAGCCGTCTCCGAGGCCAAGTTCTCATTTACACCGACCTGCGAAGACACGGTGCCAGGCTGCTCCGGGAGTAATCAGACGGAATCGTATTTTAATTAATGACGTGAAGACCGGGGGGTATGGGGGGCTTTCGTTGTTTCCTTATGGGCAGGAACGAAGGCCCCGCGCCCCGCTTCCCCTTCATATCTTTGTGTGAGACCATTTTTCGGGGAGTCAATTGAAGGAGGGGCTGCTGTTACGCTTCGCGCTTACCGTTCTGCGCCTTGCGCTGTGGAATCGGCGGCATGGATGAGCATATGTCGGACCGACGCTCCGGCCCGGTCATAGATGGCAAGACCCTGATCCAGAAATTCGTCTGGCATCTTCCGGTTCAATTCAACGAAGACCGCTTTTAAGATGTTGAGTCGCTGCTCCAGGGCCAGGAGTTGCCCCTCTTCAGACGAATCTCCGTCTGCGGGTACGGGCGGGACCCCTGCAAGGAGATACCAGACCATATTATCAAGGTCCGGCAGGAACCCCCCTTCTGAAAAATCCACCAGTTCCCTGAATTCATGGTAGGCCTGCAGATATCCTGTATCGTCTTCGGTCGTCACATCCAAAACATTCCTCACACGGCCGGGTGGTTCGTTGTGTGTTGTCAAGGGGCGGCCGAAGCCGCTTTCTTGAAGCGATTGGGCACGCGGGCCAGGGATTTTGAGTCCGGGTATTGTGCCATGGATGCCTCACATCTTCGAATCCGCTCAGTCAAGGGGGGGTGGGTGGAAAACCAGGACCCTTGTTTCTGGGACCGGGCCTCAATCCGTTTCAACTCCCTGAGAACTTCGATAATGCCCTCGGGATCATAGCCGGTCCGGTAGGCGGTCTCCATGGCGCTTCGGTCCGCCTCAAATTCCATGTTCTGATCCAGCCCCTTGTCAAAGAGGGTCTCCTGAAGGTTTCCGATCATGTTTTCAAATTCCTTCCCCTTTTTCCCCTCCATGGTGGCGGCAGTGATCTTGCCC
>Ga0272444_10002056_pt1 | contig 18863 bp, 11 predicted proteins | sample SSMForm13_FD_201033 | JGI IMG/M metagenome (GOLD analysis project Ga0272444, IMG submission 201033) | Marine sediment archaeal communities from Little Sippewissett salt marsh, Falmouth, MA, United States - SSM-Form-13 | ecosystem: Environmental > Aquatic > Marine > Wetlands > Sediment ... | reverse complement strand
GATGCCTTGGACATGACCTACGAAGGCGGTATCTTTTTCCGCAGTCTCGAAAAGAAGAACGCCGTCCAGGAGAACCCGGACACCTTGCAGGAGGCCTTCAACCTGGGAGTCCGCGCGGTTCGTTCAACCCTCCCCGAGTGATGCAAGTATCTGATTTTAAAAGTTTTTCCCTTCTTTCACGGCCGTGCTGCGTAAGAAGCGCACGTTCAAAAAGAGACAAAAACCCAGACCCTCCCATATCACCCTGTTTTCACTCGACATCTTTTTCCTCTCCCATGTCTTTTTTCCCTTGACATCGCGCCGTTCAGGACTAAAATTCATCGGGCTCTGAGGGGTGCTCCAAGGGCCCGAAGCCACGCCCTACAAGGGATTGTGCAGCTTCGGGATATCCGGACTACCGGTTTTGCCCCCGGAGCATGGACACACTTTTTTTTATTGTTGTGCCCTTGTTGACCGATACATCTGTCATTCAGGTGTGATTTTTCATTGTGATGTTGAAGGAGGGTATCACCATGCTCTACTACACCAGCCATCCCCTGAACTTCGTTCGCCCCGCTTTTTCCAAGGGGGCGGAGGAGCTTGAACGTTGTCCCTTCTGCCACGGCATGTTTCCGGACTGCGACTGCGGTTACGGTTCCATGCGCTGGAAGATGGGATCACCGAAAAGGCCGCTTCTTCGTTTCCGAAGGGGACGCGTGCGCTCCATCTAAGTCGGAAGTCTTGTGAAGGGCTCCGGCATTGAAGGACTGAAAACCGAATACAGACTCTGAGCAGGGCTTGCTCTATCCGGCCCTGCTTTTTTTGAAATGAAATAGATAGGGGACGTGGTTAAGTTTATAAATTTAATTGCATTAAATTTATAAACTTAACCACGTCCCCTTGTTTTCGTCCCCTGGTTTTTACATATCGCCTTGAGGTTGGACTGGATCTTTGCGAGACCGGGGCGGGCCAGGGCGGTTCTTCCAAATCTTCTTTCAAACGTATCCGCATCCATATCCATAAATTCGCGGGCCATGGGTAGGACAACGCGACGGCTGGAAAGGCCTCCATTGTTGTGAGGACATGCCTCCTGGCAGCGGTCACATCCAATGAAACAGTCCCCCATGCGTTTCCCGGTTTCCTCATCCACGTCCCCCTTCCACTCGATCGTGAGGTAGGAAAGACACTTGGAGGCATTCAGGCTGTACGGGGCTTCCAGCGCACCCGTCGGGCAGGCATCCAGGCACCGGGTGCAGTCCCCGCAGGGATCCTTCGGTGTCTGTGCTTCCGAAGCGGGAAGATCTGCCGTTGTGAGGATCTCTGCAAGATAGATGTAAGAGCCGTATCCAGGCACAATCAGCAGGTTGTTCTTCCCGATGAAACCGATTCCGGACATCTGGGCAAAGCTCCTTTCCAGGATGGGCGCGGAATCCACGCAAATCCGCGTCCGCTCCCCTGGAAATTGCCGGCAAAGCCCATCTGCCAGGGATCTGCACTTTTCCTTGAGCTCTACATGATAATCAAGGGCGTCAGGACGGGTATACCGGGATGCGGTAAGCCCGTCCGGCGTGGCGGGCTTTTCCTTAGGGTAAGGCCAGGCGAGGCTCACCACCGTTCGGCAACCTGGAAGCAACTTGGTAGGGTCTTCGCGGATATCCAGGTTACGGCCCATCCACGACATGTCCCCCTGCTTTCCGGCCTTCACCCAACGGAGGTAAACATCCATGTGGATAGGTCGCCCGGTGCGGGTAAACCCTGCGGCCACGAATCCGAGAGCCTTGGCCATTTCGGTGAATGCGTGGATCATGGATCGAGAAAAAGGGTACTGGAGACGTTGGCATGAATTGGGGACGTGGTTAAGTTCATAAACTTTAAAAAAATTTATGAACTTAACCACGTCCCCAAAACTTTTTCTTTGAAACTTTTAAACTTACCAACGTGCCCGATTACATCTACAATTCATAGGGCGTCAGACTCTCGTACCCGTCCTCCGTGACCACGAGGGTCTGCTCGAACTGCGCGGACAGCGACCCGTCATCCGTGACCGCAGTCCAGTCGTCGTCCAGGACATGGAGGGCCTTCCCCCCCAGGTTGATCATGGGCTCGATGGTGAACACCATCCCCGGTATGAGCACGATCCCGCGTCCTTTTCTGCCGTAATGCGGAATTTGCGGGGGCTCGTGAAAATCGAGCCCTACCCCGTGGCCCACGAATTCCCTGACCACGGAGCATCCTTCGGACTCCGCCAGGCTCTGGATCGCCCACCCGATGTCCCCGATGCGGTTTCCCGGCCGAACCATTCCCATGCCCGCCTTGAGGCACTCCCGGGCCACGCGCACGATCTTCTTGGCGTCCTTGCCAGGCTTGCCCACAAAGAACGTCTTGCTGGTATCCGCGTAGTACCCATCCAGGATCGGCGTCACGTCCACGTTCACGATGTCTCCGTCAGCCAGGACCCGTTCTCCGGGAATCCCGTGGCAGATGACCTCGTTCACGGACACGCACACACTCTTGGGATAGCCGCGATAGTTGAGCGGTGCGGGGACGGCACCGGCCTGCACGGTGAAGTCATGGACCAGGGTGTTGATCTCTTCCGTGGCCATGCCCGGCTTCAGGTGCTTCTCCACGAGATCCAGGCACCCCAGGGCCACCAGGCCTGCCCGGCGAATGCCTTCCACGTCTTTGTCTTTCTTGAGCAGGATCCCGTGCTCCTTTTGGTATCGCTCCGCCTGGTCCAGGGGCGGTAGGGTTTCCTTCCCCATGCAGCACTTCTTATACTTGAGCCCGCTCCCGCAGGGGCACGGATCGTTTCGACCGATCTTTCCAGGCTTACTCTTCGAAGCGTTCACGTCTCTCCTTGTTCCTTTCGTTCTTGCCTCGCGCTCGAGTATCGGCTCTCGGCTCAGGCAAAGGATGGCGTATCATGGCACCCCGGCGCTTGGAACGCAAGTTCGCAGCGCACCCGGCGGCATGGAAAGTGCCGCCCTGCTCGAAAACCCACCGGCTCAACGTATTTCCGGGGATCCCTTGGGCCGACAACCCTCAGCCCTCGCCTGTTTCTTTGATCATCCTTTCTTTGGACGCGACATCCAGCTCGTCGTTGCTCATTCCCCAGGGCGCGATGGTGAAAAGCAGAAGCATGCCCGGCAGGGCCGCAAGGGCACAGGCGATGTAAAACCCGCTCCAGCCCAGGCCCTCGGCCATGAACCCGGTGACCGACGCGGCCACCGTGCCGGGAACCGCCATCAGGCTCGTCAGCAGGGCGTATTGGGTCGCGGTGAACCGCTTGTTCGTCTGAATGGCCATGTAGGTGGCGTACGCGGCCTGCCCCATGCCCGTGGCAAGGAACTCGAACCCCACGATGGCCATGAGAAGCAAATGCCGGTAAGACTCCCAGAAGGCCGTGTCGTGCCCCACCCAGACGAGCGTGGCGAAAAACACCGTGGAGACCCCCTGGAGGACCCCGAAGATCCACAGGGAACGGGCGATGCCCAGCCGAACCATGGCGGCCCCGCCCACGAGGACTCCCCCGAAGAGACAGAGCATGCCGATGCCCTTGACAATGACGAAGTACTCGGTCTTGGTGAACCCCTGGGTCAGAATGAACGGGATGTTCAAGGCCCCCGCCATGTTGTCGCCGATCTTGTAGAGGAGAATGAAGAGGAGGATGAGCAGGGCCCCGCGGCGCTTGAAGAACTCGAGAAACGGCTCTACCACGGACTCCTGCAACGTCTTGGGATACGGCGCGTCCACCCGCGGCTCCGGCACCAGGAGCACGGTCACGATTCCGCCGATCATCATCAGGGAGAGCAGGACGTGAATGGTGGACCAGGCCACGTCCGCATCGGCCGCCAGGAAGGAAACGCCCACGGACACGTACATGCCCAGCCGCCAGGCGTTCATCCACACACCCGTGCCGAAGCCGAGCTCCTCGGTGCTCAGGTACTCCCGCCGGAATGCATCCAGGGCGATGTCCTGGCTTGCGCCGAAAAAGGACACGCACAGGGCCACCACGGCGATCCATTGGAGGGCGTGGTTCGGGTCGAACTGCCCCAGCAGTGCGATGGCCCCGATCAGGGCGACCTGGGCCATCAGGATCCACCCCCGGCGTCTCCCCAGGAACGGGGGCACGAACCGGTCCATGACGGGCGACCAGATGAACTTCAGGGTGTAGGGCATGGTCACGGCCGAGAACAGGCCGATGGTGGCGAGGTCGATGTTGGCGTCCGTCATCCACGCCTTGAGCACGTCCTTGACAATGTAGAAGGGGAAGCCGGAAGCGATGCCGAATGCGAACATCACAAGCATTCGCCAGGAAAAGACCACCTTGATGGTTTGGACGATCCCGTTCTTGGTCATGATGGAAACGCCTGCGCCCGCGCCTCCCGCCTTGGAGCCCCGAGGCTACCCGTTTTCGTCCAACGCCAGGAACGTGGTCGGGTCGATGCGAATGCTCGCCACGGGATCTCCATAGACCCCGTGATCCTTGAGTAGGTTCAGGTGGACCCCGGAGGCGTCCGGGAGGAGCTGAAGGATGACGTCAAAGAGGTCGTCCAGTTCGCTCAGGGGCTGGGGTATGCCCCGCTCGTTGCTTTCAGGCAGGTGCCGGTGGCTCACGGCCGAGAACCAGACCTCGGCGTCGAGCTCGCGGCTCACGGCCTTGAACCCTTCCAGGATCTCCCGGCCGCCCTGGGTGAAGTCCAGCCCGTCCACGATCAGGCTGTCCGGCTGAAATCCCACATGCTCTTTCAGGTTCCCGAGGTTCCTCCGCAGCCGGTCGATCTCGAAGCTCTGGTTCAGGTAGGCCAAAATCATGCGGTTTTGCTCGATGAGCGCGCGGGCCTCGTGCTCCGCGGCCACATCCATGGCCTTGAGCAGATCGTAGAAGATCACGTTGTAGTAGGAGGTCACCTTCTCCGGGACGTCCTCAAGGGAGATGTGCACGAGCTTTTTCTGGTGAAAGAGCCGGTCAAAGGCAATGTGGATGAGGCAGGCGGTCTTGCCCACACCGGCCCGTGCCATGAGGACCCCGAGGTTTCCACGGCCGAGCTTGCGCTGGGAGGACTGCTCGAGGATGCGCAGCGGGCTGATCTTGGAAAAATCCACGTTCATTTCTTTCCCCCTTTTTTGGATTCGGCGGCCTCCCGCTTGAGCTCCTCGGCGATGGATTCCGGGACCTTGGCGTACTTGGCAAACTCCATGGTGAACTCCGCCTTTCCCTGGGTGAGCGAGCGAAGCGTGGTGGCGTAGCCGAACATCTCTGCGAGGGGCACCTCTGCGTCCACAGTCGTGAAGACCCGGTCCTCAGCAGAGCTCAGGATGATGCCCCGGCGCTGATTGATGGAGGACATGACATTGCCCTGAAACTCGGACGGGCATTCCACCGAGACCTTCATGATCGGCTCCAGGATGATGGGGGCCGCCTTGGGGTAGGCCTCTCGAAAGGCCCCCACCGCAGCGGTGGAGAAGGCCTTCTCCGAGGAGTCCACCGGGTGGTCCGCCCCGTCGTTCACCACCACGCGCATGCCCAGCACCGGAACGCCCAGCACAGGCCCTTTCTTGAGGCAGCCCTGGAACCCGCTGTTCACGGCCGGGATGTACTCCGTGGGAATGGCCCCGCCCTTGACCTGGTTCACGAACTCGTAGGTGCCTTCCTCCGAAGGCTCCATGTAGCCCGCCACGCGGCCGAACTGCCCGGCGCCGCCCGTCTGCTTCTTGTGGGTGTAGTTGAACTCAGCCCTTCTCGAGATCGCCTCTCTGTAAGCCACCTGCGGGATCCCGACTTCCACATCCGCCTCGAACTCCCGCCGCATCCGCTCCAGGTAGATATCCAGGTGCAGCTCGCCCATGCCCGAGACCAGGGTCTCCCCGGTCTCGGAGTCCACGTAGGAGCGGAACGTGGGGTCCTCGCGCACGAAGCGGTTCAGGGCCTTGGCCATGCGGGTCTCGGCCTTGGCATCGCGAGCCTTGACCGTCAAAGAGATCACGGGCTCGGGCACGAAAATCGACGTCATGGACACGTTCAACCGGCCGTCCGTGAAGGTGTCCCCGCTGAAGCAGTCCACCCCGAAAAGCGCCACAATGTCGCCGGCCTCGGCCTCGGTGATCTCCTCCATCTTGTCCGCGTGCATGCGGACCAGCCGTCCCACCTTGATCTTCTTCCGATCCCGTGTGTTCACCAGATCGCTGCCCTTGGACATGCTCCCCTGGTAGATGCGCACGTACGTGAGCTGGCCGTAGGGGCTGACCTCCAGCTTGAAGGCCAGGGTCACGAGCGGGGCGTCGGGGTCGGATGCGAGCGGGACCTCCTCGCCCTCGCGGTCCAGGTCCAGGGATACGTTCCGAATGTCCAGCGGGGACGGGAGGTAGGCGGCCACCCCGTCCAGCAGGAGCTGGACCCCGATGTTCTTGTAGGCCGAGCCCACGAACACCGGCGTGAGCTCCCGTGTGAGGGTCCCTTTTCGAACCGCTTCGCGGACGAGCTCTTCCGTGGGCCGCTCCTCCAGGATGGCCTCTGTGAGCTCGTCCGAGAACATGGAGGCCGCGTCCAGAAGCTCCTCCCGACGGGCCTCGGCCTCCTCCAGGAGATCGCTCGGGATCGGGCCCACCTCCAGATCCTGGCCGAAGTCCCCTCCGAATCGAACGGCCTGCATGGTCACCAGGTCCACGACGCCTTCAAAATCCCCCTCCAGGCCGATGGGGATCTCCATGAGCACGGCGTTGTGGTTGAGCTTCTCTTTCAGCTGCCGCACCACCCGGTAGGGGTCGGCACCCGACCGGTCGCACTTGTTCACGAACGCGATGCGGGGCACCCGGTAGCGCTTCATCTGGCGGTCCACGGTGATGGACTGGGACTGCACCCCGCCCACGGCGCAGAGCACCAGGATGGACCCGTCCAGGACCCGCAGGGCCCGCTCCACCTCAATGGTGAAGTCCACGTGCCCGGGGGTGTCGATGATGTTGATTTGGTGCCCTTTCCACTCGCAGTGGGTGGCGGCGGAGGAGATGGTAATCCCCCGCTCCTTTTCGAGCTCCATGGAGTCCATGGTCGCGCCCACGCCGTCCTTGCCCCGGACCTCGTGGACCGCGTGAATCCGCTTGGTGTAGTAAAGGACACGCTCGGTCAGGGTGGTCTTGCCCGAGTCAATGTGCGCGCTGATGCCGATGTTTCGAAGATGCTGGATGTCTGTCATTGCCTTTTGTCGCCGCTGCGTGGTTGCGTCGTTCCTTTCCCGGCCCTGTGATAGACACTGTGCAAGGATTAAGGATGGAATCCTTGAACCCTGTTTTCCCCCCGATTGAAAGAAAAAGAGGGTCTCTGATCAGACCCTCTTTTCTTAGCACAGAAGATTCCCCGCACAAAGGGGATTCCGTATGTACACGGTGTGTTACAGCTTTGTCAAGTTATATCGGGCCACCGGGATGGCGCTCTCCGCAATCTGCCGTCGAAGGGCGATCGTGTTGATGGGCGTGTACTTGCCCAGCTTCTTGATCCCCATGAGCTGCGTCCTGAGCTCTTCGCCCTCGGCAATGGTCGCCAGGATCTGCTTGGCGTTGAAGTCGATCTTGGGAAGCGTGTCGTTGATGTAGACCCGCGTGGCCGCGATGTGCAGGGCGGCCTTTTCCTCGCCCTCCTTGGCGGCCTTTTTCTGGGCCCGAAGCAGCGCGCTCTCCATGGCGTAGATCTCGATGATCATGTCCGCGATCATGGCGATGATCTCCTGCTCCTTGGCCAGCTTCTGCATGAACTTCTGCGCGGCTGCGCCTGCGGCGAGAAGCGCCATCTTCTTGGCGTTCCTCACCATCTTCTCCTCGGCCTCGAGAAGGGCCTCTTCCTCTCCCATGCCCATGGTCGGGCGGATGGCCATGAGATCGCCCATGACCTTCTTGACCGCGTCCAGCAGCGGGAGCTGCCCCTTCATGGCCGCCTTCATGATCGAGTCCACGATGATCATCCGGTTGATCTCGTTGGTGCCTTCCCAGATCCGGTTGATGCGGGAGTCCCGGTACGCGCCCTCGACCGGGTACTCCTGGATGTAGCCGTACCCGCCGTGGATCTGCACGCACTCGTCCACCACAAAGTCGAGCATCTCGGACCCGTAGATCTTGTTGATGGAGCACTCCAGGGCGTAGGTGCGCAGGGCCTCGCCGGTCTTCTTCCCTGCATCCTCCTGGGTGGGATCGATCCCTTCCAGGGTGAGGTCCAGGAGCCCGGCCGTGCGGTAGACCATGCTCTCCGTGGTGTAGATTCGAATGATCATGTCCGCGATCTTCTGGCGGATCAGGTTGAACTCGGAAATGGGCCTGCCGAACTGCATGCGCCCCTTGGCGTACTTGATGGTGTCCGCGAGGAGCACCTTGGCGCCGCCCACGGTGAACGCGGCCAGCTTGTAGCGCCCCACGTTCAGGGTGTTCAGGGCCACCACGTGCCCGCGGCCGATCTCGCCGAGCACGTTCTCCACCGGGACCTTCACGTCCTGGAAGATCACGGAACGGGTGGAGCTTCCGTGAACGCCCATCTTCTGCTCTTCCTCGTCCACGCTCACGCCGTCCCAAGTCCGCTCCACGATGAAGCTCGTGAACTTGTCCCCGTCCACCTGGCCGTAGGTCAGGAAGAGGTCTGCAAACCCGGCGTTCGTGATGAACTGCTTCTGGCCGTTGAGGATGTAGTATTTCCCGTCCTCGGAGAGGGTCGCCGTGGTCTCGGCGCGCAGGGCGTCGGACCCGTGGCCGGGCTCGGTCAGGGCATAGGCGCCCACCCACTCCGCGCTGGCGATCTTGGGCAGGTACTTCTTCTTCTGCTCCGGCGTACCGAAGAGCACCACGGGCAGGCTCCCGATCCCGGTCTGCACGGCCAGGGTGACACTGAAGCCGGTGATGCCCTGGCTGATGTGCTCCGTGATCAGGGTGCCGCTCACCTTGTCGAGCTCGGATCCCTCGTAGACCTCGGGCATGTCCGCGCCCAGGAACCCCAGCTCGCCCGCCTTCTTCAGCAGCTCGCGAAGGAGCTCCGGGTTGCACTCGGCGAGCTCGTCGCGCCTCGGCACGAGCTCCCCCTCGCCGAACTCCACGGCGCTCTTGGCGATCATGACCTGTTCCTTGTCAAAGTCCTCGGGCGTGAACACCTCTTCGGGCGACGCATCCACGAGCACGAACTCTCCCCCCTTGAAAAGCTTCAGATCCCCCATATGTTTTCCTCCTGATGATAGGATAGCTGTTGAGCTGTTGAGCCGTTGAGCGATGAAGGTGTTGAGGCGTTCAGGTGTTCCATTCACCTTCACCTACACCGTCACAGTCTTTTCAGTAGTCTTCGATCTCGAGAATGGCGGCCGCGCCCATGCCGAAACCGATGCACATGGAGACCAGGCCCCAGCGCACCTTGCGCTCCTGCATCTCGTAGATGAGCTGGGTGGTCAGCTTGGATCCGGTACAGCCCAGGGGGTGCCCCAGGGCCACGGCACCGCCGTTCACATTCGTGATCTCCTCGTTGACGCCGAGCTCGCGGATGCAGTAGATGGCCTGGGCCGCAAAGGCCTCATTCAGCTCGATGAGCTCCATCTGGCTCAGGTCCATGCCGGCGATCTTGAGCACCCGGGGGATGGCCACGGCCGGTCCCACGCCCATGTACTCGGGCGGGCACCCCTCCACGGCGTGATACCGGAAGGTGGCCATGGGCTTGAGCCCCAGCTCCTTGGCCTTTTCCTTGCTCATGAGGACCACCCCCGCCGCTGCATCACTCGTCTGGGAGGAGTTTCCAGCGGTCACCGTGCCGGTGGGCTTGAACGCGGGGCGGATCTTGGAAATGCTCTCTTTGGTGGTGCCGGGCCGCATGCCCTCGTCCGTGTCGAACACGATCTCGTCGAACTCGAAGTGCCCGTTGGGAAGCTTCTTCTGCGTCTTGACCGTGAGCGGCACGATCTGGCTCTTGAACCGGCCGGCCTTGATAGCGGCCTCGGCCTTCTGCTGGCTCCGGGCACCGAACTCGTCCTGCTCGTCCCGGGTGATGCCGTACTTCTCGGCCACGTTCTCCGCAGTCAGCCCCATGCCGGTGAATGCGCCCGGCCGCTCGTCCACCAGAGCGGGGTTAGGGTACATCATGCTTCCGCCCATGGGAATCTGGCTCATGCTCTCCACGCCCCCGGAGATCACGACGTCCGCATACCCGCACATGATCTTCTCGGCGCCGATGGCAATGGACTGCAGGCCCGAGGAGCAGAACCGGTTCACGGTCATGCCCGGGACCCGGTCCGGCCACCCCATGGACATGACCAGGACGCGGCCCAGGTTCAGTCCCTGGGTGGCCTCGGGAAAGGTACACCCGATGATCACATCATCGATGAGGTTGGGGTCCAGGTCCCCTGCCCGTTTCAGCAGGTCGCCCAGCACGGTGCAGCCCATGTGCTCGGGGCGAACGTCCTTGAGCGTTCCGCGAGGGGCCTTTCCAACCGCCGTTCGGCAGGCGGCGACGATCACGGCTTCTCTCATGGTGTTTCCTCCTTAGATGCTTAAAGGAATCAGGATGGTTACCCCTCTAATCCTTAATCCGTAAAACCCGTGTGATGGTGTAGGTGTAGGTGTAAAAAGCCGTGTAGCGTGGCTCGTGAATCGTGATAAGGAAAGCACCGAATGCCACGATTGGTCAGGCTTTTCCTTTACACCTCATCACCTCAACACCTTCTTTCTCAGTTCCTCAGCGGTTTCCCCGTCTGGAGCATGTGCTGAATCCGCATCTGGGTGTTGGGATCGCCGCAAAGCCTCAGGAACGACTCGCGCTCCAGGTCCAGCAGGTATTGCTCGCTCACCAGGGTGTCCGGGAGCACGCTGCCGCCGCACAGGATGCGGCCCACCTCGGTGGAGACCGTCACGTCGTGATCCGTGATGAACCCGGACTCGTGCATGGACCAGAGGCCCAGCTTGATCATGGCAAAGGTGTTCTCCCCGGCCACACGGATCTCGTCCCTGGGCAGGGGCGGCTGGTAGCCCTCCATGTTCATGGCCAGCACGGTCTGCTTGGCGTCCTCGATCTGGTAGTCGCGATTCACGGTCATCTTGTCCGTGGACCGCAGGTACCCCAGCTTGATCGCCTCCGGCCCTGAGGTCGCCACCTTGGCCATGGCAATGGTCTCGAAGGCCCGGGCGATGTAAGGCATGAGCTCGATCTGCTTGGGGTAGAGGCCGCCGCGTGGCACCTCGAAGAGGTGATCGGTCACCCGCAGATAGAACTCCTTGGTGCCACCGCCCGCCGGGACCAGGCCCACACCGACCTCCACGAGGCCCATGTAGGTCTCGGCGGCAAAGCGCACCCGGTCGGACGCGAGGCAGATCTCGCACCCTCCTCCGAGGGCGAGCCCTGCCGGGGCCGCCACCACGGGCTTGTCCAGATACTTGAGCTTCATGAAGGAGTCCTGGAAGGTCTTGATCATCCAGTCGAGGTCGTCCCACTCCTCCTCCTGGGCCGTGAAGAGCACCATGGGCAGGTTGGCACCGGCCGAGAAGTTCGACCCGTGATTCGCGATCACCAGCCCGTCGAACTCCTGGCTCACGATGTCCGCGCTCTTCAGGACCATGCTGATGATGTCGTCTCCCATGGCGTTCATCTTGGTGTGGAACTCGAGGCACGCCACGCCGTCGCCGATGTCGATGAGGGAGGCGCCCTTGTTTTCGGTCACGGTCTTTTCCCGGTCCTTGAGCGCGGGGAGCAGGATGATGCCCGGCTTCACCGGGACCTCCTGGTACGACTTGTTTATGGGGTCGTAGTAGTAGGTCTTGCCCGCCTCGGTCTTGTAAAAGGCCTCGTTGCCCTGGTCCAGCATCTCCTGGACCCATCCGGGAATCGTGTAGCCGGCGGCCTTCATCTTTTCCACGGACTTGGCCAGACCCAGGGCGTCCCAGGCCTCGAACGGCCCCATCTTCCACGCGAACCCCCACTTCATGGCGTTATCCACGTTCACGATGTCGTCGGCGATCTCCGGGATGCGGTTGGCCGTGTAGATGAGGGTCTCGCTGATCTGCCGAAATGTGAACTCCCCGGCCTTATCGTCCGCGTAGAAGAGCGCCTTGATCTTGTTGCCCGTACCCGATGCGTTGCTTGCCGCTTCCAGGGACGCGAACTTGACCTTTTCCTGGGGAGTGTACTCCAAGGACTTCGGGTCGATGGACAGGATGACCTTCTTGCCCTTCTCGTCCTTGCTCTTCTTGTAGAAGCCCTGTTTGGTCTTCTCGCCCAGCAGCTGCTTTTCAAGCATCTTCTGGACCAGCTCCGGAGGCTTGAACATCTCACGCTTCTCGTCGTCCGGTGCGCCCTCGTACACGTTCTCCGCTACGTGGAGCAGGGTGTCCAGGCCCACCAGGTCCGCGGTCCGGAAGGAAGCGCTCTTGGGATGCCCGATCACAGGTCCTGTGAGCTTGTCCACGGCCTCGATGGAAAGGCCCAGGTCGAGCATGCTGCGAATCACGTAGAGCATGCTGTACACCCCGATCCGGTTCGCAATGAAATTGGGGGTGTCCTTGGCCCATACGACCCCCTTGCCCACGATCTTCTCGCAGGCCTCTTCCAGGGTCTCCAGGACCTCGGGAAGGGTGTCCTCGCACGGGACGATCTCCAGGAGCTTCATGTATCGCGGCGGGTTGAAGAAGTGGGTGATGGCAAAGTGCTTCCGGAAGTTCTCCGAGCGCCCTTCCGCCATGGCCTTGGCCGAGATGCCCGAGGTGTTGGACGTGACGATCGTACCCGGCTCGAGCACGGACTCGATCTTCTCAAAGACCGACTGCTTGATGTCCAGACGTTCCACCACCACCTCGATGATCCAGTCCACCTCCCGGAGCTTCTCCAGATCGTCCTCCAGGTTCCCCACCAGCACCCGCTTGGTGTTCTCGGACACGTAAAACGAAGCAGGTTTGCTCTTGAGAGCGGTCTCCAGCCCCTTCAGGGCGAGCTTGTTTCGGAAATCCTTGCTCTCCTCGGTGAGGCCCTTCTTCTTGTCCTCGTCGGCCAGCTCCCTTGGCACGATGTCCAGGAGCAGAGTCTCGATGCCCACGTTGGCGAGCTGGGCCGCGATGGTCGCTCCCATGACACCGGCCCCGATAACGCCGGCCCGCTTGATCTTTCTGCTCATACGGAGACCTCCTTCTCGATGATCATTGATCCTAGACCTCATATCCTTCAAAAATGCCCGGGGATGGTGCCCCCTCGAATAATGAATGAGCATTCATTCACCCCAAAGGTAGCACAAGCCTTTTCCCCGAGTCAATCCTTTTTTATTCCCTTTTCCCGGTGACCGATCCGACCATATTCGGGGGATAGCCCTATACAGCAAACAATGGAATCGTCGCCTACCCTGCGCAGGGGAACGATATCGACTCCATTGCCTTCCTTACACCGACACCTTCACCTCCACTGCCTCTTACGCCATGGCCCCGCCGTCCACAGCGATCACCTCGCCCGTGACGTAGTCGGACATGGATGAACAAAGATAAAGCACCGTTCCCACCACGTCCCCGGTCTCAGCGATCCGCCCCATGGGGATGCCCGCGACGAACTCTCGAAGCATGCCCTCGTTGCTCCAGAACGGCTTGCTGAAGTCCGTTCGAACCATCCCCGGGGCCACCGCGTTCACGCAGATCCCATCCGACGCCGACTCCTGCGCCAGCACTCGCGTGAGCATCTCCAGACCTGCCTTGGCCACACAGTAGACCCCCATGCCGCGCGCCGCCTTTTGCGCGGCAATGGAGGAGATGTTCACGATCTTCCCCCTGCCCTGCTCCTTCATCCAGGGCACCGCCTGCCTGGAAGCCAGGAATGCGCTCTTGAGGTTGCCGTCCAGGATCTTGTCCCAGAGCCCCTCATCCACGTCGGCCAACGACGGGGTAAAGAGGTTCATGCCCACGTTGTTCACCAGGATGTCCAGGCTTCCGAAGGAGGGCTTCAGGGCCTCGAACAGGGCCTCCACCTGCTCGGCCTTGCCCATGTGTGCGACCCGTGCCAGGACCTCGTGCCCGCGGGACTCTAGCTCCTGAACGGCCCGATCCAGGTTCTCCTGCTTTCGGCCGCAGATGGCCACTTTGGCCCCCTGGGCCGCCAGGGCATCGGCAATGGCGAATCCCAGGCCCCGGCTTCCCCCGGTGACCAGGGCGGTCTTTCCTGAAAGATCCAGCATCCCTCCAGTTTCCGCTCCCATAGGATCTCCTTTCCCGGCCGAACCCTCTTTCACATGGACCCGGCTCCGTGATCACGCGTTCCGTGCCTCCGTCACAATATCAAGACTCTACCACGAAAGCCCGATCCACCCAAGGGGCACGCCCTTTTCTCCTTCCCTCTGAAAGGCCCTTGTGAAAAAGGAGCCGTTTCCTTCATCCCAGGTCCCCATTTGCCGAGCCTGGGTTTTCATGAACTCGGAAAAGAAATCACAAGCCGAGGCGCCCATACCGGCCTGAACGGCCAAACCACGCCCTGAATAAGGCCTTCATGCACAGGAATCTGTGCACAGAGACGATCCCCTCTCCAGCGAAAGGTGCTGAGCAAGCAAGACCCGCAGTACGCGGCCTTGTGCCTTCCTTTCATCACGAATCAAATGCCTCCAAATTCGCCTTTCCAACACCCATCACACCTTTTTACGTCCCAAAAGGTGCACGAAAACTCTGCCCATCTGATTTCTATTCATTTGATATTTTTATATATTTCATTGGTATGCACAGTTTTCTGTGCACAAATGCACCGAAACCTGTGCACGTCCCTTGATTCGGCCGGTTGTCGTCCCCGATGAATCCCCATCCACACCCCTCCCCACCCATTGTTCCAGCCGGAACCAAAAGGCTAAAAATGTCGTTTTATCAATAGGTTTTACTACACTCCACCAAAACCCGTCCTTTCCCTTTCCCACCCTTTCCTCCTTACGCTGCCCCGCGGCACGAATCTTGTTCTGTAAATTCCATCCAAAGCAACAAAAAAATCGGGGACGTTGGTAATTTAATAAATTAAAGGCCTTTTCCATCCTCAGCGTTTCAAGGAGCTTACACTCTCCATGTCCCGAATCGCTCTCAGCATTGTGCTTGCATGCGTGGTCCTTTTTCCGTTCTCCATGGCTTTGCCTTCCCAGACGAAGATTAGCTTCGGGGAGCTCCATGCCCCCTCCATGACGGTTACGGCCATCACCCCCGAGTTCGAAGGACCGGATACCCTCCGCCTGACAGCCGAGCTGAACCGGACTCCCCTGGAGGGCTGCCCCGTGACCTGGCACTTCAAAGGCCCCTCCCACGGGTATACGTTTCAAAACACCGAGGGGACCTCGGTCACGCTCACCATCGGAGCGTTGCAATCCGAGGTCACCGTGGAAGCCTGTGTAAGCGGCCGAGGGAATCAGGGTGGGTGCGCTGAGATCACACTTACATCCGGCGTCCTGGAACACACCCAGAACGTTGCGGCGTGGATGGAAATCAACCTTTCAGATTTCACCGAACCGCAATTTATCTGCCAACTTGTGGGCGATGACCAGTACCAGTACGTGTTCTACGACGTGGCCTCCCGGGTGAACACGGTCACCGGGGAGTACTATCGGGACAAGGAGGACCTGGGGGTCAAGGTGCCGGGAGGAAGGCTGGCCGTCCACCGCTGGTACCAGGGCGGTCAATGGACATGGGACCACGAGCGCCACGACCTGACCGTGGTCCGGGGGCCAGAGGGCGATGTCACTTCTGTGAAAAAGGGCGAGGTCCCGTATCAGGCCATCCCTGGAGAAAGGGGCGTCTTTACGGACGGCACCTACCGCATCTGGAAGACGGATAAAGGGTATCGCTGGGAGAGCAGGCAGGGGGAATGGAAGCGGTACAATCCCGAGGGAAAGCTCATCGCCTTTGGGGACCGAAACGGCGTGATCGGTAGGGTCCTTTTCAGGGACGGCCGCCCCTTTTGCCTCTCCGACCGGCACAACCGCGCGGTCCTGTGGCTGGAGTACGACAAGAACGGGCTCCTCCGCACAGTGTATGACCTCACCGGCCGGGGCGTGACCTACCGCTACCGCAACGACCGCCTGAGCGCAGTGACCGATGTTTCAGGCAAAGAGACCCGGTTTGCCTATGACCACGAGGGACGCCTGAAAGAGCTGGTCGAGCCCGAAGGGGAGGAGGTTCACATCACCTATGACGAGTTCGGTCACGTGGCCTCGGTCCTGGATGCCCAGGCCAAAGGCCATACCTTCACCTGGGATTATGATCAGGAGGTGTCCCTTTACTACGTCCGCATCCAGGACCCGGCCGGCAAGGTGACCGAGATCTGGTCCAACAAGGAGGGCCAGGCCCGGCGGGTGGATGTGAACGGAAAAACGGTTCATAAGATCGAGAAGCAGGGCCGCGCCCTGCTCGTAACGGATGCCCGGGACCTGGTGACGAAAAAGACCCTGGACGAGAGAGGGAACCTGGTCGAAGTCCTCTACCCGGACGGCTCAAAAGTGCGCACGGAGTACGAGCCCAAGTTCAACCGCTTTCTCAAAAAGATCAACGAGAACGGGGTGGAGACGCGCTACGCGTATGACGACAAAGGCAACCGGATCCGAACGGTCGAGGCGGCGGGCACACCCTCCGAGCGAATCACCGAGTACACCTATGACCAAGACGGCAACCTCCTGAGCACGCGGCAGGTTGGAGACGCACAGACCCAGGAAGCCTTAACCACGCACACCTATGACGCCTTTGGGAACCGCACCTCCTCCACCGAACCCGAGGGCCACACCACCCAATACACCTATGACGCCCAGGGAAACGTGCTCACCAAGACCGATCCCACGGGTGCCCTGTGGCGCTTCGGATACGACACGGCCGGACAGATGACGTCCTCCATCGATCCCTTAGGGCATGAGACCCGATACATCTACGACGCCGCGGGCCGCAAGGTCCGCGAGATCGACCCCACGGGGAACGAGACCCGCTATGCCTACGATGACAAGGGCAACATGGTTCTCCAAACCGACGCTCTGGGAAACACCACCCGTTTCGAGTACAATGCCTCGGGCAAGCTCACCCGGCAGGTCGATCCCGAGGGCAAGGAAATCGGTTTTACCTACGACACTCAGGGGAGACGGATCTCTCAGGTAGATGGTGCAGGGAACGAGACCCGGATGGTCTATGAGACGCCTGCGCTTCCAGAATGTCCTACATGTGCGTCAGGGGGACCCAGTGAGCCCAACCGAATCGTCTATCCCACCTTCACCAAGGAGTTTGTCTATGACAAGCGGGGCCGAAAGGTCGAGGAAACGGATGTCTTGAGCGATACAGAGGCCTACACGACCTTTCTGGAGTACGACCGAGTAGGGAATCTCACCCTGAATACGGACAAGGAGGGAAGAAGCACAGCGTATGTCTACGATGCCCTCAATCGCCTGACCAAGGTCATTGATCCCCTGGGGAACGAGACGCGCTATGCATACGACGACTGGGACAATCTGGTAGCCCTCACGGATGCCAATGACCACACCACACGGTTCGCATACGACCGCAACAATCGCTTGGTCAAGGAAATCCGGCCCATGGGAGAGGCGACCACCTATGCCTATGACGGGGCAGGCAACCTGATAGAGAAGGTGGACGCCAAGGGCCAGAGAACGGTTTATGAATACGACAAGGCCGGGCTATTGATATCGATTCAGTACTTTGCAGCACTGAATGAATCTGCGCCTGTAAAGACGGTAGTCTTCACATACGACCAGTTGGGCAACCTCGTCTCCTATGACGACGGCACCACCTCAGCCCAATACGCCTATGATGCCGCTTCACGAAAGACCCAGGAAACGGTGGATTATGGAACGTTTTCCAAGACCATTACGTACGAGTATTACGGAAACGGCCTCAAGCGCGTCTTCACCGGTCCGGATGGAATTCCTTACACCTACACCTATGACGGCGCCAACCGCCTCGCTGCCATCGAAGCTCCGGAACTTGGAAGCATCATTTACTCCGACTACCAGTGGAACCGGCCTCGACAAGTAACCTATCCTGGAGGGACAAAACGCTCCTTTGCCTATGACTCCCTCATGCGGATCCGAAGAATCCTATCCCAAGACCCAGAAGGCCGACCTATCCTGGATTACCAGTACGAATACGACCGGATGGACAACATCATCAAAAAGAAGACGGAGCACGGGACCTACAAATATGTCTATGATGACCTTTACCGTCTTACTCAGGCCGATAACCCCACGCTCCCGGATGAGGCTTTTACCTACGATCCCGTGGGAAACCGGCTCACCTCGAAAAACGTGAAGGGTGCGTGGTCCTACAACCCGAACAACGAGCTCGAGCAATACGACGAAGTATCCTTCCTCTATGATGCCAACGGCAACACCGTAGAGAAGGCCACATCGAGCGGGGTGAGCCGGTATGGGTATAACGCAGAAGACCGCATGGTGCGGGTTGAGGATGAATCTGGGAGCCTCATCGCGAGTTATGCGTATGATCCCTTCGGGCGGAGGCTTTGGAAAAAGGTTGCCGGGAAGAAGGTGTATTTTTTATACTCGGATGAGGGCCTGATTGCGGAGTTTGATGGTACGGGAGATGAGATTAAGGCTTATGGGTACAAACCCGGATCGACGTGGATGACGGACCCGGTGTTCATGATAAAGGAAGGGAAATATTATTTTTTCCATAATGATCATTTGGGAACTCCGCAGAATATAACATGCAAAAGCGGACACGTAATCTGGAGTCTTTTATACTCTTCTTTCGGGATGACTCAAGTTGAAATTGGCAAAGGCGCAAGCGATCTTAGATTCCCCGGTCAATATTCCGATAAAGAATCTGGTTTAAAATATAACCATATTAGATATTTTGATTCTTGTATCGGTCGATATTTATTACCTGACCCAATCGGAGTTTTAACAAATATCAACCTTTTTATC